>Ga0070731_10002682_pt1 | contig 16707 bp, 19 predicted proteins | sample Coa_R1_2_FD_66448 | JGI IMG/M metagenome (GOLD analysis project Ga0070731, IMG submission 66448) | Surface soil microbial communities from Centralia Pennsylvania, which are recovering from an underground coalmine fire - Coalmine... | ecosystem: Environmental > Terrestrial > Soil > Unclassified ...
CGTGTAGTGCTCCCCGCTAATTTAGACAGTCAGGGCCTTGTTTTTTAGTACAGTTGCGAAAGCCAAGAAGGCCTCGTGCGGGGTGCGATTTCCGACTCCCCGGTGAGGCCGATTGTGATTGTACTCCTCGATCCAACGAGCAATCGATGCTCGTGCTTCTTCTAAGCTCCGATACTCTGCCGTCCAGACTTCCTCCTCTTTCAAGCTGCGATGGAATCGTTCGATGTAGCTGTTGCCTTCCGGGTGATGATACGCCGTCCGTCGATGAGTGATGCCGAGCCGGTTGAGCGTCTCGATGAACCGCGTCGAAGTGAACTGGGTCCCATTGTCTGTGGTCATCGTCAAGCGAGTCTCGCGGCTGCCCGAGGGCAACCGTTCGAGCACCGCCTGCTCGACTGCGGCAAGCGCGTCTTCGGTTCGACAACGATGCGGAGAGTTGCGCTCCCGCCCATGTACGGGATTCTTTTCCCATTAATGAGGGGGGAATTCTCCCCGAGGCTTGGATACTGAGCTATACGGGAGACCAACGAAAAAGACTTTCCGGTACGTCGTGCCGGCTCAAACGGTCGATGCAACACCACCTAAGTTATTGATCCCCAAATGCTTCCCGGACAGAGAACCGATCTGACCGGCTCTGCGCGATCCAACCTTAGCCAGAAGGGCTTTTCGCGTGAATCAGCCCAAATGAACCATCCTCAGCCACTGAAACCCTCACACAGACTTCGGCTTAGTGTTGCACCGAGCCATTGAATCCACCGCGTTTCCAGGACTTGACGCTCAATCTGTGACTTTCTGGATTACTTCCGGTCAGCCCATAATCTGGGCCGAACTAGCACGCAATCACATCAATCTCTAGACATCTTCTAAATACCAGTGGTGTCAAAGGGCTGCGCGGGGATCAGGCGTTTGCGACTGCGCGTTGATTCGGTGAAGGACCGCATCCAGAGCTTCCGAAACACTCGTTATTAGGCCTCGTTCCACCAGGTGTTTGAGGAATTGCTCGTTTATGCCACCGGCAGTTGCATGATTGGCGGCGAATGATTGAAAGCTGCGATCTGGCGCCTCGACGGCAGTCGTCGTCAATCCAAAAAACAGTCGTCCGATGTAGTCTCTGGCTTTCGATTCGGGAATCCCCTGTTGCGCCAACCAGAAAGCAATCCTTTCAACGAAGGCGAAGTACGACGCAATAGTCGCAGTTGTCGCGCAGATCGCATCGAACTCCCTCTGAGTTTCGACCGGAAAAACGGTTCCAAGCTCAGCAAATAGGTCGAGTGCAGCCGGATCGGCCGGACATATCGCCGTCGGGCTTAATCGTCTAGCGGTTGATGGGAGTGGCACAGCCCTGGCGATTCGAGTTGCAGGCAGCACCAGCTTCGACAGGCTCAGGAGCGAGAGGCCAGAAACGAGACTGATGATCTGATGGTCGGGACAAAAGCGCAATTCCGAAAGGACACCTCGGGCGGCCGCGGGTCTCACTGCGATAACGATTGTTTCAGAATGATCGAGAACTTCCTGGTTGGACGAAGCAACGGAAATGCCCATGAATCGATTGGAAAGCTCCCTGGCGACGGCGGCATTGCGCGGGGACAAGCGAATCGAATGCGATCTGGTGCCAAACGAGCACAGGCCGGTGATGATTGCGGTCGTAATTTCGCCAGTTCCAATGAATCCCAGTTGCATACTTTATCTCCGGTTAACAATCTGGAAGCCAAAAGACTTACCGTGAGCGGTGATTCTCACGCAGGCACAGCGAGTTTGCAATCTGAGCCTGCATAGCCGCGTAACGGATCCAAAAATTTTCACACCTCTCCACCCCTAGCGGCAAAGGACGGGACGGTCTTGAGTCTATTAACGCGTAGTCGGCAGACCGGAAGTTATCGTCGGAGGACCCAACTGAGTCCCGATTCTAGTCGTTTCCTAGCGGTCATCGATTTGTTCGATGTTGAGGACAAATCGAAGACGTGACACAGACTTTGGAGTTTACTCGCGGGAGTTGTTCCTGTCGGTAGTCAAAACAGGAGCGTCGCTCGGTCAACGGGTGAGATCCGGGCCTAGATCGGTTTCACTTTACGAAGCTGTTTTGATAACTGCTGAAAATTCGTTAGCAAAATCTGCATGACACCAATAAACTCTTGCGGCGTCCGGGCGGTTTGCAGCGTTGCGGTAAGCGCGGTACGCACGGTGTAGACGGCCCCGGTGTCTGGCTTGTCACGAAAAGCCTGCTCATACTGCTGTCGGGTCCAATTCTGATGCAGACCCTGTTGCAAAATTGCGGCTGCATCTTCATATTCCGCAGCGCGCGCGATGCGATGGTTGAGGATTAAGTTGACCGATGCGGGCGCGCCATAAGTCTCGCCGTCCGTCCACACTGCTGCGATCACCTTGATGCGGTCGGGGGAAGGACTGAAGGCAAACTCAGAGAGCGCTTGCGAACTGCCGGCGCCTGGTTCGATGGGATGGCTGCTTAGTAAGAGCATGTCCCAGACTTTTTGCGCTTTTCTTGCCGGTTGCGAGGAAGAAGAGATTTCCAAAACCAGAGCCCACACCGGTTTGCCACTAAGATTTGTGACCGTGCAGATTGGACGTCTTTTCTCATCGGGATGGATGTCAACGCGAAATTCAGGGCGTTCGGTCGCTCGTTGCGGATAAAGCGTGACAGGGAAGACTATTGCGATGTTCAAGGCACAAAATGCCACAGCGCGTATCTTCATCGGACGACTCCCATCGCTACACACCACCCGGGCCATTCGGACAGGTTTTGACGACGGCGTCCGAAGGACGTTGGCCGTCTTCTTCGATCGCTTCAGAATAGCAGGTGTATGCTCAGCGTCGGGCGACGAACCGCCGGAGTCATAACCAAGTCGTCTTATTTGCAATTCAATATAAATTCTCTGATTTTGGCCAATATGTGGCGATCTACAACACGGTACCCATTCTCGTGATACCGCATAATCAGCCGAGAGCACTCTAGCGCAAGCTCCCGGGTCGGGAGGGGACCTGACAGTCCTTTGCCGCGACAGACCCAAGGAACACAGTACAGAGCTATTGCACCCGTATGGGGATTGGTGGCCATGGATTCACGTAGAACCGAAAAGGTTTTACGCCACCCAATATGCGGAACGGTGGCATCCATCCAGTACTTAATGGAGTCCGATTTAACCTCGTTTAAGCCCCGTTTTAAGACTTCAAGGTAGTCGGAACGAGAGAGCTGAGCATTGTTAATGAGCACAAGAACAGCGCCTCTCTTCAGTTCCAAAAGTGGCAGCAAAAGCGCCGCTCGTTCCTGCTGAGGTAGGGTGCGCAGTCTCTGCAGCAGCTCTGATTCTTTCTTCGAGTCTCGGCGTCCTTCGACGTACGCGCGCAAGTCGGAAGCGAGGTCGCTCGGGCTGGATTGACTCAAGAGGTCTCCATGCGGTGTTACGATCGGCGAGAATATCACAGCAAATACGTCGGCGGTCGACCGCAGCGGGACTTTCAAGTTGCGGAGCGAAGTGACAGCATGGCTGCGTAATGGCGGTGGCGAACAAGAAGGATTTCTTCGGCGAGTGGCCTGCCAGGTCTTGCCGTTAACCCGACTGGGCGAAGAAGCGCAAGCTCCCGATGCTCCCGTTAATAGTTTCGAGACTGGCAGGAAAACACAAACTCAATCGTCTGTGCAAGACCACTCGCTGGTCCGAGACAGTTCTCAGCCAGGGAGCCATTCCTTCAAAGAAGTCCTTCGGGGGACGCACTACGGATTCTACGGGGCGGCAGAAATCAGCGGCTCGCTGTCGAACCGATCCCAGAGGTGGTTACTGAAAAAGGCGAGGGGCGAAGTCCTTCAAGTCGCGTCGCCAAGTCTGCCATTCGTGATCGGTGCCAGGAGATTCGTAGAAAACGTGCTGAATGTTCGCTTCGGTGAGCGAATTGTGGAGGCGCTGGAGACCTGTGCGCATGCGCTCAGGTTCCACGGAACCCACGCCGAGCCACAACAGATGCACACGCTTCGCGAATGCTGCAGGGTCGGCAAACACGCCGTTATAATCCTTTCCCGCATCAAGCTTGCGATCGCCCAAGACGAGCATCCCGCCGGCGCCACTGAATCCACCAATGTAGGAAAACAGGTTTAGGTGACCGAGAGTAATTTGAAAGGTCTGCATACCACCCATGGAAAGTCCTGCCATCGCGCGATGATCGCGATCGCTTAGTGTTCTGAAACTCGAGTCGATGAACGGAATGAGGGCTTTTGTCACGTCATCCTCAAACGTGGAAGCCATATCCTGCATACCTTTGAGCATCTTTGGCGAGCCGAAGGGCTTGCTCATGAAATCCGGAAACGGCTGTCCGGCGCGAGCAGCGTACCCATAAGCCATAACCACGATCATTGGTTTGCAGTTTCCGGCTGAGAGCAGGTTGTCCAGTATGAAATTCGCACGACCCTGCCTGGTCCATCCGGTCTCGTCCTCGCCTGCTCCGTGCTGCAGATAAAGCACTGGGAAACGCGCGGTGGACTGCTCTTCATACTTTGGAGGCGTGTAAACAAGGGCGTGCCGCCAGCTTCCTGTGACCTGCGACAAGTACCAAACTTCGCGGACTTGCCCGTGAGGCACATTTTGAGGGGAATAGTAAGTCGAGCCAGACTCGGGAACCTCTACAGCGCTTACAGGGCGCCCTCCGCCGAAGTAAGCGTGCGTATTTGGGTCGCTGACATCAGCGCCGTCAATCTGAACCGTGTAGTAGTGAAAGCCAGGAACCAGCTGCGGCGTCGTCACCAGCCAAAATCCATCTGTCTGCTTGGCCATGTCGAGTTTCGGGCCGCTCCAAAAGTTGACCTTTACTGTGGTGGCGTTGGGAGCCTTGACGCGGATCTGCACCTTGCCGGCGCTATCGATGCGTGGATACTCGGCCCCCCACACATTGGTTTCGGATGCCTTGAATCCATCCGTCTCCTGAGCGAGGCTCGAAAAAGTGGTGAGCAGTAGCAAGGCGAGAATCGGCACTACCTTCAAGAATGTTCTCCGCATGAGTTATCGGCCTTTTGCAAGGGCGCGGCAAAGTCTACATCAAAACACAATCGAGCTAAACACAAAGCGGTAATCCCCAAGCCCGCGGGGTTGAAATCGCGCAATGTGGTGCGAATCCAGCACTAAAAGTTAGTAACGGCGTTTACACCAATCTTCCTGGAACTGTCCTAAGGTCCAGTTTCGGATTGAGCAAACCAAACCTCAGTACTATTCAGCGCTCTCCAGCTGGCTTTTATCTTGGGCATGAAGGGAGGTTTATCGACATGAAGCTTCGCACAATTGCTGCCTGCTTGCTTTTCGCGGGCACTTGCGCCGCCAAGGAGCACGACTACGAAAAGGGCACGCTGCTCCGCATGGAATCTGCCGCTTGCGGCAGCCAAGAAAAGGGTTCAAAGACCGTCGCCGGGGAAATCTTCGGCACCGACGGCGAACACAAGCAGACCCAGCAGCTGCTCTGCCAGGAATACCTGCTGCAGGCCGACCATGTTGTTTACCGCATTCGTCCTAAGGACGACAAACGCCCCGTCCTGCTGCCCATTGGCGAAATCGCCCAATTTCGTATCAGCAAGGACAAGCTGATCCTCCGCGTCCCCGAACTGAACGATAAGGAGCATGAGTACGTCGTAGTCTCCATAACTCCCCGCAGCGATAAAGACAAGGACGACTCCCAGTCCGCGAGCAAAAACTAACCCTCGCCTCGTAACCGGCTGCCGAGCCGTCTCGCATTGGATAGGCTTGCAGAATGTGCTGTATTGGCTGCGTCCGGTTTTTGTCGAGAGGATTCACCGACTGGTGGGCGCACTCTGGGACGACGGCCGAATGTTCGTCTCGGAAGTTGTCCACGCGACTGCCAGTCGGGCAGCGCGCACGCTGCCCATAAACTCCTGCGTTCTGCTCGCGTATAAAATGAGCATCCGAGGCTCTTTTTCCACTTATTTTGCCTGTTCGATTCTAGCCGTGTTGCTTCCGCCGGATTGTTGGGCAATCTGGCCGTCAACGCTCTTAATTTCTGCGGCAAGCGACCGTTGCGAGATATGGTCCTCAAAATGCTTAAACTTGGTTTCTGAACTTCAGTGATAGACCAATACTAGGAACTCCACCCAGCTCAGAGCAACTGCCTATCAAGTGGCTGGATGAAGCGACAATTCTTCAACTCGGCGCATTGATCGAAACAGGAACCAAAGCGCAACACCGTCACGCCAATCTCTAATTTCCCCCAATAGGCCCGGGTGCCTCGAAGCTGTGAGGCGAAAAATCGGACCCTCGACCTTCTCCGATTAGTGCGCCCCGCGATGGCCATAGGCTTCACTGCTTACTTTTCCGAGCAGTGCGGTGCGACGAGCATGGTGATGCGAGCGCAACTTGGACAAGCTGGTCGAGCCTTCGCTGCTCGCTGCCAGGCGAACAGATCTTCATCAACCGCTAACTGCAAGATAAGGAAACCGTTAAGACTGTTCGCTCGCCCAGGTTTGCTGACCAAATCGGACGAGCCCGCAAATTTTCTCCCGGCGTAGTGTCTGCTCCCTCGACTGTGGAACCTGAACCTGGGACTTGAACTGACGTTCGTCTCGGGACGGTGGTTGTAATTCCAACCGCCAAAAAATGTCTGACTTCAAGAATGGTCTTCCTTCGTAGGCTCTTTGCGAACTGGCGCTTCCCAAATTCCGCGCCACTTCCGGGCCCGCTCGGAAAGTCATCTCTCAGGAGGAAGACACAATGAATATTCGCAAGTTACTGTTCATCAGCACGATCGTTCTCGTCCTAGTCGGTTCGTCCGCGGTCAATCGCCACCAACGGCAAGACGCAGTTCAGGCAGCGGACGGTACCGCTCCGTTGCCGCCGCTGCCTCCGCCCGATTTACAGGGGGGGGCAAGTTGGACTGTCGCGGACGGTACCGCTCCACTGCCACCGCTGCCTCCGCCACTGCGGCAATCGCTGGCCTAGGCCGAAACAACAAAAAGGGGGGAGAATTTAATGGATTCTTCCCCTTTGCTTTTATTAAGATAGTGCCACTTGAGGAGCGCCGCGAGTATTGCCTGGCTCGAATGTTTCCCATAATCGTCTGGATCTGCGGAATTGTTTTGGAAGGTCTCCTCCTCGCTCGAGGCTCGAAGTCTGGGAATCTTTCACGATTCCCAATGTTCTTCTCCTACCTGACTCTAATCCTGGCTCAGTCCATCTTTCTCTACGTTGTTGCGCGTTTTTATGCCGGGCAATATGCCGGCCTCTACTGGACCTTTGAACTGCTCGATATTTTTGCAGGATGTGCCGTTGTCGCGGAGGTCTATCGCATTGGTCTTGCCGATCGCCCGGGCGTCAGAAAAGTCGCACGCAATGTGCTACTCCTTGTTTTTTGCTTGACCATCGGCCGAGTCGTCGTAACGGCGCAAGAGGGCCTTGCGAAGTGGTCGCCGATGATGACCATCCAGCTGCAACGCGACATGCGTTTTGTACAGATTGTCGCGGTCGCGACTCTCTTGGGGTTGGTTTTGTACTACGCGATCCCTCTCGGACGAAATCTTCGCGGCATTGTCCTCGGCTATGGCTTGTTCCTCGGCTTCGCCATCCTGAACCTCACCCTGATTCGGCGTTTCGGCAATCAGGCGCAAACCCTCGCCTCCTACGTGCAGTCGCTGTCCTACCTAGTCGTACTGTGCTTGTGGACGACTTCCCTGTGGTATTACTATCCCCGGCCGGTAGCTGAATATTCGGCTGCAGGCAGTGGCCGTTCATACGACGAGCTTTTCGAGGAAACACAGACTCGCTTAGGAAAGGCACGGAAGACCGTGAAGAGTGCGCTCGAATCCGAATGACTATCCTGTCCGTCGTGGCAGCGCTGGCCCTCTTTCTAATTTTAGCGGCGATCCTTGCGCAATCCAGTTCGCGATCGAGCGCCAAGTTGCTCGCCGCCGATCTCGATTCTCGCGAGCTTTCTCCAGATTGCGCCCGCAGCTCGGAGCAGATTCTAGGCCGAGTTTTTTCCGATGAGGATTTGCGATTCGTCGAAGGGCTCGGTTCGGCGGAACTCACAATTGCGCTGCGCACGGAACGGAAGCGCCTAGCGGTACGCTGGATCTACAGAACTGCCGATGAGGCCAAAGAGATCGTCCGTAAACACCTACAGATGGCTTCGAAGGCGCAAGATCTACGGGTGACCGGTGAGCTCCGTCTGGGTCTGCGTTACCTTGAATTGCGGCTATTGTGTGGCTGCCTGGTTGTGCTCGTCGACTGCTTTGGCCCCGCGAAGCTCCGCGGAATGGCCGCTCGAGCCGAGAACTCCATCGCTAGCCTGCGAGCCTTCTCCGGTCTTGTCGAAACTTCCGGGTGAGCGATGGAATCCAGATGCCAGGAGCAGTCTGTGAACAAGCAAGTTGAAACGGAAGTGAAAGCTGCGATGGACGACCTGCGCGGGCGAACGCTTAGCCGCATGCCTTCACCGCTCGAGCGTCTCATTTATATCGCTTCTACCCGCGACTACAACTCGGGCCGTTATCACCATGCCGGCCTGGAAGCACGGTTCGGAGTCGTAGCCTCCGCAGATGCCTTGCTCTCGGCACACAATGGAGCCTTCGCCGAAGTAGCGTCGCTGTCGTTAGGCCAACTGACGGAAGAACTCCTGATTTATATACAAAAATCCCGGGAACGTCCCGAGGTGTTTCTCGGGAGCTGGCAGAAACTTGAACCTTTCCGCGTGACCATCCCTCTGCACGCGGATCCGATCTTGGTCGATCTTTTTATCTCCAATATCAAGCTCGCTTTGGCGGTGACGAAGTATCGCCTTCGAACGGATCGACGCGATCCGTCAACCGCGTTGCAAGCGCCGTCACTTGGCCTACGATCTCGGCTTCAACCCCATAGCTAAACTTCCGAGTGGCGGCGGGCGAGAGAGGATGTGGCAGGAGCAGCAGGTCGCTGCCCTGTAGTTCACACCACGAACAAGCGTACCCCTCGCGCAGCTCTACGAAGAAGATCGGCCGATCATGCTCAGTTCGCCACCGGCCGGGACGTATCCTTCGGACTCGCTGGTCAATCTGCACAAGCGAACCAGGCCGCACCAAAGGATAGAGGGTGAAGTCTTCAAGTCCCACAAAACCGTACAAGCTGTGGCGCAGGTCCAGCTGTTGAATCAGCGCAATCGGCACTTCGCCCCAGACTTCTACCATCCGATTTAGGAGGCTGGTGTGGTCAAGGTCAAAAGAACGGTCGAAGCGGACAGGGAACGAGACGGTGCTTTCGGAATCGTAGACTTCGACGCTGGCCAAGTGGGTATTCGGAAGTTGCAGCTCTTTCTGGTGCTGTCCCAATTTGCGTAAGTCGATACCAAAGAGCGCTAGTAAGTCCGTGAATTTGACTTTATAGATCGCGCTCAACGCGTAGATCTTATAAATGCTGGGCACCGAACTGGAGTTTTCGACCTGTGTCAGCCATGCGTTTGAGATCGAATATTCGGAATTGCTCTCGGTTTCCGCCAGCTTTTGGCTCAGTTCGGCGACGTCCCGCGTGGTAATGCCCAGTTTGGCGCGAATTTCCTTCAACTGCTCGGATGCCTTGCTTGAATCCATGGTGCGGAAAAGTCTAACCTACTTCCTCCTCCGGTCCGTCGTTCCGCGTCGATGGAGCCTGGTCCATCTTGACCGGCTACCTTGCCACCCTCTTGTTGCCCCCCGGAGGCGCCAGCTCGATCCGGTTCCGGCCAAGCCGCTTTGCCGAGTACAGGGCGGCATCAGCGGAGTCGAGAAGACTCGAGAAGGTCACCTGCTGCTGACCGGATCGCAATGGACAAACTCCAAAACTCGAAGTAACCATCAGATCGCAGCCGCGGAAATTGAAATTTACCGCCTCGAGCTCGGCGCGAACACGCTCGACCGCCGTCAAAACGCCCTCCTCGCTGGTGTGGGTGAAGATCATGACGAATTCTTCTCCGCCAAGGCGTCCGCACATTTCGCTCGACCTGGAATTCCTCCGGAGAATCTCCGCGAATCGTTTCAGGACCACGTCCCCGGCGGCGTGTCCGAAGGTATCGTTCACTTGCTTGAAGCGGTCGATATCCGCGACCACCATCCAAAACGGGAAACCGTGGCGGGCGGCACTTTCGAGTTCGTGGTGAGCCCAGATTTCGACGGCGCGCCGGTTGGGCAGGCCGGTGAGCGAGTCGCTCAAGGCCAGCTCTTCGAGAAGGCGGTTTTTCGCCTCCACCTGTTTCTGAAGGTCCCGGTTGCGTGCCCCCACGCGTACGCGGGCCAGTAACTCCTGGTCGCGAAAGGGCTTGGTCACATAGTCGTGCGCGCCGGCTTCGAGACCTTCGATCAGGCACTCGGTATCGGAGCTTCCCGTGAGCATAATGATGTGCGGGCACGATTGCGGAAAGGCGGCACGGAGCGAGCGGCAGAATTCGGGTCCGGTCAAGTCCGGCATGAGACGGTCCAGGATGATGAGATCGGGCTGGTGCAGCCGGAACAATTCGAGTCCTTGACGCCCCGAGGCGGCAAAAAGCTTTTCGAAAGGAAGGACACAAAGCGCGTCGTCAAGCATCTTGCGGTATACGGGCGAGTCATCCACGACCAGGATTTTCATCGCACCGGATGATGAGAGGGCCGAGCGCTTGACCAGCGCCTCGGGATTTGCCGGCCGATGCTCCGTTTTTTGCGCTAGCGCCAATAGGCTTTTGAAATCCCACGTGCTACTGGTAATCATGAGAGCCTCCAAACCAACACTCTCGAAGAGGCAATTGGCCAGCCAAAGCTGGGTCAGTTATCTCCCATGTTTACAATAACTTAGGGATCGCCTGGCAACGAAGAGGTGGCTCGAAATCAGACAGGTGACTCAATTCGAGGCAGTCGCCTGGAATCCTCATTACGGGCTCTCCGTGGGCCGGGTTTCTGTGCCAACTTCCGGCTCTCCGTCTCCTGCGAGAATGCGGTACAGTTTGGCCCGGCTGATCCCCAATAGTTCCGCGGCACGGACCTTGTTTCCCTTCACCTGTTCCAGAGCGCGGAGCGTGTAGGCTCTTTCCATTTGCTCCAAGCTTACGATCTCGGATTCCGACGGGGTTTCGGCACTTGATTTGGCTGAGAGGTATTCGGGTAGATCCGCCACGTCGATTACCTCTTGCTCGGCCATCATGGCGGCATTGCCAAGAACGTTTTCGAGTTCTCGAATATTGCCCGGCCAGGCATGGCGCGCCAGAACGGCCTCGGCTCGGCGACTCAGCACACGAACCGTCTTTGCATATTGTTCGGAGAAGCGATCCAAGAAGAAACGTTCGAGCAAGGGCAGATCCTCTTTCCTTTGGGAGAGGGACGGTACGTGGATGTGCACCATGGAAAGACGATAGAAAAGGTCCTCGCGAAACCGTTTCTCTTCAACCATCGACTTCAGATCCCGGTGGGTTGCAGCGATCACTCGTGCGTTCACCGGTCGGACCGTGGGCGAGCCCAGGCGTTGAATTTCCTGGTTCTGCAGCACTCGGAGTAGCTTGGCTTGGTTCGGCAAGGAAAGCTCCCCCACTTCGTCGAGGAATATCGCCCCATTCTGCGCAGCCTCAAATGCCCCCAAGCGGTCTTGGACGGCGCCGGTGAATGCTCCTTTTACATGCCCGAACAGCTCGCTTTCCGCCAGGGTTTCGACAAGAGCGGAACAGTTACAGGTCACAAGGGGGCCCGCGGCAGCCGGGCTCACTTGATGGACGGCTCGAGCTACCAGTTCTTTGCCGGTTCCGGTTTCACCAGTAATGAGAACGGTGCGGTAGTGAGGAGCGAGCCGCCGGATGCGATGGAACAAGTCCAGCATCAAAGGGCTCTGCCCGATCATGCCCTTGAATTGGCAGGTCCCGAGGAGTTCGTGTTCGATTTGGCGGCGTCGCTCGTGCGCATGCAATTCGGTTAGCAACGCTTCGACTTTGTCCTGGAGCTTCTCCATCGAGACAGGTTTAGTTAGGTAATCCGAAGCTCCTTTCTGAATCGCCTCGACCGCGGAGTCCGTACTGTAGTGCCCGGTGAGCAGGAGCACGTCTATGGCAGGATCCACGGCAACAATCTTTTCGAGGAGCTCCATGCCGCTCATCCCGGGCATCATCAGATCGATAAGGACGAGTTGCGGACGATCATGCAAGACCATCCCCAGCCCCACTTCGGGATCGCTGCTCGTGCCGATGCAGACGTTGTCCTGTGTCAGCGCATGCGCCAGGAACTTCAGATGCTGTTCATCGTCATCGATCACGACGACATGCAGCTTCGCGTCGGTGGGCCGAGTCACCACGGGGCGCCGGTTCCAAAGGCCGCTGAATGATGCATTCGAATCATTCCTAGGTTCAGTGCCCGATTACGAGAAACTCTTTCATTCCTTTGGCAACCTTTCACGATGTCGCCTCGAGACGGCTTGCGTCGAGAATGTCGCATACCTTCCTGATGAGTTCCTCCTCGGTGAAAGGTTTGGGCAGCAAACTAGACTCGGGGCGCAGGCCTTGGTGGATGGAGTGATCGGAATATCCCGACATATACAGAATTTTGATCCCTGGTTTTTCCTCAAGAATGAGCTTAGCCAGCGTTCGGCCGTCCATCCCAGGCATAACCATGTCCGTAAGGAGCAAATCGATCTTTTCGGTCGAACGGCGCGCGAGGTCGATCGCTTCCTTGGCGTTGGCGGCCACTAACACCCGGAATCCAGAGGACTCAAGGATGGACCGAGTCAGCTTCCGCAGTGGTTCGGCGTCTTCTGCCACCAGGACGGTCCCAGCCCCTCGCTTCTTGTCAGCCAGCGAAGGCGGTGGTAATGGCAGCTCTAGGGGATCGTCGACGCTTGGTAAGTAAACCTCAAATGAGGTGCCCTTTCCGATTTCGCTCGACACCCATATGTATCCTTCGCTTTGTTTCACCACACCATACACGGTCGCAAGGCCGAGTCCGGTGCCTTTCCCGACGGCCTTGGTGGTGTAAAACGGTTCGAAGATATGAACCAGAGTCTCTGCGTCAATTCCCGTGCCGGAATCGATGACGGCAAGCATTACGTAGGACCCTATTCTCGAACCGGGGTGCTGGCGTGTAAATGCGTCGTCGAGTACGCAGTTCGAGGTGGTAATACGCAGGGTCCCCCCCGCCGGCATCGCGTCTCTAGCGTTTACCGCCAGATTCATGATGACCTGCTCGATTTGGCTACGATCGGCTTTGGTGCGCCCCAAGTCGGGGCACAACTCGGTCGCGAGCGCGACGTCCTCTCCGAGCAACCTGGGCAGCATTTTCAACATGTCCTCGACCAACTCGTTCAGGTCGAGAACGGATGGAGTCAAGATCTGCTGGCGACTAAAGGCAAGGAGCTGGCGAGTCAACGCGGCGGCGCGCTGGCCGGCTTTGTCGATTTCGGTGGCATATTCGGAAAGAAGGCTGTTGGTTTCCAGTTTGCGCCGCAACAGTTGGCCGTAGCCGATGATTACGCCCAGCAGATTGTTGAAATCGTGTGCGATACCGCCGGAGAGGCGACCGATGGCTTCCATTTTCGCGGCCATTTGCAGCTGGCGTTCGAGCACCCGGCGTTCGGAAACGTCTTCCGCAAAGACATCGAAGCAGGGGACTCCCTCTCCGTCCTTGGTGCGGCGTCCGGTACATCGCAAGGTGGTCTGAGAGCCATCCAAACACTTTGCCGTCACTTCGATGTCGCGAAACTCACCCCCCTCTGCCATCTCATTCCTCAGTTTCTGAAACTCAGATGACAAATTGAAGGCCTGGGCCGACATCTCCAGGGCTTGAGAGCCCGCGAAACCAAGCATCCGCTGGAACGCTGGATTAGCCCGGACGAGTTTGCCAGCGGAGTCGCAGCGGCAGATGCCATAAGGAGCGTCTTCCACCATGGAGCGGAATTCCGCTTCGGACTGGCGTAGCGACTCTGCGGCTTTCTTGCGCTCGGTGATATCGCGGTTCACGATGACCAACTCGCGCGGATCGCCCGTCGGCGTTCGGATGACACTGGCCGTCGATTCAAGCACTCTCCAGCTGCCGTCTTTGTGCCGCATGCGGTATTCAAGCGTGGAACCGACGCCAGACCTTCGCGCTTCAACCGCGGCCTCCCGGACCCGTTCGCGGTCTTCGGGATGGATCTGCTCGAATGCCTTAGAGCTTTTCAGTTCCGCTGGCGAATAACCCAAAACTTTTTGATAGGAGAGACTGTTATAGATGCGATTGCCTTCTGCGTCGACCACCGCGATCATGTCCGCCGCGTTCTCGCTGATGAGCCGGAACAGTTCTTCACTTTCAAATAGCCGCCAGCGCATCCGGTGGATCTGCAGCTGCTGATAGAACGTGTAGAAGCCAAACACTGAGACGATCGCCAAAAGGCCCCACATGGCTCGAGGCAGCAGGTAGGACGGGGAGGACATAGAGGGGAGGAATGATAGGATTCCCACGGTCAAGAACAGCGTGACGACACCAGCCGTTGCCCAGAGCCACCATTGGCGCTTCTCGATGAGTTTGAGGCTGGTCAGCGAGGACAGAGAAAGGCCTTCGCTCATGTCTGGACGTGCGGGTTTGAAGGTCATAACAACGACGAGCGGGTCTGAGCCGAGCTGGCCGAACCAACCTTCGAAGCCAACGTTACGATTCCCCGTTGTGATGGGCCCTGCTCTCCTGCAGCCATCTCAAGAAACGTCTGCCCTCATAGAAAAGACAGAACAGCCCGAGAGAAACGAGTACGGCCCCGGCGACCAGTACCAAAAACTGGTCGCGGGAGGAATCGGAAAACGCCTGGTAGAGGAAGGCTCCACCCAGAAGTGAGAGCAAAGCGGAGAAGGCGAAAAAGAAAAAGTCAAAATGCATCACCACGCTAAATCCTTCGATTCACTGGTCTAACGGACGCCCGACGCAAATTTCTCCTGCAGACTCCTAACCTCGCCAGATTCCGTAATCGGGCGCAGCCGAGGAGGCGTATAAAATCTCCGCATCGAGTACCCGCACGAGCAGCGAGGCATATCCCCCTTTGCACGGTTCGATGAAGCTGGCAGGACCACCTCTCGCCAGCACGCAGGATTCGCGCAACGCCATCTTTCGTTTTGCACAACGCTCATGGCTTACCTCAGCCTTTGGCCGGCACGGTTCAGCCGTCCGTGCCCGACACCCAATGGGCTCACTTCATTCTCGATCCTCCATTGCCGCGGCGTTCCAGAAATCGGGTTTTGCTGCCTAAAGGAAGCGCTACATCGGCTATTGGCACGTAGCTCTTCACGCCCGCTATTTGTGAGGTATACTGCCGCGCTCGATCCAACCGACTAAAATGCGTTTCCCAAAATCGTGATTGAGCCGTCACAGCTAGCCCGTTCCGGCACCAGGTTGAAAGAGTTGCGTGTGAGGCTCGGCATCAGCCTGCGTGAGGTGGAACACGAAAGCCACAAAATCGCCAGCGCGCGCGGCAGCGAAGAGTTTGTGGTCTCGAACCACTGGCTGACGAAGCTCGAGAACGGCCATCACACCCCCAGCATTTACACGCTGTTTAGCCTTAGCGCCATCTATAAGGTCAAATTCTCGGAAATCATCTCCTTGTTCGGCTTGGACCTCGAATGGCTCGCAAAGTATCAGCGGGGAAGCCGCGGTAAGCAGACTCATCTCGTGGACGCGGAAAGAGGCGACCCGGACCGGCCCGTCCCTTTTCCGGTGCATTTCGATCCAAGCTTTCGAGTGGAGGACACCAATCTGATTTCTCGAATGGTCGAGGTGTGGGGCGAGATTCCTGTCTCTTTTATTGAGGGGTTGAACGTCAGGCGCAACCTGTACGGGTATATCGGTCTCGAGGATCACACTATGGAGCCGCTCCTCCGACCCGGTAGCTTCGTTCTGATCGACGAGCGTTTCCGGAAGATACAAGCCGGTCCCTGGCGAACGGAGTGGGACCGGCCCATCTACTTCATCGAGTTGCGAGACGGCTATGCCTGTTCCTGGTGCGAAATGGCTGGTGATGCAATGCTGCTGGTTCCTCATCCCCTTTCGCCGTCACCCCACCGGCGTTTCGATTCGCGCAGCGCGGAGATCGTCGGGCAAGTAGTCGCGGTCGCCAACCGACTGGTGGACGCGGCAAATACCAGCCACACCGCGGAGCTGCCGCCCCCAACGCCGGATCGGCCCTAAGCAGTGGGGAAATTAACGCCAAGAACGCCGTTCTCGCTCGCCGGTGATTCTGGAACGATGGCCGTCCAGAAAACGATTGTAGGTCTGTTCGACGGTTTCAGGCTTTCCGAGAACAGTTTGGCATCTGCAGAAAACAGGCCGAAAAGCGCCGGAGGGAGGGCTTGGAGCGCACTTCCGTCGCCCGCCTCATTCTCTCCGGCGATAGCGTTCAGACTTCAAGGGAAAAGGGCGAGAGCCGGAAGGCGGCTATTCGCTTTGTCTCACGGGTTGGTGTCGACGGCTGGCGCTTTATAAAGCCTAATGGGCCAGTTCCCCACAAGCACTAAGAGAGGAGGTCCGACCGTGGTCGAACAATGTCCGTAGCCAACTTTCGAGTGGTCGGCAAAACGGAAGTTATCGACGGACCACGCGGACGGGCGGTTTGCTTTGTCAGGTGTTCGAGCCTCTCACTTTGGTGGCGGTGCGGCCTGGCCTTCGCTCGTCGGCGGCACGATCCCCTTCAATCGCAGATAGGTCACCATGTTCCCATAGTGCTCATCCGTGTGCGCCGAATTGATGGAGAAGAGCGTCAGTTTCGCTAAGTTGAAGTTGAAGAACTT
>Ga0070731_10002684_pt1 | contig 16705 bp, 11 predicted proteins | sample Coa_R1_2_FD_66448 | JGI IMG/M metagenome (GOLD analysis project Ga0070731, IMG submission 66448) | Surface soil microbial communities from Centralia Pennsylvania, which are recovering from an underground coalmine fire - Coalmine... | ecosystem: Environmental > Terrestrial > Soil > Unclassified ...
GAGATGTCCAAACTATCAAAAGGTGACAAGGAAATTGCTAAAAACCAGTAAGTCCCTGGCGAAGTGCCTCGAGGCAGTTTGCAAGGCATCTGAAATTCAGCCTTCGTTCCAGACTTTTGAAGAGTTTTCATGATGACTTTAATACAAATAGTGTTCTCAACTGATTCGCGGTCTGACAGAGGAGCAACTTTCAACTCGCGAGAAAACTAACGAAGCTTTTACGATCTGAAAATTTCACAAATCAACACCATAGCTTCAAAAAATCAAAAAAATTGGAAAATCCGCAACGAGTATTGCAGGGAATTAACTCATTTTAGATTAAACCGTAAGTGCCTTGCAAATTAGATATCTGCAAGGCTCTTCGTGCCCAAGACTGGATTCGAACCAGCACATGGTTTCCCACGCTGCGACCTGAACACAGTGCGTCTACCAATTTCGCCACTTGGGCATACCACAAATGTAAGTATTGGCAAGTGATTAGCCCGCTTTCCCGTTCTAATTTGCCAGCTTAAATACCGACGTTGAATTCCCTTAGCGCATTATTTAGACTGGTTTTCAAATCAGTGGAGTGCTTCCTTTGGCCAATTATTAATGCGCAGCTTACGCCATATTTGCCCGCAGGAAATTCCTTTTCATATGTCCCAGGAATGACAACGCTGCGTGATGGGACGCGTCCGCGGTGCTCCACCGGAACCTGGCCGGTCACATCAATAATCTTGGTAGATTGTGTAAGGACGACATTAGCCCCAAGCACAGCCTCCTTTTCGACGATTACACCTTCGACCACTATGCATCGGGAGCCGATAAAACAACCATCCTCGATAATAACAGGTGACGCCTGGAGCGGCTCCAGGACACCTCCGATACCGACACCGCCGCTGAGATGGACACCCTTTCCAATTTGAGCGCAACTTCCAACAGTTGCCCATGTGTCCACCATAGTTCCTTCGTCAACAAAAGCTCCTATATTCACATAGCTTGGCATTAAAACGACATTCTTCCCAATATGCGCTCCATATCTGGCCACGGCATGTGGCACCGCGCGGACACCCAATTCCTGATAATTTTTTTTAAGGCTCATTTTATCAAAGAATTCGAAGGGTTCGATGCTCCAAGTCCGCATGGGCTGAATAGAGAAATACATGAGAATTGCCTGTTTAACCCATTCGTTTAATTTCCAGCCTTCATGGGCAGGCTCAGCAACGCGGACTCTGCCATCGTCGGTCATTTTGATTACCTGCCTGACCGCTTCGGCATATGCCTCAGTTTTCAAGAGATCTCGGTCTTTCCAGGCGGCTCCGATGAGATTTTTTAATTCCATGGCAGTTTTTTTGCAAACATAAGGCAAGCGACCCAAAAAGCCGGTCACACGTCGTGGGCAGAAAAACAATTAAAACCTCGTAGTTTTAAACGTCTGCCCGCGATGAAAGTCTATGCAAAAACGTAAAAGCTATAAAATCCAGGGTCTTACGTAAAAAGCTAGCCATTTTCAAACTAATTGTTCATGAGATCTAAACTGCTTTCCAAAAATTCCGTCCGGCTTTGCAGCGAAATTTGTCTTCTTTTGTGCAGTATGAATGGTTATTCGCAGGATTCATTGCTGTCCAAAAGCCAGCAGGATAGCATAAAACGGGAAATGGATAGCACATTCGATGATGCCGGCTTTTTCAGGGCTAATTCGTATTGGCTTGCCAGTCTGAATTACATGAGTAATAACATTTACCTTGGCAGAAAAGACTCCGTTGCCTCCCCATACCTGACCGCCACGGTGGGTTATTACCATAAGACTGGTCTGTTTGTTAGTGCTTCAGCTTCGTACCTGATCGAGCCGGGGCAGGAAAGGATCGACTTATCAACTATCGACGGGGGCTACAGCCTTTTTTCCGGAAATTTTGAAGGATCGATAATTCTTTCTAAATATTTTTTTAGCAGCCAAAGTTACAACGTTCGGTCAGAGATAGAAGGCAGTGCCAATCTATCCACCAGTTATGAATTTGGGATTGTCAGACCAACTCTCCAGGGCACTCTGAATTTTGGCTCCCGAAATGATTATGGCTTGGGACTCGGGTTAGAGCATACCTATCACCTGTTCAATAAAAGGCTTACCATCATACCCGGCATGATGATGAATGCAAGCACCGAAAACTATTATAATGATTATTATGAATTCAGGCGTTATTCACTCAAACGCCTCAGGATACTTCAACGAGTTTTGGGTGAGATTTCCGTGAGTGCCTTTGTTGAAAACCCCGGCGCATTCAAGATTCTCGATTATGAAATGATTATTCCCCTTACTTATTCAATGAAAAAATTCATGCTAGGTCTCACACCCACGTTCACCATCCCCCTCAATCCCGCGGTAGTTGACCGGACAACGACAACCAAGCTTGGATCAAAAACCAAGCAAATTGCCAAGGAAAAAATTGATAATAGCTTTTTTGTTCTGGCAAGCATTTCTTATAGTTTTTAACTTCCTTTGCAACAGAGCATTCAATGAAACTATGAAGAATGAATATGATTTTAGTACAGATTTGCGACGATGCCTCGGAGCCCTGGCGGGCGGCGGCTTAATTCTTTACCCGACGGATACTGTTTGGGGTATCGGATGCGATGCGACCAATGCACAGGCTGTGCAAAAAATATACGATCTAAAAAAACGCTCCGAAACGAAAGCCATGATTATCCTGGTGGCTAGCGCCAACGATGTCTTCAAATACGTGACTCAGCCCTCCCCATCGATCATGGAGTTCCTGAAAAAAGTGGAAAGACCCACCACCGTGGTTTACGATTGTGCAGTCGGAATTGCTGATAACCTCCTTGGTCCCGATGGCACCATTGCAATCAGGGTGGTGAGCGAAATTTTCTGCATCCAATTGATAAAGCAATTTGGCAGACCGATTGTTTCAACGTCAGCTAATACGGCAGGTAGTGCAGCCCCAGGCAATTTCGCAGAGGTCCCTGCTTATATAAAAGAAGGGGTCGACTTCGTGGTCAATTATCGGCGTGAAGAAGAAGGCAGGCGCCTGCCTTCGCGCGTGGTAAGGCTCCTAAAGGATGGAAATCTTGAAGTCTTACGTCCTTGACGATCGTTTTTTTACTGCATATTTGCATCGTGCAAAAATTCCTCATTATCCAGACAGCTTTCATAGGAGATGTTGTATTGGCAACCAGCCTGATTGAAAAATTGCATGACTATTTCCCTGATTCACAAATTGATTTCCTCGTTCGGGAGGGAAATCAGACTCTACTTACTGGGCATCCGATCATTAGAAACGTGCTAATCTGGAATAAACGGAATAGAAAGTTGGTCAATCTTATAAAGCTACTTTCAAAGATAAGGTTCCAAAAATATGACATGGTTATTAATATCCAACGTTACCTTTCAACCGGTCTGCTTACCGCATTTTCAGGGGCCGCCAGGACAGTGGGATTTGACAAAAACCCGCTAAGCATTATGTTCACAAAAGCAGTCAGGCATGCTTTGCCGGGCGCAATACCGCAGGAACATGAAATCATGAGAAATCAAAAGCTAATCGCCGATATTACCGATGACAAGCCTGCCCTGCCCAAATTATACCCGTTACCCGCAGATCAGGAGAAAGTCGGCATCTTCATCAAGAAACCATTTATATCAATTGCGCCAGCGTCCGTATGGTTTACAAAACAATATCCGGCTGAAAAGTGGGCCAGCTTCATAAACAACACTCCCCACGATCTAGAAGTACTGCTCTTAGGATCTGCCAGTGATTACGATTTGGGTGAAACTATTCGTAAGACATCAAGAAATCCGAACATTAAGAACCTGTGCGGAAAGCTGTCTTACCTGGAATCCTGCGCTCTGATGAAAAAAGCGCTAATGAATTATGTGAACGATTCCGCGCCTCTTCATTTTGCCTCAGCAATGAATGCTCCTGTAGCGGCTGTTTTTTGCTCCACAATTCCGTCATTTGGTTATGGACCGCTGTCTGAATTCAAATCGATAATAGAAATCCGCGAACCGCTCTATTGCAGACCTTGTGGTATACATGGACTTTCAACTTGCCCCGAGAAGCATTTTCGATGCGCGTGGGATATCACTGATGATCAATTACTAACAGCCCTGCCATAGCAGCTGGATAAATTTTCCGCATGGCCATATACGTTACGAGCTCATCCTAATTTCTTGCTTATTTTTGTGCAATGGATATCCAATGCACGGAAAAAGAGCTGTTTATTTTTAAAAGAATATCGGAATCGAGCGAAAAACTTGGAATTCCATGTTTTATAATCGGGGGATTTGTCCGGGATAAGCTTCTCGGTCGCGAAACAAAAGACGCAGACATAGCCTGTGTTGGCGATGGGATTGAACTTGCGAACGCTTTCGCGGACACATTTAATCCCAGACCGGTCGTGAGCTTTTTCAAAAATTTTGGAACGGCGCAACTTAAGGTTGAGGACCTGACGATAGAATTTGTTGGAGCTAGACGAGAAAGTTACCGGCCCGATTCGCGAAAACCTACAGTCGAACGTGGCACTATCGAAGACGACCAAGTCAGGAGGGACTTTACAATCAATGCGATTGGTATTAGCCTGAACAACAGAGATTTTGGTGATCTGATTGACCCTTTCGAAGGCATAAAGGACCTTAAGAATAAAATCATCCGGACTCCGCTCGACCCGGCCCAGACTTTCAGCGACGATCCGCTCAGGATGATGCGTGCCATAAGGTTTTCTGCACAACTTGCGTTTGTCATCGAGCCACCGGTATTTGAGGCAATCTCCCAAAATGCTGAACGGATTGCAATCGTGTCGCAGGAAAGAATCACTGAAGAACTAAACAAGATAATTGGCACTAAGAAACCGTCAATAGGATTTGATTTACTATATCAAAGCGGGTTGCTCCAGATCATTTTTCCGCAAATGGTTGCGTTGGGAGGTGCCGAATATATAGATGGAAAGGGGCATAAAGACAATTTCTATCACACTCTCCAGGTATTGGACAACATAAGCGAAAATACATCTGACCTGTGGTTGCGTTGGGCAGCAATTCTGCATGACATTGGCAAACCGACGACCAAGAGATTTGAACAAGAGCATGGATGGACATTTCATGGACATGAAATAGTTGGTGGCAAAATGGTACCCAGAATTTTTTCGAGACTTAAGCTCCCCCAAAATGAAAAAATGCGATTTGTACGCAAACTGGTAGAATTGCACCTGCGACCAATCAGCCTGACGAAAGAAAATATTACCGACTCGGCGATTAGGCGGCTATTGTTTGATGCCGGAGAAGACATAGATTCCCTGATGTTGCTTTGCGAAGCAGACATCACGTCTAAAAATAAAAAGAAGGTTATTCGTTACCTCGAGAATTTTGAACTCGTGCGAACCAGACTTAAAGATGTAGAAGAAAAAGATCGCATGCGGAATTGGCAGCCGCCTATTACCGGAGAAATGATTATGGAAATATTTGGATTGGAGCCGTCAAAAACCGTGGGAGATTTGAAAAATGCGATTCGAGAGGCCATTCTAGACGGAATCATCGATAATAATTACGAAGCGGCTTATGAATTCATGATGGAAAAAGCCAAAGCTCTTCACTTACGTGCCGTAAATAACCGAACCTAACTTTCCTGCGAATTCCCAAAGTGGTTTCAAAAATTGACGCTTTTATTTTTTGGTGAAAGTAAGTGCATGATTATCCAGGCGACAATATATGCAAATGCGCAAATTATAAAGATTACGTTGTAACCTCCCGCCTTGTTACCCGCGTCTTTAAAACATTGCAGAATGGTGCTTACGACGTAAGGGAACAATATGCCTCCGGCGGCGCCAGCCATCCCACCTATTCCAACAACCGAGCTAATGGCTTTTTTTGGAAAAATGTCTGACACAGTCGTAAAAATATTGGCACTCCAGGCTTGGTGAGACGCGGCTGCCAGGCTAATAAGCCCTACAATTACCCACATGTTGCTTATATACCGGGCCGCGAAAACCGGTACTACGCATATAGCAAAGATCAGCATGGAAGTCTTTCTCGCTTTAAGAGCATCCCAACCGCGCCCAATCAGATAGGAAGACAGGTAGCCTCCCCCAACGCTGCCGATTGAAGTGGCTGTATATACAATTACGAGCGGCCAGCCTGGTTTTTTGAGGTCCAAATGAAACGTTCCCGTAAAATAATCGGGGAGCCAGAATAAAAAAAACCACCAGATTGGGTCAGTCAGGAACTTGCCGACAAAGAAAACCCAAGTCTGACGATACCCGAAAAGCTTTACCCATGAAAAATCTCGCTGCTTTGAATTTTCATGCTCCTCCCCTTTATCGCCCTGCTGAATAAACTTGAGCTCATCCGCCATCAACCCTTTTTTCCTGCTTGGAATTTCAAACAGAAACCACCAGAAGAAGAACCATATCAATCCCATTGCGCCCGTTGCAAAAAAGGCTGCTCTCCACCCATATTCTGCCAGTATTAGTGGAACCAGCAAAGGTGCCGCAACGGCTCCAATGTTCGTACCCGAGTTGAACAGACCGGTAGCGAGCGCCCTTTCTTGCTTGGGAAACCATTCTGTAACCGCCTTGATGGCGGCAGGAAAGTTGCCGGATTCTCCCAGCCCGAGGGCAGCCCTTGCTAATCCGAAGCCGAACGTCGATTTAACCAAAGCGTGCAACATGGCAGCCAGGCTCCAAAAAATGATGGAAATTGAGTACCCCAGTTTGGTACCGATTGAATCGATAAATCTCCCAAATACCAGTAATCCTACGGCGTAGGAAGCCTGGAATCCCATGACGATATAACCATAATCTTTTTCATTCCAGTGAAAATCTACTTCAAGAATTGGTTTTAGCAATCCGATCACCTGCCGGTCAATATAATTAATTGAAGTTGCAAAAAACAATAGTGTCACGATAACCCATCGGTAGTTCCCACGAAATAATTGTGGCATTTGCTTCTGATATTTTGCGTGGCTTCAGGCTAAACATCCTCTTCATCCTCCCGCCTGGGTCGGATAATTAGTCTTAGGGTCGGATCGTTGGTTATAAAACTCCAAAACCAGTTGAAAGCCAATTTTATTTTATTCCTGAATCCCGCTATTGGGATAATATGTATAAACAGCCAGACAAACCATGCGACAAAACCCTTAAAAAAACCACGAGGAAGGTCGACTACCGCTTTATATTTTGCAATGATTGCCATGGTGCCCTTGTTATGGTATTTAAAAGCATCAAGCGGCTTGCCATCTTTCAAATTTAGGAGGTTTTTGGCAAGGAGCTTTCCTTGCTGGATAGCCACCTGCGCGAGCTGCGGGTGGCCATTTGGGTACTTTGGATCACTCGTCTCCATGCATTGGTCCCCTATGGAAAAAATATTGGTGGTGCCTGACACGCGGTTGAATTGATCCACGATGATCCGTCTCCCTTTCGAGGTTATCGAGGAAGCAGGCAGCCCCGGCGCTTCGCGGGCGATAACTCCGGAAGCCCAAATAAGAGTGGCTGAAGATATTACGTCGCCATTGGACAAAATGACTTTTCCATCCACATAATCTTTGACAGCGCAATGTAATTTTATCTTAACTCCAAGACCTGCAAGTACCTTCATCGCCTCATTTTGAGATTTTTTGCTCATCGGTCCAAGGAGCGCCTGGCCGGCATCCACGAGATAAATATTGCCCGTGACGTTACCAATTTCGGGGTAATCTTTTGCGATTATATGGATGCCCATTTCGGCGATCATCCCCGATATTTCCACGCCTGTGGGTCCCCCGCCAGCGACAACGATCGTGAGCAATTTTTTCCTCTCATCAGGATCCTTTGCGCGCGTGACTTTTTCCATATTTATCAAAATATGATTTCGGAGATTTAACGCATTGTCAATCGATTTCATTGGCAGGGCATTCTCCCGGATATTTTCCAGGCCGAAATAATTGGTCTCTGTGCCCATCGCAAGGACCAGGCAGTCATATTCCAGTCTGCCATTTGAAGTTTCAATGGCACTGGAGTCAGTCAGGACGCGCTCCAGCGATCCGAGATAAAACCGAAGGTTTCGCTGCATTTGAAAGAGTCTTCTGAAAGGATAGCTGATATTTGAGGGTTCGATAAATGCGGTTGAAACCTGGTATAAGAGAGGCGGAAAAAAATTGTAGTTATTCTTGTCCACAATCGTTATTTCAATGTCATCGATGCCGGCTAATTTCTTGGCTAAATTAATTCCGGCAAAGCCTCCGCCAACTACAACGACTTTCATATTCTTTTGTTTAGAGATAGCTTTCGCAAATCTTGTGCAAATGTAATTCTCAAAAACGCAATGAATTTCGAAATTTCGGCGACTTGGATTTAATGCAAAAGAGACGAATGGTTGCGAGGACAAAATAATTCACGCTGAATTCCTGGCAGCATTAATGATGCCGAAGGAACTCCTCATAATTAGCTTCTCGTAAACCTCTTTAAGGGGAGTATTAATGAGTGAGCTTTCCAATTCGATGTGTTTGGTAATTGCATATTGCTGAATCGTGCTCAAAGGGAGAACAATTCGTTCCCTCATTTGAATCGAAAGCTGCTCGACGGGGTAATCAGCCATCAGTTCATTCTTGCCGGACAGCTTGAACATGTATTTCTGCGTAAGTAGAAATTCGTCATAAATCATTTTCCAGATCTCCCCATAAACAGGATGAGAAGAAAAATGCTCAGTAAGAGGGAAAAAGCACTTTTTCATTGCCATCTCACAATTGTCGATCAGTGTTTTGAAGAATAATGAATTGTTATATAGTTGCTTAATGGAAGGCCATTTACCGAGTTTGTCCAAAACTTGAAGAGCTGTTCCAAGTCCATAATAGCCTGTGACATTCTGTTTAAGTTGGCTCCACGAGCCAACGTACGGAATAGCCCTGAGATCTTTGAATTCGAATTTTCCACCACTATTTCTCTTGGACGGCCGACTCGCGATATTTGTTTCGCTGTAAAACCTCAAGGGACTGACATCGTTCAGATATTTGATAAAATAGGGGTGATTCTTTAATTCTGTGTACGAATCATAGCTGGCGCTGGCCATAGCAGCGAGTAATTCTTCTTCATCCGGTTGCAGGGTGTCTTTTTTTGGCGCAAACAAATCATTAAATATACCAGCATGGACAAGTTGCTCAATATTAAACTGGGCCGAATCAACAGTGCCGAAATTCGAACTCACAGTTTGCCCCTGGATTGTCAACTGGATTTCCTGGTTGGCAATGTTTTTTCCCATCGAGGCATAAAATTTATGCGTCTTTCCACCACCTCGTGCAGGAGGGCCGCCGCGGCCGTCAAAAAAAACAACATCAATATCATGTTCCGACGAAATTTTCGTGAGCGCTTCTTTGGCCTTGTAAATGCCCCAATTAGCCATCAAATATCCGCCGTCTTTCGTTCCGTCGGAAAATCCCACCATGATTGTCTGTTTGCGTCCGCGGAACTCTAAATGCTCACGGTAAAATTTATTCCCGTAAAGCACTTCCATTGTTTCCGCCGCATTTTTCAGGTCTTCTACGGTTTCAAACAGCGGAATAATGTCGACGGTCAATTCAGTCGGCTTCCACCCTCCCAGCATAAACAATGCATATACTTCCAGGACACTCACAGCGGAATTGCATTGGCTAATAATATACCTGTCACAGCCTTCTTCCCCGTTAAACTGCTGGATGGTTTTCACAGCCGCAATGCATTCGAGCGTATCCCTGGTGAGATCATTATCATACATTTCAGGAGTTGCGGCCCGATCGACCCGCGTAAGGACTTCCATCTTCTCGGGATCCGTCATCTCGAAATAATTTTTTGGTAACAGTCCCTCTGTCTGGGCTATTTCTCCCAGGACCTTCGTGTGGACACTGCTATCCTGCCGGATGTCGAGCGTCGCAAAATGTAGTCCAAAGATTTCAACCTTACTGATAAGATTATTCACCAACGGAAGGAACAAGCTATTATGCTGGTAGATGATCGTCTCCCTAATTTGCCTTAATGAACCCAGGATCTCGTCCCTGGTTAAGTCAGTCTTCTGGCCAGGTATGAAAATATTGTTGTATAATTTTACTTCCAATTCGGCTAGTATCGAATCGACTCCTTTGAATGTCAATCTTCTTTTTAACCTTCGAACATCGAGATAATAGCTTTTTATTATTCCACCTCGCAACGCTTCTGCCACTTTCAATGTTGTTTGCACATTCACAAAAGGATTTCCATCGCGGTCGCCTCCAGGCCAAAATCCCATCTTGATGACAGGGTTTTTTTCATGGACAGAGGTGGGGAACTGGTCCTTTAATGCAGTAAATATTCTTCCGGCAGCCTGGTAAAAGACATTTTCGAGATACCAAATTAAGCTGACAGCTTCATCATAAGGCGTCGGCTTCTGCTTTTTCAGAAATGGAGTCTTACCCAGCTGCTGCAAATACATGTTAATCTGGCTGGCATTGTTGTCCACGACAGCCCGCGAAAGATCATTGATAATCCCTAGGACGGAACCGGGATAGAATTGGGTGGGGTGAGCCGTTAGCACTAATCGAACTGCATAATCCTCTAACTTTTGAGACAGCTTCTTTTCCTTGCCGGTTTGAATTACTTCTGACGCCAAATGCTTTAAGCTGCCGGGACCGGACATGTCGTTTACGTCTTTAAATGCCGCATCCTCAAGCGCATCAAATAGTACGATCTGTCTTTCCACATATTGGACAAATCGAAAAAGCAAATCGGCTTTATCTCGATCGGAGGTGTAGGTAGTATGTTTGTCGAAGAATTCCTCAATAATTTGTTCTGGGCTACGCTTTCTTTTATAGCCTTCTTCGCAAATCGTCAAAAGGAGCGATAATAATATTCCAGTTTTTTCAATTCGATGGAAAGGAAGTGATGTAAATAGACTATTGTATAATTGAAATTTTATTCCGACCTGGTTTCTGAATTGCTGCAGACCATGCGTCAATTGGTATGGCATACAATGGAATTAAAATATTTTCAACAATATTCGCTGCAAGCAATATGTTTTTGAAACAGAACACGAACTTAATGCATTTTGCCTAAAATATGGGTCAGAAATCTTTATATCTCTCATTTCTTTAATTATCTTCGCCCCGGTCTTATTCAAAGTGATTAAAAAACAACATAGAAGCTCGATCGACGTTATTGCGATAGCTAATTCTGCTATGTCGACAGCCATTAGAACCGTTTCAACCCTGTGAAGGGTTGCGTCTATTCATATCATCCACTGAGTTTCCAAACTTTATCTATTAATAAATCAATTTTTTAAAAATTCATTCATTCAAAATGGCGGAAATATGCAGGTCTTAAAATTTGGGGGGACATCAGTTGCAAACGCCGATAATATCCGAAAAGTGGCAGCGATAGTCAGGGAAAAGGTCAAGGAGGACCGAATCATTGTTATCGTTTCTGCGTTCGGTGGCATCACGGATGCGCTCCTTCAATGTGGTGTGTTAGCTGAGGCTTCCAACGAACTTTATAAAGAAAAATTACACCAGGCAGAATTGCGGCATATCGAGGCTGTCAGGTCGCTGATTCCCATGACGCATCAAAGCAGCATACTCAGCCGTGTTAAAAAAAGCTGCAATGAGATTGAAGACATTTGTAAGGGGGTTTTCATGTTGGGCGAACTGTCTGAAAGAACCAAGGATAAGATCATGAGTTTTGGGGAACTTTTGTCATCACAAATCATCAGTGCACACTTTGCATCAGTAGAAATGAATTGTACCTGGAAGGACACGAGGGCGCTAATACGGACTGATTCTCGTTTTGGGTCTGCAGGCGTCGATTTCAAAGTTACAAACGGGCAAATCGCACAGTATTTCGCCCAGGATCCCGGCAGCTTATATATTCTACCAGGGTTTGTCGCGTCGGACAATCGAGGCTCAACGACGACATTGGGACGTGGTGGTTCTGATTATACCGCGGCTATTATTTCCGCAGGAGTAGATGCCACGCGGGCCGAAATCTGGACTGATGTTTCAGGAATGATGACGGCCGATCCTCGGTTAGTCGAAACTGCTAAAGTAATACCCCAGATTTCCTATCAAGAGGCAATGGAGCTGTCCCATTTTGGTGCCAAGGTGATCTACCCTCCCACAATACAGCCGATGATGAGAAAAAGCATCCCCGTTTGGATCAAAAACACATTTGCACCAGACGATCGAGGCACCGTTATTGAGAGCATAGTCCAATACAATGGGAGCAGCATTCGCGGCATATCGAGCATGAGCAGTATTGCCCTCCTCAGCCTTGAGGGAAGTGGTATGGTGGGCATTCCTGGCTTTTCAAAGAGATTATTTGAGTCACTTGCCAACCAGAAAATAAACGTTATACTGATAACTCAGAGTTCGTCCGAGCATTCAATCTGCGTAGCCATTGACGAAAAAAACCTTGTTCAGGCTAAAACGGCAGTTGATTTCGCTTTTGAACATGAAATCTCCTCTGGTAAAGTCGACCCGTTAAGTGTGGAAAGGGGATTGGCGATTGTTGCATTGGTAGGCGACAACATGAAAAATCATACCGGCATCAGCGGAAAAATGTTCGGCTCCTTAGGCAGAAACGGCGTCAATATCCGGGCCATCGCCCAAGGATCGTCGGAGCGAAATATTTCAGCGGTTATGTCGGCAGTGGATGTAAAAAAGGCGATCACTGTACTGCATGAAGAATTCTTTGAAACCAGTTTCAAACAGATTAATCTATTTATCACAGGAGTTGGGAATGTCGGTAGCCGGTTTCTTAGCCAGCTTCAGCAGCAAAAAAAGCATTTACTGGAGCATTTACGATTAGAGGTGAATGTGATCGGCCTTGCTAACAGCAAAAAGATGATATTCGACGATGAAGGACTGGACCTTGAAAAATGGAAAGAGCAGCTGGAATCAGGGGAATCGATGAAACTAGACAAGTTTATTGAAATAATTCGTTCGAAGAATCTAGGCAACGCTGTTTTTGCAGATATCACTGCTAACGATGAGGTGGCAATGTCTTATGAAAGGCTCCTACAAAAAAGCATTTCCGTCATCGCTTGCAACAAGGTAGCCTGCTCTTCAAGTTACAATTACTACAAAAAACTCAAAAATCTCTCCCGCGAGTATAATGCCTTATTTCTTTTTGAAACCAATGTCGGCGCAGGCCTCCCTGTTATCGGTACGCTAAACGATTTGATTCATAGCGGAGACAAAATCAATAAAATTGAAGCTGTGCTTAGTGGAACTCTAAACTTCGTCTTTAACAATTATAACTCTGAGGAACCCTTTGCAGAGGTTGTTCGCCGTGCGCAAAAAGAAGGCTATACGGAGCCCGACCCACGCCTGGATCTTAGTGGTACTGACGTCATGCGAAAAATCATGATCCTGGCACGAGAATCCGGCGAAAAAATTGAAATGGAAGATATTGCTAACCATTCGTTCATGCCAGCATCCTGTATGAAGGGGAGCATAATCGACTTTTACCAGACAATGGCAGATGAGGAGCCGCATTTCAAAAGAATTTATGACGAAGCGGCCTCGAAAGGAATGAAACTTAAATTTGTCGCCAGTTTCAAAAATGGTAAAGCGTCTGTCGGCCTGCGACACATCGATCCGGCACACAACCTATACCATTTATACGGAAAGGATAATGTGGTGTTATTTTATACAGAAAGATACCCGGAGCAGCCACTGGTGGTGAAAGGGGCTGGAGCGGGAGCCGAAGTCACGGCCTCCGGTGTTTTTGCGGATGTCATTAGAGCTGCCAGAATTTGAATTATACCAATCGTACTGATGAGCGAAATTACAGTTCACGCACCAGCCACCGTCGCCAACCTGGTTTGTGGTTTTGACGTCCTCGGTCTATGCCTAAGTGAACCTTTTGATACGATGCGCGTCCGCCTCATTAACGAAAAAAAAGTCGTTATCGCGCCTGGCGGCAGTTTCGGATTGCCGGTCGATCCTGCACTTAATACGGCGGGAGCTCCCCTGATAGCCATGTTGGAAGAGATTGACGATGAAATTGGATTTGAAGTTAATATCGTCAAAAACATAAAGCCGGGAAGCGGAATAGGTTCGAGCGCCGCCAGCGCTGCAGGTGCAGTAGTGGCTGCCAATAAGCTGCTTAATAACAAATTTGACCGGAAAGACCTGGTAAGGTTCGGAATGTTTGGAGAGAAGGTGGCGTCGGGCGTCAAACATGCCGACAATATAGCACCTTGCATATATGGCGGGGTAACTTTGATCCGTTCAATTTTTCCCCTGGATATTGTGTCGATTCCTTCTCCAGACCTGCACGTCGCATTGGTCCATCCACAAATAGAGGTGCGTACCTCTGACGCGCGGGAAATATTACGTAAGGAGGTGTTACTGAAAGATGCCATCCGCCAATGGGGCAATATTGCCGGGCTCGTTGCGGGTTTTATGAAAAATGATTATGCCTTGATTGGACGATCGTTAGAGGATTTTATTATTGAACCTGTTCGCAGCATGCTGATCCCAGGGTTCGATGAAGTAAAAAGACGCTGCAAGGAAGCCGGTGCACTGGGAGGGGGCATATCAGGGTCTGGACCTTCTATTTTCATGCTCTGCTCGGAACGGAAAACGGCGAATGCCGTAGAAACGGAAATGCGATCGATATATGACAGGATGGGTCTGCCCTACCATACTTACGTGACTGCTGTCAACGCTGATGGGGTAAGAGTGCTTGGCAGCTAAAGAAAACAGGTCAGATTCTGCCACGGATTTAAAAATTATTGCGAACAGATGTACTATTATAGCTTAAATGGTAATGCTGGCAAAGTGGATTTCAGACAAGCGGCTATTTCTGGGCAAGCGCCCGATAAAGGGCTTTATTTTCCTGAGCAGATTCCCAAACTTCCTGCAGGATTCATTTCGAGTTTGCGGCAAATTTCTCCCGATGAAATCGCTTTGACGGTTATAAGTCCCTATGTAGGCGATACGATTTCAAAACATGAATTAGCGGATATCGTTCATGAAACCATCGACTTCGATTTTCCACTGGTTCAAATAAGTGATTCAGTTTTTGCGCTTGAGTTATTTCACGGGCCAACACTGGCGTTTAAAGATGTGGGCGCCCGCTTCATGAGCCGCTGCATCAGCCATTTTGTAAATGATTTTAGTTCACCGATTACAGTATTGGTAGCGACTTCTGGTGACACGGGAGGCGCCGTTGCAAGCGGGTTTTATGGCGTTGAAGGAGTCAATGTAGTCATTCTTTATCCTTCCGGCAAAGTGAGCGACGTGCAGGAGCGCCAACTAACTGGTTTGGGCAAAAATATCACCGCGCTGGAAATACTAGGCACTTTTGATGACTGTCAAAGGATGGTAAAAACAGCTTTTGCCGACGAAGACATCGCTAAAAAGCGTTTTCTCACCTCCGCGAATTCAATCAACGTGGCGCGCTGGCTTCCGCAGCAGTTTTACTATTTTTTTGCTGCCCGCGTATGGACCCTCTCGCGCTTCTTTCCAGTCTTCTGTGTGCCAAGTGGAAATTTCGGCAACATTTGTGCTGGTATACTGGCTCATAAGTCTGGCCTGCCTGCCGCACATTTTATTGCAGCCTGCAATGCCAATAGTGTAGTTCCTGATTTTCTGAGAACTGGAATTTATAGTCCAAGAAAAGCGCTCACTACCGTTTCAAATGCTATGGATGTAGGGGATCCGAGCAACTTTATCCGTGTGCTGGAATTGTTTCATCGGAATTTTAATTCTCTAAAGGAAATTCTTTCCAGCGAAAGTATTTCCGAAGCCGACACTCTGTCAACGATAAAGACCGTATTTGAAACAACAGGGTACGTCCTGGATCCGCACGGAGCAGTCGGATACCGGGCACTCGGTAATTGGCTCCGAAAGAATCCTGGCCATGCTGGCATTTTTCTGGAAACAGCCCATCCCGTAAAATTTTTTGATGTCGTTGAGCCGTTAATAGGCAAGAAAATTTCTCGGCCTCCTTCAATAGAAGAGCTGATGCTCTCAAAAAAACAAGGATTGGTTATTAACCCTGATTTTGGACAATTGAAAGATTTCCTCCTTTCTTAGGACTTGGGCTGGAAAAAACATCGCTATTATCGTCGATTTTTCCGATGAGTTCTTCATTTCAAACGACGAAAAAATATCCCGCGCGAACATCCGAATGGACGTGAAAGATGCAATAACTTTATCCTTTAAACCTACTGGTATGGAATTCGATAACGATCGTAAAATACACCCCGCTTACAAGTCTGAAATTGTCTTTTGGATCTTTTTTCTACTGTTGAACCCCATCGTTAATACAGTCACTTATTTCTGGTTTGATGGCGTTTTCGTATTCGGCTTGTTATTCATCCATGCGATCGCATTTCCATTATACATATTATTTGCCCGATTAATTATTCCAAAGTTGCTATTTGAGCAGAAATATGTGTACTTCTCAATTGCGGCAGCCGCATTCGCAATTTTCACTGCGATAATCGTGACCGGAATGAACGCTTTTCTGTCGGGATTCCAACTGAAATCGTCTGAACAGTTTTATCTGGCTTATTCTTCGCGTTCGGTGTTCCGGGACTTCATTTGGATCATCATCAATATGGTTTTATGCCTGATGATGGCCGCACTAAAAAAATCATTCGATGAAGGTGAAAAGGTAATTGATCTGCAGAAGGACAATAACCTGATCAGGTTAAAATACCTTCAATCTCAGTTAAACCCTCATTTCCTATTTAACACATTGAATAGTATATACTCACTTTGCCTGCAAAAAT
>Ga0070731_10002686_pt1 | contig 16683 bp, 16 predicted proteins | sample Coa_R1_2_FD_66448 | JGI IMG/M metagenome (GOLD analysis project Ga0070731, IMG submission 66448) | Surface soil microbial communities from Centralia Pennsylvania, which are recovering from an underground coalmine fire - Coalmine... | ecosystem: Environmental > Terrestrial > Soil > Unclassified ...
GGATGTGTTGCGATCTCGCGGACGTAGCCGAAACCGTCCTCGATCTCCGCCAGGGCCCTCTCGAGCCACCGCCCGATCCGCCCGGGTATCCACGCGTGCAGAGCGGGGGCGCGGAAGCTCGCGGCCGCGAGCACGACCAACGGCACCGCGACGAGCCACGGCAGCGTGAGGTGCGCGAGGGCAAGACCGCGCCCGGTCAGCACGACGGCGAGAGCGCACAGCCAGGTGCCGATTGCGAGGACGCCGAACTGGAGCACGTACAGCGCCAGCACGCGCGACGCTGCCTGGTTGCGTGGCAGCCCTGTCTTTCGAGCCCCCCAGAGAACGACGGCGATGGCAGCCGGGCCCCCACCGAGAATCGCCCGCGAGGCGCCCAGACTCGCAAGCATGAGACGTCCGGCCGTTCGATACGAGACCACGGCGCCACCGCGCATGGCGAACACGCCGCGCACGGCTGCCACGAACCCGGCGAGGGCGATTCCCTCTGCGACGATCGCAAGCCCGAGCCAGGCCGGCTCCGCATCGCGCAGATGGTCGAGGACAGACTTGTCGCCTGCGGCGCGCTCGGCGAGCAGGACGAGCCCGACGACAGCCAGGACGGTCACGAAGGCGATCAAAAGCAGCCGCCGCTGACGCCGTTGCGCGTCCTCCTCAGGTGTGCGCTCGTGATGCCTGTCTGTCAGCGACGAGATGGCAGCCATCCCTCGGGATCAGGATCGACCTCGCGCCCGCCGCTTCGAACGGCCCGGCGGCCAGATCACGTCTCGCGAGGCGGAACGATCACGATCGGACACTGGCTGTGATGAGCGCACTGCTGGCTCACCGAGCCGAGCAGCAACCCCACGAAGCCGCCGTGACCGCGCGTTCCGACGACGAGCAAGTCCGCGTCCGCCGCGACTTGCATCAGTGCCTGCGCAGGACCGCCTTCGACGACCACCCGCTTGACCTCGACGCCGTCGAGTGCAGGTGCGACCGTCGCGCAGGCGGCGTCGAGTCGTTCCTTTGCGATCCTCTCGAGGTCTCCGACCATCTCCTGTGTGATGCCTACCCAGCCGGCACCTGCGTAGACGCCGGTCGGCCACTGCCAGGCGAGCAGCACTGTAAGTGGCTTGCCGCGCAGCCTCGCTTCTGCTGCCGCCCACTCGAGCGCGTGACTTGCTCCCTCCGATCCGTCGACGCCGACGACGATGCCGCTCATCTCGACTCCTTTCTTCCCGATAGTTGACGCGGTCTCTTCACTTTCGCTCATTCGGCCTTGCTGAACTGCCAGACCGCGAGGACGAGGACGATCAGCGAGCCACCGGCGACGAGGCCGAGCTCGAATGGAATCGGAAGCCGCCAGCTGCCCCACGTGACCCCCGCGTTCATGCGCCGCTGGAGCGCGACGGATGCGTGCACGTGCGCGAAAACGGCACGCCGCATCGGGTCGACGGCATAGGAGAGTGGGTCGAGCTTGGTGAGGACCGCGAGCCATTGCGGCAGTCCGGTCGGCGGGAAGATCGCGCCGGAGAGGAAGAACATCGGCATGACCAGGAACTGGATCACCGCCTGGAACGACTCGATCTGGCTGATCCGGCTGGCGACGAAGACACCGAAGGCCGTCAGTGCAAACGCGACCATGATCATCTCGCCGAGCAGCGTCAGAAAGAGCGTCGGCGAATACGGCACGTCGACGAGTCCGGCGAGCAGCAGCATCAAGGCGCCCTGGATGACTGCGGTGGTCGCGCCGCCGGCGCACTTGCCGATGACGATCGCGCCCCGGCGGACCGGGGCGACGAGCATCTCGCGCAGGAATCCGAACTCACGGTCCCAGACGATCGAGATCGCCGAGAACAGGGCGGTGAAGAGAACAGTCATGGCAAGGATGCCGGGAAACATGAAGGTCTTGAAATTGACGCCGCCGCTCGAGGCGACGAGCGATGAGAGGCCGGTGCCGAGCACGAGCAAGAAGAGGACCGGCTGGACGAACGAGGTCACCAACCGGAGCCGATTGCGTACGAAGCGCAGCAGCTCGCGCCGCCAGACGACGCGTACGGCGCGTGCGTCTGCGCGGAGGCCGGCGCCACCGGCGCCTGCCGGCGTGACCCGCGGCAGCGCGGGAGCGGCTAGCGAGCTCTGTGCCATCGTCGAGCGTGGTTGCGCATGCGCTCACCCGCCGAGGCTTCGGCGTCGCGGATCGTGCGGCCGGTGTAGGTCATAAAGACGTCGTCGAGGCTCGGACGTGCCACTCGGATCGATCGGATCGGCTGCTCGAGCTCGGGGAACAGGCGCGGGACGAACTGCTCGCCGCCCGTGACCTGGAAGATCACGGCGCCCTCGCTCAGACGGGCCTCGATGGCGAATCGCGCGGCCAGCTCCGAGACGGTTGCGGCTTCATCGTCCACGTGGAGCTCGATCCGGTCCTTGCCGACGGTCGCCTTGAGCGCGTCCGGGGTGTCGATCGCGACCAGCGAGCCATGGTCGACGATGGCGATCCGGTCGCAGTGCTCGGCCTCGTCCATGTAATGCGTGGTCAGGAAGATCGTGATCTGCTCGCGACGGCGCAGCTCGTTGATGTACTCCCAGATGTGCGCCCGGGTCTGCGGATCGAGGCCCACGGTCGGCTCGTCGAGGAACAGCACCCTGGGTGAATGGATCAGTCCTCGTGCGATCTCGAGCCGGCGCTTCATGCCGCCCGAGAAGTCCCCCACCAGACCGTCACGACGGTCGCCGAGGCCGACCATCTCGAGAACAGCGTCGAGACGCTGCTCGCGGATCTTCGGGTTGACACCGTAGAGCTCGGCGTGGAAACGCAGGTTCTCCGCGGCGGTCAGATAGTCGTCGAGGGTCGTGTCCTGGAAGACGAGGCCGATCTGCTGCCGCACCTGGAGCGGGTGCTGCGCGACATCGAGCCCGGCGATCCGGGCGCAGCCCGATGTCGGCCGCAGGAGAGTGCAGAGCATGTTGATCGTCGTCGACTTGCCGGCTCCGTTCGGGCCGAGGAATCCGAACGCCTCCCCCTCAGCGACCTCGAACGACACGGCGCGAACGGCCTCGAGATCGCCGAAACGGCGCCCGAGCGACTCAGCAACAACGGCCGGAGAAGCCACACGCCGAGCCTGAACGAGCTACGGCCCGGCTGAATCGGACGATTCACCGACGATTCTGCGGCCTTTCCACACCGGCTTGCCCGATCGAGCGGCCTTTTCCCGGCCCCGGGGGCACAACGTGACGTGCAACTACACCGTAGTGCGGTGCATCATCCCGTGTCGGCCGGGAGTGGAGGGGGTGAGCATCGCTTTCGATCCTTGTGACGGGCCCTGGGGCGGCGCACGCTTGCAGGCTGGGGCCCGCGTGCTTGCAGGCGATCGGTCTCTCCCGGCTGCTGCGCGGTAGAGACGGCAGGGCCGACGGCGAGCGGACGTCCGATCTCGGGCTCTTTTTGCCTATCCGGCGAGGGTCGTGCGAGGTGTCCGACCGCGAAGCCGACGCCGGCGCGGACGGAACCGACGATCATCAGTTGGAGAGCTCGAGTTCCTATGGATGTTCGACGGTCGGCCGTTCGAGCGTGGGCAGGGCCGGCGGCGCTGTGCTCTCGTGTCGCCAGGTGTTCCAGCGCGCGGCGGTGCGGGCTATGCGTCGCTCGCGCCGGCTGGTAGCGCGGGCGAGCGAGCGGCCGCCTTGCGGCTTGAAGAAGAGCGCGACGCCGAGCTGGGCGAGGGCGAGGTAGGTGACGATCATGCCCGCAAGGACAACGAGAAACAGCAGCGGTAACGGGCGGAAGCCGAACAGGCGCGCGAACGGTCCGATGTACGGCAATGCGACGCCGAGCGCAGCGCACGCGAGGGTGGCGGTCAGGAGTGGCGGGCTGGGGCGACTCTTGAGGAAGGGGACGCGGCGGGTGCGGATGACGAAGATGACGAGCGTCTGGGTTGTGAGCGATTCGACGAACCAGCCGGAGCGAAACAGGGTTGGGCCCGCGTGGAAGACCCAGAGCATGACGCCGAAGGTGAGGAAGTCGTAAATGCTCGAGATCGGGCCGAAGAAGGCCATGAAGCGGCGGATCAGGCCGATGTCCCACTGGGAGGGACGGGCGAGCAGCTCCTCGTCGACGTTGTCGGTCGGGATCGTCATCTCGCTGACGTCGTAGAGGAGGTTGTTGAGCAGGATCTGCGTCGGCAGCATCGGCAGGAAGGAGAGAAAGAGCGACGCGCCGGCGGCGGAGAACATGTTCCCGAAGTTGGAGGAGGTGCCCATCAACACGTACTTGATCGTGTTGGCGAAGATGCGCCTGCCTTCGACGACGCCGTCGGCGATGATGCCGAGGTCTTTGTTGAGCAGGACGACGTCGGCGGCGTCTTTGGCGACGTCGGCGGCGGTGTCGACGGAGATGCCGACGTCCGCGTCGTGAAGGGCGATCGCGTCGTTGACGCCGTCGCCGAGGAAGCCGACGGTTGCGCCGAGGCTGCGCTGGGCGCGGATGATCCGTGACTTCTGCTCCGGCGTGATCCGCGCAAAGATCGTCGTTTTCGGCAGTAGTGCGAGCAGGCCGGCGTCGTCCAGCTTTTCGAGTGTGGCGCCGGTGACGACCTCTCCGGGGTCGAGGCCGACCTCGCGGCAGAGGTGCGCGGCGACCTGGCCGTTGTCCCCCGTGACGATCTTGACCGTGATCGCCAGCCGGTCGAGGCGTGCGAGCGACGCCTGGACGTTGGGCTTGGCCGGGTCGCTGAAGCAGAGGAAGCCGTCGAGGCGGAGGTCGCGCTCGTCTTCGCGACTGAGTCGCGCGAGTGTGACCGGTCGGCTGGCGACGGCGACGACGCGTGCACCGGAGGCGAAGAGCCGGTCGAGCGTCGGCTGGGCCTCCGTGGGAACGTTGGCGCAGCGGGCGAGGACGGCTTCGGGCGCGCCTTTGACGATCAGCAGCCTGCCCTGCGGTGCGTCGACGAGGACGGAGGCGAGCTGGCGCTCGTGGTCGAACGGCAGCCTGTCGAGCGCGGGCCAGCCGAGGTCGCCGTTTTTCTGGGTGGCACTCGAGGAGGCGTTGAGGGCGCGGTCGAGCTCGTTGCCGGTCTTGTCGCTGCAGACGAGCCCGAGCGCTTGAACCTGCTCGGTCGGTTTGCCCTGGCAGTCGAGGGCCTGGGTGAAGGAGATGTGGCCTTCGGTGAGGGTGCCGGTCTTGTCGGTGAACAGGACCTGGACGTTGCCGAGGTCTTCGATGCAGACGAGGCGCTTGACGATCACCTGCCGTCTTGCCAGGCGGCGGGCGCCGGTCGCGAGGCTGACGGTCACGATCGCGGGCAGTAGCTGCGGCGTCAGCCCGACCGCGATCGCGAGCGCGAACAGCGCCGACTGCAGCAGGGAGCGGCCGAGGCCGGCGTTGATGACGAAGATCGAGCCGGCCAGCAGCGCGGTCACCGTGGCGAGCAGCCGCGAGAACTGCTGCAGCCCTTGCTGGAACGAGGTTTGTGCCTGTCGTTCGCCCAGTCGCAGGGCGATCGCGCCGAAAGCGGTGGCCGAGCCGGTGCGGACGACGAGGCCGCGCCCGTCACCCCCGCGCACGAGCGTGCCCATGAGCGCGCACGAGGGGAGGTCGAGCGACGACTCGCCCGGTGGCTGCGCCTCGGCCGTCTTGGCCGCGACCTGCGACTCGCCGGTCAGCACCGACTCGTCACACTCGAGCTCGTGGGCCTCGACGAGCCGCAGGTCAGCCGGAACCACGTCACCCACGCGGAGATGAACGAGATCGCCGGGGACGATCTCGTTGACGTTGACCTCGGTCGGCTGCCCGTCGCGATCGACGAAGGCGAGATGCCGGATCTGCGAGTGCAGCGCCTCGACCGCCTTCTCCGAGCGGTACTCGTTCAGGAAGCTCAGCCCGACGCTCATCAGCATGATCCCACCGATGATCAGCGCCTCGGTTCGATCGCCGACAACCGCCGAGACGACAGCCGCGACGAGCAGCAACAGCAGCAGGTAACTGCGGACCTGTCGGACGAGAACCGAGACTGCGCTGACGCCGTGGGAGAGCAAGACATTCGGCCCGTACACGGCCAGGCGACGGCTCGCTTCAGCGCTCGAGAGGCCTTGCTCCGAGGAGCCGAGCTTGCTCAGCGCGTCGGCCGCAGACAGCGCCGCCGCAGCGGCCAGCTCGAGCTGCTGCGGTTCGTCGCTCGCAGTCGGCTGCTGACTCCCAACCGAACGCACGGTGTCGAGCACGTTCATTCAGAAGTGCGTGGCATCAACCACGCTCGTTCGCGGAGACACGACCGACGACCCGCCGTTGGAGCGGCCGAGCGTGTTCGCCGAGTTGGATCTTGAGCTCATGCGATCGCCTGCGGAGCAGTCGAAGGCTGCCGCACGCACGTCTTAGCGGCGCGGGAGCGACCGCACGGGCACAAATGCTGGTTGCATTCGCTGCGGCTCCTGCAGGCCCCCGCGAATCGCGGACGGCCGTCTCTGGAACCTCCCGTCCCTCGCTCCACGAAGGCGGTCGAGCAGTCGCTTCAGGGTCTTCCTCACGATTTCGCCCCTCTTAATGACTCCCCGAAGCAACGGAGCGGCGGGCTCGTGCGGGAGTCGGAGACACGGGACGCTGCACACACGGTAGCGCAAGGTGCGTCCGTACCCGGTCCGGTGTTGCCGCTCCTCGAGGCGCGAAGATCGATCTCGGTTGAGCTCGGTCTCGATGCGAGAACCTTGACCATCGCTCGTTCGAGCTCCTCCTCGGTGAGCACGCCTCGGTCTCGCAGGTCGAGCCTGGCGAGGTCGTCGGTCGGACCCGGAGGCCGGCATGGTCCTAGCGCCGCCTGCCGCCGAAGAGGGACAGGAAGAGCAGGAAGACGTTGAGGATGTCGAGGAAGATCGAGGCCGCGAGTAGCGGTGCGGTGGTGATGTCTTTCGTCGTCCGCAGCCGTTGGAAGTCGAACATCGTGAAGCCGGCGAAGATCAGCAGCCCGAGGATGGCGTAGATGAGCGAGCCGTGCGGGATCTGGACGAAGATCAGCACGATCCCGAACACGATCAGGCCGATCAGCGCCCAGAAGAAGAAGCGCGCGAGCGCCGAGAGGTCTCGCCGAGTCGCATACCCCGCGGCGCCGAAGCCGGCGATGAAGAGCCCGGTCGCCCCGCCCGCCTGCCAGACCGCGTCCGGGTTCGTGCTCGCGTAGTACGCGAGCGTCGGCGCCACTGCCAACCCGACCAGGACGCCGAAGGCGAACAGCAGCCCGAGCGCGAGCTGCTCCGACTGGCGGGCAGCGAAGTTGATGCCGAGCAGACAGACGAAGGCGGCGACGAACCACGCGAAGCCCCACTGGTACGAAAGGTCTCGGCCGAGATAGGCGCCCAAGGCAAACAGGCCGGCGGTGACGGCGACCAGACCCATCGTCTGCCCGAAAAGCGTGCGCGTCCAGTCGCGGCCGGCGGTCGGCTCGAAGGCGGTATCGCCGGAGATCATCGCGCGACCATCGCTCGAACGAGCCGGGTCAAGCCGATGCTTCGCGTCGGTAGTAGTCGCGCCAGATCAGCCGGTAGAGCGGCACGTACCGCGGGAGCGAGCGCACGCCGGGGATGAAGGGGACGCAGACGAAGGCGAGTGACAGCGCGCCCATGATCGCCCAGACTTGCGCGTCGGCGTTGGCGGAGGTCGAGAACGGCGGGATCTGGTACCAGAAGGTGTACAGCCAGAGCCATGCCTGACCGGGGTAGTTGCCGGTCTCGTTCATCATTCCCCACTGGCTCCCGAGCAGATTCTGCTTCGCGGCAGTGTTCTCGAGATAGCTGCCGTCCGAGAGGAAGAGCAGGGCCTTGGTGAAGTTCGTCTGGTAGAAGCGGTCAGTCGAGATCAGCGCGCCGTCGAGCGCGCCGCTGCGCGCCATCGCGAGCAGCTCGGCCATCATCGCCGGCACCGGCCCGTAGAGCGTGCGGTGTGCGCGGACGCGGGCGACCACGTTGCCCTTGTCGACCGCGGTTGCGAACGCCTGCGTCCACGATCGCTGCCGGGCCGGCGGCGCGCCTTCGTAGATCGCGAGCGCGCGCGCGATGAGCGGACTCGTTCGCGCCGGAATGGCAAGTGGGCCGAGCACGAACGCCTGCGCCGTGTCGATCGGGATCTGGACGCCGAGCGCGCGTTCGAGCGAGACGCCGCCGACGATGTTCTGGCCGGCGCCCGCGACGTGCGTGTAGGGCGGCCCGTACGTCGCGACTCCGCTCGTCCCGTCGAGCTCTGAAAGCGCGGTCGCGAGGAAGTCCTTCGGCGCTGCGGCCGACCACTGCGCAACCGTGATCGGCTTCACGTCGGGCGAGGAGAACAGCGATGCGAGCAGCACGGTCAGCAGCGACACGGCCACCAGAGCGATCACCGCCTCTTTGACCAGGTCGTACCGGCGCTTCGCCCCCGTCCACTCGAGCGCCGGATCTGCGTGTTGCGGCAACCTGACGGCGGTCATAGCGGCGGGACGACTCCACGGCGACGCACGAGGAGGATGTGGCCGCCGATAAGCAGCGCGACGACGAGCGGCAGCAGGACGATGTGCCACATCAGCATCTGACCGAAGTTGAGGACGTTGAAGAAGGCGCCGATCCCGGACGCGTTCAGCCCGTCCTTCGCCTGCGTGCCGATCCACTGCGAGTCGAAGTTCTGTTGCGTCAGGTAGCCCGTGAACGCGGTGGCGATCGAGACGAGAAACGAGACGGCACCGGTGATCCACGTCAGTGCTCGCCGGCCGCGCCATGCCGCCATGAAGAACTTGCCCCAGAGGTGCACGACCATGAAGAAGAAGAAGAGCTCGGTGCTCCAGAGATGGATGCTGTTGAAGAAATGACCGACGGACGACGTGTGCCACCAGGCCGGGCCCGCGAGCGCGAGCACGCCGCCGGAGGCGAGGATGACCACGAAGGCTGCAAGCGTCAGAACGCCGAAGACGTAAATCCAGGAGGCGACGTACACGGGCTGCGTGTCCGGCAGCAGCCGCTCCGGCGGAAAGGCGGCGAGTCCGCGAGTGCGGACGCGACCGGTCCAGGTCGGGGCGCTCACTGTTCGCGCCGGCCGAGCGGGAACGGCAGGACGATCGCGAGCGCGAAGACGACGAGCATCGCGACGATCACGACGAGATTCGCAACCGAGATCAGGAACCAGCCGGAGTGGAGATAGTGCGGGCGGCCGTCCAGACCGACGACCGCCCCGAGCACGGCGCCCATGTCAGTCGAGGCGCGGGCTCTGCCCGATCCGCTCGTGCGTGACGGGGTCGCGGTACTGATCGGCGTGCCGGGCGAACGGGCTCATTTCGAAGAGCGCGTAGCCGACGGCGCCGAGAACGGCGACCACGAAGACGATGACGATGACGAGGTAGACGGTGTCCATATGAGCCTCCTTTTCGCGTCGAACTCTCGCACCGCCTGCTCGGGTCTCCATCCGCGGCCGCGCGGATCCGGATTGCGGGTTCTCCACCGAACCCGAAAGGGTTGAGCGGGCGTCCGTAGTTCAGGGCGTTGCCCGAGAACGTGCTCGCCACCTGACCTCGCCGCCGCAGCCTCCCTAGTCGGTACGGCGGCGCAGGGTGGCGGCCCCGAGGCCGAGCGCGACGATGGTCGCGCCGATCGTGACGCCGACGTCGAGCGCGAACCGGCCCGAGTACGGCCCGCCGCGGACGATCTTCGCGAGCGCCTCGTAGGCGTAGGTGAGCGGTAGTGCGTCGGAGACGATCTGCAGCCAGTGCGCCATGTCACTGCGTGCGACGAAGAGACCGGAGAGCAACAGCTGCGGCAACACCACGGCCGGCAGGAACTGCACCGCCTGGAACTCGGTGCGGGCGAAGGCGCTGACGAAGAGCCCGAGGCTCATACCGAGGACGGCGTTGCCGACTGCGAGCGCGACGACGCCCCAGCGCGGCCCGGCGACGTGGAGGTCGAGCACACCGAACGCAAGAAGCGAGACGACCGTCGCCTGCAGCACTGCGACCAGCGCGAACGCCCCCGCGTAGCCGCCGAGCAGGTCGAGCTTCCCGATCGGCATCGACATCAGGCGCTCGAGCGTGCCGTTGACGCGCTCGCGCAGCATCGTCACCGACGTGACGACGAACATCGACACGAAGGGGAAGAGGCCGAGTAGCGGTCCGCCCACGTGCTGGAAGACTTGCGGCCGGCCGGAGAAGATCTCCTTCAGAAGGGTTTCGAGCAGGCAGGGCACGCCGACGATCAGGACGATCGTGCGCGGATCGCGCCGAAGCTGCATCAGCACGCGCAGCATCGTCGCGCCCGAGCCGCGCAGGCTCACTGCCGCGCCTCGATCAACCGCAGGAACACTTCGTCGAGGGTCTCGGCGCCCGTGCGTGCGCGCAATTCGGCGGGCGTTCCTTCGGCGAGCAGCTGACCCTCGCGTAGCAGCAGGAGCCGGTCGCAGCGCTCGGCCTCGTCCATCACGTGGCTCGAGACGAGCAAGGTCTTGCCCGCGGCGGCGAGCCGGTGGAACGTCTCCCAGAGGTCGCGGCGCAGCACCGGGTCGAGACCAACAGTCGGCTCGTCGAGGACGAGCAGCTCCGGGGCGCCCAGCAGCGCGGTCGCGAGCGAGGCGCGCGCCCGCTCGCCGCCCGAGAGGCGCGAGACGACACGCATGGCCAGGCCGCCGAGCCCGACGGTCTCGATCGCCTCGTCGATCTGCTCCGCCGGCGCTGCGAGCAGTCGCGCGAAGTAGCGCAGGTTCTCGCGCACGGTCAGGTCCGCGTAGATCGACGGCGCCTGCGTCACGTACCCGACGCGCGGGCGCAGCTCGGGCGAGCCGGCGAGCCGGCCGAGCACGGTGACCTCCCCGCCGGCGACCCGCTGGACGCCGACGAGCGCGCGCATCAGCGTCGACTTGCCGCTGCCGCTCGGCCCGAGCAGACCGGTGACGAGGCCCGCCTCGATCGTGAGCGACAGCCCGTCGAGGACGAGCGCGTCGCCGCGGACGACGTGGAGGCCGCGGACGACGACCGCGCTTGTCGCGTCGGACATTTCCTACAGCTACCAGCTCTTCAGCGGACGCCCGTGGTCCGGCGCGCCAACGCGGACGCGTGCGTCGAGGACCACGCAGCGATCCGGCAAGGCGCGCACCGGATTCAGGTCGAGCTCGGCGACCTCCGGCAGGTCTTCGGCGAGGCGGCCGAGGCGGTGGAGCAGGTCGACGAGCGCGGCCGCGTCCGCCGGCGGTGCGCCGCGAAAGCCGCGCACGAGCATCCCGGTCTTGCCCGCCGTGACGAGCTCGGTCGCGTCCAGGTCCGTGAGCGGCGCGATCCGGAAGCCCGCCTCGCCGATCAACTCGGCCAGCGTGCCGCCCGGCCCGAACGCGACCAGCGGCCCGAAGGTCGGGTCCTGGACGGCGCCGGCGAGCAGCTCGGTTCCGCCCTCGAGGAACGGCTGCACGAGTACGGGGAAGCCGATGCGCTCGGCCGCTTCGCGCACCTGCTCCTCGTCGCGAAGATCGAGTGCGACGCCTCCGCTCTCGGTCTTGTGCGCACCGGCCGTGCCCGTCTTGACGACGGCGGGGAAGCCGAGCTCACGCGCCGCAGCAACGGCGCCGTCCGCATCGAGCGCGACCTGCTCGCCTACGAGCGGGATGCCGTACGCGGCAAGGAGCCCCCGCAACGCCGCCGCCTCGAGCCAGCCGTCGGCCGGCGCGGCAGCGAGTACGCGGCGTGCTGCTTCGACGTCGACCCCTGCGGTCACCGGCACAACGCCGGTCGGCCGCGCGAGCCAGCGTGTCCGGCCGAGTGCGAGCGCGAGCGCCCGCGCCGCCGACTCGGGGTACGGCAGGGCGACGACCGGCGAGTCTGGCGGGCGCAGGACTTCCGGGATACCAGCGGCGTCGACGATCACCGCAATGACCGGCTTTGCGCGGCCATGGCGTTCCACCGCGCGCGCGATCGCCGTCGCGACCTCACCCGTGCCCGCGACGACCGGCGGCACGAAGATCACGACGAGCGCATCGACGTTCGGGTCGGCAAGCACCGGCCCGATCGCCGCTTCGTAGGTCGAGGCCGTTGCCGATCCGAGCAGGTCGACGGGGTTGCCGACGCTGGCCGCGCCCGGCAGGGAACCGGCCAAGGCGCTCCGCGTGGCGTCTGCGAGCTGCGGAAGCGTGAGCCCGCCGGCCTCGCAGGCATCGGCACAGAGGATCCCGAGCCCGCCCGCGTTCGTGATCACCCCCACACGCGGACCCTGTGGCAGCGGCTGGCTTGCGAGGAGCGACGCCGCGTCGAGCAGCTCTTCGAGCGTGCGCGCCCGGACGACGCCCGCCTGGTGGAAGAGCGCGTCGACGGCGACATCCGAGCCGGCCAGCGCGGCAGTGTGCGAGCCCGCGGCGCGGGATCCCGCCGCCGTCGAGCCGGCCTTCAGAGCCAGCACCGGCTTGCGCCGCGCCACGCGCTGGGCCACGCGCGAGAACTTACGCGGATTGCCGAACGACTCGAGGTAGAGGAGGACGAGATCGGTTGCGTCGTCGCCCTCCCACCACTCGAGCAGGTCGTTCGAGGAGACATCCGCTTTGTTGCCGATCGAGACGAAGGCCGAGAAGCCGAGTGCGCGTCCGGCTGCCTGCTCGAGCAGTGCGAGACCGAGCGCACCACTCTGCGACGAGAAGCCGATGCGGCCTGGCGGCAACGGCCGCGGTGCGAAGGTCGCGTTCAGCCCGCGACCCGGTACGGCGACGCCGAGACAGTTGGGTCCCACGAGCCGCGCTCCGTGTGCGCGGACGAGCGCAAGCAGTCGCTCCTGCCGCTCACGTCCCTCGCGTCCCGTCTCCGCGAAGCCCGCCGAAATGACGACGAGCGCCCGGACGCCGTGGCGGAGTGCATTCTCGGCCGTCGTGAGCACCTGGTCCGCGGGCACACAGAGGACTGCGAGGTCGATGAGGTCCGGGATCGCGTCGAGCGACCGGTAACCGTGGACGCCGCCCACCGGCGCCCCCTCGAGGTTGACCGGATACGCCGAGCCGGCGAAGTCGGCGGCGAGGATGTTGCGGAAGAGCTCGCCGCCGATCGAGCCGTGCCGGCGCGACGCGCCGACGACAGCGACGGATAGCGGGTCGAAGAACGGCCGTAGCGAGGCGACGACGCCGATGTGGTCGCGGGAGTCGACGCGGAGCTCGAGCTCACCGGTCGGGGCGATCGGGAAACGCAGCTCGATCTCGCCGCCCTCGAGCTCGCGGAGGAGCTCGAATCCGGTATCGGCGAAGACGGTCGCCGCGAAGGCGTTCGCGGCCATCACCTCGGCGACGAACTCGGAGATGCCGGCCTCGCGGGCGCGGATCGCCAGCTGCTCGAGCAACCGCGTGCCGATGCCGCGCCGCTGCTCGTCGTCCGCCACGACGAACGCAACCTCGGCCGCTGCGCGACGTTCGAGCCGCGCGTAGCTCGCGAGCGCGACGACTCGGTCGGCGTGCCAGCCGACGAGCGCACCGCGGTCGGTCCAGTCCGGGTCGAGGAACGGATCGACGACCGAGCGGTCGACACGCCGCGCGCCGTGGAAGCGGAGCGCGAGGCTCTCGGGGGAGAGCCTCGCGAAGAACTCGACGAGCGCGTCGGCGTCGTCTGCCGTCGGGGGCCGCAGCCGAAGCGTGCCGCCGTCTCTGAGGATGACGTCGACCGCTTCGGCTGCGGCCGTGGGGAGGCTAGACCCCAATCTCGGCCCCGATCAGTTGCTCCTCGCTGGCGACGAGCTGGTGGTCGACGGGCACCGCGGTCAGCACGACCTTGAGTGCGTGCGTCTCGGCGGCTGCGCCGAACACGTCGTAGGCCTGCTCGGTGTCGCCGAGCGCGAAGTGATGCGTGGCGAACGGCGTCGGGTCGAGCCGGCCGCCCTCGATCAGCTTCAGGAGCCTCGGCGTAGTGTTCGTGTCGACGAGCCCCGTCGTGATCATCACGTCGCGGATCCAGAGCTTCTCGAGGTGAAGTGTCGCCGAGTGTCCGTGCACGCCGATGTTCGCCACCCGGCCGCCCGGACGGATCAGGTCGGTGCACAGCTCGAACGTGTCGGGCACGCCGACCGCCTCCATCGCGACGTCGGCTCCGAGGCCGCCCGTCAGCTCCATCACCTTCGCGACCGCGTCCTCGCGGCCGTTGTCGATCGCGATGTCGGCGCCGAACTCGAGCGCCTTCTCGAGCCTCGCCTCGGCGAGGTCGATCGCGATGATGCGGCCCGGCGAGTGCAGCTTCGCGGTCATGATCGCCGCCAGCCCGATCGGGCCGGCGCCGACGATCGCGACGGTGTCGCCGGGCTCGACGCGCCCGTTGAGCACGCCGACCTCGTACGCGGTCGGGAGGATGTCGGCGAGGAAGAGCACCTGCTCGTCGCCCAGCCCGGCCGGCACCTTGTAGACCGACGTGTCCGCGAACGGCACGCGCGCGAGCTCGGCCTGGAGCCCGTTGATCAGATGGCCGAAGATCCAGCCGCCGCCGCCGGTGCAGAGCCCGTAATGGCCCTCCTTGCAAAAGCGACAGCGTCCGCACGAGGTGATGCACGAGACGAGGACACGGTCGCCGGGGACGATCGTCGTCACAGCGCTTCCGACCTCGACAACGGTGCCGACCGCTTCGTGGCCGAGGATCGTCCCGGGCGTCACCTCGGGCACGTCCCCTTTCAGGATGTGCAGGTCGGTACCGCAGATGGTAGAGGAGTCGATGCGGACGATCGCGTCCGTCGGCTCGACGATCGACGGATCGGGCACGGACGTCCATTCCCGCTCGCCCGGCCCGCCGTAGACCAATGCTTTCATGGCGGCTCCTTTCGCTCGACGGGGCAAGCGTCGCCGCTCGCGCCTGCAGCGGCATCGGGGCAGGGCCGAGAGGGGACTGTGGGTTTCCCGCAACTCACGTTCAGCGTGGCTGCGGATGGCGCAGCCGCAGGCCGGGGGCATACTCGCGCGATGCTGGAGATCGAGAGACCACTTTGCCGGCTCCAGTATGCAGCCGGACGCGTCGAGGAATGCCCGCAAGACAAGTGCCCCTTCTGGGAGCCGGGCGGTGCGGCGCTCCCCGGCCGCTGCGCGCTCGAGCGGGTCGACCTCAGCGATCGTCCGGAGGTCGCGCATCTGCTCCTCACTCTTCGGAAGCGCCTCGAGCTCCAGGAGTCGGCCCTGGAGCAGCAAGAGACGCGCCGCCTTTTCTACCGGCTGCTCGACACCGGTGACGTCGACGGCGGCTGAGATTGCGGGAAACCCGCAACACGGTTGGGAGCAAACGCCGATGGCGTCGGCCGGAAGAATCGAGAAGGTTGAGCGATGACCGCCGGGATCCACATTGCGAACACGCTCGCGCTCAGCTCCGCCGCAGGTCTGCTGATGCTGGTGTGCGGATCGACGAAGCGAATGCTGACCTGGAAGCCTCGCCGGCCCGCCCGCGTGCGCCTGCGCGTGCGGCGTCGTTAGGACCCCATGCCGACGGCCGGACGTGCGCGGCGGGTGACCCGCGAGCATCGCACGGCCGGGCGCCGCGGGAACTGGCCGTCGGCTCCGTCTCGCCTTGCGAGCGCAGCCTTGCCGGTCGACCTCGACGAGCTCAGCGCACAATGGCGGCTTGCGCTCGCGCACGCGCAGGCCGCCCTGGGCGCGATCTCGCGCTGCGGACGGAGCGCGAGCATCCCCGGCTCGCAGCTCAGCCTGTGGACGCAACACCTGGCGCGTGAGCGCGCCCAGACGGCGCAGCTCCTCGACGCCGTCGCCCGCGAGCAACACGCGGTCATCGTCGACCGCGTCGATGCTCCTCCCCCGACACGGGAGTCGCTCGGCCTGCCGAAGGCCGTCGCCGGCTGCCTTTTCGACCTCGAGGGCGTGTTGACGGCGGGCGCGGCGCTTCAAGCCGAGGCCTGGGCGGAGGCGCTCGACCCGTTTCTGTTCGAGCGGGCCGAGGCTGCCGGGGAGCGACTCGGCCCCTTCCGGCCCTTCAGCGCGTCCGAGTACCTCGAGCACGTGCACGGCCGGCCGCGGCTCGAGGGTCTCATGCTCTTCCTGGCGAGCCGCGGAATCGCCCTGCCACGAGGAGGGCCCGAGGACGAGAGCCCGGCGAGCGAGACGGTGTACGGCCTTGCCAACGCGAAGGCGGCAGCCCTCGACCACCTCCTTCAACGCCGCGACCTCGCCGGACTCGGTGGCTCGAAGCGCTACCTCTTCTCGCTGCGCGAGGCCGGGTTGTCGTGCGCCGTCGTCTCTGCGAGCAGTCACGCCGACCGGATGCTCGAACGGGCGAAGCTGTCGGACCTGGTCGGCGCACGCATCGACGCCGAGGCCGTCCGTGCCGACAGGCTGCGAGGCGAGCCGGCACCCGACATGCTGCTCGCCGCCTGCCGGCAGCTCGGAATCCGCCCCGCTGAGGCCGCGGCGTTCCAGACGACACCGGCAGGAGTCACCGCGGCCCGCAGTGCGGGCTGCGCGTTCGTCGTCGGCGTCGGGCGCCCCGGTGAGGCGAGCGCCCTTGCCCGCGCCGGAGCGGACGTCGTCGCCGCCGACCTGGCGTCGCTGATGAAGCATTCGTAGAGGCCGGCCCGAGAGCAGCGACGTCCGCCGGGCGCACCGGCGCGAGTGCGGCGCCTAACGCGGCAGGTCGAGCAGCCGCGCCTCGAGCGGCTGCTCCCTTGCGACCGCGCGGGCGATGTCGAGCGTCGAGACGACGCCGACCGGAAGGTGCGTCTGCGGGTCGAGCACGGCGACGTGACTGACGCCGTTCTCGGTCATCAGCTGCG
>Ga0070731_10002687_pt1 | contig 16682 bp, 7 predicted proteins | sample Coa_R1_2_FD_66448 | JGI IMG/M metagenome (GOLD analysis project Ga0070731, IMG submission 66448) | Surface soil microbial communities from Centralia Pennsylvania, which are recovering from an underground coalmine fire - Coalmine... | ecosystem: Environmental > Terrestrial > Soil > Unclassified ...
CCATCGACACACTTCGCGCCGATCATCTGGGCTGCTACAGATACAAGCAGATTCAGACGCCCAACATCGATGCGCTGGCCGCGCATGGTGTCCGTTTTGAGCGCGCATATACTCCTGTGCCTGTCACTCTGCCAGCGCATACGGCGATCTTCACCGGAACCTATCCCACATTCAGTGGAATGCACGATTTCAGTGGCAACAAACTCAGCGCCAGCCAGACTACTCTCGCATCTGTCCTCAAAGAACGCGGATACGCGACCGCAGCGGTCATCGGATCGGCCGTGCTCGATTCGCGCTTCGGATTGAACCAGGGATTCGACTTTTACTACGACCACTTCGACTTCAACCGCCTGCAGGAATCGAATCTGCAGGAGATGGAGCGTCCCGGTAACGTCGTCGCCGATGTTGCTCTCGACTGGCTCGGCAAGAACTACAAAACTAATTTTTTTCTGTGGATGCACCTCTACGACCCACACTACCCGTACCGCCCCCCTGCCCCCTATAGCGAACAATATAAAGACAGCCCCTACGACGGAGAAATCGCTTTTGCCGACTCGCAAGTCGGGCGACTGATCGCATTTCTAAAGACCAAAGGTCTGTACGAAAACACACTCATTGTGCTCACTGGAGATCATGGAGAAAGCCTCGGCGAGCACGGTGAGAAGTTCCATGGATTTTTTGTCTATAACGCGACCTTGCACATTCCAGTAATTATTCATCTGCCCGGAAACGACACTGCAAGAACTGTCCCCGAACTTGTCAGCCTGACCGACCTGATGCCCACGGTTTTGCAAGCCCTGAAAATCGACATTCCGTCGCAAGTGCAGGGTCGCAGCCTGTTATCTCTGATGACGCCGGAAAAGAAAGACGGCTCTCGCAGCCTCTACGCAGAGACGTTTCTTCCGCGCATCCACTTCAACTGGAGCGAACTGCGATCCGTCGAGACCGAGAAGTATCAATTCATTCAGGCGCCAAAGCCTGAACTCTACGATCTGACTGCTGATCCGGCGGAGACCCGCAATCTGTATTCAGACAAGAAGGCAGTTGCGGACGAACTGCGCGCCCGCCTCAACGATCTGATCCATCAATACAGCGCCGACCATGAACTAGCCGAGAAGACTGGCCTCGATCCAGCTCTTATGGAACGATTGAAGTCTCTTGGATACGCAGGCTTTTCGGGTGGCGGAAGTTCCTCTGCGACTGACGCTTCTCTGCCCGACCCGAAAGACCGCATCCAGACCTATGAGCTCATTTCCGACGCGATCGCCGACAGCCAGCACGGCGACTATCAAAGCTCCTCGGAAAAGCTGTTGGCCGCGCTCAAGACCGATCCAGCGTCGGTCCCTGTCCATTATCTATTGGGGTTGAACTACTACCGTTTGCATGAATTTCAGAAAGCAGCGGAGGAGTTCCAGCGCGTCCTGCTACTGAGTCCCGACTACGAGTTGGCGGTTTTCAATCTGGGGCTCGCGTATGCGCGAACCGGAGACTTTGATCTCGCAATTCAGACGCTTAAGCGTGCGCTGGAGTTAGACGGCACGAATTTCTCGGCTGCGTACAATCTGGGGGCCGCCTATCAAAGGAAGCAGATGGTGCCGGAAGCAACAGCGGCATTTCGTCAGGCGATCAACATCAATTCTGACTATGCCGCTGCCCATCGCGCGCTGGGAGAGCTCCTGCTCTACCAAGGACAGGTCGACGAATCAATTGCAGAACTTCGGCGCTCCGTTGAACTCGAGCCGCGCGACCCCGGCACCCATGCTGCCTTGGCGAAGGCGCTCAGCGCCAAAGGACTGAACGCAGAAGCTGACGACGAAATGCGGAAGGCGCAGCCTCCTCAATAATACGGCAGTGGACGGACCCGGGATGACCCAAAGTCGATTGCTGACGATCTGGAGATTACTCGCTACTATTAACTCAATCGGCCGAGTGGGCCGAATTATGCCACTGATTCTGCTGGCACTTTCCCATCTTTTCGCTGCGTCTGCACCGACTGGCACTCGCAAGGCATTACCAAACGTAATTCTGATTACGATCGACACGGTTCGCGCCGATCATCTTGGTTGCTATGGCGCCAAGAATATTCAAACTCCCACGATCGACGCTCTGGCGCGTGACGGAGTCGTATTCGAACGTGCGATTTCGCAGGTGCCGTTGACATGGCCGTCGCACACCGCCATTCTCACTGGCCTGTATCCCTTCCAGAATGGCGTGCAGGATTTCACCGGCCAGCCCCTGGACGCGCGCTTTCGATCCGTGACGCAAGCTTTCAAGCAACGTGGATATGCTACGGGCGCAGTCGTCAGCGCCTTCGTTTTGGACCGCAGTTGGGGATTAGCTCGTGGCTTTGATTTCTACGACGATGCGTTCGCGCCCGAAGCATTTGCCAACCGCGATCTTGGACTGGTCGACCGCCGTGCCGGCGAAAGCGTAGACCACGCACTCGCGTGGCTGAAGAAGAATCCGCGTCATCCTTTCTTTTTCTGGCTCCATCTTTATGACCCGCACAGCCCTTACGATCCTCCCGAGCCCTACCGCAGCGAGTATCAAGGCCACCCCTATGACGGAGAGATTTCCTATGCCGACCATGAACTCAGCCGACTGATCACGTGGCTGAAGCGTAACCAGCTTTACGATTCCAGCCTGATTGTGTTTCTCAGCGACCACGGCGAATCTCTGGGCGAGCACGGCGAACATGAACATGGATTTTTCGTATACAACGCCACTACTCATATACCGCTCATCGTCAAACCCCCGGCCGGAACCGGGATTCGGCCTGGCCGCGTGTCACGACCGGTTGAGACGACAGCCGTTGCTCCCACCTTGCTGCAAGCCGCCGGAATTCATGATGCGATAGAACAGCAGTTTTCGTCCCCGGGCCTTCTGCAAAAAGTTCTTCTACAAAGCAAAGCTTCGCCCGACGACGCTGCCTATAGCGAAACCTTCTATCCTTTCAGTTCTTTTGGATGGAGTCCGTTGCACGCATTGGAAACCAGCCGCTTTCATTACATCGATGCACCGCAGCCTGAGCTTTACGATGTAATCGCCGATCCCGAAGAGGAGAACAATCTCGCGTCACAGCAAACTGCGACGCTGGCCGTTCTCAAAGACAAACTGCAAGCCCTGCTTCGCCAACGTCCCTATACCGCTGAAGCAAATAGTAACTCTGGGCTAAGTCCGGACGCGCTCGAAAAACTGCGCGCGCTTGGCTACGTTGCCTACCGCTCGCCAATATCCGCGGACGCGCTAGCAGCCGGGTTGGCAGATCCAAAAACTAAACTGTGGGAGTTCAATTCAATTCTTCAGGCAGAAGACGCTTTCCGCGCTGGCGACGTTTCCAAAGGAAAGTCTCTGCTGCTCCAAGTACGAGAAAAAGATCCCGAGATGTACGTTGTGCCTTTTGTGCTCGGAGAAAGTGCACTCGAGCAGAAGCAGTGGGATGAAGCCGCCACCGAGCTTCGCAAATGTCTCGACCTTAATCCTCACTTTGACCAGGCCATGCTGGGACTGGCTCGCGCCCTAATCTTTCTAGGGAAGCCCGATGAGGCGAAGCACTGGTCGAAGAAGGCGATCGAGTATAACCCCGAGAATTACAGGGCGTGGTACCAGCTCGGATTCATTGACGCGCGCACAGACAAGAAGCAAGGGATCGTCGATTATGAAAAGGCAGTTTCTATTCAGCCTAGCTTCGCGCCTCTCCGCCGCGATCTAGGCCTTCTGGAATTTCAAGAGGGAAATTATTCCGAAGCAGCTACGCACCTCGCGCGAGCGGTTGCACTGGGATTGAAAGACGCCAGTCTCTACAACTCTCTCGGCATGTCATACAGCCGAACCAAGCGTCTACGCGAGGCCGTCGCGAGCTACAAACAAGCTCTGGAAATCGACCCCAAGCTAGCCCAGACGCACCTAAATCTTGGATTCGCTTACGAACAACTTAATGAAAAGAGTCTGGCGGCGGCAGAGTATCAGCAGGCTTGCGAATTGAACGCAGACCTATGCGAACTGATCAAGAAGCACACGCAATAGTATTTTCAGTTTGGCACGGCAGCCGGCTTAGAGGCTTCCAGTTTTTGCAGGACTTGTCTCGCCTGAGCGCTGTACGAGCTATCCGGCAGTGCGGCCAACAGGTCGCGTAGTTGCGAGGCCGCGGCATCCTTGCGCCCCTGTTGCAGCAACAGGTTCACCAGTTGCAGGCGGTACTGCGCTTTTGTCGGATCGAGTTGAATAGCCCTGAGCAAAGCAATTTCTGCCTGCGCTAGTTTGTTCGTCCGCAGGTTCAGCGACCCCAAAAGAAACTGGCCAAAGGCCGAATCAGGCTGGCGGCGTAGACCTTCATCCAGAAATTGCTGCGCCGCCGGCAACTGGCCAGTCAGCATGCACACATTGCTCAGGTTGAAATATCCGTTCGCATCGCTCTGATTGAGCTTGACGACTTGTTCGAATTCCTTACGCGCGTCCGGAAAGTCAGACTTGCTCACATAATCCGACCCTAAATTGTTGTGCGCGAGATAAAAATCTGGCGCAATCTCGACAGCCTTCAGATAGTGCCGGATCGCGTCATCCGGCTTGCCTCCAGCGTCAGCGCTCAGCCCCTTCTCAAATTCCTTCAACGCCTTCTTCGGAAAACGCTCGGAGTATTCATGCAAATCGATCATGTTGGGATTGGAGCCCTTCGCACTCGGCGAAGCGGAAGAGTCAGGCTTGTCCTTTTTTCTGGGTACAAGCGTGATCTCCAGATACACGGTCGGCGCTTGCTGCGATGGATCGATCACCGCCTCGCGGCGCACCGGTTCATAGTGGTCGTCGTTCACAACGACGTAGTAAGGATTGGGCCCCAAGTTGTGAAATCCGAAGGTGCCGGAAGAATCGGCGTACACGCTGTCCATGGGCGCACCCCGGACTTCAAGCACAACGAGTACGGCTTCGGGAGGCGTATCGCCGCGGACAACGCTAATGTGGCCGACGATGTTGCCGAGGGTTTGCTGAGCCGTGGCAAAAGGAAGCAACAGTATCAGTGCCGAAACGCAGAGGAGCCCAACTTGTATCAACCTGCGCGTGTGAACCTGAACGCTCACCCGGACCACCTCATGAAAAAATGGGCTTGCTTCCGCAACCGGAGGCAAGCCCATACGGTGTGAGAACGTCGATCGCTAGAAGCTGAGCTTCAAGCTGAACTGCATCTGGCGCGGGTTGAGCGTTCCGGCCGCCTGACCGAAGTTCAGGAACGTGGTTTTGTTATTTGCACCGCCGCCTGTTGTTGCCAGCAAGAAGTTAGCACGGTTGAACACGTTGAAAGTCTGCCATTCAAATTTGAGGCGGACCCCTTCCGTCACTCGGAATTCCTTGCCCAGCGTCATATCGGCAGACCACTGACCGGGTCCGAGGAACTGGTTGCGGCCCAGATTGCCAGTGCAACCGAGGCATGGATTCGACAGTACAGGCAGACCAGACTGGACCGAAGCCGATCCGCATCCGCCACCGTTTGCATTGCTAAACGGCGTGTTGCCCGGGCACCAACCGGTGGCCCATGTTTTGCGGGTCTCGCCACCAAACTGTGCGATGCTGCTGTTGGGCCGATCATTCTTTCCGCCGTCCAGGTTGAAGTCTCCACCTATGTTCGTGCAGTTCCCAGAACTCACATCTGAAGCGCTGCAGGGAGTGCTGAGATCTCCGAGTTCAACCAGATTGGCGGTCTTTGCGGTGAATGGCGACCAATGAGCGCCCGTCTGTGCCGTCCAGATGCCGCTGTACCTCCAGCCGCCCAAGACTGCCCCAACAAAACCATGCAGGTTCTTTCCTGGGAGTTCATAGACATAGTTGAGAGTAAACCGTTGGCGAATATCGAAGACCGAGTTGCCGCGATCTAGACCCGGCAATGCTTGATCGGTCGAATAGCCGTCACCACCCGATGCGCCACTAGCCGTCGTTGCGCCGCTGTGCCAGGTAGAACCTTCGTCGATTGAATGGCTATAGGTGTAAGCAGCATTAAAGAGCAGCCCGTGCCCCATTTGCTTTTTCAGCGAAACCTGCAACCCGCTGTATGCGGAATTGACTGCATTCTGCCAGTTGCGCAGGAACCCGTAGTTACTGTTGGGGCGACCGGAAGGATTGAGCGCCGTCTCCAGGCTGCAAAGGTTTCGACCCAGATTGTCGGTCACGCAAGAGCCCTCCGGCAACTCACCGCCGGCCTGGCGGTTGATATCCTGGGCGCGGAATAGCTTGTGCGAGATGGTACCGACGTAGTCCACTTCCAGCAAAGTCTTTGGAGCAATCTGGCGCTGGATGCTCAAGAAGTCGTTGTAGACGTATGGGTCGCGAATCCCTTGCGGAAACACGATGCCGGTGAGGTACGCGGTATCAGGATTAAACGGCGCCCATCCGGTCAGATTGCCGGTGGCTTGCGCTCCTGATCCCATGTTCGGGTTTGAACCCGTCCCTAAGTAAGTCGGGGTGACGCCGGCGGCTGGGGCACAACTTGACGCGCCGCAAGTCATGGGCCCGTAAATCAGTTGCTCAGTTCCACCATTCAACGGACCGGTTGCCAGATTAAACGAGTAGTACGGTGGATTCCATCGCGAGTTGGAGAGGGGGTTGTACAGAGTGCTCTCGTAGGAAACACCAAAACCACCGCGCAAGGATGTCTTGCCATCTCCAAAAACGTCCCACGCAAAGCCCACGCGCGGACCGAAGTCGTTGTGGTCGCCTGCTCCCAGGGTCTTCGACGGAGCGAAACCGCCTGGGCCGCAAACTCCGGCCAAAATGACAGTATTAGGGTTGGACGGATTACAAATAGTACCGTCGGACAGGGTCCCACCCAGCTGGGTATTGGCGTTCGCAATTTGTTGAGCTATGTTAGACCCGCTCCCCAGGATAAATGTCGTGGCCAGGTTGTTCTCTTCGGTGTGGCGGGTGAATATGTCGTACCTCATACCTAGGTTCAATGTCACACGCTTGGTTACCTTCCAGTCATCCTGGAAATAGCCACCAAACTCAGTGTTCCGGAAGTGGCGAACATTGTCGGCGAGGTGCGGAGTGCTGCCATCGGCAAAGCCGGGATCGACACCTGCAATCTGTTCCGCAGGAGCATCCGCCGCAAAGTAGCCGAGATCGAACATTTCAAAGGATGGACGGGCAACATTGAACTCGCTGTTCTCGAGGTTGCGTTTGATATCGACACCGAACTTGATGCTGTGTTTCCCGTGGCTGATCGACACCATGTCGCCGTAGCTGTAATCGTGCTCTTTGAAAAACTGAGGATACCCCGCGTAAGAACCAAAGCCAGCCGTTCCGTCATCAAAGTAGGCTTGAGGCACGCCCGGATACTTGGTCACAATGCCGGTATTGTTTTGGGTGTAGCCGACTCGGAATTCGTTGACGATCGTCGGCGACAACGTCCTCACATAGCTTAGCTGTCCGTTCGGAAAGTAGCTGCGGCTCGGGTTGTAGAAACCACGCGCACAATCAGCAATGCAAGGACCAAAGTTGTCTGTCGACTTGAACCAGTTGAACTGGGCGAAGAAGCGGTTGTTTGTGTTCCAGTTGTAGTCAAGACGCGCGGAAGCTTCGTTGCCGTTAAAAAGATTGCCCAAAGTCTGGGTTTGGGTGCCGAAGACAGCGACACTGGTGTTCTGGACCGGCATGAGGTTGCCCGCCGAAGACGGCGTGGTGCGGTCCCCCACAGTTCCAATGAAAGGTGCAGCGGGCGTATTGTTGCAGCCCATGCTTGTCATTTTGGTAATTTCTGCTTGGGTGACACCGAAGATCGGTAGCAACCTGGATCCAATTTGACTGTCTACGGGGTCGTTCAGGGGGTAGCTGTTATTACAAAGACGGGAAGATAAATCGGTTCCAAAGTATTGTGCAACAGTCGCGGTAGGAGTTCCTGGAACCGAAGGCTTGAAGTCCTGGTAGAGCAGGGCCGCCACCGAGTTTGGCTGCCCGGAAATCACCGCTTGCTCCCACTCCGGCGATTCCACAAGAATATTCTGTGGGGTTCCGGACGACCTGAAACGGTCACCCTGGTAGGAGCCAAAGAAGAATAGTTTGTCTTTGATAATCGCTCCGCCGATGGTGCCGCCAAACTGGTTGAAATGTAGAGGCACCCTCGGAACTCCCTGCTGATTCAGGAAGTAGTTGTTGGCGTCCAGCGCATTGTTGCGTATGTATTCCCACACGCTGCCGTGATAGGAGTTGGTTCCGGACTTGGTGACCAAGTTGTTGATGCTGCCCGCGCTGTTGCCGTACTGGGCCGACATATTTAACTGGAGTTGCTGGAATTCCTGAACCGTGTCTTCGATTGGCGTGTTGTTGACGCCGCCGCTGAGGCCTTTGTTGGCAACACCGTTGATCAGGAAGCCGTTGAAGTCTTCGCGCAAGCCATTGACGACCGTGCCGTGGCCGTTTTCAAAATCCACGCCATTCACGTTCACCGCGCCCGGCGCCATTTGCATCAGGTCATACACGTTACGGCCGTTGAGCGGAAGGTTCTCAATTTGAGTGGAACTCACCGTAATGGCCAGCTTGGCTTCCTCGGTATTTATCTGGGAGGATTCGCCAGTGACTTCGACAATTTCGCGTGCTTGCCCAAGCGTCATCTTCGCTTCAACGCGGGCAGTCGACCCGGCGTTTAATGTGACGCCAACGTCGCTAAAAGTCTTGAAGCCAGCGGCTTCAATCGTGATCTTGTAGGTGCCAGGAGGGAGTTCTGCGACCTGGAAAGCGCCGGTAGCATTGCTGGTGGCAGTCACTGACAGTCCGGTCGCCGCATTGCTGATCGTTATCTTGGCATTGGCAACAGCCGCGCCAGAAGGGTCCGTGACGATACCGGCGAATTCACCGTTTTGAATTTGCGCCATCGAACTGAGCGCAAACATTAGGATGCACAGCGAGATCAGGCAAAATCGCAATTTGGTCATTGGCTCCCTCGCGCAACTTCAGATGGTCTATCTAAAGGCCCCAACACAGACAAAAAGAGCAACATAGCTCTCACAAAACACTCGTCTGTGAAATGTGCGGCATTGTGCGCCCGCAGGATGACGACTGTCAAGAAATGTTTATTATTGTCATATTTCGCAAATCGCCGGGACTTCCCATTGTGGTTTTGGATAGTAGGGAGTAAATCGCGGGCTCACCCCCGGAGTCTGGGCCTGAACTCGGGAGATGAGCATTATCTTTCGCAGAATCAGTAGCTTACGGAAGCACTCCGACGACCCATCGGATCCAGAGAAAAAAGCCCACAATTCCGAAAATTGCGGAGCCATCGCAAGTTTGAGTGGGCTTCATCGGAATTTTGCCTGCTTCCGGTCGCTCATCGCGTTCCCCATTCCAGGCAGGGCGGGTTTTGGCGGTGAGCCAGCGACTCCCTTACCTTCTACTATGACGATCTCTCGATCGGCAGCCTGAGCCCCGACCCGGTCCACGACTCCAGACGGCCATCGAACCTCGATGGACTCAACTTGCTTCGCCGTCCCCAGCCCGAAGTGCAGCCGAGAATCGCTGGCTGATTCAAAACTCGCGTTCGCTCGAACTTCGGCAGATTGGGTCAGACCCCCAGCTTTTACCTGTACTCGCGCTCCGAATCCGTCATGATTAGAGCGCACACCAACAGTCTTGATCCGTAACCAATGTCCGGTCGGCTGAGTCCGGTTTCGAAGCAGCAGCGGCGATCCGTCTAGCACACTGACTAGCAAATCTTCTTGGCCGTCATTGAAAAAATCAGCCGTGGCAGCCCCACGGGCCACGTAGCGACGCGACATAGCAGCGCCCCCACGCATTCCCATTTCTTCAAACTTCCCACTCTTCAGATTGCGGAATATCAAAGGCCGCTCGGCATAGGTAACGCCAAAAGAATGCTGGTCAACCTGGGGATTGACGTGCCCGTTCGCAACGAAAATATCTTTCCATCCGTCATTGTCGAAATCGAGGAACTTCACTCCGTATCCAAGAAACGGAATGCTGACCGGACCAAAGTTGGACGGCCCCGCCAAGTCCGTGAACTCCCCAGCGTGGTCGTTGTGATACAGGTTGTTGGTATCGTCCGAGAAATTGGTTTTCGCAATGTCGGGCCATCCGTCATTGTCGTAGTCCGCGGAGTCGATGCCCATGCCGGCCTGTTCCCGTCCATCGCCGCTAAATGCTACCCCGGCCTGCACCCCCACCTCGGTGAATCCGCCCTTGCAGTCGCCGTGATAGAGCAGGCTCGGAGTCGAGTCATTCGCAACGTATAGATCGAGGCAGCCGTCGAGGTCATAATCCAGCCACATCACCCCGAGCCCATAATATGCACCGGGATCGATGTTGAGTTTTTCGGTGACTTCGGTGAAAGTGCCGTCCCCGTTGTTGTGATACAGCCGGTCGCGGCCACCTTTGAGCCCACGCGGACCGCAGGAAACCGCGATCCCACGATACTGACAAAACGGTCCCTGGCCGAACTCGGGCAAATGGTTCAGGTCGAGGTCCACATAGTTCGCGACATACAAATCGAGATGCCCGTCATTGTCATAGTCGCCAAAAGCGGCGCTCGTTCCCCAACTTCCAGTATTGCCAACGCCTGCCTTGGCAGTCACGTCTGTGAATGTTCCATCCCCGTTGTTGCGATAGAGCACCGCGCCATCTAGATAAGTAACGTAGAGGTCTTCGTTGCCGTCGTTGTCGTAGTCGCCCACCGCAACGCCGAATCCCCACCCGCAATGGTTGATGCCAGACTTGCCCGTCACGTCGGTGAACGTTCCGTTGTGATTGTTGTGATAGAGCTTGCTGGGATGGCACTTCCCGGCCTTCACATCTTCGAGCGTCGAGCCATTCACCAGGAAGATATCCATCCAGCCATCGTTGTCGTAATCGAAAACTGCGATGCCGCCGCACATCGACTCCATGATGTAGCGCTTCTCCGCTCCGCCGCAGACGAGGTGAAAATCAATTCCGGCAGCGCGGGTCACGTCGGCGAAGATGCCGGACGCATTCGTTTTCTTCTGCTGATTTGCGGTGGTAACGGTTTTGCGAACTGAGCCAGCACCCTGCGGAAAAGCACAACGCGGCGTGAAGAAGGCAGCTGCAACCGCACAGACAAGTGCCCAGCGTATGCTCCAACGTCTTAGCTTCATGGCACTGGCCCGGCTGCCATTCCACCCGTGACCGGCTGAGCTCCCTTCAACGCGGAAAAAGATTCGAGTTCGCCCCTAGCTTCGTCCTTCTTTCCCAGTTTGTCCAAAACACGATACAGTTGGTAGTGCGGGCTAGGATTCGCTGGCTTCAACTCAATGGCGCGCCGCAGGGCTGCCGCAGCGCCTTCCACCTCGCCTTGCAGCAAGAGCGCCTTTCCCAAGTCGTACCATGCATCCGAGTTCTGCGGATCAAGCTCCGTGACCTTCTGCAAATGAGTGACCGCAGATTTCCAATCCCCCGCTTCGATCTGGCAATGCCCCAACTGGTACAGCACAGTAGGATTGTTCGCGGAACGTTGCAGTTCCTTTTCATACTCGGCGATCGCGTCATCATTGCGGCCCAGACTCGCATATGCGAAACCGAGATGGTAATGCCCCAATGTCAGACTTGGATCGATGCGCAAAGCGTCCTGAAACTGCTCGACCGCCTGCAGGCTGCGATTCGTATTCTGATACGCGCGGCCCAGCAAAACATGAGCCAGCGCCACTTTCGGATCGATCTTGTTTGCCTTCTCCAATTCGACTGCAGCGTCGGAATAATTGTCGTCCGAGAGCAGCACCAACGCTAAATCGTAGTGAACATAATATTGCGACGGATCAAGACTCTCCGCCCGCCGTAACTGAGATATGGAGACGGCATTGCGATGCTGCTTGAAGTAGACCAGCCCCAGCCAGTGCAGCAATTCAGTGTCTTTGGGCCATCGCGCCACCGCTGGCTGACCTATCACTTCCGCTTCTTGCAGCCGGCCTTGCTCAAGATAGCTCAGCAAGAGCCCTCGGTTGACGTCTTCACTCCCCGGAGCAATCTGCCGGGCCCGCTCAAAAGCGCTCGCCGCGCGTGCGTAGTCCCCGGCTTCGATCGCATCCTGACCTTCACGAATGAGTTTCGGCAACAACGGATCCTGCGAAGGGGCAACGGCGCTGAATGCGGGCAACAACGCCAGAAACGCGGCGAACTGAAGGACGCTTTTGCGCCGAGGGAAGCACCGGCTCAAACCACTCCACAAGCTGAACGCGCATATCCCCGCAAAACGCAATGTATTCTCCCGGCCCTCTTCTCCCGTCATGCTAACAAACTGGTTGCAACGATTTTGGAAAGATACTACCGTTGCTGCCTGAGTTTCGGGCAGCTGAGTTTCGGGGGAGAATCGTCTATGCGCACAAATCAGGATCTTTATCAATGTGTTCGGAAGTCGTTCGCATTTCTAGCGGTCGCGTCATTCGTTTGTGCTCAACAGGCGCAGCCACCGGCGGCGCCGATCCCTGCCCCTACGATCCGCGTGACCACCCACATGGTTCTGGTCGACGTAGTTGTGACCGACAAGCAAGGCAAGGCCGTCACGGGCCTCCATGCCGAGGATTTCGTGGTCGAGGAGAACGGAAAGCCGCAGAAAATCTCTAGTCTAACCACGCCCGCCGACAACGCTCCCGCCGCCGCGTCGCCCTTGCCTCCCGGAATCTATTCGAATCGGGCGCAGTATCGTTCCACCGGCGCGCCCATCACCGTCATGTTGCTGGACGCGCTGAACACACCATTTTCCGACCAGGCCTATGCGCGGCGTCAAATGCTGGCTTTCGTCAAAGAACAATTCAAGCCCAGCGATCGCATGGCCGTCTTCACTTTGACTGGACCGTTAAACGTACTCCAGGACTTCACCGGCGATCCGCAGGTTCTTTATGCAGCATTGCAAGGTTTCAAACCGCAGCCCCAAACCTTTGCCAGTGCTTCGCAGCCTACAACCAGCGCATCCAACTCTTCCACTGCGGGGAATGTTGTTGCGAGCCTCGATCCCAGCACAGGCCCTCTGACGGACAACTCCGCCTCAGCGACTTTTCGGGGAGGCAGCGCGTCCGCAGCGATCGCGAATGCTCAGGCGGCCTTGCAAGCCTTCGAGGGTGCCCAAGTGGCATACGCCAGAGATCAACGTGCGATACTTACTCTAAACGCCCTCGATAGTCTGGCCCGCATTCTGGGCGGACTTTCCGGACGAAAAAATCTCATCTGGGTGACCGGCGATCTTCCCTTTTCTTTCATTCCAGAAGATCGCGTCATGACCGCCGATGAGCTCGCCGAAAATCTGCCCAGCCTCGACACGCGCCGGGTCGAGGAGCACTCTGCCGGCAACTATGCAGCCACGTTCCGCGCCTCGCACGCCGAGGAAATTCGCGAAACCGCCTCTCGCTTGGCCAGCGCGCAAGTGGCTGTCTATCCCATGGACGCCCGTGGACTATCCATTTCGACAGACACCGATGCTCAGGAAACCATGCGGGAAATGGCCCGCGAGACCGGCGGCCGCGCTTACGTGAATGAGAACGAGATCAAGGTCGGGGTCGAGCGGGCATTTGCTGACGAATCGGCTGCGTACACCATCGGCTACTATCCCGAGAATAAGAAGAATGACGGGAAATATCGTCAGATCAAAGTCAAGGTGAAACGCGACGGAATCGAACTTCACAACCGCCGCGGTTACTACGCTATCGATCCCACACAGGTAAAAGGCTACAACTCCCAGCAGGAAGTAGCCTCAGCGCTCGGGGACATCGTTCCTTCCACCATGGTTGCATTCACCGCCCAGGTGAAACCGCCGTCTGCGAATTCGGTGCCGGGCAAGATCGGTGTGACCTACCTGGTCGACGCCAGCACTCTCTCTGCTGAAGACGCATCCGGCGGCAAACATTTGAATGTCATCTTCTTCGCCACCATTTATTCCCCGGCTGGAAAGATTGTGGCAAACGCCAGCCAGAAAGTCGACCAGACGTTCGACGCCAACGTCTATCAACAGATCCTGCAAAAGGGACTCATGCTGCACATGGATGTTGATCCGCAGCCGGGCCAATTGCGCCTTGCCGTGCAAGACGTTCGCACCGGGATGGTAGGAACCATCAAAGCTGCGACCCCTTAGTGGGTGACTCAATTTGGTCGTCTTCGATTTGGTTGTCTTCGCGAACTCCGCGGCTCGTCCTCTGCGCACTCTGCGGTTAAAGTGTTCTTACTTTGCCGGGAACGGCCAGTACCAAACTACTTCGACACTAGAGCTCTTTCGCGGCTAGCGTCGGCGCTCCGTCGAAGATGCTCATACACGTCGGCCAGCATGGAATGCAGCGCAGAGAATCCCGGTAAGCGTCCCGACGCAATTTCCAGATGCACGGCCGCAGTCTTGAAGTCCCCAGTCTTCATCAGGCAGAGACCCATCGCGTAGTGGGCAAACGCGGAATCGGGCTGTAGTTCAATCGCTTTGTGCAGGAACCCGATTGCGTCGGCATATTGCTGCTGTAGAATCAACGCCGCTCCCATGCTGTACTGCGCGAGATAGCTGTTCGGTTGCGCCGCGATCACTTGCCGCAGCACGGGGATCGCTTTCTCAGGCTTGCGGTCGTCCAAATCAACAGTTGCAGCCAAAGTCTTGTTGACGGCTGCGATTGCGTCTTTTGGATCGGTACCTTCCGTCGCCGCACTCACACCCGCACCGTTCTTTTGCAATCCAACGTATCCCAGGGATGCGAGCTTCTGCATCTCGCTTGAGGTAAGGCTAGTGCCAGTTGATGCGCCTGCGTTAGCAAGGCGGCTATCGAGTGCTTGTAGTTGTGCGGCCATCGTCTCAAGCGTGGCCTTTGAACTCTGCGCCAGGTTTCTCGTTGCGCTCGGATCGGCTGACAGATCATAAAGTTCCGGCTTTGGCGCCCGGATGTAGAGATACTTTCCCGCCCGCCACGATTCGAGCGCGCTGCATCCGAATCCTTGCTGCGAAAGATCGCTGCGCGAGTATGCCGGTTGATCCGCCTGAGAACTCGCTTGAACGACTCGCATCAGCGATTGCCCCTGCATCTGCGCCGGAACGGAAATTCCTGCTGCCGCTAAAACAGTGGGCCCGATGTCGAGAAGGCGTGCACGATTCTTGACCTGCTTGCCGGCCATCTGATTTTTCGGAGGCTTGATCACGAGCGGCACGTGGACCGTTTCGTCGTAAAGAAAAATTCCGTTCGTGTCCTCTCCATGCGCGCCCAGGCTCTCTCCGTTGGTTGCTGAGACGACGATCATCGCATCGTCATACAAAAACTGGCTCCGTAGAAAAGCGATCAGCTTCCCGATCGCGGCATCCGCGGTCGCGATCGCGTGATCATACGAAGTGCCGTATGGAGTGCGCGCATCCTGCAAATGTACCCAAAGAAAAAAAGGCCGCTGTTTATTGCTGGCAACCCAGTGCATGGCCCGAGCAACCACTTCATCCCCGTGGCGTTCCACCGACTGGAATCGGCCTTCGCCACGCTGCGCTTGATGAAAGCCGGCATCGTACACATCGAAGCCGCGGTCATAACTCTGAAACGGTCCGTTGCGCGGATCCAGCAGAATCGATCCTACAAACGCGGCGGTCCGGTACCCGCCTGCGTGAAGCAGATCAGGCAAGTACGGTATCGTCGTCGCCAGAGGAACACCGAACTCGCTAGCCCGATGCGTCTGAGGATAGGTGCCCGTTAGAATCGTTGCCGTAGAAACAACCGTGCTGGGCGCTTGAGCATACGCCTGGGAAAAAATGATCCCCTGATGCGCGATCCCATCCAGACTAGGAGTCAAGCCGCGCGCGCCCAGGAATCCCATACGATCAGCGCGTGTCGAATCCAGAGTAATGAGGACGATGTTCGGCTTGACGCCAAGCGTTTTCCCCTGAGCCTGAGAGTCGACCGGGAAAACCAGCAGGGTTAGAATGCCAAGACAGCACCACGAGCACCGTAGCATGGCTAGCAGTCTAACAACGTTTTCTCTAACAACATTCCGAAAACGTGTCACAAGCGGAGCGAACTACCTCTGAGGATTGAGCCTCTGAATAAAATATTCAGGCTACTGTGCGCTTTCACGCTACTAAGCGCGGTCGCGATGCTGCCCGCCTGCCGCTCCGCGCGCGCGACCGAGCACAGCGGTCAACGCCTGATCATTCTCGGCATCGATGGCATGGATCCTCAGCTCCTGCACCGGTTCATGCGCGAAGGCAAGATGCCCAACTTCGCCAAGCTCGAAGCCATGGGAGATTTTCGCCAGCTCACCACCAGCATTCCCCCGCAGAGCCCTGTGGCATGGTCCAACCTTATTACAGGGATGAATGCCGGCGGTCACGGCATCTTCGATTTCATCCATCGCGATCCGAAAACCCTGGCGCCCTACTTCTCAGCTTCGCGCGTCGAAGGACCGAAGCACTCGATCCCCCTCGGTAGTTGGGAAATTCCTCTGGGAGGCGGTACCGCCGAACAACTCCGAAAGGGCACGGCATTCTGGCAGATTCTCGATGAGCACGGAATCCCGAACACGATTTTTCGGATTCCCTCGAACTTCCCCCCTGTCCCAGCCAAAGGAAAAACTCTGTCCGGAATGGGCACGCCCGACCTCCGTGGAACCTACGGCACATTTTCTTTTTACACCGACGATCCCACAGCCGTGGTTGGCCCGGTAGAAGGCGGACAAGTCATCCCCGTGCAAGTCGAGAACTCCCGCGTGACGGCCAACTTGATCGGCCCCGACAATTCGTT
>Ga0070731_10002688_pt1 | contig 16682 bp, 19 predicted proteins | sample Coa_R1_2_FD_66448 | JGI IMG/M metagenome (GOLD analysis project Ga0070731, IMG submission 66448) | Surface soil microbial communities from Centralia Pennsylvania, which are recovering from an underground coalmine fire - Coalmine... | ecosystem: Environmental > Terrestrial > Soil > Unclassified ...
TCAACCGAAGCGTTGCGCCAATCGTCGCTCGCGCTAGTCGAAGCTTATCCCGGGCTGCACGTTCGAGCGTACGCGGGCGATTACTTCGACGTGCTCGAGTCGCATGCGGTTTGCCTCGAGCGTAAGACGCTTGCAATGCTGATGGGTTCAAACGTCGGGAACTACGAGCCCGATGAGGCGCGCGAACTGCTCCGGCTTCTCGGCGAGGCGCTACGTCCGGGTGACGGACTCTTGCTCGGTGCGGACTTAAAGAAGGATCGCGCGACGCTGGAGCTCGCATACAACGATCCTGCAGGCGTCACCGCTGCCTTCAACCGTAACGTACTCGCCCGAATCAATCGCGAGCTCGATGCAGATTTCGACGTCCGGAATTTCAAGCACGTCGCGCAATACGACGAAGCGCGCGGATCGGTCGATTCGTTCCTGGAAGCGCGCGACGGCGCCGTCGTCAGCGTGCGCTCGCGCGGTCTCCAAATCCAAATTCGTCCGGGCGAACGGATCCATACGGAGTCATCATATAAGTTTACCGACGACGAGATTGTAGGGCTCGCTGCCGCGGGAGGCTTCATGCCGGCCGCGTCGTGGCGTGACCGCGCGGGCCGGTTTGCGGTCCATTTGCTAGTCCGCGAGTAACCGCTCCGTTAGCCGCAGCACCGCGTCGACCGCAATTGCGAGTGCCGAGGCGGCGACGCTGCCGGCCACGATCATCGCGTTCTGATGCAGCGTGAGCCCATTGAAGATCAAAACGCCCAAACCGACTCCACCGACGTAGCCGCCGAGTGTGGCGATCGCGATCATGGCGATTGCCGCAACGCGAATCCCGCCGATGACGACTGGGAGCGCCTGCGGGAACTCAACGCGCCACAACACTTGCGCGGCTGACATGCCCAAACCGCGAGCGGCATCGACCTGCGCGTGCTCGATACCCGCGATACCTGCCGCGACGCTGCGCGCGAGCATGAACTGCGCGTAGACGACGAGCGCGACGAAAATGGGCGCGAATCCCAGCCCGAATACCTCGACAAAAACCGCGAGCAGCGCGAGGCTTGGTATGGTGTAGATCGCGCCGAGCGTCCCGAGCAGCCAAGGCGCTAGGCCGGGGCGGCGTGCCGCCAGAACACCAAGCGGCAGCGCTACAACGAACGCGACAGCGAGCGCGACGGTAACCAGCTCGAGATGGCTTCCGGCCAACGCGGCGACGCGCCACGGATGAGTTGTCAGATAGGTCACGTCGCGCGCAGCAGCTCGCGGGTGCGCATATAGTACTGAAGATAGACGTCGTCGCCCGCGTGCACGAGTTGGCGGACGTACGCCGTCGCAGGAGCCTGGAAAACGTCGAAGGGCGCACCAGCCTGTTCGATGTGGCCATCCCGCATGACGACGATGCGATCGGCGAGTCGAAAGGCTTCGTCGACGTCGTGTGTGACGAAGAGCGTCGTCGTGCGCAGCTCGCTGACGATTCGAATTAGCTCGCGCTGCAGCGCGGTGCGAACGACGACGTCGACGGCGCCGAACGGCTCGTCCATGAGCAGCGCGCGGGGACGCGCGGCGATCGCGCGCGCGACACCGATGCGCTGAGCTTCACCTCCGGAGAGCGCGCTCGGGCGACGATTGCGATACGTCGCCGGATCGAGCCCGATAAGCCGCAGCAACTCGTCGATTCGCGTATCGATATCCGCTCGGGTCCACGCCAGCAGCGACGGAACGACGCCGACGTTCTGTGCGACGGTCATATTGGCGAAGAGTCCGACCGCTTGAATTACGTAGCCGACGCTTCGCCGTAGTTCGACCGGGTCGAGTTGCGCAACGTCGGTTCCGTCGACTAAAACGCGGCCGCTCTGCAGGGGAACGAGCCGGTTGACGGTTCGCAACAGCGTCGATTTTCCGCATCCGGACGGCCCCAGCAGAACGACCAGCTCGCCGCCGCTCACTTCGAGTGAGATATCGGTTACGGCATTTCGCTGCACGCCGCCATACCGCACCGTCACGCCTTCGAAGCGAATTTCTGCTGGATTCATCGTTTTAAGAACTGCGCGGCGACGTCGGCGGGATCGGCTTGGGAGTGCTCGACTTGCGCGTTCATCGTCTGCGCGACGTGGTCGGTGATGCGCGGCGAAACGGCGTCGAGCACCGTTGCGATCTTGGGTCGCGCTGCGAGGGTTTGCGCCCGCACGACCGGTGCAACGTTGTAGGCCGACCAAAAATGGCGGTCGTCGCGCAGAACCACCAGTTCTTCGGTCGCGATCGCACCGTCGGTGCTAAACGCGCTGGCCACGTCGGCAGCGCCTTCGAGTAGTGCGCGGTACTTCAGTGCGATGTCGTACGTGCGAACTTCGCGGAATCGAAAACCGCCATAGTATCGCGCAAGTCCAGGGAGTCCATCCGGCCGCGCGAGGAACTCCTGAATCGTCGCCAAGCGTAGGCGCGGGGCGGCGCGCGCGCAATCCGACAGCGTCGCCAACCCGTATTGCGATGCGACCGCGCGCGTCGTGGCCAAGGCTTGTGAGTCGTTCATCGGTGACGGAGCGAGCCACAGGATGTCGTAACGTTGCTTGAACGCTCGCGCGACGACCTCAAAGGCGGCATGCGAGTTCGAAATCGGCGGAAGGTGCAGCACGTCGATCAATGCCGTGCCCGTATACTCTGGATAGAGATCGATATTCCCGCGCCGCATCGCTGCGATGGCGATCTGCGTCGAGCCGAGATTGAAGAGCCGCTCCACGTGCATCCCCGTCGCTTCGAGCGACTGGGCGTAGATTTCCGCGATCACGAACGATTCGGTGAAGTTCTTCGACCCCACGCGCACCGCCGAGCGGTCGAAAACACAGCGCGTCAAGAGCGGCACGGTCGCCGCGAAGGCCAGGGCGCGCCCGCGCGAGATCACGTGCGTGCCGCGGTCATCCGGGCCGCCGCGCCTAGCGCCAAATCGGCACCGAGCGCAAGCGCCGCAACTGCCGCCGCACCGGCTAAAAGGAGCGCAGGATCGTCGGTCTGCAGACCGCGGACGATCTCGTCGCCCAGGCCGCCCGCACCGATAAACGTCGCCAACGTCGCGCTCGCGATCGTCTCTGTCGTTGCCGTCCGCAGGCCGGCAAACGAGACCGGCAACGCAAACGGAACGACCACACGAAGGAAACGTTGCAGCGATGTCATGCCCATTCCGGTCGCCGCATCGAGTGCGGGCGCCGGCACGCCGCGAATCGCCACATCGACGTTGATGACGATCGGTGGAATCGCGAGCAGCGCGAGCGCGACGATCGCGGGCGACGCGCCGACTCCTAGCCAGGGCAGAAGAAGCATGAGTACGGCCAGGCTTGGGAGCGTTCGCCCAACCCCTGCGATTGCGAGGATGGCGCCGCGCAGTGCACCGGATTTCGCGCACAGAATCCCCAAGGGAAGACCCGCTGCGAGCGCCAGTGTCAGCGCCGAGAGGGCAAGGACGAGGTGCTCGGCAACGTGCGCGGTGAAGTCGGGCATATGGTCCTCCAGGCGCATTCGACGCCGAAGCCGATTCCCGTTGCAACCCGCGACGATCCGACGCTCTACATCAGCCGAGAGCTGTCGTGGGTCGAATTCAACGATCGCGTCCTCGAAGAAGCGCTCGATGCGCGCAACCCGCTGATCGAACGATTGAAGTTCGTCGCGATTTATGGCACGAACCTCGACGAGTTTTTCATGATTCGCGTCGCCGCGATCAAGCAGCAGATTGAAGCGCAGGTAATGCGCCGCTCGGAGGACGGCCGTACGCCGACCGAGCACCTCGCGGCGATTTCCGAGCGTTTGCGGGCCTCGCTGCCGCAGCAAATGCGGCTGCTCAACGATGAGTTGTTGCCGGCGCTCGACCGCGAAGGAATTCACCTTTTGCGCGTTTCGGAGCTCGATGAGGAAACGCAAAACGCACTCGAGCGTACGTTTGACGATAGCGTTTTCCCCGTGCTCACGCCGCTGGCCGTGGATAGCGGACATCCGTTCCCGTATATTTCGAACCTCTCACTGTCGCTGGCCGTGGAGCTCGAGGAGACGACGCGCGAGGGCGTCGAGTTGCATTTCGCACGCGTCAAGATCCCTCCGACGTTGCCGCGTTTCGTAGCGGTCCAAGACGGCGATTCGGGTGAGCGGCGCTTCGTACTCCTCGAAGATCTGATCGCCCATCATCTCGACGTGCTCTTTCCGGGCATGCACGTACGGGATTCGTATCTCTTCCGCGTAACACGCGATGCAGATCTCGACCTGCAAGAGGACGAGGCCGACGACCTCCTGCGCGCGATCGAGTCGGAGCTGCGGCGCCGCCGGTTCGGCGAACCGGTGCGCCTGGAGATCGAACGCGGGATGCCCGAGTACATGCGTGACTTTCTCTGTAACTCGCTCGAGCTCGAAGCGGTCGACGTCTACGAAATCGACGGCTTGATGGCGCTCAGCGATCTTTGGCAGATCGTCAATTTGCCTGGGTACGAACAGTTGCGCGACAAGCCGTTCCTCCCCGCGATCCCCAAGCGCCTCATCGGCGTTACCGATATCTTCGCGCAGATTCGCGAAGGCGACGTCATGCTGCACCATCCATACGAATCCTTCGATCCGGTGATTCAGTTTCTGCAGCAAGCCGCCGAGGATCCAAAAGTGCTTGCGATCAAGGCGACACTCTATCGCACATCGGGAAAGAACTCGCCAATCGTTCGCGCCTTACTCACGGCGGCGGAGAACGAAAAGCAAGTGGCGGTCGTCATCGAGCTCAAGGCGCGCTTCGACGAAGAGAACAACATTGAGTGGGCAAAGCGCTTGGAGCGTGCCGGCGCGCACGTCGTTTACGGATTCGCGAACCAAAAAGTCCATGCCAAGACGCTATTGGTCGTTCGCGAAGACGAGGACGGCTTGCGGCGCTACATGCATTTCGGGACCGGCAACTACAACGAAAAGACCGCGCTGCTCTACACCGATTTAAGCATCTTTACGTGCCGGCCCGAGCTCGGCGCAGACGACACGCAAGTCTTCAACGCGCTGACTGGTTTCTCAAAGGTTACGGACTACGAGGATCTTTGGGTCGCGCCGGTCACGCTCCATCGAGAACTAATTGCCCGCATCGACCGGGAGACCGAGCACGCCCGCGCGGGACGGTCATCGGGAATTCGCGCTAAGATCAATGCGATCACCGAAGTGGAAGTCGTTCGCGCACTCTATCGGGCGTCGCAGGCCGGCGTCAAGATCGACCTGCTTGTGCGCGGTATGTGCGTACTGCGCCCTGGCGTTCCGGGCGTCAGTGAGAACATTCGCGTGCGCAGCATCGTCGGCCGATTCCTGGAGCACTCGCGTATTTACCTCTTCGAAAATGGCGGCGAGCGCGAGACGTTCATCGCCAGCGCCGATTGGATGGGGCGCAATCTCGACCGCCGCGTCGAGCTGGCGGTCCCCGTTCTCGATCCCGTTATCGCCGAGACGCTCGCAACTCACGTGCTTACCGTGCTTTTGGCCGACAATGTCAAGAGCCGCGAGCTGCAGGTGGACGGTAGTTACCGCCGGCTTAGCGCCCACAACGGCGAGATGCCGATCGACGCGCAGCGCGTCTTCCTCACTCAAGCGCAGGCGTAAGGCGAGCCAGTTCCAGCACGATTTTCCATTCGTGAGGCATGACCGGCTGGACGGAAAGACGCTGGCCGCGCCGGAGCAACGCCATTCCGACCAAACGCGGCTCCGCCCGCATCCGCGCGATCGTCACCGCATGCGCCAGCGCTTCGACGTAAGCGACGTCAACCATGAACCAAATCGGCTTATCCTCTTTCGCCCGGCCGTCGAAGTAGTCGCTCTCGCGATCGAACTGAGTGAAATCGGGATAGGCCTCTTTCACGACCTTACAGATGCCGACGGCCGCCGGCTCGGCGACGCTCGAGTGGTAGAAGAGCGCGAGGTCTCCTAGGCGCATTTCCATCATGTTGTTGCGCGCCTGAAAGCTGCGCACGCCGGTCCACGGTGTCGTCCCATCCGTGCGCAGCCGATCGAACGAATATGCGCTGGGCTCGGTCTTGAGCAGCCAGTACCTCGGCACGGGAGGCTCTTTCGCCGCCGGCGGCTGGTGTGCTATCGTGGGCAGCGATGCAGCGACGAATTATTCGTGCCGCTACGAGCGGCTGGGAAGGCATCGAGCCCGCCGGTTACACTTCCGATGCGTCGGGCACGGGCGTCGCTCGCCACACACTCGTGGGCAGCCGTAAGAACGATCCGAGCGAGCCCGGACCCCAAATGGAGCTGCGCTACTTCGAGGTGCGGCCGGGTGCTGCGTCGCGGCTCGAAAAGCACGAGCACGAACATTATGTTATCGTGCGCGAAGGCTTGGGATACGCGATCATCGGCGACACTGCGACGGAAATCGGGCCAAACGACGTGATCTACGTTGGACCGCTCGAACTGCACCAGTTCGTCAATCGCGGGCCTACGCCGTTCGGTTTCTACTGCTTCGTCGACGCGTGCCGCGATTTTTCGCAAGCGCCGACGCCCGAAGACCGCGAGCGCCTCGAAGCCTCGCCGGCCGGCGCGGTCGCCAAGCCCTCGGCCGTTCCGCCTCCCGCGAAACGCTAGGTAGCGCTTAAGGCTCGGGGCCGGCTGCGACCGGGCGCGCGGGGTCGCTGACCCATTCGCTCCACGAGCCGTTGTAGACGCGCGAGCCTTCGAGACCTGCGTGAAGCATTGCCAGGCAATTCACGGTGGCTGAAACGCCGGAGCCGCACTGGTGGACCGCGCGCTTCGGACTGAATCCCGCGCGCTCGAAGTCGGCGCGTAGTTCCTGCGGCGATTTCAGCGTGCCGTCGGGCCGGAAGTTTTCCTCGAAGCAGCGGTTTTTGGCGCCGGGAATGTGTCCGGCGACAGGATCCATTCCGCCAACTTCACCCCTATAGCGATCGTTCGCGCGGGCGTCGATCAGCTGCATCTCGTCGCTGCGCAGATGCTGCTGTACGTACTCCGCGTCAACGAGATACTCGGGGTGCAAGCGGATCGTCAGGGCGCCTTCGCGCGCAGGCTGCACGGGCGCAGCGGTGACGGGATACCGGCGCGCCGTCCACGCATTGAAGCCGCCGTCGAGCAGCGCGACCGCATCGTGGCCGATCCAACGCGCGAGAAACCAAAGGCGTGCCGCAAATATATCGGCGCCCTCATCATACGCTACGATCTGCGTATCGTCGTCGACACCGCGAATGCGCAGGAAACGCGCGAACCGTTCGGGATCGGGCAGCGGATGACGTCCGTTCGTGCCGGTCTTCGTTCCGCTCAGATCCGTCTCGGTATCGGCAAAGAATGCGCCGGGAATGTGCGACTCGTCGTAGAGATGCCGCCCGAGCGAAAAATCGGCCAGCGAATGGCGGCAATCGAAGATCGCCAATTCGCTATCACCGAGCCGCTCGTGGAGCTGCTCGGGAGAAATGACAGTCGTAAAGATCACTGACGCAGATCGATCGTTTCCTTTTGCGCGACCGGACCGCCGAAGGCTTCCTCGAGCGTCGTTTGAAGCTCGCCACTCTCCGCCATTGGGCCGAGGATATCCGTGTCGCCGTAAAACTTGCCCTTGATGAAGACCTTCGGCAGCGTGGGCCAATCGGTCATAGCTGCGAGAGCTTCACGCTTAGGCATGTTCTCGAGCACATCGATCACTTCGAACGGATAGCCGAAACTGTTGAAGAATTCGATCGTTTCCAGCGTGAAACCGCAGCGCGGCGCCGTTTTCGTTCCCTTGCCGTAGACGACGATGGTATTTGCGGCAAGTTCGTGTGCAATTTCGTCCTTGTAATCCATGCTTCTCTTACTCCTGCGCGGTAATCGTTTTGAGCTCGACGGCGTGCACCCGCCCGTCGGCGAGTGCGTCGCGCAACGCGCCGTAAACTAGCTGGTGCTGTTCGATGAGCGTTTTGCCCGCAAACGCTTTCGAGCGAACGGTCACGTTGAAGTGATCCATCGTGCCCGTGCGGTCTACGACGCCGACCTCGGCATCGGGAATTCGGGCGCGTATGAGTTGCGTGAGCGAGCCGTTATCGATCACGACGCAAGGCGGTGCGAGTGCCCCGAGCTGAGTGCCTCCGCGAGACCGCGCGCTTCACCAAGCGTTTCAGGCAGGCGCGTGGCACCTTTAGAAAGTGCGATCGTCACGCCGCTCGCGACGAGAATGCCCGTGACGCCGACCAAAATTGCCGGCACGCCGCTTGCCCGCAACGGTCCGATCTCAATCGTAAAGGTTTGCTGCACGCGCGCGAGACCTCGAAAAAATGCGCGCAGGCCCTTGGCTCGATTATTCATCGCCTGGTTGTACGTCGCGCCGCTATGGAAGGCCTGGCCCTGTGCGCGGCGCGAAGCTGCCTGACCCATGCTAACCGTGCTGCTCGCCGCTTGTTGCTTCGTTAGCGGCTACGTACACGCGCCGAGCGGCGCACCGATCGCCCACGCGCGTCTAGCTCTGCACGGCCCGACCACCCTCACGGCGACGACCGACGTCAAAGGAATGTTTTCTGTCACGATTCCGCCCGGGCGTTACGATTTGAGTGCCGTCGCCGATGGGTTTGCGCCGGTCACGGTGAACACGGGCCAGGTCGGCGAAGGCGCGCGTATCGACGTCGTGCTCGAGCCGATCGATACGCCGAAACTTCGAACCATCGGCGTCGTCACCGTCAACGGCGGCTATACGCTTACCCGTAACGTCGTTCCGGAGTTCGACGTGTCGCGCGCGCAGATGGACGCGCTCGGCTACACGCAAGTCGTTGACGCGTTGCAACAGGTTCCGTCGGTGGTCATTCAGCATCCCGACGCGGGCGCGCCGACTGCGCCCGACGTCGTTTCTCTGCGTGGCCCGGATCCGTCCGAAGCGATGGTAACGCTCGACGGCCAACTTCTCAACGACGGCAACACCGGCGATATCGATCTCTCCCAGTTTGCGGTTCCCGCGTTCAACAGTATGAACGTGACCGAAGGGCTTGGGCCGATGGATCTGGAGGGAAGCAACACGTTCGGCGGCGCGGTAAACTTCGTCTCGTTGCGGCCGACGCAAACCGATCACCTCAGTTTTTCGACGTCCGCCGGTTCGTACGGCACGACGCAGGCCTGGCTGAACGCGACGGGAACGATCGGAAAGCTCGGCTACGCGCTGGCCGGTGACAACTTTCAGCAGACCGGTCAAGTGAATCAATACGATTGGGTCGTTCCGGCCAACAATCTTCCGGTCTACTGTGGCCCCGCAACGCCGAAAGAGACGCGGAACTGTCCGTTCTTCGCTCATCTCGGTTCCTCGATCTCCGCGCGACTGGGATTGGTGAATCTGGATTATAATTTTTCGCAAAGCTCCGACGTTGGCTTTCGCCTTTTCACGCTCGGCGACGTTCGCGACGAATCCGGTGCGCTCAACGGGATCGCAGGCAACCCGACCTGCGTTTTCAGCGGCCCGGGACCGGGATGCGGTTTCTCGCAAGGAACGTCCTCGAACGAAGTTTCAAATCCGGTTTTCGGCGATCACGTCGGGCCGGGAAGTGCGAACTTCGCCCAGAGCATTCGCGCCTACGATGCGTACTCGCGAACGCAGCTCGGATCCGGCACTCTTTCGGCGACGTTTTTTGCCGGAGATAACAATGTAGATTTCACGGGCGGCGCAATCTCGCCGTACGACGTCTCGCATCTGGATACGCGTTATAACGAAGGCCTTTCCTGGGGACGGACGTTCGACGCGGGCGAATTCGCGTTCGGCGGTTATCTGCGGCAAGAAGCGCTTTCGGGCGCCGGTATCGCGGGATCGCAAAATCAGAGCATCCAGTCGTATTTCGTTCGCGGTTCCCAACAGCTCGGTACGTTCCGCCTTTCCGGAGGGCTCTACGACGCGAACTATTCGACGTTCGGCAATACTCTGAACTGGCGGCTGGGACTGAGCGACGATCTCGGCAGCTCGAGCGACGTGCATTTCTCCGTCGGAACCGGTTTTCGTCCACCATTGCTCGCGGAGCTCTACTTCTTTCCGGCGGTCGTCGTCGACGGCAAGCTCGCGCCGAACCCGAATCTTCCGCCGCTGGATGCAAATTGTGTCACCGCAAACGGCAATCCGGACGAACGGCCGGAGCATGCCACTGAGTATGAGCTCGGGTTTTCCCATCTCTTTTCCAGCCGCTCCAGCCTCGACGTCTCGCTCTACCGCTCGAACCTTCGCGACACGATCGAGAATTATTATCCTGGCGGCGGCGCGAAGAGCTTCTGCGGCACGCCGCCGGGCTTTGCGTACGAGATTCCCGTCAATATCGGCAACGCCGTCTACGAGGGTGCCGAAGCGCGTTACAAGGAGACGATTCCGCGCCTGAACCTCACCGCAACGCTGGCCTATGGCCTCAACGTAGCGTACCCATATGCGCTCGGTCCCTTCGTTTCGAATCCCACTTCAGGCGGAACCCTCGTTGATAATCAGCAGTTTCTCGGCGTGCCGCAGCAGCAGGCCTCGGTTACGCTGGCGTGGGCAAAGAACGGCTGGCACGCCGCGACCGCGCTCACGATTGCGGGAACGAACAACACGCTGAATCAGTCGCCGTATACACTCGTTGACGGCGCCGCCGGTTGGACGTACGGTCATATCGACTTTACGCTCGCGGCGACGAACATCTTCAACGCAGTGTCGGGTCCCTTTACGCTCTATGATGCGGGCGTTCCGTATCGCGGCCTCTTCGCCGGGCCGAACAACAGCCAATTCTTGGCAAACACGCCGACCGACGCGCTCTTCATCCAGCCCGCTGCGATCAAATTCATCGTCACCGTCCACGAGTGACCGCAACGATGCGCGCCTTACGCCTCCACGAAATCGGCGGCCCGCAGAATCTTCGCGTCGACGATATTCCGGTTCCGGAGGCCGGCGACGGCGAAGTGCTGGTACGCGTGCGCGCGGCGGCCTTGAATCATCGCGACGTCTTCATAACGCAAGGCCTCTATCCGAAAATCCGGATGCCGGTAACGCTCGGTTCCGACGGCGCCGGAGAAGTCGCGCGCACCGGTTCGCTGGTCTCCGGCCTGTCCGCGGGCGACGAAGTCGTCATCGATCCAATGCTCGCCTGGGGCGACGATCCACGCGTCTGGGATCCCGTAACCGCGACGATCCTCGGCATGCCGCGCGACGGAACGTTCGCGCAGTACGTCGTCGTGCCGGTCGACAACGTGTATTCCAAGCCGCCGGCACTATCGATGGAAGAGGCGGCGGCTATTCCGCTCGCCGGTCTGACCGCGTACCGCGCGCTCTTCACCCGCGGCGCGCTCCAGCGCGGCGAAACGACCTTGATCACGGGCGTGGGCGGCGGCGTGCAAACGTTCGTCCTCCTCTTCGCCAAATGGGCCGGCGCGCACGTAATCGTGACGTCCGGCAGCGATGAAAAGCTCGAGCGCGCACGAGCCCTCGGTGCCGATCTTGCGATCAACTACGCCACAAATCCGGATTGGCCCAAACTCTTACGCTCGACTGGACCGATCGATCTCGTCATCGACTCGTCGGGCGGCGAAACGCTGCGCAAAGCGCTCGATGTCGTGCGTCCGGGCGGACGTATTGTCGTATACGGCGGTACGAATGGCGACGCCACCATTAAGCTGTTCCCGCTCTTCTGGAAGCACGTCAGCGTCCTCGGAACGTCCATGGGAAGCCCGGAAGACTTTGCGGCAATGGTACAGCTCTTCGACGAGGGGCTGAAGCCGGCGATCGATCGGGTCTTCGCGTTGGACGACGGCGTTTCGGCGTTCGAGCGGCTTGCGGCCGGCGATCAATTCGGCAAAGTCGTTATTCGCGTCGACTGATTATTGTGTTGCGACGCGCATCGTGGAGCTACCGCTGATTGCAATATTATTTGGAATTCCAGGGTAGTTCATTAACGTCGTAAACGTGCCGGTTACCCCAACGTCGACGTAATAGGTAATGCCCGCCGGTGGACTCGACCCCCAAGGCGTATTGCACTGCGCCGGCGCGCTTCCAGCGGACGCGCAGAGTTCGTTGACCGTAACGGTCCAGTTCGGAAGATTCTCGCCGTCCGCAGAGGCCGCGCTTTCGATCCCGCTTTGGTCGTACGCCGTGAGGAGATCTTGCGCTCCGTACTGCGCTCCTGCGCGCGCCGCGCTAGCGGCGAGAATGGCAAAGTACGTATAACGGCCGATCTCGATCAGACCGATGAGCAAGAAAACGATCATTGGCGCTGCGATCGCAAACTCGATGAGGCTCGTACCTCTGTCGCAGCGCCACGTGCGGCTCATTGCACCAATACCGCGTTCTTGACAAATGACATCCCGTTCGAGGGTCCTTGCAGCGTCAGCGTGGCGTTTCCCAACAATTTGAGGTTGTCCAGCACGAAAACCATATACTTCCCGAACGTGATGTTTGCTTGACCGAGCATCTCCGCGGTAGCGCTGGGTGCATAGACCAGGCCGGCGAGGTTCAAGTTCACCGACGCGTTGAGATGCAGCGTGTTCGAATTGCCGGGCACCTGATAGAGAAGCACTCCCGCGTTCGTGCCGGACGTGGGAGGCGCCGTCAACGCGACGCTGCCGTCGAGCGTGACGGGACCGCCGGAGGACGTTACGTACATGGTTACCCCGTCGCCCGCGAGCACGCCGGTGTTGAAAACCGGTCCCGTGAAGACGTATTGACCCGGTTTCATCGTCACGATGCCGACCGCATTTTCAAAGTCGCTGTAGCAGCCCGGATACACGTATGTTGGAAGTACCGACGTGTAGACGAAGGACTGGCAGCCGCTCTGAGCCGGCGGATTACCTGCGAGATAGGCGCAGCTCGTGATCTCGCCGCATGGATCTGCGACAGGGTACATTTGCTGCGGGTGCGCGCCCAAAAAGAGCGTCAGCAAGTTTTCGTCAAGGGCATGCGCGTACCCGAATTTCTTGACCGTGATGACGCTCGCCAGCGTCTCGACGTGCGCGCTGTTTGCGTACACGGCGCAACCAGGCGCCAGCATCACGTCACCGTTCAAGTTAGCCGTCGCGCTCTGATCGAGCAAGTACAAACAGCCCGGATTATTGCCGGTGACGAGTGCGACGGCATCCGTCGATATCTTTACCGGGTTTTGCGTGGACCCGAAGCCAAAGAGTCGCGTGAAGAACGCCGGCAGATTCGTCTTTGTGATTTGCACGTCCACGGCGCAGGCGTTTCCGGCGTAAGGTCCCGAGCCGGGTGGATTCTGAACCGTCACGGTCACGTTTCCGCCGTCGGTGAAGCCGTTCGCAGTGGCGTCCAGGTCTGCGGCAGTGGTAGCGACGCTGCTGTTCGGGCACGAGTAGTGTCCGAGTTGCTGCGCTCCACCGAGCGCGGCGGCGTCCGTCGCATTCTGCTGCTGGCGCTCGGCATAGTCCCAATACCCGACGTCGACCGCAGCCCCGGCGAACCCGAGCAAAGCCACAAGCGTGAGGGCGATAAACGGAAGAACCTGCCCTCGCGCCGCTTGGCTGTTAACCGGCCAAATCCAGTCGAGACCTAATCTCATAGTGAGTAAGTTGTAGAAGCGAGATTAATACGGCCAGTCTAGCATATAGCCGCCCGGTTTGTCAGTATGCCGCCTTACGCTGCTCCCGTTGGGCGTCGCACCTGCCCTTTGGCGGAGGATTGTCGCGATAGATCGGCCCGGGATGCGCGACCGGCATGCCGTTATCCGGCCAAAGGATCACTGCAACCTTGCCGTTCGGCGTGAGCTTACGTTCGCATGCGATGACCGCATGGAAGTTTGATTTCGCGGTCCCACCGATCCAAAGATCGAACCACAGATGCTTGCAGCCGTTGCTTCCGCTCCCGCTCTTGGGCCCGGATGCTGCGCAGAGATCCTCACGGATGAAGTACTGTTTGATAAACGGCACGTAGATCTTGATGCCGTAGGGTATTTCCTTATTGTTTGCTTTTTCGGTCGCGAACGTCGTCGGGTTGCAGTAGGTCCCGTCGCCGCCGGCGTGCTTGTGAATCACGGGATGCGCGATCCCATTTCCGGGCGGCGAGTTGTCCGGCCAACCGTAGAACGTGATCGTCGCTTTGACGCTGGTCGGATCACGTTTGGCGACGTAACACGACCGCGGTATTGCGTTCGCCGCATCGCTCGCGGGGATCGCCGGTCCACCTGACGGCCCACAGGAAACGAGCGCCGCAACGGCCGCGAGGCCGACAAGTCCTCGTCTCATCGTTGATAAAGCCGCAGCGATTCCAGTCGCATCTCGGATCCTAACTCGGCGGTAATCACTGCCGCCTCCTGCGCGCCGACGAACTCCTCGATGCGCGGGTTGAGAATCGCCCATTCTTCCGGCGTCATGGCACGGTCCAAGACTTGCGAGCGCACGCGTCCTTCATCCTCGAGCGCGACGAGATGCGCGAGGATCTGCCGGGCCATCGCGGGCCAAAGCGGCTGCCGCTGCGGCGAGTAAATGCGGCACACCAGATCCGGAATCGTGCGCGGTTCCTCGCTCAACGCGTCGAGAATCTGCTGCTCGCGCATTTGCCGGTGCGCGATATATTCGGCGATCTTTGCCTTCGGATCGGTCACGACCGGCCCGTGTCCTCCGTAAAGCATGCGAGCCTCGCCGAACTCGTCGGCGAGCCGCTCGAGCGTACGCTGATACGGACGCATCGCGCCGCCCGGCGGTGCGACGACGGTCGTTCCTTCGCCCAGGATCGTGTCCCCGGTGAAGAGCGCGCGCTCGGACGGCAGATAGAAGATCGCGTGATCGAAACTATGGCCTGGCGCATCGATCGTCCGCAGCGCGATTGCACCCGTGCGCAAATCATCTTCGAGCGGTAGATCCTTGTCGTGCGGAATCTTACTCTTCGGATGCGCGTAGAGCGGCGCACGAGTCGTGCTCGCGAGCTGCTGGGCGCCGGACGCATGGTCGGGGTGTCCGTGCGTCAGTGCAATCGCGCGGATCGTTAGCCGCTGCGATTGCGCGGCCTCGACGAGCGCGCGTAGATGCTCGTCGATCGCGGGGCCGGGATCGATCACGAGCGCAGAAGAGTCGCCGCAATCGATTAGGTAGGAATTCGTCCCCTGCAGCGTCATCACCGACGGGTTCGGTGCGCGAACGAGCGTTACCACGCGTTTTCGAGCGTCGCCGGGATCTCGAAATCGTCGGCAGCGTCTTTCGGCAGGATCGTCAGGACGGGTTTACGCTTCGCGTAATCGAGTGCGGCGTCGACGGAGTCGAAGCGCGCAAGCCGCTCTAAATGCTTGATGGTTGGATAGACGAGGTGGAGCTTTCCGGCCTGCCGTCGCTCAAGTGCGGCCGACGGTTCGACCCAAATGCCGTCGTGCGTTTCGGAAGCATCCGCCAGCGCGGCCTGGCCGTCTGGCGCGACCGCGAAGAAAAAATGCGTATTGTAACGGCGGGGTTCGCTCGGCGGCGTAATCCAATGCGAGAACAGCGTTAGGGCGCGCGCGTCGGCATACCAATCGTGAGCTGAGAGAAAATCCGCGAACGGCAGCGTCCCGCGGCGCACGTCTTCGCGCTGCTGCGCGACCTGGTGCCAATCGGTGCCGCGCGCCTCGACCGGCAGCGCCGCTGCCGTCCGGGCGAGGAGGATGCCGGCTTCCTCGAAGAGTTCTCGCAATGCCGCGACCATGAGCGTCGCGGCGGCGTCATTGCCGATTGACGGCTCGGTCGAGGCAAGCTCGGGCGGAACTTCGGCTCGGAATTCGCGATTGAGGCGTTCCAACTCGAGGCCGACGGTACGCGCCCGCGCCGCATCGGATGCATCCTGCAGTTCGGTGGTCCCACCGGGAAAGACGAACGCATCGGGGGCGAATGCGGCGCTCGCGCTGCGCCGCGCCAAATAGACCTCGAAAGGCGGCCGCGCCAAGATCACCGTCGCCGCCAAGCGCACCGTGCTCACGGACGGCTAGTCTGCCGCCGATGCGTGCCGAAAACCTCTCCATGCGTGTGGCACTCGGCAGCGATATGGTGGGCGAACTTCCCGAGGCACTCGATTGCTGGCTGCGCGGCCACGGCCATGACGTCGTTCGGTTCGGCGCACTTGTGCCGGACGGCGACGACGCGTGGCCGTCGGTCGGCCGCGAAGTCGCCAATTGCGTTGCGAGCGGCGAGGCGCACTGCGGCGTGCTTTGCTGCTGGACCGGCACCGGAGTCAGTATTGCCGCAAATAAGGTTGCCGGCGTCCGAGCGGCGCTCTGCGCGGATGCCGCAACCGCAGCGGGCGCGCGAGAATGGAACGACGCAAACGTGCTCTGCGTGAGCCTTCGCGCGACGTCGATTCCGGTGGCGCAAGAGATGCTCGAAGCCTGGTTCTCCGGCAATCCGACGACCGACCCTGCCTACCGCTCAATGATCGACGACATCAGCAAAATTTAGCCGTAAGAGCAGAGGACCCACGCACTCGCGTGGGTCCCTATAAGTCTGCCGTTCACCGGTGCGCAGAACTAACGCTACGCGGCCGGCCCTCTCTCACGGCGGTTACGGCGACAAGTCGTCCGTCCTGACCCGAGAGGCCGATTCTAACAAAATCAGATGCCCCGATTCAATATGTCGGGGAGAAATAAATAGCTGCAGAGCGCTAATAGGCACCAGTTGACGATGTGCGCGGTCCAGCAGTACGGGCACTCCCGCCGCGTGACGTAGATCAGCGAATAAGCAAGGTAAGCGGAGGTCGCTGCGGCACCGAACGCGACGATCAGCAAGACGAGCTCCGAAATAGTGCCGCGCACGAC
>Ga0070731_10002689_pt1 | contig 16681 bp, 18 predicted proteins | sample Coa_R1_2_FD_66448 | JGI IMG/M metagenome (GOLD analysis project Ga0070731, IMG submission 66448) | Surface soil microbial communities from Centralia Pennsylvania, which are recovering from an underground coalmine fire - Coalmine... | ecosystem: Environmental > Terrestrial > Soil > Unclassified ...
AAAGAACACGCTTAGGACCCGCCGCGAACCGGCGCAGATAAACTTCTTGCGCGTTCCATGCGTATTCGAGCGGGTTGTAAACGTGCGAAACCGGTGGTGCGAACTGCAATTTGCCGGCCGAATCGCGAAGGCGCCTTGCAGATTCAATGAGCAGCTCACTCACAATAACTGGCTATCGGACCGCAAAAATCCGGGGCTAATGGCGAGGCTCGTGCTCGCGCGGACGATGCAGTTGCCGCAAAGCACGTTGAAGACTTTGAATTTCCCGCTCGTCCTCAATCTTTTGCCTTTCGGCCAATTCGAGCGTTTCAAGCACCTCTTCCATTTCGTCGAGCGAGCGCTTGAGTTCCTCAATGATCCGATTTACCTGGTCGATGGCGTCGGTGATGGCCGGCTGGCGGCTCGATGGTGCTTCCGCTTCCACGTGCTGTTCAGCCGCCTCGACTTCGGCCGGCGCGGGCTCGGCGTGCGAGGGCTCCGTGGCAGCCGATTCGGCGCTTTCGACAGGAGGCGCCTCTGGGGAAGAGGGTCGCTCCCGGCGGCGCGAATGGCGGCGTCCGCCCCGGCGCGAACGGCGTCGGCCCCTTGCCGCTCCGGCTCCCGATCCTTCAGGTGGCCCGGAAGCACTTTTCTCTGCTTCGTCTGGAAACATAGGCACAGGTTGCCCCGCGCAAGCTGATTTGCAAAGAAATTTTCGAGAAATAACAGCCCATTGCGCGAGATGACCAGGTGTCCGAAATTCTCATCGACGCGAACTTTTCAGTCCCACAGTATGTCTATCTGTCATGAACAAAGTTTTCCGCGGGGCATTTTGGACGGGCATGATTTGGACCATGCTGGTTTTCTGCGCACCAGCACAGGCGCAGACCAACACCAGCCATTTGTCCTTCACCAATCCACCGCCCACGCCGCGCCGCCCCAATATCCTGCTCATCCTCGCCGATAATATCGGCTATGGCGATCTCGGCTGCTATGGCCAAACCAAAATTAAAACTCCCCGCCTCGACAAGCTCGCCAGTGAAGGCATTCGGTTCACCAGCTATTACACCGGCAGTCCGAACGACGAACCAGCGCGCGCCTCGCTGCTGACCGGACTTGAGCCACGGCATGTCGGGGCCACCTTCGGCCACCCGTTGCCGAGCGACGCGTTCACGGTAGCCACCATGCTCCAGCAGGAGCGCTATCACACTGCCATGATCGGCGAATGGAATCTGGGTGACACGCCCCCGGTCGAACCAGGTTCGAAAGGCTTCGATGAGTTCATCGGTTACTTGAGTGAAGGCCATGCCCGCGATTATTTCACAGACACCCTTTACCGTCAGGACACCTCCACCGGTTCGAATCGGCTGATCTCGTTGCAGCCGAATTGGAATAATGCGCACGGCCAATACGTGCCGGATTTCCTTGGAACCGTCACGGACAACGTCCTCCGGAACAACCAACCGAGCCGCCTGAACCGTTTTCGCAGTTTCTTTCTCTGCCTTTCATACCCCGTTCCGCACGATGGTACCGCGCCGGAGGATTCGATCTATTCCGGCGAATCATGGCCGCAAGCCGAAAAAGATCGAGCCTCGATCATCACCCATATGGATGCAAGTATCGGCGGCGTGCTCGACTTGCTTGCTCAATTAAAGTTGGACACGAATACAGTCATCATCTTTACGAGCATTGGCGGGCCAAAGCAGGAAGGCGCCGCGGACCCCAAATTCTTCAACAGCGCCGGACCATTGCGCGGCGGGGCCGGAAGTGTCTACGAAGGCGGCATTCGCGTCCCCATGATCATCCGTTGGCCCGCGCAAATCAGGGCCGGCCAGGTGAGCGACTTTGCCTGGGCGGCCTGGGACTTCCTTCCGACAGCAGCGGAGATTGCGTTCATAACTCCGCCGAAAAAGACGGACGGGATTTCAATCCTGCCGGTCCTTACTGGAAAGGGTCAACCCATGGAACACGAAAGCTTTCGCTGGGAATCGAGCGAGGACGCTTCACAAAAGGCCGTTCGCATGGGTGACTGGAAATTGGTCCAAATCCAAACCAATGCCGCGGAGCTCTATAATTTGAAAACCGATATTGGCGAGCAGAACGACGTCGCTTCAAAAAATCCCGACCTGGTCAAGCAGATGCAAAAATTCCTGACCGGCAAGTAGTCCGCGAGGAATTACCTGGCTTTGGTCTGAACTGGTTTGCCAATCAATTCCCGCACGTCCACGGCTTCCATCCCCGCTGAACGGATCGCGCGCAGACCCAGGTCGGTATCTTCGTAACCGCGGCAGAATTTTGGTTCCACACCGATGCGCCGGGCCGCCTCGAGAAAAATATCCGGCGCGGGCTTTTGATTTTTGACCATTTCACTCGTGACAATAGCCTCGAACAGCGGGCGGATGCTCAGCCGATCCAACACCATCCCGATAATCTTTTGCGTGCCGCCCGAGGCGACGGCCATTGGGATCTTCCCGTGGTTGGCCTTGGCCACTTCCACAACAGCGTGAATGGGCTCAACCTCCGCCAGTAGTGGCAGGAAGGCTTCCTCCTTTTCATGCGCGACGGCAATGTGATCCAGGTCGCGGCCCTGTTCCTGCGCCAGCAATTTCAAAATGTCCCGCGAAGGAACACCGCCGAATGCGTAAAAACGGTCCTCAGGAAAGTGAAGATTGTGGCGTTGCGTGATCATTTGCCAGGCGCGCCAATGCAGCGGCATCGTGTCAGCCAGCGTGCCATCGCAATCGAATATCAAACCTTTGGGATTCATTTAAAGTTTCAAAGCCGCAAATTTCTCTTCCAGATCGTTCGCAATCAGCGGATCGATCAGGGGATCAAGGTCGCCTTCAATGAAGTTGGCGAGATTGTACAACGTCAGTTCGATGCGGTGGTCGGTGACGCGGTTCTGCGGAAAATTGTACGTGCGGATTTTTTCACTGCGCTCGCCGGTGCCGACCTGTTCCTTGCGTTGGGCGGCGTACTTCGCATTTTCCTCGGCAATTTTTCGCTCGAGCAGGCGCGAACGCAGCACTGTCATGGCCTTGGCCTTGTTCTTTTGCTGCGAACGCTCATCAGCACACCGAACAATCAGCCCGCTGGGCTTGTGCTGGATCTGCACCGCCGAGTCGGTGGTGTTCACCCCCTGCCCTCCCTTCCCGGAGGCGCGGCAGACATTGATCTCAACGTCCTCGGGCTTGATTTCAATATCCACTTCCTGCGCTTCGGGCAACACCGCCACGGTGACGGTGCTGGTATGGATACGCCCTTGCGCTTCAGTCGCCGGCACGCGCTGAACACGATGCACACCGCTCTCATATTTAAAGCGCTTGAAAACATCCGTGCCATTGACCTGAAAAACGATTTCCTTATAACCGCCGAGGTCGGAGGGATTGGAATCAAGATTCTCAATCTTCCAGCCGCGCGCTTCGGCGTAGCGGGTATACATGCGATAAAGATCGGCAGCGAAAAGTGCGGATTCCTGGCCGCCGGCGCCCGCGCGGATTTCAATGATCGTATTGCGCGAGTCCGTGGGATGAGGCGGCAGGATGCCGAATTGGATTTGCCGGGCAAGCCGCTGCTCTTGACCTTCGAGCCGCGTCACTTCCTCTTTGGCCATTTGCCCCAGTTCGGAATCGGATGACTCGGTCTTCAGCAGCCCTCTGTTTTCCGCAAGATCCGAGACTGTTTTTTGGTACAGTTGGCCCGCCGCCACCAACTCCTTGAGTCGGGCGTATTCTTTGGACAATTCCTGCGCGCGCTGCTGATTATCGAACGCTTTGGGATCACTCAAAGCAGATTCGACCTCGGCAAAACGGCGGGCGAATTTGTCTATGTGGGGACGCAGGTCCATTTTTCATTTCCCGATTTGTGATTTACGCGGGACTCGATTGCAAACGCGTCAATCGTAAATCGTACATCGCAATAAGAGGGCCACGGGAAAAAACACAACGCCCGCAGTCGGTTTATGGACGCTGCGGGCGTTGGTCGGAAACTCGCTATTTCTTCTTTTTCTTGCTGGCCAGAGCAGCCTGCGCGGCCTGCGTCTTGGCGGCACGCTGCTGGAATTTATCCACGCGACCTGCCGTATCGACGAATTTCTGCTGACCGGTGTAAAACGGATGGCACACGTTGCAAATACCGACAATGATGGTCGGCTTGGTGGAGCGGGTCTTGATCACATTGCCGCAAGCACAACGGATCTCGGCATCCACATACTTCGGATGAATGTCTGCTTTCATAAAAGGCCGAAAAATCTAGCACCGACACGGCGGATTACAAGTGTGAAATTCACAAAATCGACGGCAAATCGGCTGGGGTCAGGCTTTTTTGGATTTTTATTTGATGCCACCCCGGGTGCTACTATCCTCTTAAAGTGTCAAACTTCGGATAGGCCCGAGCCTGTTGGCAAAGATGAAAATTGCCCTGATCACCACAGACAATCGCGAACACTTCAAGAATTACGCGAAACCTGTCCCCTATTTCGGGACCGCCCCCGAAGCGTTGTTGCAGGGGTTTGCACAGTTGCCTGACGTTGAGGTTCACGTCATTTCATGCGCCCGCCGGCGGATGCAATCTCCAGAAAAGCTCGCGGACAATATCTTCTTCCACAGCCTCCTCGTGCCGAAAATCGGTTGGATGACCACTGCGTACCAGGGCTGCATCCGGGCTACTCGGAAAAAACTACAGAAAATCCGCCCCGACATCGTTCATGGGCAAGGCACAGAAATGGATTGCGCTTTGGACACGGTGTTCTCGGGTTTTCCGAACGTCCTCACTATCCACGGCAACATGCGGCTCATAGCGAAGGTGAACCAGGTCAAACCGTTTTCGTTCATCTGGCTGGCGGCGCGGCTCGAAGCGCGGACGATTCCCCGCTCCGGCGGAGTGGTCTGCATCACCCATTACACACAAGAGGCCGTTGCGGACCTGGCGCGCCGGATGTGGGTCGTGCCAAACGCGGTCGATGGTTCATTCTTCGAAGTCAATGCAGAGCCACCGTCAGAAAAGCCACCCAGGTTTCTGTGCGTCGGTGCAGTCTGCATCCGCAAGAACCAGAATGCTTTTATCCGGGCGCTCGATTCGCTGGCGCAGGAACGGCGGTTTGAACTGATATTTCTGGGCACCACGACACCGGGAAGAGCTTACGACGACGAATTTCTACAATTGGTTCGCGAGCGGCCCTGGTGCAACTATGCGGGAGTAGCGAATCGCGAGCAACTGAAGGATCATCTTCGCGCGGCGTCTGCATTAGCCTTGCCTTCACTGGAAGATAATTGTCCGATGGTCGTGTTGGAAGCAATGGCGGCAGGCGTGCCGGTGATAGCCGCAAAAGTCGGCGGACTTCCTGATCTGGTTGAGGAAGGTAAAACCGGATTTTTCTGCGACCCTCTGGACGCCGGCAGCATGTCAAAAGCCGTAGAAAGAATACTCGCAGACCGTGCGGCAGCTCGTGAACTGGCAGCTCGCGCCAAAGAACAAGCCCGTGCGCGATTCCACCCGAAGATCATCGCACAACAACACGTCGGCATTTACCGCGAAATATCCGGCAAGGCGTCGTGAGTTTGTCACGGGCGCACGAATTTCCACCTCACATCAGATTTTCGTAGAGCCTCTTGAATTGCTGGGCAACTTCCGCCCACGTAGGAGGTTTGGGTGGGGGTTTCAACTTCGGTGCTTCATCGTAAAACTGGCGCAGCACCGGGGCTGTGCGCGAGCGTGACGCAATAAGGCAATAGCGCGCATCGTCCTTGAAGGTCGTTCGCGCCCAGGGCAAATCGCTGAGCAGCAAAGGACATTCGCAGGCCGCCGCCTCCAGCGCAGAGAGACTCAGGCTCTCCATGGTGCTCAAGAGCACAAATCCGCGTGCTTCGTGGTAAATCCGGGCCAATTGCGCGCGGTCGGAAATGGCGCCTTCATAACGAATCATTTCTGTGTTGGCGCGTGCCAGTGCAACAAACCGTTCGGCGTATGGATCGGAATCCGAATACGGTTTGCCAATGACCCAAAGCGGAGTCTTCGCGAGCACCGCCGCTTCCGCCAACTCAAGCACCCGTTTACGTTCCGTAACGGTCGCGGTGCAAACCAGCCACTGGCCGCGCGTTGCCTTTTCACTTCGAAAAAAAACCTCCTCCACGCCGTTGGGTACGACGTGCACTTTCTTTTCAAGTGCCCCGAACATGTAACTCATCAAATGACCCTCCCAGGCTGTCAACGCCACCGCAGCATCGACTTTTTGATACACATCCCACGCATACTGCGAAGTGATAATTTTTGGCAGGCCTTTGCGGGCGACTGCGATTGCCGTTCTTTGAAGGGGAAGCAACCACGCGGACCGCGAACCCAGCCCGGTCAACAACTGGGACATCACGACGCGAATCCCCTTCCTCTGCGCCAGGTTCACATAAGCAACTGACGGGCGGCCGAAATAGTGAATGATATCGGCCTGTTGAGTATCGTCCCACCAGCGGCAGTATTCCACGCCCACATCGGCTTGGCGGAGCGCGTGGTGAGTCTGCTCGATTTGAATTTGCAACCCGCCGTGGCCAAGCAGAAAGGGATTGGAATGATCCAACAATACTCTCATAGAAACAGTGGCCAGAAGCTAGCAGGACGCTTCCCGAAAAAGAAGCTATCTCTCGCACCCGCTGCGCGTGACAGTGTCAAAGCGGCTCTGGACCGAGAAAATCTTCACTGCGGAGGAATTGTTTTGATCAACAAATCGTCGGATTGAAAAATAGTCGGCCAACCCTCAGCCGTCGGAGTCAGTGCTTCGCGATAAGAACGGCGCCGCACATCTGCGCTTCCCGGATTCACCTGCTCCAAAGCGGCCAACAATGGCGAGCTGCCGATCATCACCAGCTTTGTATAGCCAAGCTGGCGAAGGCGCTGAAGTTTCTGCGGGTCTTCTGCTATTTTGGTATTCCAAATTGAAAGGCCTGTGCGGTCTGCAAGAAACAGCTCCTCTCCACCCCAACCTCCTCCTTGGACAAGCAGTTTGTCGGACGGACCGGTGTGCTCGTCTATCAGTTTTGCAATACGGTGCGGATAACGGTCGGTATCGAGCACCACTTTCATCGCGATCAGTCCCTGCACAGTGGACAGGCCCAGCACAACGGCAGTAATGCCGGGAAATAATTTTGCAGTGATGCGGTGCGTTTCCGAAATGCGGTCTTCCAACCAAATGACAGCCGCCGCGCACGACATCGCCACCACCGGGCTGATCATCAAATAATAATTTTCGTGGTTCAGAATGACATGAGTAAATATCAAAACCGTTATAATCGACGCGACAAACCAGCACCAAATCCAGCTGGATTTGATGCGAAAAAAGCCTGTTACCGCTAATCCAACGAGGGCAAAGCTGCCGAACTCGCACCCGAAAAAACGCCACGCCGCCTTGCCCCAGACTCCCGGATTGAGACGATAATGCAAATCCCCAAAATACCACCAGAAAGTGGAGACCCCTTCAGTTGCCTGTCCGGAAACCCTCAGGTCAACAAACGGAAACTCCGCGTTCGTAACCAGCTTGTTCGTGTAGTGGGTCCATGCGCCAAAAAGGGCGAGGACTATCAAACCAACTCCGGAAAGCAAAACCCATCGTCTCACGGAACTTCGAAACTGAAGAACCAACAAAAATAAGCATGCCAATCCCGCGCAAAAGAAAAAGGGCAATTTGGTCGTCGCTGACAAAGCGCCGGCGATAACGGAGGGAAAAAACCATTTAAACTCGCCGCTGCGCACAAGTTTTTCCGCGCAAAACAAAAACCAAAACATCGCCGTTGCACAACTGCCATCCGTCCCTCCCCGCCCTCCCTCCGCAAATATCAGAGGTTGCGCCACGAACAGGATCAAAGTCCACCAGGCCCCGCGCTCACCGAGCGCCGATTTTGCAATCTGAAACACCGGCCAGAGCCCGGCAATCATGTACAAAAGCGACGTCACATTTGCCCAACCAAACCATAGCCCGAAACATTTAAAAAAGAGCGCCGCGGTCGCCTGCCAAATCGGCACTTCCTGGGCAATTGGGCTCCCCGTCGCGTCAAATCCAACAATGACCGGCCGCAGCAGATCAATCCTGCCCTTGGCATATTCCAAAGCCGTGCCCAAATGCTGGTCCCGATACATGCTCATTCCACGAGCCGCCAGCGCCAGATGGAAAACTATCATTAACGATATAAACCCCAGTGCGATGATCTGAAGCCAGAATTGCGCCGGTTTCGCCACCAGCGTGGTCCTCGATGAACGGCCTTCATCCGGAGTGCTTCTGGAACTCTGTCCGCTTGTGATCATAAAAGAAATTTCGGCCGAGGTAGGCTGCTTCGCATGTTGAGACTGAAGCCATTTTGGTCAGCCACATTCATGGCGTCAATGCTGAAGCTTTTGTTACATTCTTCTGTCTGGCGCTCCCGCCATCGGAACTCGATTGACGAACAATAGGGAATGCGATTTCATACGCGCGTTGAAAATTCTGATCACCGGCGTTTGCGGGTTCGCAGGGAGTAAAATCGCTTCCGAGCTGAGACGTCAGATCGCGGACTGCGAAATCTTCGGCTTGGACAACCTCAGCCGGCCGGGGAGCGAACTGAACAGGTCAACTCTCAAGCGGGAAGGTGTCCGTTGCTTTCATGCCGATGTTCGCAATCCGAGTGACCTCGAAAACCTGCCGAAATCTGATTGGGTAATCGAAGCGGCGGCCAATCCCAGCGTGCTTGCCGGAGTTTCTGCCTCGGCCAGCAGCCGCCAGTTGATGGAACACAACCTCGTAAGCACGCTCAACGTATTGGAATATTGCAAACGGCATCGGGCGGGAATGATCCTCTTGAGCACCAGCCGCGTCTATTCGTTGGCTGCACTTTCCGCTTTGCCAATGGAAATAACCGGCGACGCCTTCGTGCCGCGTTTCAAGGAGATCAAGGAACCGGGTATTTCTCCAAAAGGTGTGACGGAAAATTTTTCCACACGACCGCCGCTGTCTCTCTACGGCAGCGCCAAGCTGGCCTCCGAATTGGTCGCTCTCGATTACGGACACGCTTTTAACTTTCCGGTGTTCATCAATCGGTGCGGGGTTCTTGCAGGAGCGGGGCAGTTCGGCAAGCCCGACCAGGGAATTTTCAGCTTTTGGTTGCATTCGTGGAAGTGGAAACGTCCGCTCAAATACATCGGTTTTGGCGGCAGTGGCCACCAGGTGCGCGATTGCCTTCATCCACGGGATTTGACTGCGTTCCTCGTCAAACAAATGAATGCGCCGGAAAAAGCGGGACACTTCTGGAACGTCAGCGGCGGTATCGAAAGCAGCATCTCCCTCGCAAACGTGTCGCGCTGGTGTGAGCGCCGTTTCGGACCTCACCCGGTCGCCGCCGATCCAGCGGTGCGCCAGTACGATGTGCCATGGCTGGTGCTGGACTCCACCCGGACGGAAACAGAGTGGAACTGGCGCCCGACAACAAAACTCGATAACATCCTGGAAGAAATTGCCGGGCACGCCGAAAAGCACCCGGAATGGCTCGATGTGTCCAGTGATATATGAACAGCCCGACCACTCCAGTTTCGACCCCGGCGCCTGCTTCCATGCCGGCCCTGAAGTTGTTGTCGATTGTCATTCCTGCGCGCAACGAAATGGGTTGCATTTGCTCCACCGTGGAACACCTGCACCTGGAACTGCAATTGCAGAACGTTCCACACGAAATCGTCGTGGTCGATGATGGCAGCACGGACCAAACCTGGGAATTGTTGACCGAGACGGCGAAACGGCTTCCCGAATTGGTGCCCGTAAAAAACGAGGGACTGCACGGATTCGGCCGCGCCGTGACACGGGGTTTGGACGCCATGAAAGGCGACGCCGTCGTGGTGATGATGGCCGACGAATCGGACGACTGCCGGGATGTAGTGCGCTATTGGAAAGAATTGAACCAGGGCTGGGACTGCGTTTTCGGCAGCCGTTTCGTAAAAGGGGGCGGCGTCATTGATTATCCCAAAACCAAGCTTCTGCTCAATCGCGCCGCAAATTTTTTTGTCAAAACGATTTTCCGTGTTCGACTCAATGACACCACCAACGCTTTCAAGGCCTATCGCAAAGAAGTGATTGATGGATGCCGCCCGCTGATCTCGCCGCATTTCAACCTCACAGTGGAATTGCCACTCAAGGCCATCGTCCGCGGGTTTTCGTGGACGGTGGTGCCTATCACCTGGCGCAATCGCCGCACCGGCGAGGCGAAGCTCAAAATCCGTGAGATGGGCAGCCGATATCTCTTTATTTGCTGTTACATCTGGCTGGAGAAGTACTTCAGTCGCGGCGACTACCGCAAACAGAGATGAGCATTCCTACGCGAGAAGAATTGGCGCGGATTTATGCGAACCGCTTTGCCGCGACGAGCGCCTATCGCCGCCGGGTCTGGCAAGTGCTCGTCCCGAGTTTCTTTCAGAAATTTGTTCCGGAATCCGCCACCGTCCTGGATCTTGGCTGCGGCTACGGCGAATTCATCAATACCGTCCGGGCCGGGCGCAAACTTGCCATGGATCTCAACCCGGATTCGAAAGGCCGCCTGAATCCCGACGTCACCTTTCTGCAGCAGGACTGCTCGCGCCCATGGGCCGTCAATCCCGGGGAACTTGACGTCGTATTCACGAGCAACTTTTTCGAACACCTGCCCGATAAAGAAACGCTCGGGCTGACTCTCGACCAGGCTCTTCGCTGTCTGAAAGACGGCGGCAAATTGATCGCCATGGGGCCAAATATCAAATTTGTCAACGGCCGCTACTGGGACTTCTGGGACCATCACGTGGCTTTGACCGAGATGTCTTTGACGGAAGCATTAAGGATTCGCGGCTTCGAAATCGACCTTGGTGAAGGCCGTTTTCTCCCCTACACAATTGTGGGCGGCCCGGAATACCCGCTGTGGACGCTCACGCTGTATCTCAAGTTCAAAATTTTCTGGCGGCTGAAAGGCGGACAGTTCCTGGTCATTGCACGCAAGCCATAGTAGCACATGTCTGAAACCTCCGGCCATTTCGATCCTTCTCCCTTCACGTTGCATCACATGGGAATTGCCGTGCCGGACTTGCAGCCGGCTTCCGAGTTTTATTCGAAGGTGATGGGACTTCGACTTATTGCCGAGCCCGTCGAGGACCCAATCCAAAAAGTGCGCGTTTGTTTTCTGGCCGACGCCGGACGCGCACAGCCTTGCATCGAATTGATTTGTCCGCTGGATGACAAATCGCCGGTGAACGGATATTTAAAAAAAGGCATCGGCGCCTACCATTTGTGTTACGAAGTGAATGATATCGAAAGCGAGTTGGCCGCTCTCCAGACAAAGGGATGTTTGATTGTGAGCCAGCCCGTGCCCGCCGTTGCGTTTGCCGGGCGGAAAATCGCCTGGGTCTTCACGCCTACCAAACACCTTTTGGAGCTCTTGGAAAAACGTAGCGCTTGAATCAACCGCGTGGCGATTTCTCAATTTAACATACCCGCCAGCACAAGTGCCGCCTCCTGCCGTACTGTCAGCACGCTGCGCAGGTCTTCCTGCGCCTTTGCCAGTTCCGCCTCCTTCTGCTTCTGGCTGTCACGGAATTTGTCCAGAGCCGCCTTGACTTGCGCATTCGGCGCACTGTTGTCGAGCGCATTGCGCAAGCTGTCCGCACTTGGATCCGGTTGGCTTAAGCCTTGAAACATGCGGGCGCCCGGGCCGTTTCCGCCGTTGCGCCTCATCCCGCCCCACATGCCCGCACCACCGCTCAACATGGATTGCATCTTGAGATGCAGAACCTTTGAGAGGCGGTCCTGGATCACACCCCATTCGTCGTCGTTGGTCACCGCGAGCTGTTGGCGAAAGTTCTCCATGATCCGCTGCTGCATCATTTGTTGCATTTGCTGCGGATCCATGTTCTGCCAATTCGGCGGTCCCCCTGGCCCGGGTTGCTGCGGTTGTTGCTGTTGCGCCGGTTGCGCCGGTTGTGCAAAAACACCGCTGGAACCAATTGCCATAGCGAACAATGCCAATATTACATATTTTAAATTTTTCATAACGTCCTTCGGTTTACTTTCTTCCAGTTTCTTCTTCACTGCACAATACACTTCGTCCGTGCCCACATTTTGAATCTTGACCGCACAAAACCCATTTAGATGACCACTCAGTTTCAGTTTTGTTTCAAACTTTTTTCACGCTTGTCAGTACGGCCATCCCGTTCCCGGACAAGCTCTTCGTAATCCTTGTCCATCTCTGCAAGTTTCGCCCGTTGCGCCGGCGTCAAACCCTCGCGTCCCAGTATTGCCGAGACAATCCGCTTCGTCAGCGATGTCGGCCCCTGTTTAGTTTTGATACCCTTTATAATCACTGTGCTTTTCATGTTACGGCGTCTTTGATGACGCCGTTGTCTCTCCACCAAATTGATTTCGAATAAATCCTTCCTGTTCCTTTTGAAGCTGTTCCAGCTTCACTTTTTGCGCCGGCGTCAACTCCACGGCGATCTGCTCGTTGCAATTGGAGAGGTTCGCCACCATCTGCCGGCACAGATCATCTTTGAAATCCGTCATGTCTCTTTCAATGATTGGCCGAATCTTCTGCAACTGCTCCGGCGTCAGGTCCAGCTTCGTACGCAGGTCATCGCACCAATGGTCCACCATTTTTTCGCGACTCGGCATCATGTGACGAACGATCAGTTTTGAAATAAACATTCCGGTCACCACGCCCGTCACAAAAATCGCCGCGAGATAAAATGCAATTTTTAACTTCCGGTTCATGGCGCTAATTGTGTCATCGCGTAGCTCGCGAGCGCGGTCGCGCCCGGGTTGCTTTGCCTTGCAAAATAATTCCATGCTCCGCTTAACAGCATCATTCCCAACCCAAAAACCATCGCATATCGAAATAACGGAATCAGCCGCGCGAATTCATCTTCCGGCGCCGGGCCCCCGCTGCGTACTTGCGCGATCACTGCAGCCTCCAAGGCAAATGGCGCCGGCTCTGCCATCGGAGCTGACCCCGCCGGTTCACGCGGCGCTCGCCCCGCGGCACTCAGCAATTTTTGCAATGAACGATCCACCGGCTTCATGCTCTGTTCTCCGACATCAGCTCTTTAAAATGCTTTCGCAACCGCAGCCGCGCGTAATAAGCCCGCCCGCGAATCACCGTTCCGCTCCAGCCCGTGATCTTCTGCACTTCACGCGGCGTATGTCCGTCCAGATACAGCAATGTCATCAGCATCCGGTCCCGCGGCGGCAATTGCGCCAGTAACATTTCCACAATCTCACGCGCCGCCAGCGAATCTCCCGGCTCCAACGCCTCCGCCTTCGACGGCAAATTCTCCAGCACCTCACACTGTTCCTCGCTCAAATCCGCCCAGCGCAATTCCGGCCGCACCTTCTCCGACGCGAGCTGGTTGATGCAGGTATTGATCGTGATGCGCCCGACCCAATGTTCCAGCGGCACACTGCCTGAATACTGGTCCAGCTTCGCAAAAATCTTCATGAACACGGTTTGCGCCAGGTCTTCTTCGCTCGTGCGCCGCGGCAAATGCGCCCGCACCAGCTTCATCACCAGCGGATATAAGTGGTTCAGCAGCAGCCGCGCGGCGTCTTCGTCCCGCTGGCGGACTCGCTCCACGCAGGCCGCCACATCCAGACCGGTTTCAGTCATGACATTGACGGGCACGACGCTGCTATACAACGCTAATGACAGGCCGGTCGCTGTTTTTGTTGCAAACATTCTGCGCTCCGCGATCATGAACCAATTCCCTCCGCCGCACAATCCGCGAACAAAAGCTCGGAAACTGTTGCCGCCGGCCCTGAAATCTGCACCGTTTCGCGCCGGCGGAATAGGTGAAAGTCTGATTCCGTTCATAATCACTTCGGAGTATTCTTTCCACACCGTCCGTAGCCGTCCATTCGTGTCCAATATGGGCATGAACGACCGTTGCCCTCGATCCTCCGTACAAATTCCGAAATGGGAACTTTGGGAACTATCGAACTTGAGCCCCCAGTCTCAATCGTGGGAAACACTTGGCAAGAGCGGGAGCGATGCCACAGGCCCCCGAGGCCGAGCGAGTTCGTTTATGCGCAATCAATTGCAGCTATCAGGGTAAGAAGAATCCGGAAATACCAACTCGTATCAATGCCATTGCAGGCGATCCCCGAGCTCGCCTGCAGGTAACTGGCGTTCCGTTAGTAGGAAGCCCAGCTCTGGCGCACCAGCGCGTAGACTTCCGGCGTGAGCGGCGGGAGCCCACTTTGGGTCATGAAGTTCAAATCGAATGCCCAGTTGCGGTTCGGAGCGTCGTAATAGTTGCCGTAAGACCATTGGTTGGTTGCGAATTTGCTCGGGAACATCACCACAATGGAGCCGTTATAAGTCAAATTAACACCGCCCCAGTTCTCCAACAGGCGCAGGAAGTTCTCCACTCCGCCGCTATAATTGGTGCCATTGGATTGCACAATGCCTTCAAACGTTGCCGCATTGACAGTTGTTGCAGTTGGCAGGGTACGCGAACCCAGCGAGGTGCTGCTGGTGTAACCGTCACTCCACTGGGGTGAGAGCACCGTAATCGCGTCTCCGATCAACGACGCCGGGGCCGTGTTTGCCACGTTCGTGCCGTTGTTGGCTGACGTGCCATGGGCGTTGTAATTCCCCAGCACATAAATCGGGTCCGGTGTGACCACCGTGAGCCCATCCGTTGGCAAAGTGGCTCCATCAGTCACCCGCACGGCTGGCATATTCGTGGTGGTCAACGGGTTGTTGTTATATACATATACGGAGTTGATGTGATGCCCGGAGTGGAGATTCATCTGGTTGTTGTAGGTGGAACCTTTGGCGCCACTCATCCAGGCGCTTAGGAGGCCAACATCAAGTTGTATCGCCTTGACGGTTTTCCCCTCCCGAAAATCATAAAAGCTGGCATTCGTTACGAATGAGTACGTGAGGTTCGTCGTGTAGGTAGTGCTGTGCCCGACGGTATTGGTCGTGATTATCGTCAGGTCGGGCGGAATGTTCGTGATTTGAGGACTGGCGCTGGGATCCTGGTAAAAGACACTCAGGTTGGTCAACGCGCTGGTTGAGTTGGAAACGATGATGTTGGCCTCGTTCACAAAATACGACTGTCCGGCCGCTGTATACGGAGACACATTAGTCGGCGGCAGCCCAAGCAGCGCCTGCACCGCGGTCGGACTGCTGTTCGTCCCAATTGGCATTGTCAATGAGCTCGCGTTGGAAGTCACTCCCTCGTTGAACGTCGGATTATTGGGCTCGGTCTTGCCGCTCACGTATGGATCGGCCGTGTTCGTGCTCACGGTACCGGCTGCTGAAATCTCCGCGTTAAAGGTCGCCAGCCCGCGTGCCCAGATGCCTCCGTCCGAAAACACGGGCCCGCTCAAATTCATCGTCGCGCCCGGGTCAATTTCCATGTTCAGGTTGTAAAAAACCGCAAATTGAAAAATCGGAATCGCCGCCAGGTCAAACTTTTGCTGAGTCGTGGCGCTAACGGCATAGGTTTGATTGCTGGTGGTGGCCTTGGAAGTCACGGTACATGACTGTACAAACGCCGAAAGCCCCGCATACCGTGGCCCGAATATGTTCAAGGGCGTCCAGTTCGTCGACCAATCGGCGGGCTGCGTGCTGACACCGGTTTTATTGGCCGTACCGGAACCATCGCTGTACGAAAATGTCACCGGCCAGCCCGTTTGACTGGGCATGTAACCAGTATAGTTCGTCGAGGCTGCCAGCGCATGAGCATAAAAATCCCGCCACATATAGCTCAAGGCCAGCTCCGTAGCCGCATCAGCCGCCGCGCTGCTGTCCATGAACAAATTGCTCCGCTGCGTTTGCACCGCGCTGCCGTTCATCCACGTCATCATCCCACCTAGAAGGATCAGGGCGATCCCAATGAAAGCAATTGTGATCAACAAGGCATAGCCTTGCTGGTTCCATTTGATTAATTTGCGAACGATTTTCACGAACGTCTCCTTTGGTTCAAGGCTGTATTAATTACTCTGCAGGCGGGGAGTCATCTCGGTCACCATGGTAAAATACTCATATTTATTCGTCGGCACCTTGTAAGCCAGCTGGGCAAATTGCAGTGTCAATCGGATGGAAAAGTGTTCCCGGCTGCTGGATGACATGTTTCCTGTATAGTCCACCATTTCGAACACCGGCTGATTGGTTATGTTGTTGGCGAGCACCGTTATCTGGCTGTTGGAGCTGTTTAACTCGCAGAGCGTATCGGCCGACCAATAAAAACGAAGATAGTTGTTTAAATTGGTTCCGGGGAAAATCTCCATCGCGTCGCCATTGGTCCCGTTGGATGTAAACGTTGTACTGCTTCCGCTCCCGACTTGGACCGCAAATGCCCCCAGCACCTGCCGGCGCAGGTAATTCAAAGACTTCATGCTTCCAGCCGTCGACTCCAGCTTGCCCGCGGAAATAGCGTTCATCTTCAACCCGAGAATCTGCACCGTCACCAGGCATAGTACCACCATCACAAAAATCGACATGGCGGTCAGCAGTTCGACAACAGTAAACCCCGCCCGCGTCTTCCGTTTTAAAATGGCTCGTAACATTTTCATTGGTCGGAACTCCGATACGAAATCACCGTGTTGGAAAACCATTGTCCCTTGAACGGCGCGCGCCACACACAATCAGAGCGAATCATCCGGACCGGCGGATTGGTGCTGATGGTGCTCACGGACACGTAATTGGTGACAGAAACGGATTGGCCCGTGGCC
>Ga0070731_10002691_pt1 | contig 16677 bp, 15 predicted proteins | sample Coa_R1_2_FD_66448 | JGI IMG/M metagenome (GOLD analysis project Ga0070731, IMG submission 66448) | Surface soil microbial communities from Centralia Pennsylvania, which are recovering from an underground coalmine fire - Coalmine... | ecosystem: Environmental > Terrestrial > Soil > Unclassified ...
CGTGGCCTTGATAACCACACTGGTCTTGTCTCCGTATTCCGCCGGCGGCGCGCCGGGGATGACCTCCAGTGACTGGACCGAATCGAGGGGAATTTGATTGGAAAAAATCTTGCTCTGCTGGTCGGTGATGGGCTGGCCGTCGACCGAAAACGAATTCTCCGCGTGGTCTCCGAGGCCATGGAACAGTCCGTTGGAATCGGCGGAGATTCCCGGTGTCGACAGCGTGACCAGCGAACTAACGGACGACGATTGGCTCTCCAAGGGGAGCTTGTCGAACAGGTTCTTGTCGACGTCAGTGTGGAACGTGGAATCGGTTTCCACCAGATCGCCGCCTTCCGCTTCAACGGTGACGGCTGTGGTCGATCCTGCGACGGCGAGCTTCACCGAGACGCTTACCGGCACCGAGGACCGAGGCTCTACATCCTGGGCGTAGGCCATGAACCCGGTCGCTACGACTGTGAGGTGGTAGTTGTTGAATGGAATGTTCGTGAAGGCGAAGTTTCCGCCGCTGTCGCTGATTGTGGAGCGATCGAATCCGCTGACAGGATTGCGAATTTCGACCTTCGCGCCCGCGATTACAGCGCCCGTGGAGTCGAGGATGCTGCCATTCACCGAACCCGAATTACCCACCGATTGTGCACCCGCCACTGCAAACGCCAACACGACGACGGCCAATGCGCCTAGAGGCGCCGCTAAAGAATGACGATAGAAAATGGGCATGAGGCCCTCCTGTAGGAAGAAAGGAAACAATAGGGAATGGACGGCGCGAGACTCGCGGCACACACCGCAACTCAGGCCGACACTTTCAATTGAAGGAAATCCCTACAGGATGGCGGGAGGTCCGCGAATGCCTCGTTCAGAAACGTCGAACCGGGCCTTCGCGACGACATCTTCTTCACGCAGCAGGCCGATCGCGGCAAACACCGGAGCGGTATGACTGGAACCAAGGCTGGGGCTGGCGCTATGCGCGGCTACGCAAATCGAGCAGGAGACGGTTTCCGTCCCTTTGGGGTGATTGTGCGTGGATTCAGCGGCAGCCATCCCCAGCATGAGGGACAGGCACAGCCACGCCGACCATTTCACCCACAAGCGCATTGAATTTCCGATTTAGAGTTCCGGCTTCGGGATTAGACTCATAAAAGCTTATACGGGTTATCCGGCTCTTACAACCCCGGGCAAGTTACTATAGAAACGGATGGACATCCGTCTCGGTCGAACCAGACTAATGTCGAACCAGTGAAGCTTTACAAGGCTTTACAAGGCTTGACAGAGCGAGAGCGGTCGTAAGTCCAAAAATGCACTCATACCAAACACGAGGGAAGCGATGACAGAACCAACCTACGAAGAACTTAAGGCGAAGCTTTCACAGCTCGAAAAAGAAGTCGAAACCAAGAAGCGCAGCGGCGATCTGATTTTCAAGGTCGGAGAGAAGGGCGGAGTCAGCGTTTACGGCCTCGGCCGTTTCCCGGTCACGCTCTATTACGAACAGTGGAACCGTCTTCTTGGCGCTGCCGGCGAGATCAAGACCTTCATGGAAGACAATAAGTCAAAGCTGAAGCTCAAGGAACAGGGCTAACCGATTAGAAGATAAAGGGCTGGCGCGAATAGGAATCAAGCGCTCCGATCCTAACGTCGGATCAGCCGTGCGACGTTAGGATTCGGATGGCTGTCAGTCGCCGAACGTCGGCTTTGCGTGAAGGTCAGAGTTGTCCGACCCAGCTCTCTAGCTCTCTTCCTGTATCTCGTTTAACCTGTTCCAAGCCCATGGACAACAAGGCCATCGCCAACATTCTTTACGAAACCGCCGACCTGCTCGAAATCGACGGGCAGGATTCATTCCGCATACGCTCTTACCGCAATGCCGCCCAGGCTATCGAGAATCATTCGCAGCAAATTAAGGAACTCATCGTCGATCCCAAGCAGGTTTTGTCGATCCCCGGGATCGGCAAGAGCATGCTGAGAAATCTGCAGGAACTTCTTGCCGATGGCAAGCTCGCCGTACAGACAGAGCTGCTTGAAAAATACAATCCCTCGATGTTGCAGTTGCTGAAGATTCAAGGGCTCGGCCCGAAGACCATCGCGCTGATCTGGAGTTCGTACAAGGTCAGCGATGTTGACGGCGTGGAGAAACTGGCGCGCGAGGGCAAGATTCGCGAGTTGCCCCGGATGGGCGAAAAGCATGAAGCCAAGCTGCTGAAAGCGATTGAGGACTACCGCCGGATCAGTGGGCGCTTTCTGATCGATGCCGCCGAGGAAGAAGCCGAGAAGCTGACTGAATACATCGAGAAGTTCCCCGGCATCGAGAAGATTACGCCCGCAGGATCATTGCGGCGTGGGCGGGATTCGGTGGGCGATCTCGACATTCTCGTCACTGGAAAAGCATGTACGACCGAGGAAGGGCGTCAGCAGGCCATTGCTCACGTCGCAAAATATCCGCCGCTGATGGACGTGATAGCGAGCGGCGATAACAAGATCAGTTTCCACTTGCGTAGCGGAATGCAGGTCGATGTTCGGCTGTTGCCGCCGGAGTCTTTCGGCGCGGCCATGCAGTATTTCACGGGATCAAAGGCCCACAACGTTGCCCTGCGTCAGCGGGCGCTCAAGATGAAGTACACCTTGAACGAATACAGTCTGGCTGAACTCGAAGGGGGCAAGCCAGTCGCCGGAAAAACCGAAGAAGAGATTTACGCCAAACTCAAGCTTGACTACATTCCCCCGGAGATGCGGGAGAATCTGGGGGAAATTGACCTCGCTCAGAATCATGCCTTGCCGGGATTAATTACGCAGGCTGACATTAAGGGCGACGTCCACATGCACACCGTCGAGACGGACGGCAAGAATACGATCGAGGAAATGGCTGAGGCTGCGAAGGCGCGCGGCTATCAATACATGGCGATCACCGACCACTCGAAAAATCTGGCCTTCGCCAACGGGCTCGACGACAAACGGGCGGTGGAGCACATCACACGCATACGCGAGGCGGGAAAGAAGATGGAAGGCATTACGATCTTTGCCGGCATTGAAGTCGATATCCTCGCCGATGGCGATTTGGATCTCTCCGACGATGTGCTGGCGCAGATGGATATCGTGATTGCCAGTGTGCACTCGGTGTTCAATCAAGAGGCAGCCAAGATGACGGAGCGGTTGCTCAAGGCCATCGATAATCCCAATACTTCACTCCTCGGACATCCCACCGGCCGTATTCAGTTGCGGCGCGACGCCTATGCTTTCGACATGCACGCCGTCTTGACGGCTGCTGCGAAGCACAAAGTCGCGATGGAATTGAACGCCTATCCCGACCGTCTTGACCTGAACGACGTGCACCTGCGGCAGGCTAAGCAGCAGGGTGTGAAGATCGTCATCAACACCGACTCGCACCACCCGTCGCACATGGAGAAGATCCGCTACGGAATCTTGCAAGCGCGACGAGCCTGGCTGACCAAAGACGACGTGCTCAACACTTTGCCCGCGCAGAAGTTTGCGAAGGCGATGAAGCACGCGTGGTAAGCTAGCCGGCGTTGCAAGAGCCCTCCGCGGGAGGCGCATATGAAAGTCGACATCTTTCGGAAGGTTGAAACCAGCGAGTCGATCACCGGAGAGTTCTGGCTCGATGGCGTGCGGGAATGCTGTTACCTCGAGCCATCGCGCACCACACCGTTCTGGCCTGGCCATCCCTGCGTTGACGCTGGAGTTTACAAGGTCGTGCTTACCATGTCTCCGCATCTGCAATATGTTTGTCCCGAGGTCCTGGACGTTCCGGGCCGCACGGCGATCCGCTGGCACATCGGAAATTTTCCCAAGGATGTGCTGGGCTGTTGCGTGGTCGGCACGACCGTGGGCGAGAATCTGGTGGAGAACTCAAAGATTGCGTTCGCGGCTCTCATGGCGAAGCTTCAAGGCCAGGACATCACAGCCGAATATCACGATCCGCTAGCGACAGATGTGACAGAGACGCCACCGCAGGCCTGATCTGAGCGTAGAATCGGCGATGAGCCAACTTATGCCCGATCAAACTTCTCCCGATCAACCCTTGCCGAAGCAAGCGGCGCCCGATCAAGCCAAGGCAGACTCGACTACAGCCGCGCCGTCCTCGCCCTCCTATGTTCTGACGACTCCAGCAGTCAAGGGGCCGACCATCAACATCGGCGAGGAATACGGCACGGCCAAGAAGAATCTTCCACCGGCCAAGATTCTGCTGATCACGATTGCCGCCGTGGTGGTCGTGGTGCTGATTGCGTCATTCCTGAAGCGCGCCAAACCACAAGCGTCGGGATCACTCGACAATGTAGCGGCGGTGGAACTTCCGGAGCAGACCGCGACGATGGCGGCGCTGACCTTTACCATACGCAACACCAGCGATAAGGTTCTGTATGTTCGCAGCCTGCAGGGAAAGCTCAAGCCCGCAAGTGGTGACACCAATCCGGATGCTCTTTCGGCGATGGATTTCGCGCGGTATTTTCAGGCGTTCCCCGCGCTAAGCGTCGGCGCACGGCCGGCGCTGTCTCCGGAGACCAAAATTCAGCCTGGTGAAACGGCCGAACGGACAATCATCATCGTCTTTCCTGTGAGCATTGACGTTTTCAATCGGCGCGAGTCGGTGACCGCCATTGTCTGGCTTTACAACGAGACCGTGCCGATTACTTTGACCAAGTAGATCCGTGATGGTGAAAGCTTCGAGCTGTGCTCGAATGACAGCCGAGAACCTGCCCTGAGCTTGCCGAAGGGGCAGCTGTCCACATTAACTTTTCTGGCACTCTTCCCGAAATGCTTGCGTTAATGCTGCTGAATGGGTTTCTATAGCGGGATGAAGAAATCCTGGCATTCTCTCCCTTACTGCGGATTGCTGCTCGCGCTCATTTTCTCAGCTCTATTTTCTACGGCTGCTCAAATGCAGAACACCTATCTTTTCTACGTGGGTACCTACACCAACGACGACGGCAAGGCCACCGACAGCAAAGGCATCTACGCTTATCGCTACGATGCCAAGACCTCTAGAATTACGCCGCTGGGGCTGGCTGCGGAAACTATCAATCCATCGTTTGTTGCGCTGCATCCGAACGGACGCTTTCTTTACGCGGTTAATGAAGTTGGAAACTACAAAGGGCCGAACAGTGGCGGCGTCAGCGCCTTCTCGGTCGATCGCAAGAGCGGCAAACTGACATTCTTGAACGAGGTGGCGTCGCGCGGCGCGGATCCTTGCTACATCATTGTCGATAACACGGGGAAATATGTGCTGGTGGCGAATTACACAGGCGGGAGTATCGCGGCGTTTCCCGTGCTCGCAGATGGAAAACTCGGCGAGGCGTCGGCATTCGTGCAGCACACCGGCCACGGCACGAATCCAGAGCGGCAGGAGGGACCACACGCGCATTCCATCGATCTCTCTCCGGACAACCGGTTTGCGATGGTCGACGATCTGGGACTCGATCAGTTGCTCGTCTACAAGTTCGACAGCACCAAGGGATCGCTCACTCCGAACGATCCGCCGTTCGCCAAGCTTGATCCGGGATCTGGACCGCGGCACTTTGTTCTCGGCGCTGACGGTAAGTTCGGTTACGTAGTTAGCGAGATGGGGCACACCGTCACTGTATTTTCGAACGATGCAGCTGCGGGAAAGCTGCAGACGGTACAAACTGTCCCGACCCTACCCAAGGACTTTACAGGACGCAATGACGACGCAGAAATCCGCATTCATCCTTCGGGCAAGTTTCTTTACGCATCCAACCGCGGGGAAGATACGATCGTCGTTTATGCGATCGACAAGAACAAGGGAACGCTGACGCAGGTTGGGAGTTTCCCGACGGGAGGCAAGGAGCCACGCAACTTTGAGATCGATCCCACGGGGACTCTCCTTTTCGCGGCTAACCAGAAGTCGGACAACATTGCGGTGTTTCGCATCGACGCAAACACGGGGAAGCTTACGCCTACCGGCCAGGTGCTCGATGTGCCGGCGCCGGTGTGTGTGAAATTCCTGGCGGTGGAGTGAGAGAGGGACTTGCTCTATGCAGCAGTGCCGAACCTCTGGACTTGTGGTCGCGGCTCGCCTCGCTGCGCTGGGCGGGCGAAGGCGCCCGTTCCCACACGTGCTTGAGGCGCTTTATCGGCGCAGTAGTTTTCTTGCCAGGGCGCCCGCGATTGTGAGGGGATGAGTCGCCAATATAGAGAGTTTTCCTAGCGGACTCTCGGGTTCGTGGAAAACGCCGAGTTGATTTAGCACCGTTCCGCGATCGTAGTAAATCTTTTCTCCGGCCAGAGCGTCATTCGAATCGAACGTGTAGACACCGCAAAGCGGAAACTCGACTCTTCTCCCGGTCGGCGGAAGACCGCGCCATCCGCCAAGGTGCGTACCGCGAATCACGACTTCAATGAGAATGGCGTCGTCAGTGACGTGCCGGTGCTGCACCTCGATTTCCAGGTCAGGCATGGCTTTCATGAGCTGTTCGTAAAATCTGCGGACGCCATCGCGGCCTTCGTAGTGGTCGCCCCACGCCTCGTCGTCGTATTGCGCGGTCTCGCCGAAGGTACGAAGAACCCCTTCAATGTCATGGTCGTTCTCGCATCGAATGTGTTGCTCTACCAGGGCGATGCGAGCCGATGCTCTGTCTTTCGGAATCGATCCGCTGGCCATACCCACCTCCGTTGTTTTGACTCTTGCCGCGAGCCCCGGCTACACATGCTAGCCTCGGCTCGCCTCGGGATACACGGTGCGTCGTGGTTGGGACGCCACAGCGTTAGGTCTTGCCCCCCGCGAGATCCTGCGCTTCGCCTGAAGAACGGCTCCGCTCAAGACGACTCCACAGAAGAGTATTCTTTGGATCCGGAGATAATGCCTTACTGCTTCTTTTGAATGCCCTTGCGGCGCACCAGATGCGTGTTCGCGTCCGGCTTGATCTCGTCGTATTTCAGGCAGGAGATTGATCCATCTACTTCGAGGACGGCTAGTGCGACCTGATCGCAGCTATTGATGCCGTGTTCGCGCAGGGCGCGGTGCAACTCGTCCATGCTGACGCGCTCCCGGGCCATGTGGGCTTGAATGATGGTGCCGTCATGAATTAATAGACTAGGTTCACCTTCGACGAATTTACGGAAGCGGCGGTTGCTGCCGGCAAGATTGGCGACGAAGTAATTCAGGATCAGGAGAGTACAGGCTGCGGCGGCGCCACCGAGCAGGGAATTGTCCGGCCCGGTCATCGCATTCTGTACGGAGTTCGACAGCAGGAGCAGCAGCGTGAGGTCGAACGGGGTCATCTGCCCGACCTCACGCTTGCCGCTTAAGCGCACACCGATCAGCACCAGCAGGTAGATCACGCCCGTGCGCAAGACGATCTGCAGCAGGACATGACTGCCAGGAAAAAACATGTTGGTCACAATCTAATTCGCTGTTACCGGCACGGGAGCGCTCTTAGGCGTGCTCAGGTATCCCGTAGCCTTGTTCTTGTCCACTGTCCAGACCACTAGTTCAAACAACAGGTGATCGCGGCCGGAGTAGAACTGGATGGGCTCGGAGACGTTGCGATCCTTCTTCTCGATCGTCTTGTCGTCGGACGTGACATTCACCGTAAACTTGCCCTTCTTGACGTCGGCCTTCTTCAGTTGCAGGCTCACAGTCGACACGGGCTGTGGCTTTGCGCCCTTCAACAAGGTGAACTCATAGTAGTTGCGATCGCCCTTGTGCTTCAGGACGTCCAGATCGCTGGCGGTGTGGGCGATCAATCCGCTCTGCACGCCGAGATCGCCAATGGTGCTTTGTAGCTTGGCTTTGGTGGCTTCGAGGTCAGCCTTGGTCGATGCGACGTCAGTTCTTACACCGCCGACATCGGTCTTCACTCCCGAGATTTCTCCGCTGACTGCGGAGATCTGCTCCTTCTGTTCCTTCTCCAGGCGGGTTGCAACGGCTCTCTGTTCCATCTGTAACTCGGAAGTACGCTGGGCCAGTTCCTTCTTGGTCATGCCAGCCTGACGTGCCAGCGTCTCTTCTTGCGCCTCCGCCGTCTGCATCCGGTTCTGGAGTTCTTTTACCTGCGACTGGCTGGAACTGAGGTCCGCGCTCAATTTCTGGACGGACTGATACGTCATGTAGTGCGCGTATCCGAAACCCGCCACTACCAGTACAGCCAGTACAGTCAGGATCCACTTGCCCGCACTTGACTGACTTTCCATCTGCGTTTGATCGCCTTCATCGGCCATACACTATTCCTCCTCAGGAAGTAAAAGAATGGATTGCAGGGATATGCAATTGTTCAGCAGGACCACGACAGTGTCAATTGGCTCATAGGATGCCGGAGGCGTGCCGGGACGATGCCTAGTGGCGCAACGCCAGGGCCTCCTGCACAGCTGGTTCAGGATCACGGCGAATCGAGGCAGCTTCCGTGCCCAGCCGTTTTTCCATTTGCTTGCGACTCGTGGCAAGAGAATCTGGGACCGCCGAGTTAGAAACTGACTGCTTCATGCTGTCCGATTTCACGACACATGCGTACGCCAGACGTACGGGAAATCCGGCGTCGTCGAGAAACTGGCTGTAGGCCAACCAATCCTGAGCCTCGGAATTGTTGTCGCCAATCGTACTGTCGAGGTGCAGGGCCTGCTGGTAAAGCTGTAAAGCATTCGTCAGCTTGCCTGCTTTGGCCTGCAAGGCTGCCTCATTCACGTCCGCCAAGCTTGCCAGTTTGCTCTGGCCAGTCTGGGCAGCGAGTTTCTCTGCCAGTTCATAGGACTTCACCGCCAAATCCGGTTGCGCGGAACGTGCCTGGCAATCCGCCATGCGCAACACGATGGCGATCACTTTGTCGGGGGATGGGCGCGTCTTCGGGCTCTGGCGCGAGATCTGTGCCAGATAGATGCCGTAGTGGAGCGTCGCGGGTTGCGCTTTGCCCTCACGATCAAGTTCGTCCGCGAGATAGAGATGCGCGTTCATCTGATCTGCGTCAACGGCAATGGCTCGCTCCCAATCGGCGCGCGCCTGGTTGGCGTCGCCGCGGCGGAGTGCCAGGAGCCCGTGGTCGACGAGAAGGTTCGGATCTTTCGGAGTGAGTTTGAGCAATGCCTCGGCAAGGCCAAACGCCTCGTCATAACGGTCGCGGTCGATCAGGAATTGCAGCAGGCCCTGCCTGGGAGCAGGATCTGCGGGATTTGCTTGCACTGCACGCTTCCACGAGGCCTCGGCCTGTTGCGGCTGGTCGTCTTCCAGGGCACGATTCGCGAGCCGCATCTGCAACGAGCTATCAAACGAATTCAGGGCCTCGGCGCGTTGCAGGTCATGGAGATCATCGGTATGCAGCGCTAGGTAGTAACGAACCTGGTCGACGGTTCCCCAGGCCAGCAGCACTACCGCGAAACCGATCCGCAACGATCGCGCCGCGGGCGTAGTTCCTACAAGCCAGCGACCGGTTTTGGTGATGCGCGCAGCGAATTGACCGCTGGCCTCGGACGCGGCCTCAGAGATGCGTTCGCGCGAATTCAGCAGCAGGGATGCGATCCGGCCGTCGCGCAGCTTCCAGATGGCGCCATCCAGAATGAAGTGGTGAATATTTACTAGCGCGGTGAAGATCAGGAAGCTGGAGGTGAAATCGTAGTGAAAGGCGCGGCTCGCCAGCCACGGGCCGGGGACAAACAACGCGATGCCCCCGATAATCAGCACGCCGAAATAGGCCAGGGGCCGCCAGTTGCGCGGCTTTTGTTCGGCCAACTCGCCCGACGCTTGGCCTGCGGCTTCACGACGCGCGTAGTAACTCGTAATCCAGAGATACTGGGCGGCATGCATCACCGCGAGCACGCCGGAACTGTAGCGATTCTGCGGAATCTCCAGGCCTCGGATCAAAGAAATTGCTGAGGGCAGGAGGAACCAGAGAAACTGCGAAGAGAAGAGCGTCAGAGACGGAATCAGCTTGCGCCAGCCAGTGTCGCGGGCCAGGCTTCGCAGGCCGAACACTGAGAGACCTACGAACGCGACGCCGAGAATGATCTGCTCCCAACGGCTGACTGCCGCTGGAATTCCTAGCGAAAGAAATAGTGGATCGGTCGACGGTCCGGTGTGAAATCCGAGAAACAAAATCAGATACGACACGACGAATGCGCCGTAGAGGGCTCGACGCCCGGCTTTGTCTGGATCGGCTCCGGCGCGCCGTGCAAACATCATGAAGAGGCCGTAATTCTGGCCGCTGTAGTGCCAGGGGCTCCAGGTCAGGTAGATGGTGAAAATCCAGGGCAGCAGACGTAGCCAGTAGTGTGACAGCAAGAGCGTCAGCACGATCAGCCCGGTCGTATGCACGGTGAAGATGCGGTACTTCTGGAAATCCTCGGCGCGATGGTAGGCGCGGTAAATGGTCGCCATGTAGTGCGGATAGTTGAAGAACAGCGCCAGCACATAGAACGCGATGGACCAGGTGCGTGCGTTGGAGGCCAGCGATAAATACGAGAGCAGCAGAAGCGGCGCAGACCAGGCTCCGCAGCCGACGGTGAGATCGAGCCATGGATTGTAGATCCATGCTTTGTAGCCCGAGGGGGCCGATTGTTCTTTCGGATTCTGCCGCGATTTTCCCATGCTTGCGTGCGATCTGTGCGTAGATGCTTGGACAAATTATAGGTGGGAGAAACGCGATAACGCCTGCCCGCGAGGGTGCAGCGGGGATAACGAAAGTAACAAGCTTGGTCGCGAAGCATGCGGATGTGGCGCTGGCGCCCGTGTCCGCGAGCGTCCATGCCTGCTGATCATGTCGAGGAGGGAAGCGTTTGTGTTCTTCCTGATCGACCCTGAATTCTTGGCTGCTTCGGCACGCGGGCGAGGGCGCCCGCGCCACATTGGCCTGATTTTCTATCTTCAGTCGAATTTCCAGCGGGTGGACTTGTTCTGGAAGTGCTTTTCCGTCAGCGCGAACACGACCCGCGGACGCACGGCAAACACCGGCTCTTTCATGGAGAGGATGGCCTCTTTCATCGTCGACATGTCGAACTTGTATTTTTTCTCATACGCCGGAAGGAACTTGCGACGCGCGGGCACGTCGGCCACTTCTGCGACGCCTTCGACGATGACTGCTTCGTGCGCGTGTTCCGTACTCACGATGCAATTCGTGTTCTGCGCCAAATTGCGTGCTTTACGCGACGTGCTGCCCGTGCTGAAGAGAAACCGTCCGTCCTGCCATAGGCCCCAGACGACCATGGTGTGGGGAGCGACGTCGGGCTTGACCGTCCAGTGTTTAACTGTGGTGAGCTTTACCGTGGTGATCCAATAGTTGTGCGATTTCTTCAGACGCTGCTCGGCCCAGGTCCACGGGAGTAGGTCCTTTGTCCCTGTCGGAAAGCCGTAGCCTGGTGCGTGTATGCGGCTGGATTTGGGCATCGTCGCTTGCGCGGCTTGTTTCTTGGTGGGCATGAGCCAATCTCCGCAAGTTGGTACATCGGCTTTATTGCAGGTTTTTCTTCGTCCACTGATCGATGCGGTCGAGGGCGAGTTGCAGGTTTTCCAGTGAATTTGCCACGCTGAAGCGCAGGTAGCCTTCGCCAAATTCGCCGAAGGCGGTTCCAGAAAGAGCGGCGACTCCGGCTTGCTCGAGGAGTGCGTCGGCTAATGGCTTCGACTTCCATCCGGTTTTTGTGATGTTGGGGAAAACGTAGAACGCGCCTTTGGGCATGCGGCACGAGAAGCCTTTGATCTTGTTGAGGCCGGCCACGAATACATCGCGGCGGTTTTGGAATTGGTCGCGCATGTGGTCGACCGAACTCTGGTCTCCCCGGATGGCTTCGATCCCCGCGACCTGCGTGAAGCTCGCAGTGCAGGAGTTGGAGTTGGTCATCAGGCGGGTCATGTGAGCAGCCAGGTCGGGGCGCATGACGCCGTAGCCCATGCGCCATCCAGTCATGGCGTAGGTTTTCGAGAAGCCATCGAGCAGGATGGTGCGCTCCTGCATGCCGGGTACAGACATGATGCTGAAGTGCTGGGCACCGTCGAAAAGCAGTCGGCTATAAATTTCGTCGGAGAGAACCATGATGTTGCGGTCGCCGATCAGCTTTGCGATGTGCTCGACGTCGTGGCGCTCCATGATGCCGCCCGTAGGATTCTGGGGCGAGTTTAATATGATGAGCTTGGTGCGGTCGTTGATGAGCGACGCCAGTTCGTTCACGTCCAGGGAGAAGTCGCGGTCTTCTTTCAAGTGGATGGGGACGGCGCGTCCGCCCACGTAGTGGATCATTGATTCGTAGATGGGGAAGCCGGGGTTGGGGTAAATCACTTCATCCCCATCGTCGATTAGTGCCAGGATTGTGAAGAAAATGATTGGCTTGCCGCCGGGGACTACCACGACTTCCTCGGGGGTTACTTTCACTCCGCGCGTGCGGCTGACGTATTCGGCCAAAGCCTGACGGAGTTCCGGTAAGCCAGCCGAGGGACCGTAGTGTGTCCAGCCTTTGCGGAGGGCGTCGATGCCTGCTTCCACGACGTTGGCGGGAGTATCGAAATCAGGTTCGCCGATCTCGAGATGGACGATGCTCTTGCCTTGACGCTCGAGGGCGCGGGCTTTGTTCAGAACTTCAAAGGCAGTCTCGGTGCCCAGGCGCGACATGCGGCGGGCGAGATGTAATTCGTGCTGGGTAGTTTGAGCCATGAAGGGGAAACTCCTGAACAAGCCAAACGGCACATTATACGCCGGGGAATCGAAGCATCGTTGTGGGGTGGACACTCTTGTCCGCCAAAGGCTGAATAGTCTTGACTCTGCCAGCTTTTGAACACTGTTCTCCACTCGGGATGATCGGCACCTGATGCAGTGACGGACAGGAGTGTCCGTCCCACAATAACTAATGCCAATTATTCCGAGACGCTGTGTTCTTCGTTTTGGGCGCGGAGGACGCGGTCGACTGAGTAGGGGGCGCGGCGGCTGGGTTCGTGATAGTGGCGGACTTGCATTTCGCCGAGCAGCCCGATTGCGAGCAGGTTCAGGCCACCGAGAAGCAGCCCCATGGACGCCATCATGAGCGGGCCGTGTTCGGCCATCACTGGGATGTGGCGAAGGAATTTTTCTGCGCCGAGCCAGAGGACGATGGCGCTGCCTCCAAAAATACTCATCATGCCGAAGCTGCCGAAGAAATGCAGTGGGCGCGACAGATAGCGGAGCAGGAAGCGAATCGTCAGCAGGTCGAAGAATACGCGGAACGTACGCGTGATGCCGTAGTGCGAGACTCCGCGCTCGCGGTTCACGTTGCGGATGGGCACTTCGCAGATCGATGCACCATGCCACGATGCAAGCGCCGGGATGAAGCGGTGGAGTTCGCCGTACAGCGGTACTTGCTCCAGAATGTCGCGGCGGTAGGCTTTGAAGGTGGTGCCGAAGTCGTGGATGTCGACGCCGCTGATCTTCGCCATTGTCCAGTTGGCGATGCGCGACGGGATGCGGCGCATCCAGAAATTGTCGACGCGCACTTTACGCCATCCGCTGACGATGTCGTAACCGGCGGCGATTTTTTCCAGGAACAGCGGAATGTCGTTGGGATCGTGCTGTAGATCGCCATCCATGGCGATGATGTACTCGCCGCGGGCGTGATCGAAACCAGCCGCCAGTCCCGCGGTTTGACCAAAGTTGCGGCGCAGTTTGACCACCGTCACGCGGCTGTCGACTGCCGCAATTTCGCGCAGCATGGCGAAGGTGTGGTCCGCGGAGCCGTCGTCCACAAGTACGATTTCGAAGGTCTCGCCGTGCGCTTCCATGACTGCTTTCAGGCGGTCATAGAGGTCGGTGACATTTTCCTGCTCGTTGTGCAGCGGGACGACGATGGAGTACTTGGGCACGGTTTTATTATAGACCGAAAAGCGATTCTCAGTGGTCGGTTTTCAGTTCTCAGTTGGGTACCTTCCGCTGGAGGCTGAGATCAGAACAATACGCAGTAAAGAATTGAATTTTTGAATTGATCGTGCGAGCTGGCGTGTAAGTTAGGTGAACAGGGCTTGGAGCTCAGAGCTTAAGCAGCGCAGAACTTTGCCACGTGATTGCGTCGTTTGATGCGACGCCGAACATAAATTGCCAGCGCGATCAAGCCACTGGATGACGCTAGGTGGCTTTGGTTACGTTCGCAGCCTGAGGCCCCTTTTGACCTTCAGTGATCTCGAACTCTACAGGGTCTCCTTCTTGCAAGCTCTTGTAGCCCTCCGAGGAGATTGCGCTGTAGTGAACAAATACATCCGGGCCATCCGCGCGCCCGATGAACCCATATCCCTTAGCGTTATTGAACCACTTTACGGTTCCTTTCAGACGTTCCACGTACCCCCCGCTTTCTGCACGTCCTTATTGGGGGGCCCAAGGACGTGCCCGCGATCAACTACTGCCGATAAGATGCATTTTGGTACGCCAGAGGTAGGCTGTCAAGCGATTGTGGGGCCAAAATTGTGAGTTCAACGACCGCCAGGAATCGGCGGAAGAGCGGGAGAATCATGTCTGCCGTCTTGCATTGGAGCTATTTTCAGCTACTGTGCTTGCCTGGCTTTGCGGTGCGCCACATGTGATCGAGCCACAGGACGGAAGAGATAGTTTTTGCGTCCCGAATCGTGCCGCTCACGACCATGCGGACGGCTGTGGGCAGCGGGACCATCCGCTTGTAGATGACCTCATCTTCTTCGGGCTGGGCCTCGCCGGCGCGCAGGTCTGTAGCCATGAAGACGGCCATGGTTTCGGCTACGAAACCTGGGCTCGCGTAGAACTTCAGAATGCGACGCCACTTGCCGGCGGTGTATCCAGTTTCTTCGAGTAGTTCGCGCCGGGCGGCTTGGAGTTCTTTTTCGCCGGGATCGATCCGCCCGGCGGGCAGCTCCCAAAGATAGTCCGAAGCGGCGTGCCTATATTGTCTTTCCAGAAGGACGTGCGGAGTCGTCCCGGAGTCGTCCACTGCAAGTACGACGACCGAGCCACTGTGATGAATCACATCGCGTCGAGCGCGCACGCCGTTCGGTTCCTCGACGTGGTCAGTGGTGACCGTGAAGACCGGGCCGCTGTAGACAGTGCGCGAGGAGACGATGCGGGCTTTGTTTCGCGTGCTGTGGGCTGGTTTGGTGGATGCTTTGGGCATGGGAACAATATAAAGGCTTCCGGCTTTCGGCGTCCGGCTTCCGGAAGGCGAGAGCGTCCGTCGTACGGGTGGTTTTCCGGAAGCCGGACGCCGAAAGCCGGAAGGCGCTTCTGCTATGCTGCCGGGCATGGTGGCGAAGCCGAGAGTCGCGATTGTTGGGGCGGGAAATTTCGGGACTGCTCTTGCTTTCGCACTGCACGCAGCGGGGTATGCAATTGATAGCGTGGTGGTGCGTTCTCGGGTTGGGCCATTGCGAAAGGCGCGGACTTTGGCGAAGCGGGTTGGAGCACACGCGGCGATTGATCTCTCGGACGTGCGGGCCGAGTTGATATGGATCTGCGTGCCCGATTCTTCTATTGCCTACGTGGCAAGGTCGCTGGCTGATCAGACGACATGGAAGGGCAAGATTGCTGTGCATTTCAGCGGCGCGCTCACCAGCGATGAGCTGTCGGTTTTGCGGGAGCGGGGAGCAGCGGTGGCGTCGGTGCATCCCCTGATGACGTTTGTGCGAGGCTCGCGGCCTGCGCTGACGGGAGTCTCGTTTGCTCTTGAGGGCGACGCGGCCGCACTGCGAGTTGCGCGGCGCATGGTCCGGGACTTGGGTGGACACAGCTATTCGATTCGCAAGCAAGACAAAGCCGCGTACCACGCATGGGCGACATTCGCGTCGCCACTTTTCACTGCGCTGCTCGCGACCACCGAGCAGGTTGCTACTCTGGCGGGCGTAAGTCGGAAAGCGACGCGGCAGCGCATGATTCCGATCTTGCAGCAGACTTTGGCGAACTATGCGGCTTTCGGCGCGGCAGGAGCTTTCAGCGGGCCGATCGTCCGCGGCGATGTGGATACGGTGAAGCGGCATCTGCATGTGTTGCGCGGAGTGCCCGCCGCACGGGAAGTTTATCTGGGGTTGGCGCGTGCGGTCCTGCAGTATCTGCCGGTGAAGAACAAGAGTTCACTCAAGCGGCTTCTTGATTCCCGGCAAGTCTATTCCCGTCAAGTTTGATTCGCGTGGCACACGCGAGCAGAGCGAGCACGGCGAAGGGAAGAGAAGCGGCCGTGCGAATGGGCAGTGCAAAGACCAAAGTTGAGTTGAAGGTGTCTGCTGCGAGCCACGGCCGCAGCATGAGGAGTGCGAACGCCAATGCCCAGGGCCAGAAGAGGACGAGACCGCCGATCGCGAGTAGAGTGCGCGGGACACGCCCAGCTTCGTGGAGCTGGTTGCGGTAGCGTACAAGCAGCAGGATCCCGGGGAGAAGAATGAGGTGATCATAAACCGCCTGCCCGGGAAGAATGGTAATGGTAGTGATTGAGAGTAAGAGGGTGAGTGTGATCCAGAAGGCAAACGAACCGAACGCTGCAGCACGATTACGCCAGGCCACAATCATCGCCATGATGATTGACGCCGCAGTGAGCACAAACGTCGCGGGAGCGGACCAGCGCGATCCCATGGGCGAAGTCAAAACCTCCGTCACCAGCGGAGGCCGAGTGTAGTGCCGGTAAGAGAGGACGGTGTGCGTCCAGGATTGGATCCAGTGCGGCAGCACGATAAGTGACGCGCCGACCAACAAACTTAGAGTCGAGAAGAATCCGATGCAGAACCGGCCACGCACTCGCCAGTTTTGTACGCTCCAA
>Ga0070731_10002694_pt1 | contig 16665 bp, 15 predicted proteins | sample Coa_R1_2_FD_66448 | JGI IMG/M metagenome (GOLD analysis project Ga0070731, IMG submission 66448) | Surface soil microbial communities from Centralia Pennsylvania, which are recovering from an underground coalmine fire - Coalmine... | ecosystem: Environmental > Terrestrial > Soil > Unclassified ...
GAAGCGGTCAAGCTGCGCTTCGGGGAGGGGATAAGTTCCTTCGAGCTCGATCGGGTTCTGGGTCGCGAGAACGAAGAACGGCGGGCGAATTTTGTAATGATTCCCGCGGACCGTGCAGGACAGCTCCTGCATCGCTTCGAGGAGGGCGGACTGCGTCTTAGGAGGCGTCCGGTTGATTTCGTCGGCCAGCAGCACGTTCGAGAAAATCGGGCCGGGAACAAACGTCCAGGTGCGGCGTCCCGTGGTGGGATCTTCCTCAATGATGTCCGTGCCAGTGATATCGGACGGCATCAGATCGGGCGTGAACTGGATGCGTCGAAATTCGAGTCCGAGTGCCTGAGAAAGCGTCCGGACCAGAAGGGTTTTCGCGGTCCCCGGGAGACCCGTTATCAGACAGTGCCCGCCGACGAACAGAGCAATCATGACCTGTTCAATCACTTCATCCTGGCCGACGATGACCCTGCGAACCTGAGACACAATATCGTCGCGCACGCGCTGGAAACGTTCAATCCGGCCTTTCAGTTCAGCCGAGTCTATAGAGGTGACGGTGGAGGTGGACATTTCGATGGTTTCTTATTCTTTCACGTTTAGTTCCAGCAAAAGTTTCTGCGCGGGTTTAAATCCGGGCGCCGCTTCGAGCGCGGATACGACCTCATCGCGGGCCTGGTCGATTTTGTTGCTGGCCTGGAGCGCGCGCGCAAGCTGGTAATGGGCGCCGGCGACGTCGATCGGGGGCCCGGTGAGCACGGCCTGGAACTCGCGGGCTGCGCCCGGGGCATTGCCCAGATCCATGTACAACTCGCCTAGTTTCTTGTGCGCCTCTTCGTCTTTTAGGTAGATCAGATTCAGGCGTTCCAGCACTGCGGCGGCTTCCTTCTTGTGGCCGTGCTCGGCTTGAAGGGTTGCCAATTGCTTCAGAACAGACGGCTCGCGCCCGCCAATTTTGCTGTAGCGATCCAGTTCCGTGATCGCCTTGGCCTTATCACCCTTTGCGAGATACGCGTCGGCCAGAAATTCGTAGACACTGCCGGTTTCGACGTAGTCGGAGTACAAGTCGCGGATTGCGTTTCCTTCCTTGATCACGTCGTCCCAGTTCTTGGCCTTCGCCTTTGTGGATATGTCGCGAAGCTGCGTCTTCCATTCATCGAAGCCATCGACCGTAGCCTTGGTCTGAGAATCGAGCCAGGCGAAGAATTGGCGATCGAATTCTTCCGGCTTCAGCTTCAGTTCCTTTTCGATAACCTGCGTGGTGGGCGTAAGTTCAGCGAAATCGTGGATCATCGCCAGGAGTTTGTCATAACCCCACTTCTGATCGATAAAATTGCAGATCTTGCCGGCCTGGAAATACGAAACCACGACCTGGGACGGATAGGTGGGATGAATAAATCCGCGATCCAGTTCGGCAATTGGGAGAAGCTTCTTCGTCTTAATGGCGTTGATGGCTTCGGGGTCGAGGCGATCGCCCCAATCGGGATTCCCGTTACCGGTTTCCTCGAAGACCGCCAGTCCTTCCGTAAACCAGCGCGGAACGCGGCTGCCAGTCATTGCCAGCACGTAGACGTGGCTTAACTCGTGCCACATCGTGCTATCCCAATGGAACTGTCCGGGCTTGCGCGCGCTGGGAGAATCCATCGCGACGTATTGATTGAACGTCACGCCGAGCGCCCCTAACCCAGGCATGCCCATGGTGCGGACGGCGAAATCTTCGTGATCGGGATACACCTCGACTTGGACGGGACCCTTGAGCTTGTAGTGATACTTTTTTTCGTAGGTGGCGAGAGCCCGATCCAGTTCGGATTGAAAATAAGGACGCAGCAGCGCCGCTTCCTTCTTGTGCAGGCGAAGGATGGTCGTGGGCGTCTCGAAGGTCTGAAAGTTCTTATAGCTGTCGAGCAACGTCAGCGAGTTCTTCGTGGAATTGCTCTGATATCCATTGGCCCAGCATTCTTCCAGTTGCTGGCGGGCTTCCCCGTCCTTGCCCAGGCGCATCAGATTCACGCCGAGCTCACTGTGGGCAGTCCACAAATCGGGCTTGAGCTGAATGGCTTTCCGGTATGCCTGGATGCCCTCGTCATAGCGGCGATTGATGATGAAGAAATGCCCCGCAGTTTCGTACGCCTCGCCGTACATCGGATTGATTTTGAGAATCTTGTCCATCCATGGCGAGGTCTTCTGATCGTTCAAGAAATCGATGGTGGCGAGAATCGCCATGGCATCGAGAGCTTCGTTCGAAATATCGAGAGCCTTCTTCGACTCCGCCGCGGCCTTTTCGGAATTGTTGTCTTCGAGCGCGATACGAGCGAGGATTTCCTGTGCTTCCACCAGTTTCGGATCGCTGCGCAACGCATGCTGCGCCATCTCGACGGCCTTTCCTTCGAAACCTTCGGCGGCAAGCAGCGCCTGGCCCAGAAGCGCCGGAGCGTATTCCTTGTCGATTTCAAGCGCTTCGTTGAAGAGATCGGAAGCGTCTCCTGGCTGCCAGTGTTCCAGATACATCCGTCCCCAACGGACGCGTAGATTGGGATCCTTGGGACGCAGCTTGATGGCGGCCCGGAAAGCGTCGTTGGCGCTTTGATAATCGCGCACTGCCCAGTAACCTTCCGCCCGGACGCCCGGGTCGGAGGATTGAGTCAACTTCTGATAACAAACTTTGGCGTCCGGATCGCCATGATGGCGAAGCGTCGCGCATTGGGCGGGATCGAGCGACTGCTGGGGCGCGGGCGAAGCGAGCTTTTTCTGCGGCGCCTGGCTTCTCGAAGGCACTTGCGCGATCAGCGGGAACGCGGCCAACAGAATTGCGGCGAACTTCACTTGTCCAGCGCCTCCTGAGTCTTCGCCAGCTCGATCAAAAACCCTTGCAGCTTTTGCCGGTATTCGGCCAGATCCATCGAAGCCTTGCGGTACTTGAGATCGTCAATGGATTGCTCGATCTCTTCCTTGCGTTTCAAGAGCCGCTGCTTCTCGGGGTTGTTGATCTGCGCGGCCACCGCGCCGAGATGCATCACCGCGAACCGCCCGGCTATGAGCCCTTCGCCATTGTCGGGCGATGGGGTCTTGGTGCCCTCGCCCTTGCCGGTGTCTTCGACGATGGCATGTTCGGTGGCAAGGCGATTCTGCGATTCGAAAAACTTCGCGGTTTTCTGCTCCGCGTATTTGTATGCCTCGAGCGCCGTGATGACTTCGTTCTTGTCGGCATCCGCCGCCGGGTCTCGCAGGGCTTCGATCCAATAGCGCGCGAAGTAGGTCGCGTTCTTCTCGGTTCCGGCCTTGGTCGCCGTGATCACGACTCGTCCGGGTTTTTGGAGCGACACCAGCGAGCCGCCGCTGGCGCTGGTCATGTTAACGACCAACTGCCGCTTCGCCGGGATTTTGTCGAGGAGATTGGCGAGTTCGGTCGCCGTGATGTCCGGGCCGGGCAGATTGAATTTATAATCCGCCTCGTCATAGCTGCCGTGGCCGATCATCATCACGATGATGGAATCGTCCGCCTTGGCAAGCTTCGCGAAATCGCGGAGTTTTTCCTCCATCAGCGCTTTGGTGGCGCCGGCGCCGATCAGCGTTTCCACCTTCGCATTCGGCTCGGCGGTCTTCAGCAACTTGTCGAGATCCTTGGCCCAGCCGGTGAATCGCTGTTCGTATTCTGGCTCGCCGCCGAGGCCCGCGACAGTCAGATAGAACGTCTCGGCGCGCAGCGTGGGAAGGAGTGCCAGCAAAAGCCAGTATGGCCGCGAATGAACGCGAATGAACGGAAATAAATTCAAATTACACCCCACTTGCGGCGCAGCAGCCATTCGCCGGATCGTAGCATCAGCAGCAAAAGGAACAGGATCGGCATGTCCCACAAGTCGCGGGTTTCGCGAACCGTTATGCCAGCTTCCGAGTAGCTGATGTCGTTGCCCAGCTTGCCAGCATCTTCAGGACGATAGTAGCGGCCGCCGGTTTCCGAAGACAGCTTTTGCAGCAGATCGCGATTCTGCTCGACGCGGAAGTTTTCGGCGACGCCATCTTCGCGCCGGAACGTCAACGTGTCGCGGCCCAGCTCGTCCGCGGCGCGCTTGGCGGACATTTCGACCAGATACGAGCCTTCTTTCGGGGTCGTGTATTCGGCCGAAAAAGCGCCTTGTTCGAGAGGCTCCGGGCGCATTTCGACGGTTTCCGAGAGCCCCTCGGGTCCGAGGATGTGAGCCTGAACGCTCGCATCGCCGGCCGGGAGATAGGTCTTGTCCCGAACCTCAGCGCGCAATTTAACGGTGGTTTCATCGGCCAGTACCTGGCGAGGCGTCGATCCGACCACGCGGCGCGGCGTATCGTTCACCAGCCAGCGCAGGAGCTGCGTACAAAACATCTCATGACTCTTATCGGCCAGCGGCATCAGCATCTGCCAGCGCCAGCTTCCCGCGGTAGCGAACACCGCCGTCCGGCCGCGGCCGAAATTTTGCGTAATGAGCAAAGGAAAATGACTACCGGCGACCACCCCATCCAACAGGACGACCGCGCCCGGCTTCGGCTGACCGGGAATCTGGAAATTCATGAGATACGGAAGTTTTTTCCAACGCTCGCCATTCTTGTCGGGATCTTCGTCCAGACGCGTAATCAGGCTGTCGCGGCCCGCGCCGGTCAGTTCCACGGTGGCCACGTTGCGCAGCGTGCCGGATGGCTCGGCCACCACGCGAACGAACGTATTTTTCTTGTCTGGAAGAACCACCGGGAGCAGATCGTTGAAAAGCGACCGGGCATACCCGCCATCGGCCAACGAATCGCGCCCGCCCAAAAACAGGATGCCGCCGCCGCGCCGGTCGACAAAATCATGCATGAGCTGCTGCTGGCTGGCGCTGAAATAAGCCGCCTCGCTCGATCCGATGATGATTCCGTCGAAGGCGAACATGTCCTCGACCTTCGTAGGGAAACCATCCTTGGTCTGCGGAGCGTCGCCGTGCTCGTCCTGGACGTAAATCTTGTTCTGCGTCGAGCGCAGGATGGTGATGACGTGGACGTTGCGATCGTCCTCAACCGCGCGCTTCAGAAACTTGAACTCCCAGCGCGGCTCACCCTCCATATAGAGGACCTTGGCAACACGCTGGTCGACGTTCACCAGCCGGGTTACTTTGTTGTTCTTTGCGTTCAGCTCGCCCGGCAGAATTTCGAAAGCGGTTTCGATGGTCTTGACGCCGGCGTTGCCCGCATTGAACAGGATCGATTCGATCTGTTCGGATCCTTCGTTCTTTAGGGTAATTTCGCGGGAGGCCAGCAGCTTGCCGCCGTCACGCAGCGTTACTTTCGCGCGGGAGCCAGTGTAGCCGTGCTGATGAAAGGTGACCTGCGCGGCCAGGCGCGAATCCGGCAAGGCCCGCGGCGGAAGCTGGACATCGGTGATCTCCAGGTCATGATCCATCTTTTCCCGGCCAAATCCGATCGTGTGAATCGGGATGCGCTGGCGGCGGATTTCCGAGATGGTTTCCAGATCGATTCCGCCGGAATTGTCGGCTCCGTCGGACAAAAGCACGACCGCGCCGATGGGGAGGCTGGACGCGTCCGCAAGAACCTGCTTTAAGCTTTCGCCAATGTGGGTCGACCGGCCGGTCGAGTTGAGCTGATCGAGACGCTGGATGCGTTCCAACTGATCGCTAAGCCGGTACAGCCGGACCTGGAAACGCTTCTGCAAAGAAGCGATCAGGCCGGAATCGAGCACGTGCAAGGCAGCCGCGCGGCGCGTGCCTCCCGCGTCGTCGATGGCCATGCTTCCGGAATCGTCGACCACGATGGCAACGATATTCTGCTGCGGCCGCAGAGTCGCGACGCTGAGGGCGGGATGCCACAGCATCAACAGCAACAGCGAGGCGAGCAGCGTTTGCAGAACCCAAACGATCACGGGACGCACGCCGGCCACCCGCACCGAACCTTTCGCGCGGCGCTGGATCAGAAACGCGAGCCCGGCGGCAGCGGCGACGATGGCGAGAACCAGTATCCACTTGGGCCACGCGCCCAACATGACCACCGTTCCTCGCGAGAAAACCGACTGCGGATACTTAAAGAAAAATTCGAACATCTCGACCGTTGCCGCGCCTCTAGTGAGTTAAATCGTACATGAAATAATTAACTGCAATGCGGTAGGCCAACGAGGCCCACTTTTCCGGATACCGGGGATCGTCCGACCACTCCCACGCATCACCCAGGTCCATATTGTGACAGATGGCCACCATCAGGCGGCCCTTATCGTCATAGATGCCGCGCCACTTGGCTTCGTAACCGTCATATTCGTAAACCCGGCCCGTGAACAGGTACTGCGCGCCGGGGACCTGAAAACGATCGTCCAGATCATATATGACGTGGAAGATAGGGTCTTTGTTATCGATATCGACAACCGGACGGTCCGGAAAGACTTTTTGCATGCTGGCCATGAAGTTCTGCCACTCGATCGTCCCGTGAAAATCGTCGCACATGAAAAAGCCGCCGCGAAGCAAATACTCGCGCATTTGAAGGGCCATGTCGTCGGTAAGGTTCCAGTACCCGACCTCCACGCCGTACATCATCGGCCAGTTATAAACGTCGTCGCCGCCGTCGAGATCTACAATCTGCTCGACGGACCGGGTCTCGATGCGGGTCAGCCGGCGTACGCCCTGCAGCAGATGACGGTCGGAGCGTGGATAATCAACGGTCCAGCGCCGGGTCCCATCGGGGTAGCCGTGGGGCGCAATGAAGGACGGATAGCGCAGCCGCGCGCGTGTCCATTCGGTGGTGTCCTGGTAATCAGGGGGGAGAGCGAAGGCCTCATACTCCACTCCGGGCTCTTCGTGGAAGTACTTTTGCGCGTGTACTACACCCCAGGTGGCGATACCTACAATTGCCAGCGGAAACACCGAGGGAAGGCGCATTGATGCCTACTCCGAAGATTAGCACAGGGGCCGAAGAGCAGAACGTTTCCACGCGTTCCGCGGCATCCCGCGTGAGGCAGTTTCAATGCGTCAGGTCGTAGACGAAATAGTTCATCCCGACGCGGTAGGCGAGCGACGACCACTTCTCCTGATACTTGGGATCGTCTGAATTCTCCCAGCCATCGCCCAGGTCCATGTTGTGGCAGATGGCGACCAGAATCCGGCCCTTATCATCGCGAATGCAGCGCCAGTGTGGGATTTTGCCGGTGGGTCCTTTTTCATAGGTGAGCCCGGTATCGAAGTAGTTCGCGTAGCCGGGGATCTGGAAGCGATCCTGCACATCGTAGAGCGTATGAAAGATCGGATCGTTATCGGGGATGTCCTGAATGGGAAGGTCGGGAAAGACACGGCTCATGCTATTGGTGAAAACTTCCCACTCGTTATTGCCTTCCCATTCCTGGGAGCCGTGAAAATCGTCCACCATCAGAAAACCGCCGCGCAACAGGTAATCGCGAAGTTGTTTGGCCTGATCCGCGGGCAGTAGCCAGTGGCCGACTTCGACCGCGTAAAGGCACGGCCAGTTAAAGATATCGTCGGAGCCATCCAGACTGACGACCTGCTCGGCGGACCGGGTATCGATGCGCGTCAGGCGGCGGACACCCATCAGCAGATGCCGGTCCGAGCGGGGATAATCCATGGTCCAGTAGCCCGGGAAAGGGCTCCCGTCAGCCATGCGGATGCGCGAACGGTCGGGATAGCCGTAAATATCGGGATACCGGAGCCGGGCGCGGACCCATTCAGCCTCCCGTTGGGAATCCGCGGGAATCGGGAAATCCGAATATTCGATCGCCGGCCACTCTTTGAAGGGCTTCTGCGCGCGCAAGACTCCGATGAGAGGAATTACTCCCAAAACAGCCACTGCGAGCGCGGTACGGATGCGCATTCCAACGACACTCAGGTCGGTTTCAGAATAACACGTCTGGCACGCACCACCGGCTGCGTTCTAGCGCTGTTCGGGCGAATTCGTAGTGGAACTCTTGCTCCACTTGTCGGAGTTTCGCGTGGTTTTCCAGATGTCGTCTCCCCACCATTCCGCGGGTTCCGGACCGGCCTTCATCGCGCTGGGTTTGACCGACTTCCTTGAGTTGCCGGCGGAGGCGACCTGGGTCTGGCCGGGCGCGACAGCCTTGTCATTGTGGGTTTGGATGAGCGAGAGCACTTCCGGAGCGGCGGACTCGGAAAGCTCCAGCGTCATAGTCTTCGCTTCGCCTTCTTCATTGGCGAAGTTGACGATCAGATACTGGGACTGGGGCTTCGCGGCAAAGCGCTTGTGCAGCGCCCAAACCTTATAAATCGGCTCATTGTGCGACGTCTGCACTACCGCGCCGAGTTCGGCATGGCTGATATTGGCATAAGGCACGGCGACGTTGGTAAGGCCCGTGCGGAAATTCATGGTCTCATCGCCCGCGAACAACAGGGTCCCGCCGGTCTTCGGGGCGACCCCCGCGACGTTCCCGTCAACATAGGTAGCCGTTTGCGGGCTGGAGTCCGCTAAAGCCAACCCTGCCGCGAACAGGGCTACAGATCCAATCAGTGAAGAAGTGCGCATAGTGGTGATCCTTTCCGACACTTTCGCCGTCAAAGGATCATCGACACAACGGGGCCGATTCTTTAGACCTGGAACGCGGAGGGTACTGGGTTCAGGCAGTTCGATCCCGCCGCAGGTTCGATACACTGGAGAAGATTCCCATGAGCCTAGACATTCGCGAGACGGAACGTGAAGGCGTGACGATCCTGGCCCTGAAGGGCCGGCTGACCGTGGGTGAGTCATCGAGCATCCGCGAGAAGGTCAACGAAGTACTCGCGAAAGGCTTGAACAAAATCATCCTCGATTTGTCGGAAGTCGATTACATCGATTCGACCGGCCTCGGCAGCATGGTGATCTGCTACACCACCATTAAGAAAGCCGGCGGCCAGCTCAAGCTGGTGAACCTCAATAAGCGGAATATCGAATTGTTGCTGCTGACCAAGCTGCACACGATTTTCGAAGTGTTTTCCGACGAACGCGACGCCGTGAACAGCTTCTTCCCGGACCGGGAGATCAAGCGTTTCGACATTCTGACCTTCGTCCAGCAGCATCAAGAGGAAGAATAAAAGAGCGATGCTGAAGGCCGGAGCGAAGGCGCCCGCGTTCACACTGGACGATTTGACCGGTGGGAAGCAGACTCTCTCCGGCGTGCTCTCGCGCGGGCCGGCGCTGCTGGCGCTGTATAAGATCAGTTGCCCGGTATGCCAGATGACGCTTCCCTTCCTCGACCGGATTGCGAAGGGCGCCTTGCAGGTGATCGCGATTTCCCAGGACGAGGATTCCGGCACGACGCGTTTTCAAAAGACCTACGGTGTGAGCGTGCCGACGCTGCTCGATCGCGAGCGCGAAGGATATCCGGTCAGCAATGCGTTCGGGATCTCGCATGTGCCGTCGCTGTTCCTGATAGAACCGGACGGGACGATTTCGCTCTCGTCGGAAGGTTTTATCAAGCGGGATATTGAGGCGATCGCCCAGCGTTCCGGTGTCGCGCCGTTCCGGCCGGAGGAAAAAATTCCGGAGTGGAAAGCGGGTTGAGGTTCGAAAAATTGAGCTTCCGGCGGAAGCTGCGAGATAATTAAGGACAGACATGGCGAAGATCTCGGAAGTATTCGGTGGCGCGGCGGCGATCGCGAAGGGCATGAGCATCACCTTCAAGGAGATGCTGAATCCCACGATCACCGAGGATTATCCGGAGGCTCCGGCGAAGTTTCAAGAGCGCTTCCGCGGGGTCCACGAATTGCAGCGCGATGAAAACGGCCTGGAGAAGTGTGTCGCCTGCTTCCTGTGCGCGGCGGCGTGTCCCGCCGATTGCATCTACATTGAAGCCGCCGAGAACACCGACGAATTGCGCATCAGCGGCGGCGAGCGCTACGCCAAGGTCTACAACATCGACTACAACCGCTGCATCTTCTGCGGATTCTGCGTGGAGGCTTGCCCGACCGACGCGATCACGCACGGCCACGGTTTTGAGATCGCCAGCTACAACACGTCCACGCTGATTTACCGCAAGGAACAGATGCTGGTTCCGATTCCGAAGGGCGCCCATTTTCCGCTGAAGGCCGAGGAACCCGCCCAGACCGCCGGTCACTAAGCTTTTCGGGCTACCGCGATCAGCCGGGTCGCATCGACATCGTACGGAGCGCCTTCCAGATTGCCAAAAAGCTGAACCTCGCCGAAACCCGCGGCGCGGAGCAAGTCCTGGAGTTCCCGGCCGGAATAGATCCAGTGCTGAAACGAAAAGGTTCGGGCGGTCCCGTTCTTCACCAAAATCCACTCATTGCGCAGGCGCGACCAGCCATCGATTACTTTGGGGACCTGCATCAATCGCGCGCCGTCTGCGAACTCCGACGTCAACGCGTCCTTCCAGCTCCGCGCGACCCGTTCCTTGCTGATCACGTCGATCACGAACAAGCCGCCCGGGCGCAGGCTTTCGCGCATGTTGCGAAGGACGAGACGCTCATCGGATTCCTCGTCAAAATAGCCGAACGAGGTAAACAGGCTGCATATGAGGTCATATGACGACGGACGAAGGAAACGGCGCATGTCTTCCTGGACCCACTCGACGTCCACTGCGGATTCGCGGGCCCGTTCCCTCGCGCGATCGAGCAGAAACGGCGTTCGGTCGACTCCGGTTACCTGAAAGCCATGGTGGGCGAATTCGACCGCATGGCGGCCAGGTCCGCAGCACAGGTCGAGCACGGTTCTACCGGAGAAAGTGGTCAGGCTGAGAATCTGGGCGACCTGTTCCGGCGCGGCGGCGAAGCGCTCCGCGGGGAACATGTAAGGGTACAACTCACGCCAGAAGGCGTCGTCTTCAAACCACTCCATCTATGGAGTTTACATTACTGTAAGTTGTATTCGGCTCTGATGCCGTCCACGTTCTTCTGGGCCTGCTGCTGATAGGGGCTCTTCATGGCGGCGCAGCGGCGCATGAACTTAAGCGCGTCCACCGGGCGATTGCGATCCCCACCGCCCTCCGCCAGCCGGTAGTTCGCCATTCCCAGATGATATAAGGCGGCTGCTTCCTCGGCGGCGTTGTCCTTCAGATACGGCAACGCGGCGCGTAGCAACGGGTCGGCCTTGGCGTAATTGTTGTTCAGGCTATTGGACATTCCGCCCATGTAATACGCCATGGCCAAGGTCTTGAATTTCTTCCTGACCCACTCGTCATCCGACATGGAAGGAGGCCGTGCCTTGTCGATCACTTCGATCACGCGAGCAGTGCTCGAGATGACCGCCTGACGGTCCCGCGCGCTGTCTTTGTGGAAGTGGTAGTCGGCGACAGCCATCAACATGTCAACATTGTCAGGGTCGGTTTTCAGGCCCTTTTCCGCCATGTCGACGCTCTTTGCTTCGTCACCCATCTGGAAATATGCGTGGAAATAGTCCGCCCCCAGCGTGCGCTGATACGCGCTGTTCGGATTTCTCCGCTCCAGACCTTGCAGGATTGCAAGGCGAGCCTTGGGATCCACCGTCTGCATGGCTGCGGAATAGGTGCACGAATCCGCGTAGTTCTGCGCCTGCTTCGCCGATGCGGCATTGGCGCCCCCGCGTCCGGCGACCGCGGCCGCCACCTGCCACAGGCGGTCCGCCCACTTGACCGTCTGTTCGCGATCGTGTTTTGCGTCCGCGGCACGAAGCGCGGTGGTTGCGGCTTCAAGATTTTCGGGTTCGATCGCCAGCAGCAGCACGCCGATCCGCATTGCCTGATCGTATTCCTTAGATTGGAAATACGCGGGCTGAAGCTGATCGTAAACCCAAGCGATGGCTGGGTGAGAGGGATACTGTGCCGCAAACTGCTGCATGTAATGGAGCTTTTCGGTCGGGTCCGGCTCCTGCTGAATATGCTGGATCAGCAGCCCGTCCTTGGTCTCCGGATCGTAGTCCGGGCGGGCGCGTTGGCCGGACGCCATGGCGGCGACGAGCAGCAGGAGGAAGAGCCCTTTTCTCGTCCCCGTTCCCAGCCTCTTCCGCGTGGGAGGATGGTGTAACATTATCTATTCTTCTTCGGACGTGCACAAAAGAAACTTTAATGAGCGCGCCGTAACGGGCGGCAACTTCAGGCGCTGATGATTCTTCCGACAACCTACCAGGCGGCCCTGTTGCTGCTGCTGCTCTCCATGTTTTGCTGGGGGTCGTGGGCAAATACACAGAAATTAACGGGTAAATGGCGCTTCGAGCTGTTTTATTATGACTACTCGCTAGGCGTGTTTCTGTGCGCCTTGGTCGCCGCGCTGACCTTCGGCGAAATGGTACCCAAGGAGCTTACGTTTACCGATAACCTCCTCCTGGCCGGAAAGCGGCAAATGGCGTTCGGCATCGCCGGAGGAGCGGTATTCAATCTCGCGAACATGCTCCTGGTGGCTGCGATTTCGGTGGCCGGCATGGCCGTGGCTTTCCCTATCGCGATCGGCCTCGCGCTGGTGATCGGAACCATCTGGAATTTTGCGTTGAATCCGCAGGGAAATCCGATTTTATTATTCGGCGGCGCCTTCTTAGTGGTCCTGGCGATCGTGGTGGATGCTTTCGCCTACGGTTCCTTTGTCCAAGCGAAACAGGAGGAAGCCGCGGATGCCGATCCTCGTATGAAACGAAAGGCCGCCCACGCTCCAGGAGCGGGACTCGGCGTCATTCTCAGCGTCCTTAGCGGCATCCTGATGGGGATGTTCTATCCTCTCGTCGAAATCGGCAAGGCGGGGGACAATGGCGTTGCGGCCTATGGAATTGCGCTGCTTTTCGGGACCGGCGTCCTTCTATCGAGCTTGCTCTATATCCCCTTTTTCATGACCTTCCCGGTCTCCGGGGCTCCAGTTGAACTGCGCCAATACGCGCTGGGGACGCGGCGGCAGCATCTGCTCGGATTGGCCGGCGGCATCGTATGGATGATTGGAGCGATTACAAATTTCGCCGCTGCCAGCACTCCCGTAACGGTTCAGGTGGGACCGGCGGTGAGCCATGCGCTCGGCCAGGGAGCAACGCTGGTAAGCGCGCTGTGGGGCCTGCTCGTATGGAAGGAATTCGCCGGGGCAAATGACCGGGTCAAGATGCTGCTGGTAACGATGCTGGTGCTGTTTGTGTCGGGCCTCGGCTTGATCTCCATCGCGCCGCTGAACGCTAAGTAATCCGGATTGCACGATTTGGCGCTCCAGCGCGTCTAAACTATTAGTTCAACGTGTCGAAATTGGTTTGCATTGCGCTTATGGCGGTTCCGGCACTGGCCGGGGAGTACGCGGTACTCGCCAGCGGATCGAGAATTCATGTCGATCGGCATGAGTCCGATGAAGAAATGTTGCGGTTATATGCCGGCGGCGGATTTACCGAGGTCCCCGCGGGATCGGTGGTACGTTTTGAGGCGGACGATTACGTAGCGCCGCCAACGCCTCCCGTCGAGGCCAGGCCATCGATCGCGGTGCGTCCGGCTGATCCCAAGGCGCTGCTTCGGGACGCGGCAGCCCGATATGTTCTGCCCCCTGCGTTCGTCGAAAGCGTGGCCAAAGTGGAGTCCGCGCTGAAATCCGACGCCGTTTCACCCAAGGGAGCGATCGGAGTGATGCAACTGATGCCCGCGACAGCCCGGTCGCTGGCGGCGGACCCGAACGATCCGGAACAGAATATCGATGCGGGCACGCGGCTGCTGCGTGAATTGCTCATCAAGTACGACGGCGACGTGGCGAAGGCGCTGGCGGCGTATAACGCCGGTCCAGCCGCAGTGGATCGCTACCAGGGCATCCCGCCGTTCGCGGAAACCCAAAGCTATGTCGACAAGGTCATCCAGAATTACAAGCAGGCTGGCGGGCACTAGTCTGAATCAGGAGATTTAGGGCCGCCGCCAGCAGCACTGGCGACGTGTACGCGCCAGACATCCATTGGGCCTTGTATATGGAAAAGCCCAGGTGCGCGATGCCATTCGCGATCATCGCCCCGGCGAAGGCGTAGGAAGCGTACGCGGTCCACGGGAGGCGGCGCTTTACCCAATGGGACAAGATCAGTAGCCCGATCACGCCCAGGCCCAGCAGCGAGATCCAGACCGGGAAAGTGAAGGTTGGCAGAATAAGCCATGGCCTCCGCTCGCGGATAGCCAGGACGGCGGGGTTGTATAGGCCAAGGAATCCGGTAAGGGCTTCGTCGGCAATGTGGACAGCTAGCGCCGCGCAGAGCAGTAGCCATGCGCGGTAGTGACTCCGTGGTCTCAACGGCTTATTTTCCCAGTTCCCGCATGCGCGATGATGAAGGTTCGTGAAGCATATTCCGAATCTGCTGAGCGCCGCCCGGCTGGCGATTGCGCCGTACTTGTTCATCCTGCTGTGGCGCCGCCAGTATTCTCTGGCCCTTGCGCTTTGCATCATCGCGGGACTGACCGACGGCCTGGACGGCCTACTCGCCCGCCGCCTGAAGGTTTCGTCACGCGTGGGAGCGTATCTCGACCCTATCGCCGACAAGGTTCTGCTCAGCGGCGCATTTCTGACGCTGGCGATTGACGGCGCCATCGAGCGATGGCTCGCGGTGATCGTTCTGGGCCGGGATGTGATGATTCTGCTGCTGGTGGCCGGGGCTTTCCTGCTGACAACGGTTCGCAGCTTCCCGCCGTCGTTTTGGGGGAAAGCGAGCACGGTGGCGCAGATCGCGTTCATCGGATTGCTGCTCGCGCACCTCTCCGGATTCATTGGCGTGTCCTTGGTAACCACTTCGAAGTGGCTGGCGGCCGCGCTCGCCTGCTGGAGCGGCGCGCACTATGCCTGGGTGGCCGTAACCCTATCGCGCGAGGCTCGGAACAGGCCACGCGCGGCTATGATGAAAGTGTGAATCCCGACTCGTTTCCAGCGCCGGTCTACGCCGACACGGTGCTCACCCAGAACTTCGAAGACGCCAAGCGATATTTTCTCGATTCGCTTCTGGAAATCCATTATGCGCACACGCGGATGCTCGCGCGGCAAGGGATTATTTCCGCTGAGGATGAGAGGACTCTCCGGCACGCGCTCGATGGTCTGAATCGTGAGGCGATCGCAAAAGTTGTCTACGACGGTTCCTACGAAGACCTGTTTTTTTATATCGAATCGCTGCTCCAAAACGCGGCCGGAATCGATACGGCGGGCAAAATGCACACCGCCCGCAGCCGCAACGATATCGCGATCACGCTGTATCGCATGACCGCGCGGCGTGAACTGCTGAAACTCGCGTCGGCGGTAGCCGAACTGCGGTGCGTGCTTCTGGATCTGGCCGGCCGCCATCTTGAAACCGTGATGCCCGCGCACACGCATACCCAGCCTGCGCAACCGACGACGCTTGCGCATTATCTTCTGGCCGCGATCGAGTTTCTGGGACGCGACGCCGCGCGTATTCAAAACGCGTTCGCGCATGTGAATCTCAGCCCGCTGGGCGCCGCCGCGCTGACAACGACCGGGTTTCCCATCGACCGCGAGCAGACCATGCATTCGCTCGGGTTCGAAGGGCTCGCCGAAAACTCCTATGGCGCGATCGCGGCGATCGATTACCTGACAGAATCGGCGACAGCGGTCGCCGTGGCCATGGTGAATCTCGGAAAGCTGGTGCAGGATCTGCTGCTGTGGTCGACGCGCGAATTCGGGTTCCTGCGTCTTTCCGACGCGTTCGTGCAATCGTCCAGTATCATGCCGCAGAAACGCAATCCGGTGGCGCTGGAGCACGCCCGCATCCTGGCCAGCCGCGCGCTCGGCGAAGCCCAGGCGGTGTTGACGTGCGCGCATAATACCCCGTTCGGCGATATCAACGACAGTGAAGACGATTTGCAGCCGCTGATTTTCACCATGTTCACCGACTCATTGCGCGCGCTGAAGCTGCTGGCAGGCGCGGTGAGAACAGTTGAGGTGAACCGGGAAGCGCTCGCGGAGCGCGCAGGTAAGGACTTTCTCACCGTAACGGAGCTCGCGGATACCCTGGTTCGCCACGAAAAAATGAGCTTTCGCGAAGCCCACGCGCTGGTGGCGCAGACCGTGCAGGCCTGCGGCGATAACGATGACGCTGGCACGATCGCGTCTACCCTTCTGGCGCTGCGACCCTCGCTGCGGTTGACGCGCGACGACATCGACCGCGCGCTCGACCCGGTCCACTTCGTACGCATCCGGAACATCACGGGCGGTCCGGCTCCGGAGCGGACCGGCGAAGCTCTTGAGCGAGCCCGCGTCGAACAGCGCTCGATTGAGAATTGGATTGAGACAAAGACGGCCCTGCTCGACGCAGCGCGCTCGGCGCTTCACGTGTAACGCTTCCGGGGCCCGCTCGCTATTGTGCGCGGTTCCGTGTCAGCCTTTCGTTATCGATCGCCGACACGGAACCGCGCACGCAAGTAAGCGGGTTCACGGGCTTTATGGATCGACGGATGCGGAAGGCTGGAAACGCCTCGGGGACCCGCTCGCTGTCGCGCGCGGTTCTGTGTCAGCCTTTTGTTATCGGTCACCGACGCGGAGCCGCGCGCGCAAGTGAGCGGGTTAACGGGCCTTATCGATCGCCGGATGCGGAAGGCTGGAAACGCTTCGGGGACCCGCTCGCTGTCGCGCGCGGCTCTGTGTCAGCCTTTTGTTATCGATCACCGACACAGAACCGCGCACGAGAGAGTCCGTGTGAGAACGCGATTCCACCCGGGGAGGAGGGCAAGCGTTGGGCGTGCTTGCCGGGCACGTGTATGTTTCGGATGCTTGTTAACCAGCATCGGGGACTTGGGTTAGGGTG
>Ga0070731_10002696_pt1 | contig 16658 bp, 15 predicted proteins | sample Coa_R1_2_FD_66448 | JGI IMG/M metagenome (GOLD analysis project Ga0070731, IMG submission 66448) | Surface soil microbial communities from Centralia Pennsylvania, which are recovering from an underground coalmine fire - Coalmine... | ecosystem: Environmental > Terrestrial > Soil > Unclassified ...
CGTCTTACCACGGCTTACGCGCGGCTGATCCGGGGCCGCCGTCGCGCTTACGGGACGGCCAGAACCTGCGCTGCGTCAACCCTCGACGCAAAGGAGGTTCCGATGTTCAAGCGCATCATCGTCATCTCGGCCGCGGCCCTCGCGCTCACCTGCGCGAGCGCGCTGGCCGACGGCTCGACCCCGGTCAAGGGCCCGTTCTTCGGCACGGTGCACGCAACCGGGACGATCACCTACAAGGATGGATCGCAGCAGACCTGGAACTGGGACCGCGGCAAGATCACGGCGCTCACCGACAGCTCGATCACGCTCACGCGGCGCGACAAGGTGCAGGTCACGTTCGCCATCACCTCGTCGACAGTTGTCCGCAACGACGGCGGGAGCTACACGCTCGGCGATCTGAAGGTCGGGCTCGCGGCGACCGTCATCTCGCAGAACGGGAATGCGGTCATCATCCGCAACATCCGCGGCGACGGCGCGCCGAGCGGCGCCGACCAGTCGGCGATCGAAGGACCGGCGGCGCAGTCCGTCACAGGGACGATCGACGCGCTCTACGTCGACGGCTCGACCCAGTCGTTCGAGTACGACCGCGGCCGGATCACGTCGGTCGGCAACGGTCAGCTGACGATCGTCCGCGCCGACAAGCAGACGGTGAGCTTCACGTACGACGACTCGACCGTCGTCCGCGACAAGGGCCAGGTCGAGTCCGTCGACGACCTGCAGGTCGGCGAGGGCGCGATGTTCTTCTCGCAGAACGGCTCGCTCAAGCTCGTCCGGTGCCTCGGGCGTGTCCCCCAGCAGTCCGGCCCGCAGGCGGGTCTGCAGGGCCGCCAGGGCCTCAGGGGGCTCCAGCCGCAGGGTGCTCCGCAGGCCCAGCCGCAGGCGACGACCGCCGCGTAGGCCGGAGCGCAGGAGGGGCGCCGGGCCGGCGCCCCTCCCAGGGCCCGGTTCCAGCCTCCGCGTGGCGCGCAAGGTAAGGCGAGTCGCTCGTGCGCAACCCGGAGTGCGACTGTGGACTGATCGGCGCGAAGTCGGCACGAACGCCGTCGGGGCCCGCCCGTACAGTGGCGGTTGTGAGAGATCGCGTGCGCAACGAGCGGTTCGCCGCCACAGCCCTGCCGATCACCGGCACGATTTCTCCAACCAAACTGGAGCCGTAGGCTGGCGAAGGCAGCGGCCCTCCAGTACGCCTGCTCCGAGTGCGGCACCTCGACCGGACGGTGGCTCGGGCGCTGCCCCGGCTGCGGCTCCTTCGGGACGCTCGTCGAGGAGGTGGCGGCGGCAACCGCCTCGGCCAGGCCGCTCCTGCGGCTCGTCGACGTCGAGGCGGAGGAGGCCGACCGGATCGCGACCGGGCTGCCCGAGCTCGACCGTGTGCTCGGGGGCGGTCTCGTGCGCGCGTCGCTCGTGCTCGTCGGGGGCGAGCCCGGGGTCGGCAAATCGACCCTGCTCCTGTCGGCGCTCGGCACGATCAGCGCCACGAGGCGGGCCCTGCTGATCACGGGCGAGGAGTCGGTCGCGCAGGTGAAGCTGCGCGCCGACCGCCTCGGCGGCCCCGGCAACGTCGAGATCCTCGCCGAGACCGAGCTCGGGGCCGTCTGCGCCACACTCGAGCGGGAGCGTCCGGACGTGTGCGTGATCGACTCGGTGCAGACGCTCTCGTCCAGCGAGATCGGCTCAGCTCCGGGCTCGGTCGCGCAGGTGCGCGAGGCCGCCGCACGGCTCCTCCGCGTCGCAAAGACAGCCGGCGTGGCCACGTTCCTGGTCGGCCACGTGACGAAGGACGGCACGGTCGCGGGGCCGCGCGTGCTCGAGCACCTCGTCGACTGCGTGCTCCAGTTCGAGGGCGACCGCTACCACGCCCATCGCATCCTGCGCGCGACGAAGAACCGCTTCGGCTCGACCAACGAGCTCGGGGTCTTCGAGATGACGGGCGCGGGGCTCGTCGGCGTCCCGGATCCCTCCGCGCTCTTCGGGCGCAGCGAGCCCGGCGAGGTCGGTGCCGCGGTCGCCTGCACGCTCGAGGGAACGCGGCCGCTGCTGCTCGAGATCCAGGCGCTCGTCGCGCCGACAGACCTCGCGATGCCTCGCCGCGTGGGCACTGGCGTCGACCCGAAGCGCCTGGCCATGATCGTCGCGGTGCTCGCGCGCCATGCCGCGTTGCCGCTCGGGAGCGCCGACGTCTTCGTCAACGTCGCGGGCGGGGTGCGGATCGACGAGCCGGGCGCGGACCTGGGCATTGCGCTCGCGATCGCCTCGGCGGCGCGAGGCGTTCCGGTGCGGGCGGGTCTCGCGGCCTTCGGCGAGATCGGCCTCACGGGCCGTCTCAGGCCCGCGACCCAGGCGGACCGACGGCTCGACGAGTGCCGCAAGCTCGGTCTCGTGGCCGTCCTCGCCCCAGCCGGAACGGCGGGGGCGAGCCTCGAGGCGGAAACCCTCCGGCGGGCCCTCGCCGCCGGGCTGGACGAGAAGCCCGTCTGAGCAGGGAAATCCCTGCAAAATTGGCGCTTTTACAGAGATTCTGGTAGCCTGTCTTCATTCGCCGGCGCCCTCGTGGCAGCCGGCGCTTTTCGCGACTACAGAGGGAAAGGGAGCGAGCTTGTACAGAATCGGCGACAAGGTGGTTTACCCCCACCACGGAGCAGGCACGGTTGTAAAGCGTGAAAAGCGCGAGGTTCTGGGGGAGAAGCGCGAGTACCTGACGATCAAGATCCTGCACAACGACATGACCGTCAACGTCCCGGCTGACAATGCCGAGCGGGTGGGTCTGCGCAAGGTGATCGACGAGGAAGCGGTCAAGAAGGTCGTCAAGTACCTGACGAGCGGCGGCACCGAGATGCCGAAGAACTGGAATCGCCGGTTCAAGCACAACCGCGACAAGATGAAGACGGGCGACATCTTCGAGCTCGCTGAGGTCGTCCGGAACCTGTCCCTACGCGACGGTGAGAAGGGCCTCTCGACGGGCGAGAAGCAGATGTACGTCAAGGCGAAGAAGATCCTCGCCTCGGAGCTGATGTATGCGAAGAACCTCTCCGAGGACGACGCGATCGCCTGGCTCGAGGGCGTTCTGACCGGCGAGAACGGCAAAGCCGCGCCGGCCAAGGCCACGACGACGACGAAGCGCGCGCCGACGGCGACCAAGAAGCCGGCCGCTCCGGCGAAGAAGAAGGCCACGGCCGCCGCGTAGGTGGCCGGCGGGACCTGGGCCGTGCTCGTCGCCGCGGGGCGCGGCGACCGGCTCGGCGGGGACCGGCCGAAGGCATTCGCACGGCTCGGCGAGCTGCCGATGCTCGCCGAGCCGTTGCGTCGCCTGGACGAGTGCGAGGCGGTCGAGGCGATCGTCGTCGTCGCACCGTCCGGCTGGGAAGAGCCGGCGATCCTGCTCGCGGAGGAAATCGGCGCCTCCAAGGTCTCCGCCTGCGTACCCGGCGGCGACACCCGGACCGCCTCGGTGCGAGCCGGCCTCGCCGAGGTGCCCCCCGACGCCGCAGTCGTGCTCGTCCACGACGCGGCCCGGCCGCTCCTGCCGCCGGACCTCGTGCCGAGGCTCCTGGACGCCCTCGCCGAGGGGTTCGACGGCGCCGTCCCCGGCCTCCCGGTCGCCGACACAGTGAAGCGCGTGCGAGACGGCGTCGTCCTGGAGACCCCTGCCCGCGAGGAGCTGGTGGCCGTCCAGACGCCGCAGGCCTTCGCCGCCGCCGCCATCCGGGGCGCTTTCGAGCCAAGTAACAACTTGTTACAAGCGACGGACTGCGCATCGCTCGTCGAAGCGGCCGGCGGCCGGGTGGCGGTCGTACCCGGCGACGAGCGGCTCGCCAAGGTGACGACGCCGGCCGACCTCGAACGCGTCGCCGTCTGGCTCGCCGCCGAATCGAACAAGTAACAACTTGTTACTTGGCTCCGTTCGGGTCGCGTAGCCTGCCCGGCGTGGTGGAGTTCCGGGTCGGGATCGGCGTTGATGCGCACGCGCTTGCCGACGGCGTGCCGCTCGTGCTCGGCGGGGTCGAGCTCGCTCATCCGCGCGGCCTCGCCGGCCACTCCGACGGCGACGTGATCGTGCACGCGCTGATCGACGCTCTCCTCGGCGCGGCGGGGCTGGGCGACATCGGTTCGCTCTTCCCTGCGGACGACCAGAGCCTCCGCGGCGTCTCCTCGCTCGAGCTGCTCGCGCAGGCCTACGCGCAGGTCGCGGCGGCCGGGTTCGAGCTCGTGAACGCCGACTGCGTGCTCGTCGGCGAGGAGCCGCGGATCGCGGCGCACCGGGACGCGATGCGCCGGCGCCTCGAGGCGACGATCGGGAGCGGCGAGGTGAATGTCCGCGCGACGACGACCGACCGGCTCGGCTACACGGGCCGGGGCGAGGGCCTCGCGGCGCATGCCGTGGCGCTTCTGAGGCGCGGCTGAACGCTGCGCTATTCTCCAAGAGGCTCATGACGCTGAGGGGGAAAGGGAAGGCCGTCCTCGCACTGCTCGCTGTCGCCGCGCTGTTCGCTGCCGGAGGCGCGTCGGCGCGCCACGGCGACACCGGGAACGTCAACTGGGCGAGTTGGGGGAACACGCCCGACCAGAACCGCTACTCGACGCTCGACCAGGTCACGCCCTCGAACGTCACTCAGCTCGGGCGCGCGTTCACGGTCGACCTGAACAAGTTCATCCCCGGGATCAAGAAGGGACAGCAGGACTACCCGATCGTCGACGACGGCGTCATGTACGTCACGTCGGGGGACGACCAGGTGTTCGCCGTCAACGCGACGAACGGGGCGCTCATCTGGCACTGGCAGCCCGACAACCTGGCGACGTTCAAGAACTACGGCATCGTGGCCAACCGCGGCGTCGCGGTCTGCGACGGCCGCGTCTTCGAGCTGGCGCTCGACATGACGATCGTCGAGCTCGACCAGGCGACCGGCAACCTCATCCAGCGTGTGACGATCGCGAAGTCGGTGCCGGGCGCGATCGCGAACTACGGCTACTCCGAGACGAGCGCGCCCATCTGTTACAACCACACGCTCATCGTCGGCGCAGCCGGTTCCGACTACGGCGTGCGCGGCTTCGTGATGGCGTACCACACGCCGGACCTGCGGCCGGCGTGGGCGAACCCGTTCTGGACGATCCCGCCCGCCGGCACGGAGTGGCGGAGCGCGGCGCGCATCGTCGGCGGCGGCACGAACTGGACGCCCGACACGATCGACCCGACGACGAACACGCTCTACCTCGGCACGGCCTCGCCGGCGCCCGAGTACTACCCGCAGCTCCGGCCGGGCACCGACCCGCGCACGACGTCCATCATCGCGCTCGACCTCGCCACCGGGAAGATGAAGTGGTGGCAGCAGCTGCTCGGGGTGAACGACTGGGCCTACGACGCCTCGCAGCCGCCGATCGTCTACACGGCGAAGGTCGGCGGCACCACGCGCCGCATCGTCTCGATCGCGACGATGGAAGGGATGTGGTTCGCCTTCGACGCGAACACCGGGCAGCCGATCTGGCAACGCGTGAAGGTGATCGACAACGTCGAGCACCCCGACCTGAAGCCGGGCGTGCCCGTTGCGATCTACCCCTCGTCGCTCGGCGGGCTCAACTACTCGCCTGCGTCGTTCGACCCGCAGACGGGCTACGTCTACAACGCGGCGGCGGAGACCGCCGTCGCGCAGGAGGAGGACGTCGCCTCCGACGTCAAGAAGCAGCAGCTGCTGCTCGGCGACCCGTTCCTCGGCCTCGCCAACGGCGACTTCGGCACGGAGCTGCAGACCGGCTGGAAGGACTACGGCTCGATCAGCGCGATCGACGTCGCCACGGGCAAGCGCGTCTGGAAGACGGATACGCCGCAACCCGAGCGAGGCGGTCCGACGACGACGGCGTCCGGACTCGGCTTCGCCGGCGGCGGCGACGGCGTCCTGCGCGCGTTCGACGTCAAGACCGGCCAGATCCTCTGGACGTTCCAGACCGGCTTCCAGATCGCCGACGGCCCCTCGATCTACTCGGTGAACGGCACCGAGTACATCGCCATCGGCGTCGGCGGGACGACGACCTCGTCAGGCGGCGGCACCGCCGCCTCGCAGATCCAGGTGTTCGACCTCGGCGGCAGCAGCACCCAGTCGACGGCGCCCGTGATTCCGGCCCTGCTCGCGCGGCACGGCGCAGCCACGGCTCCGCGCGTGATCGGCGCCACCCACACGGCGAAGGCGCCCAAGGCGAGCTCGGCAGCGACGATCGTCGCCCCGACCGGCCTGACGATCCAGGCGTGGAACCCGAACACGTCGAACACGCAGGACGTGCAGGGCCACCTACTCCTGAGCGGCCAGCCGGTCGCCGGCGCGACGATCGAGGTGAACGGCTGGCTCGATCCGACGCCGACCGACAAGACCGGCGCCTTCACCTATCCGATCGACAACACGGTTCCGTCCCGACGCGTGGTCACGGTCGCCGACGCGAGCCGTGCGACGACCGGCGGCAAGCGGCTGACGGCGGGCCAGCAGGCCGCAGTGCTGGCGGCGCGCGGCGGGATCAGCATGGGCTACGCGATCGACGGCCTCTCGGCGCACACAGGCAGCGGCGGCACCGTCGTCATCACCGGGCAGCTCACGTACGGGAAGAACCTGGCGCCGCAGCCGGTCGGGATCTACAGCTACCTCCTGGACGGGACGATCACCGATTCCAGCGGGAATCCGGTCAAGGGCGCCGTCGTCACGACACGGACGAACGACCACAAGTTCTGGACGTACTCCTCGCCGAGCGGCGCGAACGGCCACTACTCGTCGTTCCTCGTCGCCGCCGACCAGGAGGGCGACGACCCGGTGCCGATGACCGTCGGCGTCGCCGTCGGCGCGACTGCCTACGCGGAGCCGATCACCGACATGATCAACTTCGCGGAGCTCAAGAGCGCGTCGCTGAACGTCCAGCTGCCCGCCTCCCCGAGCACGACACTCGTCAAGACGACGCTGAACCCGCAGACGATCGCCGGCGCGATCTACGACGGCCTCGTCGTCGGTGTCGTCGGCAAGGGTCACGTGATCAAACCGGTGAGTGCGACGTGGCCGACCGGCGCCGGCAAGTTCCAGATCGTCCTGCCGAGCTCTGCGCGCGGTCTCACCGTCAAGCTGTACGAGCAGGACCGGCAGTTCTTCACGACCTCCGCCGCCGCTCCCGGCGGCCCGGTTGACCCGTCGGTCTATCCGAACGCACCGGCGACCGACGCGCCGCAGGGAGTCGCCACGCTGACTCTGCCGAGCTGAGAGCGCCGCTCTCCGCGGCGGCGCTAGTCGGCACGGTGGCCGTGCTCGCCGGTTGCGGTGGCCACGCCTCCTCCGACTGGCCCCTGCCGAACGCCAACCTCGCGTCGACCCGCGCGCTGGCGCACAGCAGCATCGATCGCAGCAACGTCCACGGCCTGCACGTCGTCTGGCGGTTCCGCTTCCGGATCCCGCTCGTCGAGTCGGGCGTCTTCACGGCGACCCCCGTCGTCGCCGGCGGCGTCGTGTACGTGCAGGACATGAAGAGCAACGTCTTCGCGCTCGACCTCGCGACGGGCGCAGTGCGGTGGAGGCACGTGTTCAACGCGACGAACCCGGGGCCGAACGGAGTTGCCGTCGCCGGCGACCGGGTCTACGGCGCGACCGACAGCGTCGCGTTCGCGCTCTCCGCGAAGACCGGGCGGCTGCTCTGGCAGCACGTCCTCGTCAGCGCGACGCAGCGGTTCGTCGACCTTGCGCCGCAGGCGGCCGGCGGCGTCGTCTACCTGAGCACGATCGGCGACCCGCCGAACGGGCGCGGCACGCTCTACGCGCTCGCCGCTTCCGACGGCCGCCTCCTCTGGAAGCTCGACACGATCAAAGGCCAGTGGCGCGTGCCGTTCCTCGCCGGCGGCGGCGGCTCCTGGTACGCACCGAGCGTCGCGGGCGGCGAGACGTACTGGGGGACGGCGAACCCACTCCCGTGGGCAGGTACGAAGCAGTACCCCAACGGCGCTGTCTTCGGCGGCTCGGCGCTCTATACCGACTCGCTGCTCGTCGTCGATGCCAGGACCGGACGCCTGCGCTGGTACGACCAGGTAACCCCGCACGACGTGCGCGATTACGACTTCGAGGCGCCGCCGATCGTCGGCTCGATCGGCTCGACCCCGGTCGTCTTCGGAGCGGGCAAGGCGGGGATCGTGATCGCCTGGAACCGCGACACGCACGCGCAGATCTGGCGGGCGAAGGTCGGGCTCCACAAGAACGACTCGGGGCCGCTGCCGGCTCGTCCCGTTACGGTGTGTCCCGGCCTCTATGGCGGCGTGCTGACGCCGATGGCGTCGGCGGGGGGGAGGCTGTTCGTCCCGGTGGTCGACCTCTGCATGCGCGGCAGCGCCACCGGCTACGAGCCGCTCGAGGGCGTCAACGTGACGAAGCGCGGGCGCGGCGAGCTCGTCGCGCTCGACGCAGCGACCGGCAAGCGGGACTGGGTGCGCCGGCTACCGCAGCCGGACTTCAGCTGCGCCACGGTCGCGGGCGGTGTCGTCTTCACCGCCACGTTCGACGGGACGGTCTACGGGTTCGACACGCGCGACGGGAAGGAGCTCTGGACGGGACACTTGCCTGCGCGCGTCAACGCGTGTCCTTCCGTGTCAGGCGACACCCTGCTCATCGGGGCGGGCGTGCCGAAGCGCGGCGGGACGCTGGAGCTTGAGGCGTTCCGTCCCTAGCCGCTCTCCGGCGAGGTCGCGGAGGGCGGCCGAGAGGCCGCGGCGCACCGTTCCGCGCAGGACGAGGAGCAGCGGCAGCAGCGCGAGCAGCGCCACGTACGGCGCGAGCGTGCGGGTCCGCTCCGTGCGGCCGAGGACACGGGTCGGACCGGTGCCGAGTGCGGCCTGGGCGGCGCGCGCGGCGCTGCCGATCGAGTGCTCGCCGTAGACGTGCCCCCCGGCGGCCTGCGCGAGCGAGGAGAGCAGGGCGCCGCTGTCGAGGTGGACGTGGTAGCCCTCCTCGGCCCGGCCGTTCGAGTCGAAGACGTGCTCGGCCGCCGACCAGACGTGGATCAGGATCAGCTTCACGCCCGGGCCTGCCGCGAGCGCCTGCGCGTCGGCCTGGGCGTGCACGCCGGTGCTCTCGCCGTCGGTCAGGACGACGACGAGCCGGCGCCGGATGCCCGGGCTGAAGAAGTTCTGGTTCCCGAGCGCGGCAACCGCGTCGAGTGACGTTGCGAGGACGTTCGACGTCGTCGGGCCGGGGTTCTCGATCTGGATCGCGTTGCGGAGCGTGTTCGCGAAGACGTTCGGGTCGGAGTTCGGGAAGAGCGACGGCAGCGCGCGGTCGGTGAACGTCGCGATCCCCGACGGCTCCTGCGGGATGGCGTCCCGGATGCGGAGCGCGTCCGCCTTCGCGCGTGCAAGCCGGGTCGGGCTCTTCGCCGTGCGCGACGCCATCATCGAGCGCGAGATGTCGATGACGAAGAACGCCTGCGCGTCGGTGCGAACCCGAGTCGTCGTGCGCGACCGGAGCGCCGGCTGCGTCGCGGCGAGCCCGAGCACGATCGGGACGGCCGCGAGCGCGGCGACTCGCGGGAGGCGCCTGACCGGCGGCGGTGCAGGCAGTCGCAGCAGGCGCCGTGCGAAGGCCTCCCGCCGCGCAGCGAGCGCCAGCCCGGCGAGCGGGAGCACGCACGCGACCGCGGCCAGCGCGCCGAGCGGAGTCAGGAAGACGAGCGAGCCGAGCACGGGCTAGTAGCCCCGGCCGGGCACGCCGCCACCCGCACCCTTCTTGCCGGTCTTCGCCGGCCCGGCCTGCGAGTTGGTGCCGCCTCCGCGAGTGCCGTTCGGCGCCAGCTTGCGCCGGAGCCATTCGAGGTTGTACTTCGCGTCCTCGTTCGACGGGTCGAGCTCGACCGCGGCCTCGAAGTCGTTGACGCTCCGGTCGATCGGTGCCGGTGCGCTCGGGCCGCTCTGCTGGGAGTCGCGGTAGGCGAGGATGCCGAGCATGTTGTCGATGATCGAGTCCCGCTGGTGGTCGGCCCCGCCGGAGAGGTTCGTCAGGGCGAGCTCGAGCGCGGCCCGCCGCTGGCTCTCCGAGTAGCCGTTGTCGACTCCGTTGCCGAGGTAGCGGACGATCGCGAACTGCCGCGCCGCGCGGCGGAACGCGAGCTGGCCCTTGAGCCCGAGGAGGTCGCGCGAGAGGCCGGCCGGCAGGAAGGTGGAGGCGTGCCAGGTCGCCGTCGCGTGGTCTTGCGTGTAACGGACGTCGCCCGCCCGAACGCCGTTCTGCCAACTGCGCAGGTCGGAGGCGAACAGCGCCGCGAGCACCGCGACGGCGAGTGCGATGACGGCGACGGCGATCCGGACGCGGCTTGTGCCGAGCCGGCTCATGCGGGAGCCTCCGCGGCGCCCCAGCGCAGGCGCGCCGAACGCAGCTCGTTGAGCCCGAGCAGCAACGCGACCGCGATCGCAAGGGCGACGAGCCAGGTCGGGAAGCTCGCCTGCGGCGCCGCGCCGGCTGTCGGATTCTGGCTCGGCAGCTCGGCGGGGATGATCTTCGTCGCAATGCCGACGTAGCGATCGAGGTCGTTCTGGGCGGCGTTCAGCGGGATCACCGTCAGGCTGATCTTCTCAGCCTTGTAGCCGAGCAGCACCTGGCTCAGGCGGTCGAGGTCGTTCGGGTCGTCCTGGAGGTCGCTGATCAGCACGACGGCCGGGTGTTTCGCGTGGTTTTGGAGCTCGATCGTGCGCGCGAGGTCGAGGCCGAGCGCGATCTGCGTCCCGGCGGTGAAGGAGTTCGTCCACGGATTCAGCGGGAACGCCGGTTGCTCGCCCGGCGCGACCTTCGCGGGCAACTTGAAGTAGCGGATCAGCGGGCGCAACGCGGAGGCGGGCGTGCCCGGCGGCAGCGCCTCGTAGGCGGACGACGAGAAGACGACGAGCCCGTAGCGGCCACCGCGTGCGGCGATGTCGGTCAGCGTCTGGCCGATGCGCGAGAAGGTGTCGGTGCCGATGCTCGCTGAAAGGTCGAGCACGAGCATCCCGCCTGCGTTCGGCGACACGAGGGGTTGCTTGTTCAGGTGCGCGTGCCGCGCGGAAAGCGCCGCAGCGATCACGAGCGCGAGCAGTGCGATTGCGAGCGCGACGCGTGCGACCATCGTGCGCGCCGCGAGCTTCGCGAACACGTGCGCGCCCGCGTAGGGGATGAACCTCATCCGCCGTTCCTCCGCACAACCTCGACCTCGTCGGCGAGCTCGAGCGCACGATCCGGCGTGGGCTCCTCCTCCGACCACGCGACGTCGCCGGCCGTCCCGGCGAGCGGCTCGATCCCCTCACGCTCGAGGATATCCGCCAGCTGGCCGAGCGCCTTGCGGCGGTCGGCGGGATCGGGACGCCGTGCGGCGTCGCGGGTGTACGCGAGGGCGGCTTCGAGCGGCGTCAGACGGATGACGCCCCGCAGCCGCCGGCGCTCGAGCAGGCGCACGAGCTCGATCCCGAGGAGGCCGAGCCCGAGGACGGCAAGCGCTCCGGCGGCGGCCGTGAAGACGTCGGCCAGGACGCCCGGCGAGGCGGAGTACGACGGCGGGGAGAGGCCGCCGGACACGCGGAAGTGTGCCGACGCGCCCAGGTCGCCCTTCTGGAGCCTCGAGAGGATCGACATCTTGGGCCACTTGGCGGCCACCCGCAGCGGCTGGTTCGCCGCGGTGGCCGTGACGACGACCGGCGCGAGCTTGACTGGAAGCGGCTTGCCGATCGGCACGCATGCGTCGGTGGAGCACAGCACCGTGTAGCGGTAGCGGACGATCAGCTCGCCCCCGATGCGGCTTGTCGATACGGCCGGCGAACCGGTCTGGACGAACGGGTCGAACGTCGGGACGACGTGGATGCTCTTTGCCGGGACCGAGCGTGCGTCCGCGTCCACGTCGACCTCCGCAGTGACCGCGTCGCCGAAGAACGCAGGCCGCGGGGTGAGCGAGGTGCGGACGCTGAGCGGCTTCGCCGGTGCGGCCGCGGACGGGCCGCTGCTCCACCAGCCGAGCCCGGTGCCGACGAGGAGAACGGTGACCACCGCGGCTGCGGCGCCGGCTGCGGCAAGCACCCGTCGGTCGCTCATCGTCGACTCCGCATGTCGCGCCGGCGCTCGGCCCAGTCGAGGAAGGCGCGGTCGATCTCGCTGGGGTCGCTCGTGTCGATGAGCACCGGGTCGAGCCCGAGGGCGAAGAATCCGTCCTGCAGCGCGCGCACGCGCTCTGCGTTCGCGACGCGGCGGGCGCGCGCCTCGCGCCGGGAGAGCCGCACCTCGAGCACCTTGCCGTCGTGCGGGTCGGCGAGCGGAAGGACGAGCGGGCCGACGAGCGGGAAGCTCTGCTCCCAGATCGGATCCTGGACGACGACCGGCACGACCTCCCAGCGCCGCGCCGCGGCCGTCAGCCACACAGACTCCGGGGGAAGCGGCCCGAGGAAGTCGGAGATGACAAACACGAACGTTCCCGACGACAGCTCGCTGCGGAAGCGGGGCAGGAACTCGAGCCCGCGCTGGACGCCGTCCGCGGGCGCGTCACAGTCGGGCGCGTCGTCGTAGCGCGCCTCGATGCGCTGCCAGATCGCGCGACCCGTGGGCGCGAGCCAGAACGGCTCGCCGCCGCGCCCGCCGGCGCCCGCATAGTCGAGATACGCGACCGGGGCGTTCGCGGCCTCTGCGCTCTGCACGATCAGCTCAGTGGTCGCGCGCACGACATCGGGCTTCGAAAGCCACGGGAACGGCGGCGGATAGATCCCCATCGACGGGCGCCGGTCGGTCAAGAGGACGACGCGGGGCGCCTCGTCTGCGTACCGCTCTCGGACGACGAACTCGTCGCTGCCTCGCGCGGTCGAGAGCCGGGCGCTCGCGCGCCAGTCGATCGTCGAGATCGGGTCGCCGCGCGCGTACGGACGCGAGCCGGCGACGTCGGTGCCGTGGCCGCGACGCAGGCTCGGCGAGCCGCCGAACGGCAGCCCCGAGAGCCGGTACCTCGGCAGCAGCGGGAAGGTGCTGCGGGTGCGGACGGGCACGCGCTACGACGACGCGGCGAAGTCCGCGACCCAGTCGGGTCGCGGCGCGGGCGCCCGGTTGAGACATTCCTGCTGGATCCGGCGCAGCGTCTCGTCCCTCGTCAGGTTCCGCGTCTCGGCCAGATACGACGGCGAGAGGATCAGCCTGTGGCCGAGGACGGGAATGAAGAGGTGCTCGACGTCCTCCGGCATGACGTAGGTGCGGTCGTGCAGGAGCGCCCACGCCCGTGCGGTCTTGACGAGCGCGAGCGAGCCGCGCACGGACGCGCCGACCTCGACCTCGGCCAGGTTGCGCGTCTCGCGCACGAGCCGGACGATCCACGCATCCAAAAGCTCGTCGACGTAGACCTCCTCGCATGCGATCCGGAGCTCGCCGACCTCGGCCTTCGTGATCGCCGGCCGCAGCTCGTCGAGCGGGTGGCCCCGCCGCTGCTCACGCACGATCAGCACCTCCTGCTCCTCGTCGGGGTAGCCGAGGCTCGTACGCAGGAAGAACCGGTCGAGCTGCGCCTCCGGGAGCGGGAACGTACCCTCGTACTCGATCGGATTCTCCGTCGCCATCAGCAGGAACGGCTGCGGCAGCTGCCGCGAGACGCCGTCGACCGTCACCTGGTGCTCGGCCATCGCCTCGAGGAGCGCCGACTGCGTCTTCGGCATCGCGCGGTTGATCTCGTCGACGAGGATGATGTTGGCGAAGATCGGGCCCGGCTGGAACTCGAACCGGCGCGTCTCCTGGTTGAAGACGGAGAGGCCGGTCACGTCGGTCGGCTGCAGGTCGGGCGTGCACTGGACGCGGGACGGGATCGCGTCCTCGATCGTGGCCGCGATCGCCCGCGCGAGCACGGTCTTTGCCGTCCCGGGGACGTCTTCGAAGAGGACGTGGCCGCCCGAGAGGAGCGCCGAGAGGACGAGCCTGATCTCCTCGGTCTTGCCGTGGACGACCGTCTCGATGTTGTCGAGCAGACGCCTGACGACCGCCGTGCTTCCCGTTGCTTCCGCGCGCAAAGCCTCCCCTTACGACGCTTGTGACGAGGATCGTACCGGCCGGGTCGGGAGGTGGATGCCGCCCTCAGTGCGCTCAACCAAGCCGTCTGCGGCGAGGGCTGCGACAGCCTCGTCGTCGGCCGGGTCGCGCCCGTTCGCGACCGCGCGTAGTGCCTCCGCGCGCCGCTCCCGGAACGACCCTGCGAAGCGAGTCTGGCGCCGGAGCGGCTCGTAGCGGCGGCCGCGCGAGGGGCACAGAGCGACGAGCGGGCAAGCGTCGCAGCGGGGGACGCGGGCCAGGCAGACGGTCGCACCGAGGTCGAAGAGCGCCTGCGCGCAGACGGCGTCGAAGGCGTGGCCGGTGCGCTCCTGAACCCGGCGAACGTTCGTGTCGACGGGGAGCACGCCGTGGCCGAGCGCGAAGTTGCCGATCGCCGCCGCCGTGTACGGGCCGACCCCGGGCAGTTCGGTCAGGTCCTCCGGCCAGCCGGCCTCGGCGACGGCGACTGCAGCCCGGTGCAGGTTGACGGCGCGCCGGTTGTAGCCGAGCCCCTGCCACTCGCGGATCACGTCGGCGGTCGCGGCCGCGGCGAGGTCCTCAACGGTCGGCCACCGGTCCAGGAACCGCAAATAGCGAGGAACGACGCGCTCGACCTGCGTCTGCTGCAGCATCACCTCGGAGACGAGGATCGCGTACGGGTCACGCGTGCGTCGCCAGGGAAGGTCGCGGCCGGACTGGCCGTACCAAGCCAACAGCAGGTCGTCGTGCGTCACCGGTATTGGGAAGGGTCGCTTTCGGGGCTTCGGTGCGGCATGATCCATGACGTCCATCGAGGAGGGTTTAGATGATCGCATCGCAGGCCGGACCCGACCCGCTGCGCTGGAAGGCGCTCACCGTCGTGTGCGCGGCGTTCTTCATGACCGTGCTCGACGTCTCGATCGTGAACGTCGCGCTGCCGTCGATCGGTAAGTCGCTCCACTTTTCGCGCGACAACCTGCAGTGGGTCCTGACTGCCTATGCGATCACCTTCGGCGGCTTCCTGCTCCTCGGCGGCCGCGCCGCCGACATGTTCGGCCGGCGCCGCGTGTTCCTCGTCGGTGTGGCGGTGTTCACGGTCGCCTCGCTCGTCTGCGGTCTGGCCTGGTCGGAGGGCGTCCTGATTGCCTCGCGCGCTGTGCAGGGCCTCGGCGCCGCGATTATCTCGCCGGCAGCGCTCTCGATCATCACCACGACCTTCGACGAGGGCGCCGAGCGCAACAAGGCGCTCGGCATCTGGGGCGCGATCGGCGGCGGCGGCGCGGCCATCGGCGTGCTCGCCGGCGGCGTCCTGACGAAGTACCTCGGTTGGGAGTGGATCTTCTTCGTCAACGTGCCCGTCGGCGCCCTCGCGTTCGTGCTTGCGCCGCGCTTCGTTCGTGAGAGCCGCTCGGATCGCAAGGTGGCGCCCGACTGGTACGGCGCCGTCACGGTCACCGCAGGGCTCGCGCTGCTCGTTTACGCCGTCTCGAACGCGCCCAACCACGGCTGGGGCTCGGCGCAGACCCTCGGGGTGCTCGCGGTCGCCGTCGCCCTGCTCGTCGCCTTCGCGGTGATCGAGACACGCGTCAAGGATCCGCTGATGCCGTTCCGCATCTTCCGCGTCAGCACCGTCGCCGGCGCGAACGTCTCCAGCCTGCTGCTGGGCGGCGTCACGTTCGCCAACTTCTTCATCCTGACGCTGTTCGTGCAGCAGGTCCTCGGCTGGTCGGCGCTGAAGACCGGCGTCACGTTCATCGCCACGGCGGGGACGGCGATCCTGTGGGCCGGAGTGGCTCAGGCGCTGACGACGAAGATCGGCGCGAAGGTCGTGCTGGCGATCGGCTTCGTCGCGATGACTGCCGGGATGGTCTTGTACACGCAGATCCCCGTGCACGCGTCGTTCTGGAGCGATCTGCTGCCGGCCTACCTGCTGGTCGGCTTCGCGCTGCCGTTCACGTTCATCCCGGTTTCGATCGCTGCTCTCGCCGGCGTCGAGGCGCACGAGTCCGGGCTCGCATCCGGGCTCTTCAACACCGCCCAGCAGGTCGGCGGCGCGATCGGCGTCGCGGTCACGTCGTCGGTGTCGCTCACGCACTTCAACCACCTCGTGAAAGCGGGCGAGAAGTTCCCGCAGGCCTTCACGGCCGGGTCGCAGTGGGCGTTCTGGGTGTGTGTCGGGATCAGCGTCGCGGCGCTCGTCGCAACGGTGGCGCTGATCAAGCCGTCGGAGCTCAAGAACCTCGACGAGCTCGAGGAGAGCGCGATCGTCGCCTAAGAGCTCGCCGAAGACGGCAGCCAGCTGAAGCGGCGCAGGGCGACCAGGAGCCCGGCGACGGCCCAGGCAGCGAGCACCGCCAGGTCCTGCCAGACGATCCCGGCACCGTGGACGGCCGGGTCGTACGCGTGGTGGAGGCCGTCGGCGAGGTGCTGGACCGGGAAGACCTCGGCGACGTGACGGAGCCACGACGGCAGGTTCACGTTCGGGATGAACACGCCCGAGATGAAGTAGAGCGGCAGCATGATCGCCTGCACCATCGGCTGGGCGGCGTCCTCTGAGTGGATCGCGGTCGAGAGCGCGTAGGCGAGCACGCAGAACGTGACGGAACCGACGACGCCGGTCAGCGCGACGCCCGGGATCGCGCGCGGCGCCAGGTGGACGCCGTA
>Ga0070731_10002697_pt1 | contig 16652 bp, 13 predicted proteins | sample Coa_R1_2_FD_66448 | JGI IMG/M metagenome (GOLD analysis project Ga0070731, IMG submission 66448) | Surface soil microbial communities from Centralia Pennsylvania, which are recovering from an underground coalmine fire - Coalmine... | ecosystem: Environmental > Terrestrial > Soil > Unclassified ...
CGCGGGCGATGAACATCGCAGTGTTCCTCGACGAGGTCATGCCAATCAACGGCGCGCTGATGGTCATCCCGAAGAGCCATAAGCAGGGCGTGCTCGCGGCCGGCCACGATACGGCCACGACCTCCTATCCGCTGTGGACGCTCGACAACGAGACGGTGACGCGGCTCGCCGCCGCAGGCGGCATCGTGGCGCCGACGGGCAAGCCCGGCTCGGTGCTGATGTTCCACGGCAATCTGGTGCACGCCTCGCCGCCGAATATCACGCCCTATCCGCGCAAGATCGTCTACCTGACGCTGTGCGCCTGCTCGAACCACATCACCAAATTTACCCGCCCGGAATGGATCGCGCACCGCGATTTTGCGCCGATCATACCGGTCGCTGACGACGCCCTCGTCGCTTATGCGCGGGCGCACAAGGTGGCGGCGGAGTAACGGGACGCGCCGCGCTTGAATGCGATGAACGGTCTATTGGCTTTTGAGCTGCGCCGCCGGGAAATACAATCCCAGCAATCGCCGGTCCCACCAGATGCCCTGCGCTTTTTCCTCGCTGTCGGCATAGGTGTATTCGTAGAATTTCGCGCGCACATAGAGCGGCGGCTTGTCGGGGAAAGGGTTGTTCTGCAGCAGCGCCGTCACGGTGGGTTCATTCTCGAGTAGCCGCTGGAGGAAACGCGAGAACCAAAACAGGCGCTTTGGGTCCTCGAGCGCGGCGAACCACATCTGCCAATCCAGCCGCGGCTGATGCGGAATGTTCCACAGCGGGCGGCGCGTGACGTCGCCGGGCTTGTAGCGGAATTCGTATTCGCGCCATTCGGCACCGTCGGACGAACCCTCGATGACGATTTCGTCGCGCTTGGTGGTCATCACCGCGAACAGGCCGTAAGGGCTGGTGAGATGCAGCGGCTCGAGAAAGCGGGCGACCGAGCGCGCCGCCGCGGGCGGGCTGCCGCCGAACCGCGCATCCATCTGCACCAGGCTGTCGAACACGATCAACAGCGCCACGGCGCTGACGGCGACGGTCACCGCCGGTCGCGGCGGGCTATTTGCCGCGCGAACCGCCAGCAGCCGGGCGACGCGCCGCGGCAATATCTTTTGCAACGCCGCGTCATCGAACAGCGGCAGGCACAACAACGCGGTCTGGAGGTTGAACCAGTTGTAATTCCCGGTGATGAGAATGCAGGTTTCCAACAGCAGCATGCCGAAGCCTGCAAAAAACCGCAGCCGGCGCGGACAGAAGATCAGGAACGGCAGCACGAGCTCGACCAAGAACGTGCCGCCGACGGCGAACTTCAGCACGCCGGGCGGCAACCGCGCGGCGTACCAAGCAAGCGGCGTCGGCAGCGGCTGGGTCAGAAAGTGATAGGACAGCGCCGAGAGGTTCCACCAGTTGGGATCGCCGCTGGCGAGTTTGACGACGCCCGACATGAACATGAAACGGAACAGCAACCAGCGCAGCAGCCAAATGCCCGGCATCTGGGCGAAGCTCAACAGCAGCGCGACAACCCCGGTCTCCAACAGGAACGTGTCCCATTGGAAGCTCATGAAGACTTGCCCGGCGCAAAACAGCGAGAGGTAGAGTGCGTAGAGCAGGAACAGGCAGAAGCGCGAAAATACATTGAAGACCAGCAGCACAGCGAGCGCGGCGCCCGCCCAGCACACCGCTGCAACGGCGAAATCGCTGGCATTCACCCAGAACACCATCGGCAACAGGTAGAAACGCTCCGGTCCGAAACGGCTGGCGACGGCATCGACCAGTTCGGTGACCGGCAAGATGCCGTGGCTGCCGATCAGCCCCTGCGCCTGCACGGCAAACGAGACGAAGGCCGACAGGTAGATCAGCCCAAGCAGGCGCAGGAACAGGAACGACACCAGATCGTAGCGTGGCGGCTCGAAGTTCCGGCCCCACAGCAATAGGCTGACGCGATAAAACGCTGGACGATGCGCGGCGATGAACGCGTAAGCCAGTTCGGAGACGGCCGCGAACCCAGGCAGTTTTCGATACAGCGTGACCCAGAAACCCTTGCCGCGGGCGAAGCTCAGGGTCAGGAAGCTTGCGTAGGCGGCGCTGGCGCGATGGCCGCTCGGCGTGATGAATTGCACCGCGCGTTGAAAATCGGCGAGCGGGATCGCGGGATATTGTGCCGCCACCTCCTGATACGGCCGGTAATCGACGCGGTCGCCGGTAAGCTTCTGCCAGTAGCGCGCCCAATAGCCGCAGAACCCGCAATCGCCATCAAAGACCAGCAGCGGCCGGGGTTTGGCGGCCGGCGCTTTAGCGGTTTTGGCAGGCTGATTTCCGGATGTCTCTTGCATGCGCAAGTCGCTCAATCCATCAAGCCGAGGATTTCCTTCACACGGCGGAGGTCGTAGATTCAATCCCTCCGGCGCCCGTCCACTCCAGCGACGCTGTGCGTCGCACTCCTCCGCGTGACGATAAGCGAGGATAAAACATGAATCTGCAAGCCATGCTGGCCGCGCGCGTCGATGCCGGCAAGCCGGTCCCCGTCGGAACGGCGCCGGAAAATTCGGATCGCGTACCGCGATTTTGCGCCGATCGTGCCGGTCGCCGACGATGCGCTCCTCGCTTATGCGCGCGCACCGCGTTGCGGCCGAACAAAGAGGAACTCGCGCGGCGCTATTTCACCGCCGCCTGCTCCATTGCCAACTCGGCCTGGAGACTCGCAACATCGCGAAATATCGAGGCGACGGCGAGCACACGGCCATTGCGCTTGTAGCGGATGAGACAATCCTTCGCTTTGATATCACCGTCGATCGCGGTCTCGTCCCACTGCTCGGCATGACCGACATAGTTGATCGGGATGTCGTAATGCTGGCTCCAGAAGAACGGCACGGCGTCAAATCGCTCGTTCAGCCCCAGCATATTGGCGGCCACGGTTTGGCCCTGGCGTTCCGCCACCACCCAATGCTCGACACGGATGCGGTCGCCGGAATGCGGATCCGGCCAGCGCGCGATATCGCCGGCGGCATAGACGCCGCGAACGCCCGTCTCCAGGAAGGCATCCACGGCGACGCCGCGATCGATAGCGAGACCAGCCTGCTCGGCCAGTTTAAGACGCGGCCGCACACCCACGCCGACGACGACGACGTCCAGCTTGGCGCCGCTCTTGAGCATGGCGCTTCGGCCGTCGATTGCGGTTACGGTGTCTTGCAGATGAAAGACGACACCGTGCTCTTCATGCAGCGCATGAATGAAGTCGCCCATCTGCGGCCCAAGCACGCGTTCCATCGGGCGCTGTTCCGGCGCCACAACATGAACCTCAATGCCGCGGACGCGCAGTGCCGCCGCGGCCTCAAGCCCGATGAAGCTCGCACCGATGATAAGTGCGCGCCGCGCATTTTCCGTCGATTTGATGATGGCGCGGCAATCGGCGAGCGACCGCAGCGAATGGACATGCGGCTGATCGGCGCCCGGGATCGGCAGCCGAACCGGTTCGGCGCCGGTTGCCAGCAACAGCCGGTCATAAGCTAGATTCTTGCTGCCGGCGATTATGACTTGGCGTGCTTTGACGTCGATGCCGGTCACCTCGGCATTGAGCTGCAACTCGATGTCATTTTCGGCGTAGTACGCATCCGGGCGGAGCGACAGCCAATCCTCCGGTGCGCTGCCGGCGAGATAATCCTTGGACAGGTTCGGCCGATCGACTGGCGGAACGGCATCGTGGCTCAACATGACGATGCTGCCGCCAAAGTCGCGTCGCCTCAGAATCTCGGCCGCGGCAAAGCCCGCGGCGCCGCCGCCGACAATGACAATCCGACCGGAAAAGTTCGCGCTTGAAGGGGCCTGCGGTTTTGGTTGCTCGCGTTTTTCCTTGACGAAGATTCGCCCGGCATGTTGTTCGACCTTCCAGCAGTCGATCGGGCTAAAGGCCGGCGCGGGCAACGCCTCGCCGCTGTGCAGATCGAAGCAGGCGTGGTGCCAAGGGCAGCGAACGGTTTGCCCGGTCACGATACCGTCCGCCAACGGCCCATGATAATGACTGCAATGGGCGCCGATCGCGAATAAGTCGCCACCGGCCTGGACGAGCAACACCTGCTCGTCGCCGACGTGCCCAACCAATCGGCCACCGACGAGATCGGCGAGAGCGACACCGTGCGTAAGATCGGGCCCGCCGGCCGAAGCTTGTTCCTGGGCCATTGTCGCCTCTCTTCGCCGTCAGGCGGTCAGGTCAAGAAATTCCTGGCGAAGCTGCGGGCTGTCGCGGAAGCAGTCAACTAAATCGGTCGTCCGCAACGGCAGAAGCAGCCTGTTTAGCGCGGTGTTGGGCCATGGGCTGTTCCTTTCCTGGTGTAGATGGCTCTGCGGCGAGAAGGTTCCCAGCGTAGACACCAGCGAAGCGCCTAAATTCAATGCTGCATTGGATGCGTTTCAATGCAAAAGGATCCGCGTCACCGCCGCGAATACATCGAACAGGTAATTCCCTTCACGCGGCAGAGGTCGTAGATTCAATCCCTCCGGCGCCTGTCGTCTACTCCAAAGACGCTGCGCGTTGAACTCCTCCGCGTGACGATAAGCGAGGATAGAACATGAATCTGCAAGCCATGCTCGCCGCGCGCGTCGAGGCCGGCAAGCCAGTCCGGGTCGGACTGATCGGCGCCGGAAAATTCGGATCGCGCACCGCGATTTCACGCCGATCGTGCCGGTCGACGACGACGCGCTGCTGCGGTACGCGCGGGCGCACAAGGTGGCGGCGGAGTGATTTCAAATATCAGTCTCACTAGTCGCAGTGTATCCTAGTTTAAAATGCTCCTCAATTTCCCATCTTTAGAAGTTTGATTGTCTGCTCAACAAAGCCTATCCAAGAGGATCGAGTATCTTCCTCGATGGCTTTGAAGCCTAACTCACACTTTAGAGCGTTAATCGTTGCGGCCAGTGTGTTATCCGTGTTCAAGAGTTTTTCAATCTTGAGTACCGCATGCAGGACCGTGGTGTGGTCGCGGCCACCAAAGCGGCGTCCAATTTCCGGCAACGAGCGCAGCGTCAAAACCTTGGCCAGGTACATCGCCACCTGGCGCGGCCGCACCACATTGGCGGTGCGGCGCGACGATAAGAGGTCGGCGCGGCTGACATTGTATTGACGGGCGACGAAGCGCTGGATGTCCTCGATGCGCACCCGCTTGGGTTCCGCCGGCCGGATCAGGTCGCGCATTTCACGCTCGGCAATTTCCAGCGTCACCGGCTGTCCGGTGAGCTTGGCATGGGCCAACAGGCGGTTGACCGCACCTTCGAGGTCGCGGCCGTTATGGGTGACGGATTTGGCGATGAACGCCAGCACCGGCGCCGGCACTTCGAAGCCGGGATGATGCAGGCGGGCGGCGGCGATCCGGCTCTTGAGGATTTCAAGCCGCAATTCCTCGCCGAGCGAGCCGATCTCGACGACCAGGCCGCCGGCGAGCCGCGAGCGCACGCGGTCGTCCAGACTTTCAAGATCGGCCGGCGGCCGGTCGCTGGCGATCACCACCTGTCGTCCGGCGTCGATCAGGGCATTGAGGGTGTGGCAGAATTCGGCCTGGGTCGAGCGGCCTTGCAGGAACTGCAGGTCGTCGATCACCAGAACGTCGATGGCGCGTACCGCCTCCTTGAAGGCGAGCGTGGTCTGCGTCCGCAACGCCGAGACGAAGCCGTACATGAACCGCTCGGCCGTCAGGTAGAGAATCTTGCGATCGCCGCCATTGTTGCCGGCCCAGCTGATGGCTTGCAGCAGGTGGGTTTTGCCAAGGCCGCCAGCGGCATGAATGTAGAGCGGATTGAACATCAACGGTTCGCCGCGCCGGCTGGTCGCGACCTGCTTGGCAGCGGCGTGAGCCAGTGTGTTCGATCGCCCGACAATGAACGTGTCGAACGTCAAGCGCGGCTCGAGCGGCGAGCCGTCGAGCGCTTCATGCACGGTCATGAAGGGCACGCCAACAGTCGTATGCCCCTGCGCCTCAGCCGGCAACGCCACGGTTGCGGAGATATTGGGATTCAAGGATGAAAGTTTTATCGTGGCAGAGCGAACACTCAACTCTACGCGTGTGACACCGGGCTCCTCCTCCCGCCACTTGGCTAGGACGCGCTCGCTGTAATGCGATTGAATCCAGTTGCGCAGGAACCGGGTCGGCACCGTCAGGCGCAAGAGACCATTATCTGCCGCTTCGAGCTCCATACGCCCGAACCAGCTGGTGAATACGTCGTCACCGACTTCGGACCGCAATCGATCCTTTACCCGCCGCCATCGCTCCTGGTCTGTGCTGATCATTTTTTATCTCGCGGCCCCGGATCGGCCTACCAATGCGTCGGTTAGTTGCGGTTCCGCGCTCCCCAGCATCGGATCGACTGCCGCTGTGTTAGCGCTTTTTAATTCGCTGGCTGCCTCCTTAATAAGATCGAAATATAGGTTGGGGTTGCGATCTATGCTGATCTGCGGCCTGTCGAGTCTATTCAGCTGTGATCCGAATTCCTGCTGTATGTCGACCAGATAAGCGCTGTAACGTTTGAAAGCTTCAACCAGTTTTTCTGTGGGCTTAACAAGCTTTTTGCGCCCATCATTCGGATGGACCGAAATTTCCAGATAACCTTCTAACTTAAGGCTACATATCCGATCAGTCACGGTCTTTGGATCTATCTTGAAACCGCCAGCGATCATTTTTGTAAGCTGACCAAGAATGCAGATTTCATCACCAAAGGCATTCTGCATCATCACGACATTTACAATTTGTCGATAGTCCTCAAATTTTAGACTTCTACTGTTCTTGAAAGACTCGCTCCACGCGCGTGCCAGCATCGTCTCCATGTTGACGGCAGGCCACACGCTCGCTGCAAGTTTCCGACAGTCTGGCATCGCGACTCAGTCTCTAAAGTGGCCGGTGAATTGATGATACAAGGTCTTCATCATTGACATAAGTCCGAAATCTGGATCGATCACATCGCAATCTGTAAGATTACCCAGGCAAGCAAAAAAGCTATAAAACATAGCGCGGCGATGCCGACTATTCCGGATGCTTGGCCCTTCGCAATACGGAAAATTTCGAAACTAAGCTGGGATTGATCTTGTCTCATTTCGACTGATCCTTGAGAGATAAATTCCATGCTAGGGCACCAAGCGATTGTTACAATGGACATTTTCGGAACAAAGTCGGATATTGGAATAAAAAAATATGCCCAAAAATCGGATGTAATTCCGTGGATGTTCTCAGGCCCGGTGCGAGAAATGATTCAATGAATCTCCAATCCCTCCTCGCCGCGCGCGTCGATGCCGGCAAGCCGGTCCGGGTCGGACTGATCGGCGCCGGAAAATTCGGCTCGATGTTTCTGGCGCAAGTGCCGTCGATCGCGGGACTTGAGGTTGCGCTGATCTGCGATCGCGACGTCGAGCGCGCCAAAATCGCATGCAAGAACGTCGGCTGGGATGCCGCGCGCATCGCCCGCACGCGCTTCGCCGACAATGGCTGCGAGGCCTGTAGCGATGAGCACGTCGATGTCGTGATCGAGGCGACCGGCGAGCCGGCGGCTGGCATTGCGCACGCGCTCGGCGCGTTCGCGGCGCGCAAGAATATCGTCATGGTCAATGTCGAAGCCGACGCGCTGGCCGGCGCTTACCTCGCCGGCAAGGCGCGCGAGGCCGGCGTCATCTATTCGATGGCCTACGGCGATCAGCCGGCCTTGATTTCGGAAATGGTCGATTGGGCGCGCGCGGCGGGCTTTGAAGTTGCCGCCGCGGGCAAGGGCACAAAATACCTGCCGGCCTATCACACCGTCACGCCCGACGGCGTGTGGCAGCATTACGGACTGACGGCCGCGGAAGCCAAAGCGGCCGGCATGAATTCGCAGATGTTCAACTCGTTTCTCGACGGCACCAAATCGGCCATCGAAATGGCGGCGGTGGCCAATGCCTGCGCGCTCGACGTGCCGCATGACGGGCTTGGCTTCCCGCCGTGCGGCGCCGACGAACTCGCCCGCGTGCTGCGGCCGAAAAGCTTTGGCGGCGTGCTGGAACGCGACGGCATGGTCGAAGTGGTCTCCTCACTCAAGCGCGACGGCGCGCCGGTCGAGCGCGACCTGCGCTGGGGCGTCTATGTCGTGCTCAAGGCGCGCAACGACTACGCCGCGGCCTGTTTCAAGCAATACGGCCTGCCGACCGATGCGACCGGCCGTTACGCGGCGATGTACAAGCCGTTCCATCTGATCGGATTGGAATTGTCGATTTCGGTGCTTAATGTCGCGCTACGCGGCGAGCCGACCGGAAGCTGCCGCGGTTTCCGCGGCGACGCCGTGGCGGTTGCCAAGCGCGCGCTCAAATCAGGCGAGATGCTCGACGGCGAAGGCGGCTACACCGTCTATGCCAAGCTCATTCCGGCGCAGCGCAGTCTAAAACTCGGCGCATTGCCGATCGGGCTGGCCCATCGGGTCAAGCTTTTGCGCGACGTTGGTGCCGGCGAAATTTTGACCGCAGAAGACGTCGCACTCGACGGCAATTCGCAAGCCGTGCATATCCGCCGCGAGATGGAGCGGCAGGCGCAGCCGCCCGGCAAGGTGATGGCCGCGGAATAGCGTGAGGACATGCCATGATCGCCGTCATTTTCGAGGTGTGGCCGGCCGACGGCCAGAAGCAGAATTATCTCGACACCGCCGCAGCGCTCCGCCCGGAACTGGAGAAGATCGACGGCTTCATTTCAGTCGAGCGCTTCCAGAGCATCACCGAGCCGGCCAAGATGCTGTCGCTGTCGTTCTTCCGCGATGAAGCGGCGGTTGCGGCGTGGCGCAATGTCGAAGGCCATCGCCGCGCGCAGGCCAAGGGACGCGGCGAGGTGTTCGCCGATTATCGACTGCGCATCGCCGGCGTCATTCGCGACTACGGCATGCAAGACCGCGCGCAGGCGCCGCGCGACAGCCGCTCGACGCACGGCTGAGCTTTGTCGCGATCACTCCGCCGCCAGCCGCGGCGGCGGCCGCATGCTTTCGACGCCGTCGGCCGCCGTCGCCGAGATGGTGGTGCGCACCATGTAGCGCGGCTCGTTGCCCGGCCACGGCCGGCCGCGGTGCATGGTGGCGCGGTTGTCCCACATCACCACGTCGCCCGACCGCCACTTGTGCTCATAGGTCGTGCCGGGCGCGGTCGCGGCCGCGGTCAATTCCTCGATCAGCTTGTGGCCCGCCGTCTCTTCCATGCCTTCAATCGCATAGGTGTGCGAGGCCAGGTAAAGCGCGCTGCGGCCGTTGACCGGATTCTTCCACACCATGCGCCAGCATTGCGGCGGCAGCGCCTCGAGTTCCTCCGGCGTGGCGACGCCTTCCGCGATTTTGCCGCGCGAATGCCCGTAGCTGTGCCAGGCGAACGAGTTTTCGAGCTTCCTTTGCATCGCCGGATCGAGCCGTTCGAAGGCAAGCCGCGTCGAGGCGAATTCGGTCTCGCCGCCCGTTGCCGGAATGGTGCGCCCGGAGAGCACCGAGGTCAGCGCCGGCACGCTCTTAAACGACGAGTCGGTATGCCAGAGCTGGTTGGCCTTGTTGCGCAGGGCATAGCGGTGATCCTCCGGCACGACTTTGCCGTCCGGACCGATCGTGGTCAGGATCACGAAATGAGTGCCGGTGCCGAGCGAGCCGACCTTGGTGACCTCCGGCGGTCCGAAACGGCGCGAAAAGGCGAGCTGGCCTTCGCCGTCGATCTGCTGGCCGCGAAACACCAGGACGGAATGTTGTTCGAATGCGGCGCGCACCGCCTTGTAGGTGGCGTCGTCATGAGCGACATCGGCGAGCGTCACGCCACGCAGCTCGGCGCCGAAGCCGGGAGCCAGAGGAACGATTTCCATTGGCGCAACCTCCGTAAGTTCTGTTTCTGAGTCGAATTTCCCGCAAAAATACTCTTCTGGCAAGCAATCGTCATCCGCCAATAGGAAGCCCGCGTTGCGCCTGCCGCGGGCGCGAATTAGGGTTGATGCGCCGCGAACGGCGGGCATTTGCAAGAGCGGCCGACCGCGGCGCGTCGAGCGGGGAACGCCCATGCTGGAAGACCTTCTGGTCCGCCGGTCCTTCAATGCCGTCACCGACCTGATCGACGCGCAGGTGGCGCGTGGACTGCCTGAAAAAATCGCTTTCGTCGATTCCGACCGTGCGCTCAGCTACGGCGAATTGCAGGCGAAGAGCTGCGCCTTCGCGCACGCCTTGCAGGCCTTTGGGCTGCGGCCGGAAGAACGGCTCGCGCTGCTGCTCTACGACGGCGTGGATTTTCCGGTGGCGTTCTGGGGCGGGGTGCGCGCCGGCGTCGTCGTGCTGCCGCTCAACACGCTGCTCACCGCCGAGCAATACGCCTACATTCTCGGCGACAGCCGGGCTTCGGCAATCGTCGCTTCGGCATCGCTCGTCAAGTCGCTTATTCCCGTTCTCGACCGGCTGCCGCGACTGCGCACCGTCATTCTCGTCGGCGCCAGCACGGCCGACCACGTCGCGTTCGCCGGCCGCGAGGTACGGGATTTCGCCGAACTCTTGGCATGCGGCAGACCGGACCTCTTCACCGCACCGACGCTGTCCGACGAAGTCGCGTTCTGGCTGTATACGTCCGGTTCGACCGGCGAGCCCAAGGGAGTCAAGCACGTTCACACCACGCCGCTGGCGGCGGCGCGGCTGATGGGCGAGCACATCATCGGCATCCGCGAGGACGACGTGGTGTTCTCGGCGGCGAAACTATTTTTCTCCTACGGCATGGGTAACGCCATGGCGTTCCCGATGTCGGTCGGCGCCACCACCGTGCTGCTGCCGCAACGTCCGACGCCGGAGGCGGTGTTCGATGTCATGCGGAAGCATCGGCCGACCATCTTCTACGGCGTGCCGACGCTTTACGCCTCGCTGCTCGCACACAAGGACATGACCCGCGGCGCCGGCTCGGATCGGCTGCGGCTTTGCATTTCCGCCGGCGAGGCCCTGCCCGCCGCACTCGGCGAGCGCTGGCGCGCAACGGCCGGCGTCGACGTGCTTGACGGCATCGGCTCGACCGAAATGTTCCAGACCTTTCTTTCAAACCGCCCTGGCGACGTACGCTACGGCACGACCGGAAAGCCGGTGCCGGGCTACGACGTCAAAATCATCGACGAGCAGGCGCGCGAAGTCGCCGACGGCGAGATCGGCGAACTCGTGGTGCGCGGCGCCACCGCCGGCGAAGGCTACTGGAACCAGCGCGCCAAGAGCCGGCGCACCTTCGCCGGCGAATGGGTCTTCACCGGCGACAAGTATTTCCGCGACGCCGACGGCTATTACCACTATTGCGGCCGCACCGACGACATGTTCAAGGTGAGCGGCATGTGGGTTTCGCCCTTCGAGGTCGAGGCGGCGCTCGCCTCGCATGAGGCGGTGCTGGAAGCCGCCGTGATCGGCAAGGAAGATGCCGATGGGCTGGTCAAGCCGAAGGCCTTCATCGTGCTGCGCAAAGGTTATGCCGCCGACGAGCGCCTGATCGAAAACTTGCGGGTGCACGTCAAGCAATGCGCCGGGCCGTGGAAATATCCGCGCTGGATCGACATCCGGCCCGATCTGCCGCGCACCGCGACCGGCAAAATTCAGCGCTTCAAGCTGCGGGAATGGGAGTCGTAAGTCCGATTCATTCAAGCCGCTTCAATGGAGATTAGGCGCGTGAACTCGCCCCGGCGACGCCTCTATTGTGGCGGCTCGACCAGCGCCCACAGCCGCCACGCCCGTCCTGCGTCGCAGTCCTGAATGTCCAATGGCGCGCCGGCGTCTCTTATCTGATACCGAAGTTCCAGGCACCGGTTGTTTATTCCGACGATCTGATAATAGTCCTTTACCGCCACCATTTTCCAATGCTGGTTGGCGCCGCCCTCGCACGTCGCAATGCCGACTGCATCCTGCGCATCGCCGCGCCCCCATGACGTGACGCAGAGGTTGCCGATCTTCAGCTCCAGCGTCTGGTCGTCATAGACGAAGACTTGTTGGGGCGCCTTGTAGCATTCCCACATCTGCAATCGCATGCCGGTCGAAAACTGCGCGCGTGGCACGTCCAGGCATTTACCGCCCATGTCGGCGTGGCTTTGAATGACCAAGCGCAGAGTGGCGGCGCCGAGGTCGGTCGGCACCGCTGTCACCCACAGCATCGCCCATAGCGCGAGGGCGCAGACGCGAGCGAACGGCATGGCGCACTTATTTCAATACGGCTTGCCGGCTTCGCGTCAATGAGCCCGCATCCCAGTCGGCGGGTTCTTATGCGAATGTCAGAATTGGACCGCTAGCCGCCGCCGGCGTCGCGCAACACGCGCTCACTCAGCTGGATTGGGTCGCGCTCGCCGCGGCGCGCCAATTCGATAATGCGTATCGCGACAGCTTCGCGCTCGCGTGCCGCGTCGTGCGACAACTTGAGCACCCGGCACGCTTCCTCGAAGGCGACCGACATGGCCGCCGTCGCCTCGGGCTCGAAGACGGCGTCGTTTCGCAGGAACGGCAGTATCGCGCCCATCTCGACTTCTCTCGCTGCCCCCCGGGGGGTTTTCCGCAGCAGTAATTCATGCGCTTTACAATATTACTTGTCAATTTGCTTTTCCTTATACCTAAAATACTGTCTTTATGCATGATGCTTGCCAGCAGCCATTTGAGCCAAAACTGTCAATACTTACCTGAACTGTTAGCGCGCCTAAGCTGTGAAAAGCATAAAAATCTCAGTTGACGACCATTCCCCAGTTTACTAATTATACTAACAAATATTGTGGAGGGGAGATATCACCATGAGCGAACGATCGCGTGGCGAGCGTCTTCAGATCATGCTGTCGCCGGAGGAATTGAGCTTGATCGACGATTTCCGCTTCGAAAAGCGCATGCCAAGCCGGGCGGCTACGGTGCGCGAATTGTTCCGGCGCGGGCTCGCGGCGGAAGGATTTGGGATGGCGCCGTCGGGGCAGAAGTCGAAGGATTTCGGCGTCAACGGCAAGACGCCGCGGGCGCGGCGAAAGGAGCTGCGAGTCGGACAAGCTTGAGAGAAGCCGCCCAACGGCCCTTACTTCACTTTAACGCCTCTGACTTCAATGCCGCCGCATTTGACGCACTCAAAAGTGTAGATATCGCGCTGGGCGTTTTCGGACTCGATACCGAAGAGGCGCAGCTCGAGCTTGCATTTCGGACACACCAACAAGGACTTTATGAGCTTTTGCATGGGCGCCATCGAATGTTTCCCGGCTTCATGGCTCGGAAGCGTTTGCTGGTTCTTGCTGTCGCAAAAGCGCTAAACCGCTCGGCCTGGCGCAGATCGGCTGCTCGCTGATGCGAGAGTGCGCCAACGGGGCGGCGGAGTCGAGGTTCACAAGACACCCATTACCACATTTCGCTGCAATGACTCGTCAGTGAGTTGCCAGTCGGCGGCAACCGCGGCAACGATTTGGCTCAATCGCCGAACAACCGCTGCACCAGACGGCGCGCCAGAACGCCGGCGACGCGGCGGCGGTAATGGCCGGGCGTGAATGTGGTTTTCATCGCCATGATCTGGTCGCGGATCAGCGCATCGAGACCGGCGAAAACGCGTTGATCGAGTGGGCCGCCGCAGAGTTTTTCGGTGCCCGAAAGCCGCACCGGCCGCGGATTGGTGCCGGTGAAGGCGACGCGCAGATCCGTGAGCTTATTGCCCTCGCGCCGCAATGCCGCCGCGACGCCAGTGACCGGATATTCGATCGAGCGGCGGATGCGGATCTTGTCGTAGGCCGAGCGCAAGCCGGGCGTATTTCTAGCGCGCACGGCGGCGATGAATTCGCCGGCGCGCAGCGACAAAAAATATTTGCCGTCGCCGCGCGTTTCCGTCACCGGCTCGTCCTGCCGCGCATAGCCGATATAGAGATCGGCGAGCGGCATGGTGCGCGCGCCCTTTGGCCCGGCAATCTCGATTTCGGCATCGAGGACAAGCAGTGCCGGCGCCAGATCGCCCGAGAAGGTCGCGAAACACACGCCTCGGCTTTTCGGCGCGACATGGCAGATCGTCCCGGTGGTTTTGAGGCAATGCTGATTGGCATCGCGCCACCATTCGCTTTGATTGTAGAAAATGCAGCGGGTATCGAGGCAGAGATTGCCACCGACCGTGCCCATATTGCGCTGGGTCGGACCGGCGATATGCGCGGCGGCCTGCGTCAATACCGGATAATGCCGCACCACGTCGGCATGCGCGGCAAGTTCGGCAAGCGTCACCGCCGCGCCGATTTTAAACCCCCGCGCGTCAACCTCGATGGCGCGCAGTTCGGCCACGCCATTGATGTCGATCAGCGCCGGCGGAGCGACGATGCCACGGCGGATATTCACCACCAGATCGGTGCCGCCGCCGAGCAGGCTGCTCGCAGGATGCGCCGCGCGCGCCTCGATCAACGCAGCGAGCGTTTTCGGCCGAACCAGCGCGAATTCCGGCAGCGCATCCATTATGCGCCGCTATCCGCCCTGCGTCCGCGGGCGCGCTTCTCCAGCGCCGCAAAGACGCGATCCGGCGTTACCGGCAGATCGTTGAAGCGCACGCCGATCGCATCGGCGATGGCGTTGGTGAGCGCCGGCAGGAACGCCGCCAGCGAGCCTTCGCCGGCTTCTTTGGCGCCGAACGGCCCGTGCGGATCGATGCTTTCGACGATGCCGACTTCGATCGGCGGCGAATCCTGGATGGTCGGCACCCGGTAATCGAGCATGTTCGCCGTGAGCATCAACCCATCGTGATAGGCCGCTTCTTCGCTCATGGCCTGGCCCATGCCCATCCACACCGAACCTTGCACCTGGCCCTCGACCGTGAGCCGGTTGAGCGCACGCCCGCAATCGTGCGCGACCCAGACCTTGTCGACCGTGACGACGCCGGTCTCCTCATCGACGCTGACCTCGACGACCTGCGCGGAATAGCTGTAGCCCATGGTGCCGCCGATTGCAGCGCCGCGGTATTTCTTGCCGCCATGCGATTGCGGGATCGTCGAATAATTGCCGGTGACGGTGATGGTGCCGGCGTCCTTGAGCGCCTCGGTGACGACTTCGTTGAAGGTGAGCCCGTTGTCCTGCGCGCCGGCGCGATAAAGCTCGCCCAGGCATTCGATTTCGCCCGGTTTGGCTTCGAGCTTTCGCGCCGCGGCGGCGATCAGCAGCGCTTTGAGATTTTGCGCCGCATCGATCGCCGCATTGCCGACCATGAAGGTGACACGCGACGAATATGAGCCATTGTCCTTCGGCACCACGTCGCTGTCGCCGGTGACGACGCGCACGCGCGCAAGATCGAGTCCGAGGACTTCGGCGACCGCCTGCGCCAGAATGGTGGTGGAGCCTTGGCCGATGTCGGCTGCGCCGGAAAGCACGACAATCGAGCCGTCGAAATCGAGCTTGATCTTGACGGTCGCATGCGGCTCGCCGGTCCAGTTCACCGGCTTCGACGCGCCGGAAATATAATGCGAGCAGGCCATGCCGAGACCTTTGCGGACGCCGCCTTGGCCTTTCGGCAGCCTGCCGCGGCGCGCCTTCCAGCCGCTCTCGCGCTCGACCCAGTCGAGACATTGCGGCAGGCCGTAAGAATTCACCATAAGGTCGTTCTGCGTGAACGTCGGCGCCGTCAACAGATTGGCGCGGCGCATCGCGAACGGATCGAGCCCGAGGGCGCCCGCCATGTCGTCGAGCAAACTCTCGAAGGCAAATCGGATATCGACGGTGCCGTGGCCGCGGAAAGCGCCGCACGGCGGCGTATTGGTCAGGACGCGCTTGCCGAGATATTTCACGTTTTGCAGATCGTAGATCGCGTACAGCATCGAGCCGGCGTAGAGGATCGTGACGACGCCGTAGCCGGAATGGGCGCCGCCGCGCTGGATGCATTCGCATTCGACGCCGGCGATGCGGCCGTCCTTCTTCATGCCGATCTTGAGCCGGATATCGGTTTCCGGCCGGCCGCGATGGGTGATGAAGGTTTCCTCGCGGTTGACCATGATGCGCACGCAGCCGCCGGCCTTGCGCGCCAGCAGCGCCGCGATCAATTCGACATTGAGCGTCTCGGTGCGGCAGCCGAAGCCGCCGCCGACATGCGGCTTGATCACGCGGATGCGCGACATGTCCATGTCGAGGATCTGCGACAGCATCAGATGCACGTAATACGGCACCTGGGTGGAAGCATGCACCGTGATGCGCTCGCGCACCGCGTCGTAGTCGGCAATCGCGGCGTGCATTTCCATCTGGTTCTGGCAGACTTCGGCGCAATTATAGGTGCCTTCGCGCACGAGATCGGCCGACGCAAAGGCCGCTCCGACGTCGCCCAGCTCGAACAGCACATCACGCTCGATATTGCGCGCGCGATAATCGTGAATGGCGACCGCGTCCGGCGCCAGCGCGGCCGCGGCGGTATGATAGGCGGGCAGCTCGCGCACCTTCAGCTTGATCCGCCGGAGCGCCTCCTTCGCCGTGGCGTCGTCGATTGCCGCGACGGCGGCGACCGGCTCGCCGCGGTAGCGCACGCGCTCGCGCGCCAACGGATGCTCGCTGCGGGCGATTGGCAGCACGCCAAAGGTCTTATCGCAATCGGCGCCGGTGACGATCGCCTTCACGCCAGGAAGCGTTGCCGCCTCCGAAATGTCGATCGCAAGAATTTCGGCGTGCGAATAGGGGCTGCGAAAGATCCGCCCGGCCAGCATTCCGGGCCCAATAAGATCGGCGGTGTATTTGGCGCGGCC
>Ga0070731_10002699_pt1 | contig 16636 bp, 16 predicted proteins | sample Coa_R1_2_FD_66448 | JGI IMG/M metagenome (GOLD analysis project Ga0070731, IMG submission 66448) | Surface soil microbial communities from Centralia Pennsylvania, which are recovering from an underground coalmine fire - Coalmine... | ecosystem: Environmental > Terrestrial > Soil > Unclassified ...
TCGGACGGTTGTGGGTGTCGTTGACGGTGCCGTACACCTACGTCTTCGATACGAACGGCGACAAGGTTCGGACCATCCAGTTTGACGCGGGCACCGTCATCACGCCGACCAGTTTGTTTTTCGCGTCCAAGAATCGACTGATCGTCGCACCCGGCTGCTACGAATTCGACGCGAGATGACGACCTCGGAGGTCGTTTTTCCCAACTTCGGGATAAACGACCTCCGAGGTCATGTCCGTGCGGTCAGAATCAGCACTCCCGCGAGCGCGAGAAAGAGGACGTTCGCGGCCCAGGCAGCCAGCACAGGTGGCAGCAGCGCGGCACTGCCGGCGGCGACGAAGAAGGTCTCGATTAGCCAGTACCCGAACGACAGGCCGACGCCGATGCCGATGCCGAACAACGCGCCGCGGCGGCCGGTCGTGATCCCGAACGGCACGCCGATGAGGGTGACGACGAAGGTGATGAGGGGAAAGGCGAGCTTGCGCTGCAACGCGACGCGCTGCTCGGCGATGCTGAACCCGCTCGCGTCGAGGCGTGAGATGTAGCCGCGCAGCTCGCCGACCGTCATCTCGTCGGCGGAGACCTGGGACGTCACGAAGTTCTCGCGCGCCGGCAGCGGCAACTGACGCGGTCCGAATGTCTCGCGCGAGGACGTCGTCGGCGACTCGAAGCGCTCAATCCATCCGCCTTCGGCCGTCCATGTGCCCGCGCGGTACGCCACGCGCTTCGCGAAGGTGTGGCTCACGAGCCGGTACGGCGACGTGGCGGTGTCGAGAATGTTGACGCCGTACAGGATGTTCTGCCGCACGTCGAACCCTTCGTAATAAAACAGACGGCCATCCGGTCCCGCGAGCCAGTTGCGATTGGCGACATCCTGCGTGTGGGTGATCCGCCCACGGATGATGTCCTCGATGGCCATCGCCTTGCGGTTGGACTTGGCGAGCACGTGCTCCTCGAGCGCGAACATCGCGCCGCTCCAGACGAACGAGCAGAGCACCAGCGGCAGCGCGACCCGGTAGAGACTGACGCCGCAGGCGCGCATGACGGTGAGCTCGCTCGTCCGCGTGAGCGCGCCGATCGTGGCCATGGCGGCGACGAGCGCGGCGATTGGAATGACGTAGTACGCATATTGCGGCGTCTGATAGGTGAGGTACTTCAGCAGCATCCATCCGGTGGCCTGCGACTTGAAGAAGCGCTGACTGCTGTCGATGATCGTCGCGACATAGAACAGCGCCATCAGTCCGCCGACGCTGAGCGCAATCAACCGCGCGTACTTCGCGAACACGTACATGTCGAGCAGGCGCGGGCGGGGCAGTCCGAGGCGCGGCAAGCGGATCACCACCGCAGCCGCGCGGGCGGATGATCCACCCGGGGCGAGCCCGCGTCCGCCGGGCCTTGTCGCCGTCAATCGGGCGGGGAGTTTCAACTGAATCCCTTGACCGGTCGTTCTGGCGCGCCACCACAACGCGGCCAGACCAATCGGGAACAGGACGAGGTTCGGAATCCAACGGGCGGACCAGGGCGGGATGTGATGCGCTCCGGCCTGACCCTCGGCCAGATTCTGAAGTCCGTAGTACACCAGCACGACGATCAGTCCGAGCACCATGCCGGTGAGGCGGCCTTCTTTGCGCGTGTGAAGGCCGATCGGCAGCGCCACCAACGCCAGCACGAAGCACGCGACGGGAAACGCGAACTTCTGCTGCAGGTACAACTGTTCCTTCCACGGATTGCGGCCTTCGGCGATGCCTGTCCTGATGAGCTCGCGCAGCTGGCCGATGTGCATTTCCGGATAGCCGCGCTGCAGATTGAGCGTCCCGTCGGTGCCAAAGAACTCTTCCGAGGACACTGGAAACCGCTCCGAATCGACGCGGGAAGTGCTGTACGTGCCGGGCGTGTCGCCGGGCGCGTAGCGATTCGCCTGGGTCAGGACGATGGCGCCGGTGCGACGCACCGGGTCGAGACTCAAGTCGCCGCGCTCGGCCAGGTCGAACGTCAGACGATTGGGGTCGCTGGTATCGGCCAACAGCACTTGCGACCAACCGCCATCCGGGGCCTTGTCGAGCAGATACAGGACCTTGCCGGGCAGACCCTCGTAATAAATCCTGGCCTTGATGTCGGTCTGCGTTTTCTGAGTGAAGAACTGAAACGTGACCTCCCGGTACTTCTGATTGCAATCCGGGATCAACTCAATCATCACGAACGCGGTCAATGCCGCGGCGGCAGTTGCCAGGACGAGGATCGGACGCAGGAGGCGGTTCGGGTTGACCCCGCACGCCAACAGCGCGACAGCCTCGTGGTCGGCCGACCATCGGCCCAAGGCCAGCAGGACGGCCGCCAGAAAGGCCATCGGAATCGTCAGGCCGAGAGCCTGCGGCAGCAGGAGGACCAGACAAAAGGTGACGGTCGGCAGCGGGACGTTCTTGGCGAGCAGCCGCTGGGCCTCTGGCAGCATGGGCTGGATGGCCAGGACAAACGTGAACACGACGAGCGCAAGCAGGAACGGCGGCAGCGATTCGCGAAGGACGTAGCGGTCGAGGATGCGCACGAGGCGTCTGTTTGAATCAGACGATACCACGCGGGTTTTCGGACGAAGAATCGGCGCACAATTCATCCACAGGCGGCTGTATCAGGCAAAATACACAACGTCTGATAAGAAATGTTATGTTTACTTACAGAGCCGCCGTGACGCCGGCGCCGATCTCCATGCAACCCCCAAGACACCGCCATTCCGACCACCCAGAGACTCGCCAGCGGCGCGATTTCTAGGCATTCATCCGCCCGCATATCTATGCACGTAACAGCGCTCGGCTCACCCCGCAGAGCCCAAGCCTATTGCCTCGCGCAAGCCGCAAGAACGCAAGACAGGCATGAACCAACCGAATCTCCTGTGGCTTGAGCTCAGAGGCAGACCTGGGTTCAAAGTGGGTCCAGCAAACCAGACCTCTCACCGTCCGCTTCACTGGCATTGGCCCGCGGCTTCGCTGGCGTTCTTAGCGTCTTGATGTGCAAAAGGACAGGCGCACTAGCTCTTCTGGAGGCAACCTTCTGAGGCACTGCGTGCCCCAAACGCGTCTTCGCGGACTATCCTCGATCTTGACTCAGTCGCGCCCTTGCTTCCTCAGTTCGGCGATCACGCCTTCGAGCGCGGCGATGATCTCTGTCCGGTCAACATCACCCTTGCGGAACTGCAGCTTCATTTGGAAGTTCTTCGTGGGCGGCCGGTATTGAAACACGAACGCCTTTGGCCGGCCAACCTTCGGCGGCGCCTTTGCGATGGCCTTGCGCGCCTGTTCGCGTGTGGCCGAGCCGCCTTCTCGCGTCAGCTGCTCGATCAGCGCGATCATTTTCTGAGGCGTCTGCTGTCTAACTATCTGCAGAAGCAATGACTTAGAAGAAATGTCGGCCAGCCGACACAGATTCCGGACTTCTGCGGGCATCGCCGCAAGGGCCAGCGATTCGGTAATGGCCGTGCGTGACTTACCGAGACGCTTGGCAAGATCCTCGTGCGTATAGGCGCAGCGGTCCGCCAGGCTTTGCAGGGCTTCCGCCTCTTCGAAGGCGCCGAGGTCCTTGCGCTGAATGTTCTCGACAAGCGCGACCTCGATGATTTCCGTATCGTCGACATCTCGAATGACAACAGGCAACTCGCGGAGGCCCACCTGGCTGGCGGCCTGGTATCGACGCTCGCCGGCGACAATTTGAAATCTGCCGCCGCGCTGCCGGACAACCAGAGGCTCGATGATGCCCTTTTCGGCAATGGACGCAATCAACTCGGACAGGTCTCCCATGACCTGCCTCGGCTGGTCAGGGTTGGGATCGATTCGCTCGATGGGAATCATTCGACCGATCGGCGTTCCGGCCGAGCTTGTCAGCGCATCCACGTAGTGGGCGTCGTGGCGCATTTTCAGCGCCGTGGGAAGTCCGCGTTTAGACACGATCCATGACCTCCTCGCACAGCCGGTAGTACTCCGTCGCGCCTGGCGACTCGGGTGCGAACTGGAAAATCGACTCCTTATACGCCGGGCTTTCTTCAAGCCTGACGCTCTTGCTGATGACGGTTCTAAACACTTTCTTGCCGAAGACCTTGTCAATCTGCGTCCGGATATCTCGAGCGAGCGCCGTCCGCTTGTCGTGCATCGTGATGACGACCCCGAGGATGCGAAGCGAGGGATTGGCGCGCGTCCGCACTTTCTCGATCGTTTCGAGCAGATCGTCCGTCCCTTCGAGCGCGAAATAGGACGACTGAATCGGAATCAGAAGATGGGTGGCCGCCACAAGCGCGTTCACCGTGAGAAGACCCAGCGCGGGCGGACAGTCGATGACCACGGCGTCGAATTGCGCGAGCGAAGGCGCCAGCTTGTCCTTCAGCTTGAAGTGCGAGTCCAACTCGCCCACCAGCCGGCCTTCCAGTTTCGCCAGAGCAATCCTCGACGGCGCGACCCAGAGATTCTCGAGCGTCGCCGGCTTGATGATCTCGGCGAACGTCAACGCCGGATCGATGACGGCGTCATACACGGAACGCTCGACCGTGGCGACGTCCAAGTACGACATCGTGCTGTTCGCCTGGGGATCGAGGTCAATCAGGAGGGTTTTCTTGCGCCGCAGCGCCAAAGCGGCCGCGAGATTGATGGCCGTCGTGGTCTTTCCGACGCCACCCTTTTGGTTGGCGATGGCGATAATCATGAACCGGATGGCTTGGTGATGAGCCTCGGCCATTCTAGAGGCCCGCTTGGGGCCTGTCAATCGAAACCACTACATCTTGTAGCCCATATCCTCAGGATCGAGACTTTCCAGCCATCGCTGCAGTCGTTCCTGGTCGGCCTTGTCGCTCGTGATGTCGATCGTCTTGGCGTGATCGAGCACTCTGGGATGAACGAAGACGCGCGCCTTGGCCCGCAGCGCGACCGCGAGAGCGTCGCTGGGCCGCACATCCAGCAGAAGCGGCTCCCCGTTGGCGACAATTTCCAGATAGGCGTAGAACGTGTTGTCTTTGAGATCTTCGATGATGACTCGATTCAGCGTGCCGCCGAGTTCCCGAAGCAGGTGCACGATGAGGTCGTGTGTCATCGGCCGCGGCGACGACACGTTCTCAATCTGCAGCGCGATGGAGTTGGCCTCGACCGGTCCGACCCATATGGGGAGCACGCGCTGGTTGTCGGCGTCGCGCAAAATCACGATCGGCATGTTGGTGACGGGATCGACCATCAGCCCGCGAATCGACATTTCAATGAGCGCCGGCATGGGCCTCCTCGTAATCTGTGCGCGCCGCGACGAGCTCGCCTCGCAGGCTGTAGGCGCCGCAATCGAGGATTCGGACGGCCCTGACCTGACCGATCGCCTCGCGCGGTCCAGGAAAATTCACGACGATGTTGCCCGACGTCCGGCCGTCCAGCTCCCAGTCGCGCCTGCGCGAGGTCGAATCGACCAGGACATCGACCACGCGGCCAATCATCGCCTCGTGCCGCCGCAATTGGATGTCGCGCTGCTGCGCCTGGATCGCAAGAATTCGCCGCGTCTTGGCCGCCTCCGTCACGTCGTCGGCCATCCGCTGGCCGGCGAGCGTGTTCGGTCTCGCGGAGTATTTGAACGAATAGATCGTCGAGAACTGCGCACGCCGCGCCAGGTCCATCGTGTCCTCGAAGTCGTCGTCTGTCTCGGTCGGAAAGCCGACAATGACGTCGGTCGACAGCTCGATGTCAGGGATTTCATCGCGCAGCCCGTCGACCAGAGCCAGATAATCCTCGCGAGTGTGGCGGCGCCGCATCAGCTTCAGCACGCGATTGGATCCAGATTGAACCGGCATGTGCAGGTGCTTGCAGACCTGAGGCAGGTCCCGAATGGCGGCGATCAGCCGCGGCGTGACGTGCCGCGGATGCGGACTCGCGAAGCGGACGCGGACGACACCAGGAGTCGCGCAGACGCGCTCGAGCAGCGCTGCAAAATCGCACGCCGCGTCGTCCGGCGCCTGGTAGTGATTCACGATCTGGCCGAGAAGCTGGATCTCGGGATGTCCGGTGCGGACGGCTTCCCTGACCTCCGCCAGAATGTCGGCACACGGCCGCATGCGCTCGTGTCCTCGTGTGTAGGGCACGACGCAGAACGCACAGAACTCGTTGCAACCTTCGATGATCGTCACCCAGGCGCGCACGGGGTCCGAATGACGAGCCATGCCGAGCGGAAACGAGATGTCGTCGTGGGGATGGATATCAACTTGCGGTGCGCGCGCATGCTGCGCCGCCTGCACCATCGCGGGCAGTTGCTTCAGTTGCTGGGTGCCCACCACGACGTCGATGCCCGCGCGTCTCTTGAGAAGCCGCGCGCCTTCCTGCTGCGCGACGCATCCGGTGACGGCTACGATCGGCCGCTCGCTGCGGCCGCCGGTCGCTTCACGAATCTCGCCCAGCCGGGAATAGAGCTTGTCGACGGCGCGTTCACGTACGCTGCACGTGTTGACGATGACCAAGTCCGCGTCGACAGGCTGCTCTGAGCGCTGATAGCCCTCTGATTCCAGGAGTCCGGCCAGGCGCTCGGAGTCATGGAAGTTCATCTGGCACCCGAGCGTCTCGAGAAAGAACTTACGCGCCACGGGTGCGTCCCTTCGCTTTCGCTCTCGCGCCTGTTTCGCTTTCGCCTTTCGCCCTTTCGCCTTTCGACTTAACTTCGCCGGCGCGGCGGCGCTGCAGCAGCTCGCGCGCGGACGCCAGTACTTGCGGCGAGATCTCAGCGCCGGCGATCATCCGGGCGATCTCGGCTTCCCTGCCCTGGTCGTCGAGACGGGCGACGGCTGTCTGCGTTCGCCCCTGGCGTGAGTGCTTCGCGATCTGGAAGTGCGTGGATGCGCGCGCGGCGATCTGTGGAAGATGCGTGATGCACAGTACCTGGTAGCGGCGGCCGAGCTGCTGCAATCGCGCGCCCACTGCGTCGGCGGCCGCCCCGCCGATGCCGGCATCGACCTCGTCGAAGATCAGCGTGCGGCCCGGCTCCTCTCGGGTGCCGAGAGTACGAATCGCCAGCATGATCCGCGACAACTCGCCGCCGGACGCGATCCGCGCCAACGGACGGAGATCTTCGCCCGGATTCGGCGACAAATAGAACTCGACGCCGTCGACGCCGCGACTCGACCACGCCGTCGCCTCAGCCGAGCGATCGCTCAGCCGGACCTCGATGCGGCACTTCGGCATCGCAAGCTCGGCGAGCGTGGTCTCGAGCGCGCGCGCCAGGGCTCGTGCGGCGATCTTGCGCGCGTTGGTCAGTTGCGCGGCTTCGGCCAGGAAACTCGATGCGGCCTGCTGCACCCGCGCGGCCAACGCGGCGGCCCGCTCGCCGCTCACCTCGAGGGATCCAATTTCTTCTTCGAGGGTCCGGCGGCGCTCGATCACATCGGCCAGCGTGGGCCCGTGCTTTTTCTTCAGCCGATCGAGCGCGGCCAGCCGATCTTCGACGGTTTGGAGCCGCTCCGGCGACGTATCGATGTCGGTCGCATACGATCGCAGCGCATACGACAGGTCTTCGAGGCGCACCTTGAGATCGTCGCGCTGCTCGAGGTACGGCGCGAAGCGCGGATCCAATTCAGCGAGATCGCCGACGCGACGCCAAACCGCCGCCAGCTGCGGCAGCGCGGCATGCTCACCGTCGTACAGCGCGGCATACGCTTCGCTCGAGAGCCGGCTGAGCTTGTCGGCATTGGCCAGGACCAGCCGCTCGGCCGCCAGCGCCGTGTCTTCACCAGCGTGCGGCGCCAGGCGATCGATTTCCTGGAGATGAAAAGACGCGATGTCGATGCGCGCCTTCTTCTCCTGATCGCCGAGCGTCGATCGATCGAGCGCCGACGCGGCCGTGTGCCATTCCTCGTAGCGGGCGCCGACGGCGTCCACCATGACCTGATGGGCCGCGAACGCGTCGAGCACGTCCAAGTGCTCGGCTGGATCGAGCAGCGCCTGATGCTCGTGCTGGCCGTGCAAATCGACGAGGCTGGATCCCAGCTCGCGCAGCGCCGCCGACGTCGCGAGCGCATCGTCGATAAACGCTCGGCTGCGTCCTTGCGACGAGATCTCGCGACGCACGATCACCTCGCGTCCGTCGGCGCGCTCGAAGATGGCCTGAATCGCCGCGACGTCTTCACCGGTCCGGACCAGATCGGCGCTCGCGCGCCCGCCCATGAGCAGATCGATGGCGAGCACCAGAACGGATTTTCCTGCGCCGGTCTCGCCCGACAGTACGTTGAGACCCGGCTCGAATTCGACTTCGAGCGCGTCGATCACGGCGAGATTTCGCACGCTCAGAAAACGCAGCATGATGGAGAGTCCGGCACGCGCGACTGGCGATCCCAATCGCAAATGCCGGCAGCACTATGCTACCTTACGAGAGTTCGCGCTGTGTCCCAGCGGCGCATCACCACGTTCCCGTGAGGGAAACGCGTGGAGGCTTCGCGTTCCCGTCAGGGAAACGCGTGGAGGATCCGTTGCACACGGTTGGCACGTTCGTGCTGGCGCTCACCACGCAGACCAGCCCCGCCGCTTCAGACAGCTCGCTCGACATCATTCAACTCGTGCTCAATGCGAGCTGGGTGGTGAAATTCGTCATGCTCACGTTGATGACGTTCTCCGCCACGTCGTGGGCGATCGTCGTGCGGAAATATCTGGAGCTGCGGCGCGCGTCGGCGCAAACGGCGACGTTTCTCGGCGTCTTCCGCAAGAGCAACCGGTTTTCAGAGGTGCACGCCGTGTGCGCGAACCTCGGGGCGAGTCCGCTGGTCGGACTGTTTCTCGCCGGCTATGCGGAATTGAATGCACAGTTACGCACGGCTGGTGAACCCGAATCCAAGCCAGGGAGTACCGCGAGCCGTCCAACACTAAGAAGCCTGGAGGCCGTCGATCGCGCACTGCTGCGCGCGTCGACGACGGAAGTCTCCAGGCTCGAGCACTGGATGCCGTTCCTCGCCACCACCGCGTCGATCTCGCCGTACATCGGCCTCTTCGGCACGGTGTGGGGCATCATGACGTCGTTCCAGACCATTGCCGGCGCCGGCTCGACCAGTCTGAGCGTCGTCGCTCCGGGCATCGCCGAGGCGCTGGTCGCGACGGCGATGGGCTTGTTCGCGGCGATTCCGGCGGTGTACTTCTATAACGATCTCACCAGCCGCATTCGCGGTTTCGTGAGCGCGATGGAAGATTTTTCGATGGAGTTCCTCGGAATTTCCGAGCGCAACTTCACGTAACGGCCATGCCGAAGCTCGACCATGCGGCCCACCTCCCTGTTCGCGGCGCGCGGCGGACGCGCGGGATGCGCGTCACGACGCAGCTCGCGGAAATCAACGTCGTCCCGCTCGTCGACGTCATGCTCGTGCTGCTGGTGATCTTCATGGTGGCGGCGCCGATGATGCAGCAGGGCTTCGGCGTGCATCTGCCGCAGGCGAAACAATCGACGCCGCTCGAAGCGATGCCGGTGACCGTGTCGGTGCCGCTCAGTTATCCCCGCGACCACAAGGTCTATATCAACGACGAGCTCATCCCCATCGCAGTGCTCGGCGAACGAATCACGCAGGCGCTGCACGGACAACTCGACCACAGCGTGATTCTGCAGCCGGATGGCGCGTTGTCGACGCAGGACACGATCAGTGTGATGAGCGTGCTGACGCAGGCGGGCGTCGAGAAAGTCGGCATCGCGACGCAGCCACTCGCGCCGGGACGATCGAAATGAAAGACGCGATCGGCGACGTGCTCGCGGAACGCGCGAGAAAAGGCCGCGGCCTCGAGCGGCCGTTCGCGGCGTCGCTCGCGGTCCATGTTGGTGCGGTGGCGCTCGCGATGATCTGGTCTCATCTGTTCGTGCAAGCGAAGCAGACACCGAGACTGATGACGATCAGTCTGGCGGCCGGCGCGGAAGGACCGCGGTCGACGGGGCTGAACCCGCTCAGCGCGAAGAAGGTCGAGGAAGTCGCGCCGCCGCCAAAGCGCGCCGAGCCCATCAAGCCGGTCCCGCCGAAAAACGAGGCGATGACGATGCCGGTCAAGCCGAAGACCGAGCCCAAGCCGGCGCCGAAGCCGACCGAGCCGCCGAAACCGGAGCCGGTGCGGCCACCGACGACCGGCGCCGAAGTCGTCAACGGCACGGCACGCGTCGAGACGAACGTGAAGACCGAAGGGACGGGCCTGTCGACCGGCGCCACGCTCGGCGGCGCGCAGGAGCTGGTGCAGATCGATCCGAAGTTCAAATTTTGTTGTCAGGCCTACATCGACACGATGTGCGAGATCGTCCAGCGCAACTGGGACAAGGATCATCACGTCAGGGGCGACGTCGTCCTGCAATTCACGATTCTCCGCAACGGGCACATCACGGATATCAAGACCGAAAAGGCCACGAGCTCGGCGTTGGAGCGCTATTCGATCGACGCGCTTCATACGACCGAGTCATTGGGCGGCTTAGGCAAGCTGCCCGACGAATACAAAGACGACCAGCTGATCGTCCATTTGCGCTTTCCTTACGTGCGGTGATGCGACTCGCTGTTGTTCTGACGATTTGTTGCGCCGCCTGCGCCGTCGCGATCGCCGGACATTCTGCTCGAGTGATCGCGGCGCGGATGGCGCCGCAGCAGACGTCGACCGAAATCGATGTCACGCTGAGCAATCCGTCCAAGGTTCTTCGGCTGGCCATTCCGCCGTTCGCCGCGTCTGGCACTGACGCCGAACTCGACGCGGCGGGACGCACCGTGTCCGAGACACTGTGGACCGACATCAACTTCGAAGAGGAATTCGATCTCGTATCGCGCGACGCAGCCTCGAAGATGCCGCCGGTCGATTCGATTGATGCCATTCCGTACGATCGGTGGGTGGAACTCGGCGCCGACTTCGTCGTCGCGCTGCACGCCAAGCGGGATGGAGCGGCGTTGACGATCGATTTGCAGTTCGTCGGTGTCCGGACGTCATCCGCGAAGAAAATCGGGTACGCGCAGACCTACGCCTCGTGTACCGTGGCGGCGGCACGCGCGTGCGCGCACGTCATCGCGGACGATCTGCACAAGACCATTCGCCGGCTGGATGGCGTCGCACAGACGCGCCTCGCCTTCGTGTCGGATCGCGACGCGCTTCGCCCGGGCGCGCCGGCACGGCCGACGAAAGAAATCTACATCTCGGATTACGACGGCGAGAACCAGCGCCGCATCACGGCGAACCAGGTCTTGAATCTGGCGCCGTCGTGGGCGCCCGACGGCAACACGCTGGCCTACGTGTCGTACATCGCGCAAAGCCCCGACATCTTCGTGCGCAATCTGCTCGAAGCGCGTCCGCCGTCGCGGCCGGCAGCGGGCACGATGCAGATGGAGAACATGATGCCGGCGTTCTCGCCCGACGGGACGAAGATCGCGTTTTCATCCACGCGCAGCGGCAACTGGGACATCTGGGTCGTCAACGTCGACGGGACCGATCGGCACAACCTCACCAACAACGCCAATTCGAGCGTCGTCAACAACTGCCCCACGTGGTCGCCGACGGGCGCGCAGATCGCGTTCACGTCCACGCGCGCCGGCAGCAATCAGATTTACGTGATGAACGCCGACGGCACGGGCGTCGAGCGCCTGACCTCGGATCCCGGCGTCGATCGGCCGACGTGGTCGCCGGCGCCGTTCAACGACATCGCGTATACGTCGGGCATTCCCGGCGGCCACGACATCAATCTCGTTGACGTCGCCACGCGTCAGGTGCGCGTGTTGACGAGCGGACTCGGCAACAACAGCAGTCCGACGTTTGCTCCCAACGGCCGCCACGTCGCGTTTTACACGTCGCGCTGGGGCAAGGAACAGATCGCCATCATCGATCGCAAAGGCAATATCCAACTGCGGGTGACGACGCTCGGGGCCAATACGTTTCCGAGCTGGTCGCGGACGCCGCGATCGTGAGTTCGCACCGGTACAGGTAAGGAGGCGCCATGACACGCACGCACCTTTCAATCGCACTCTTCACGGTAGCGCTCGCGTGGGGCGCGGGCTGCGCGGGCAATCCACCCCCGGCCTCGACTCCCGCCAAGCCGTCCACAGGCGCAGGATCGGGACAAGGCTCGGCCGCCGGCAGCGGAACGACGTCCACGCCAGGATCGGCATCGACGGTCCCACCCCCGCCCGCTCTCGAACCGCCCATCGCCGCCGTGCCGAATGAGCCGCCGATTGCCGCCGATCCGTACACCGGTCAACCGCCGGACGTGATCAACAAGCTCTCGCCGTTGAAGCCCGTGTTCTTTGCGTACGACAGCGATCAGCTCGACGACGCCGCGCGCCAGGCGCTGACGGACGACGCGCAGGTCTTGAAAAAATATCCGTCGTGGGTCGTCACCATCGAGGGGCACTCGGACGAGCGCGGCACGGCCGAATACAATCTGGCGCTGGGTGAGCGCCGTGCGCTATCGGCGCGCAGCTTCCTGCTCTCTCTTGGCCTGCCGGCCGCTCAACTGCGAACGGTGAGCTATGGCAAGGAATTTCCGTTCGATCCGGGCCACAATGAAGATGCGTGGACCAAAAATCGCCGCGCGCACCTGGTCGTGACGGCCAACAAGTGATGGACGAGACGGATCGGCCGATATCGAGTGATCGAGCCATGACGAAGAACCCAATGCGACGAGTGCCCTTGTCAGCCGCCCGATGGACGGTCCTTGCGCTGATCCTCGCGGTGGCCGTGGCGCCGCTCCGCGCGCAGAATCCGCAGCAGACGCAGACGATCGCCGAGCTGCGAATACTGACGGACATGACGCAGCAACTCCAGAAGAGCGTCAACGAGCTCTCCGATGCCGTCAAGGATCTGAAGGAACAGGTCAAGAGCAACGGGCAGCGTCTCGACAACCAGGCGACCCAGCTCAGCGCGATGGCAGCGACTCAGAAGACGCTCTTCGACAGCTTGACGACGACCCTGGCCAATCTCGAGAACAAGGTGAACGAGAACAGCATGAACACGCAACGGCTGTTCAGCGAGGTGACGGCCGTTCAAAAGACATTGTCGGATCTGGTCGACACGATTCAGTCGCTGTCGCAAGCGCAGCCGGCTGCCCCGCCGGCCGGTGCGCCGACGCCGGGCGGCACGGCAGCGGGAAACCCGCCGGCCACGTCCATCTCGGCTGATTCTCCGACACAGATGTATCAGGACGCGTTCGGCTTCTATTCCCGCGGCGAGTACGATCTGGCCCGCAAGGCGTTTCAGGAATTCATCGATAAGTTTCCGACATCGCCGGACGCTCCCAGCGCCCAGTACCAGATCGCCATGTCGTTCAAGAACGAAGCCGACGTGGCGCAAGACCCGGCGCAGCGCGCGTCCAGATATAACGACGCCATCGCGGCGTTCACGGAAGTCGTGACGAAATACAAGGACTGCGGCTGCGAGCCGGAGGCGGACGCCTACATCGAGCGGGGCTTGAGCTATCGCGCGGTGAAGCAGGAAGCGAAGGCGAAAGAAGATTTCCTGAAGGTTCAGTCCGAGTACACGAAAACCAAATCTCCGGCCTGGGAAAACGCCAACGCCCTGGCGGCACAAGCACTCAAGGGGAAGTAGAATTTCACGTCGCGAAGGGGCGGCATATCCATGGGCAGTGTGAACAAAGTCATTCTGGTCGGCAATCTCGGCCGCGACGCGGAAATGCGCTTCACCTCAGGCGGCACGCCTGTGGCGACCGTGAGCATGGCCACGACCGAAAAATTTACGGACCGCGAAGGTCAGAAGAAAGAAGACACCCAGTGGCATCGGATCGTCATCTGGGGCAAAACCGCCGAGTCGCTGCACGAGTACCTCACGAAGGGCAAACAGATCTACGTCGAAGGCAAACTGCAGACGCGCGAGTGGACCGACAAGGAAGGCAAACCGGCGAAGACGACTGAAGTGCGCGCCGATCGCGTCGTGCTGCTCGGCGGAGGCGGCGGTGACCGCAGCGGGCCGCGGCCCGCGTCACGCGATCGCTATGCCGGCGGCGGCGCTCCCGACGACGGCGGACAGGACACGCACGTCGACGCCCCCAGCGACGACGATATTCCGTTCTAAGAGACGATGATCGGCGATCGGTAATTGATGAACGAAGAATCGAAGATCGACAATCGGAAATCGATCCGCCATCGGCGATTGCCAATCGACGATCGATCATCGATCATCGTTTCGTCTACGTCCCTTGACGCCCGTACCGGTCTTCCAGTCTGACGACGTCGTGCAACTCGGGCGTTGAGGCCTCGAAGACGTCCGAGTCTTCGATTGCCGTCATGCGATGGATGGTCTTTGGCGTGACGTGCGCGGCGTCGCCTGGGCCCATCTCGCGTTTTGTCAGAGTGCCGTTGACGTCGATCTCGAAGAGAATCCGGCCCGACCAGACGAAGATCGTCTCGTCCTTCAGATTGTGGTACTGCAGGCTGAGGGCGTGGCCTTTGTTGATGTGGATCACCTTGCCGACGTAGCGATCGGTTTTGGCCCAATGGAGCTCGTGTCCCCAGGGCTTCTCCACTTTCGTCACACTCATGCGTCGATCTCCCTGACTATGCTATCGGCGCCACGGCCGCGCGGTGCAGCACGTCGGCCACCGGGCCGAGCAGCGTCATGACCTCCTCGGCGGATCGGGCCCGAAGTGCGCGTCTCGCCATCGTGGCCGCGTCGCGGCTGTCGAGGGCGGCGAGACTGCGCTTGACGACCGGAATGGCGGAGGGCGTCATGCTGAGCGCCCGGAATCCCAAACCGACCAGCAGCGCGACAAACAACGGATCGGCCGCCATCTCGCCGCAGACCGACAGATCACGGCCGGTGCGCCGGCCGGTGCGCGCGATGAGTTTCAGCAGGCGCAGCACGGCGGGTGCGCCGGGCTCGTAGAGTCCGGCGAGCTGCTCATCGGTGCGATCGGCCGCGAGCGTGTACTGGATAAGATCGTTCGTGCCGACGCTGAGAAAGTCCGCCTCCCGCGAGAGGTGATCGACGGTCAGGGCCGCCGCCGGCACCTCGATCATCGCGCCAATCGGAATCGCGCCGTCGACATCGACATCGATCGAGCGCGCGACCTCGCCAATCAACGCTCGCGCGCGCGACAACTCTTCGCCCGACGTGACGAACGGCAGCAGGATGCGTAAATGTCCGGCCGAGGCCGAGCGCAGCAGCGCGCGAATCTGCCCGATGAACCGGGGATCGCGGCGCAGGCCGGCGCGAATGCCGCGCACGCCGAATCGCTCCCGCCGGTCGCCAGTCTCGCCACGATTGTCGCCCGCGTCGAACGTACGGATCGTGACCGGCAGCGGCCGCATCGCCGCCAACAGCTCGCGGTACGTCTCGATCTGCGCCTCTTCCGTCGAGCTATCCGGACGGGCGGCGTCGAGCAGGAACTCCGAGCGGTACAAGCCGATGCCTTCGGCGCCGGCATCGCGGACGCGCGCCACTTCCTCGGCGATCTCGAGATTGGCGTCGAGTCTGATGCGGACGCCATCGGCCGTCATCGCCGGCTGCCCGCGCAGTTCGTCGAGCGCGCGGGTCGCGATTTCAGCCGCGTGCGCCCGGCGCTGCCAGCGATCGCGGGCCTCGTCCGACGGATCGAGCAGCACCTCGCCCGTATTGCCGTCGATCGCCAGGCTCTGCCCCGGCACGACGATGCGGGTGGCGCCGCCGAGTCCGACGACGGCCGGCACGCCCAGCGATCGCGCGAGGATCACCGTGTGGTGCGTCGGACTGCCGGCGTCGCAGACCAACCCGCGCACGCGCGTCCAGTCGAGCTGCGCCGCCACGGACGGCGGCAAATCGTCGGCGACGACGATGAGCGGCGGCTCGAGCTCCTGGACGAGATCGGCGAGCGCATCCCGCCCCGGCCGCAGATTGCGCTGCAGGCGTCCGGCGACGTCGGCCAGATCGCCGGCGCGGTCGCGCAACCATCCCGCGCCCTCGCGCGCCAGCACGTCGTGCAGCTCGAGCATCGCGCGCTCGAGCGCCCAGTCGGCATTGATGCGCTCGGTGCGAATCAGCTCGTCGGCGCGCGACGCGAGCAGCGGATCGTCGATCATCAGGAGCTGCGCCGCGAAGATCGCGGCTTGGGCCGATCCGGCCGTCCGCGCGACGCGCGCGGAAATCTCTTCGAGTTCGGCGCGCGCGCGAGCGCGGGCCGTCTTCAGCCGCTGACGCTCGCGATCCACCCCGCTGGCGGCCAGGCGATAGCGCACCTGCCGTGCGTCTCGAACCGCGACGACCGCCCGGCCGATCGCCATGCCCGCCGCGACGCCGCGTCCGGTCAGCCTCGTCATATCGCCGCGGACTCCTCGAATCCGCGGGCGACCAGATCGACGACGGCGTCGATGGCGGCCTGTTCGTCGGGCCCCTCGGCCGTCACGTCGATTTCCCGGCCGCGAGCCGCCGCCAGCAGCAGCAAGCCGAGAATGCTCTTGCCGTCAACGGTGCGCGATCCGCGCGAGACTGCGATGCGGCTTTCGAACTGGCCGGCGAGCTTCACGAATCGCGCCGCGGCGCGCGCGTGCAGTCCCAGCGCGTTGACGATGACGAGCCGGCGCGATTGGGCCATCACGCGCCGCCCTCACGGCCGCTGCGCTCCCGATCGGCGCGCAGGAGATCTGATGCGACGCGAATCGCGGTACGGCCGTGCTCCGCCATCTCGCGCGCCAGCGTCAGCAGATCGTGGTCAGGGCCCGCCTT
>Ga0070731_10002700_pt1 | contig 16631 bp, 7 predicted proteins | sample Coa_R1_2_FD_66448 | JGI IMG/M metagenome (GOLD analysis project Ga0070731, IMG submission 66448) | Surface soil microbial communities from Centralia Pennsylvania, which are recovering from an underground coalmine fire - Coalmine... | ecosystem: Environmental > Terrestrial > Soil > Unclassified ...
GCCATGTTGGGGATCGTGCTGCCCAACTTGATGGAGAAACTTAAGCTGGACAAGTCCCAGGCCGGCAAGTTCTTCATGATCAGTTCGGTCGGTCTGCTGGTGGCCGCGCTCCCCGCCGGTTTGAGCATGGATGCGTTCGGTACCAAAGGGATTGTTTGCCTGGGACTATTCCTAGTTGCGGCTGCCTTCTGGGGATTGGGAACCATCGATTCGTCGCAGCTTCTCTATCCGTTGGCGTTCGTTCTGGGATTGGGTGGATCGATGGTTGTCGCTGGGGAAAACACGGCGATGTCGATGGTGAATTCCGGCCAGCGCGAGGTGGCAGCGAATCTGCTGAATCTGTTCTTCGGCGTCGGAGCATTCGTCGCTCCGTTCATCGTGATGCCCGTCCTCAAAGGCAAAGGCTTCTCGGGAGTGCTCAAAGCCTCAAGTCTTCTAACCGTCGCGATTCTGGCATTGCATCTGTTTCTCTCGTTTCCACAGGCGCCCGCTTCGGATGCGTTTCCCCTGGCTCGCGCAGGAGCGCTCGTGATGCAGCCCCGATTGCTGCTGCTGGTGTTTCTGGTTTTTCTGTACGTCGGTACCGAATTCTCGGTGTGGAGTTGGACCGTAACGTTCTTCACCACAGAACGCGGATACGACCAGAAAATTGCCTCAAGGATGATTTCGGCCTTCGCCCTCGCGATGATCGCGGGACGCTGGTCGAGTCAATGGACTCTTTCCGCGCTCGGGCCCGAACGATTGCTGTTGGTGAGCGCTGCCGGATCGTTTGTGTGCCTCGGCGGTATGTTTGCCCTGCGCAATCGAGTTTTGGTAGCCATCTCCACGTTTGCTGCTGGGGCATTCATGGCCGCGATCTTCCCAACTGCCCTCGGACTAGCCGGCACATATTTCCCGTCCTTGGTGGGAACCGCCATCAGTCTGGTCACGACCGGCGGCTGGATCGGCGCGATTGTTTTCCCTCCAGCAGTAGGTTTCGTTTCCAACACCAAGGGAGTCGCGCGCGGAGTTCTGATCCCAGTCGGAACTGCGCTGCTCATGCTCATCTCGCCAGTGCTCCTCAAGGTAGTGCGGTGAAACGTGGCATCATATTGGACAGGCGCGCGAGTCCAGTTTCTGCGCCGGATTAAAAATGGCCGCATCGCGCGATCCCATTACCTCTCTTTCCCGGCGTAGCTTTCTAAAAACGGCGAGCCGCCTCAGCTTCGGTGCGGCAGGAAGCTTAGTGGCATTGCCGGTTCTCGGCAAGCCGGGAATTCGGCCAAGTTCTCCGCCGCAGGCGCCAAAGCCGTTGTTCACGCCCGTCCCGCCCTCGGCCAGCGGAATCACCTGGAAACATTCCAATGGCAGATCGCCACTGTATTACTTGCCGGAAACCACCGGCGCGGGTTGTGCATTCCTCGACTACGACAATGATGGCTGGATGGACATCTATCTGGTGAACAGCGGGCGCTGCGATTTCTACGATCCCAAGCCTCCGCTCCGCAATGCGCTCTACCGGAACAATCGAGACAGCACCTTCACCGATGTCACCGAGAAAGCTGGGGTGCTCGGTGGGGGGTACGGAATGGCTGCAGCGGTCGGCGACTACGATAATGATGGCTTTCCCGATCTCTATGTCACTCAGTACGGGCGCAGCATCCTGTATCACAACAACGGCAATGGCACATTTACCGACGTCAGTCAGCAGGCGGGAGTGGCCGCGCCGGGCTGGGCCTCCAGCGCGGTGTGGTTCGATTACGACAATGACGGGCGCCTGGATCTTTTCGTTTGCCGCTTTGTGGACTTCGATAAAGGCAAGAACAAGTTCTGTGGAAATAGCGCTACGAAAGAGCGCTACTATTGCGTTCCGCGAGTGTACGATCCAATGCCGAGTTGGCTCTTTCACAATAACGGCGACGGCACTTTCACCGATGTAAGCAAAGAATCAGGGATCGCGAATTATCTGGGCAAGGCTTGGGGGGTGGTTGCCTGCGATCTTAACAACGACGGCCAAATGGACATGTTTGTCGCCAACGACACCGTCGCCAACTTTCTTTTTTTGAATCAGGGCAACGGGAAATTCGCGGAACTCGGCACAGAGGCTGGCGTGGCCTTCAGCTCCGAGGGAAGTGCTCGCTCCGGTATGGGGGTCGATGCGGCGGACTACGACGGCGATGGTTGGGCGGACCTGTTCTTATCCAACGTCGACCGCGAGATGTATTCGCTCTATCACAACAATCACGACAACACATTCGATGACCAGGCGGTGCCGACGGGCATCGGCCGAACCACGCGACTGATGAGCGGCTGGGGGTTGAAGTTTTTTGATTTCGACAACGACGGCAACCTTGACCTTTTCCTGGCGAACGGACATCCCGATGACGCGGTTGAATCGCGAGACAACGACGTCCAATACGCAGAGCCATTGCTGTTGTTCCGAAACAATGGCAATGGGTCGCCGCGCTGTCTCGAGAATATAAGCAGTCGAGCCGGAGCGATCTTCAGTCAGAGGTTTGCCGCGAGAGGCATGGCGATAGGCGACTTCGACAACGACGGTGCGGTCGATGTACTTGTGGCAGTCAACAACGACGCCCCCATTTTGCTACGGAACACATCTGCCAGCGGCAACCACTGGCTGGGCGTTCATCTCACCGGAACCAAAGCCAACCGCGACGCCATCGGGGCACTCGTCAAGTGGCAAGCCGGAGATTTGAAGAGACACATATTCAAGGTAGGTGGAGGTAGTTATCTGTCGTCGCACGATCCACGCTTGGTATTGGGATTGGGCACCCATGTGAAGATCGACTGGCTTGAAGTGAAGTGGCCGGGGCCCAGCCATTTGACCGAGCGTTTCACGAACCTTCCCATCGATCGCTATGTCACGATTGAAGAGGGCACGGGCACGAAAGTGAATCTCTGAAATCCGACACCAATCCGGCGGAAATCGGCATTCGAGTTGCCATTGCCAGATGTCGACACTGCGGTGGGCAAAGCGACGATCTCTTTCCGCTATTAAAGTCCGATGTTAACTAGACATTCTTCAGTTGTTCCTGAATAGCACGATAAGCCTGGTCGATGGCAGCGTTGGTGTAAGCGCTGGCAGCGGCATCGGAATTCGCAATCGAGATGCGTCCAAACTGCTCTCGCCCGACCACGCAAGGACGCTCGTTCGGCCCCCAATGAGGATCAAATAGGGAATCATATTCGTAGGCGTATCCGTGTGCCCAACGATTCACGGTGATCGCGGCAATGTCGCGGGCGGAATCAAAGCCGGCCGGAGCGAGCATTCGATTCAATTGGTCCCGGATATTGCGCTCAAATTCGGAGAATGGAGTACCGATTAGTTCATACCGGCCCATGCGGTATTGCTCTCGTCGCGGTAGCCCAGGCTTGCACGGAGTCCGCAACATGAAGAGCACCATGGGCTCTTCCGGTTTCGCGGGAAACTGGTACGCGCCGAGACTGACAGGAAAATCGAGCATGGTAAAGCTGTGATAACTGCCGGGGGAGAGGATCTGTCGTATGCCTAGTTTGTGGAACGCCATCCAATTGCGAAGCGCAACATGCGTATAAATGAACGGCTCTTTGACGCAGTAGTGCAATGCCGCCTTCTGCTTATCAGGCAACTCAGGGCAAAGATATGGAACCATGCTGTTGTAACAGGCGAGAACACAGCTCTTCCCTGTCACTTTCTTGAGCTTTCCGTCCTGGACGTACGAAACCTCGACTTGCTTTGCGGCCTCAGGCGCACCGGAGTGTTGCGCTCGAACCGCCGTGGAGTTCAGCCGGATGCGCACCGACGACGACGATTGATCGAGCTTCGAGTAATCTGCCCGAGCGGTGACGACGTCTTCCATGCTGTGTCCAGGAACCGCCTCGGGAATGAGACTTCGGACAAGCAAGCGCGCAATCGATGCATTCCCGTCAGGAAAATGGAATATATAGGGCTCTTCCTTTTCCTCCTCTTCGCCGAGATTCAAACCGTCAAACCCCGCATATTGATATGCACCATAGTCGTCGGGGTTGCGATAACAGGCGAGCGCGGAGACAGCGTCAATTCCCACTGCGAACAAGTCGTGGGTATAGGACTGGAAAAACGGTAAGACGGCTGGATCTGCTTTACATATCTCCGTCAAGAATTCCGCGTAGCTGATCTTTGCCAGCCGCGCCAGCTTCTCTTCTTTCGAAATCCCTGACAGGTAATCCGTCTTCTCGTCGTAGACTCGGGCAATCTCCGCTCGAATTTTTCGGGGTAGCGGACTCTTTTTTAAAAAGTCTGGCCATGGAGTCGATCCCATGCCCGGAACCAGGCAATCCTCGCCGAAAGTTTCTTTGTCGAAGAAGCAGGCCGTACCGAGACGTGCATACAAGTTTTGATCGTAGGCTTTGTAAAAAATCTTTGTCTGCACACCCAAGTCTTCTAGAACTTCTTTCGCTACGTGACTGTATTCGCGAGGGCTCTCGATCGATTGAGTTCCACCATTGCTCAATAGCAACCGGCCGGCGACATGGAACTCGTTGCGGCGGGCATGGCCTCCAAAATCATCATTGTTGTCCAGGATCAGAATGCGCGAATCCTTACCCGCATATTTCCTGAAGAAGTATGCGGCCGAGAGACCGCTGATGCCTCCACCGACGACAACCAGGTCATAGGTCTCGCCGGTGTCAATCGGGGTCGTAGCGTCATCCCAAAACGTTCCGTCGCGCAAGGCGTGTGCCACATCGAATGCGCCGGGAGCCGTGCCTCGCAGGCCAGTTAACCCTGGAGGATTCACGCCAGGATCGGCTCCGGGCTGAGCTTTGCTGTGGAGATGGGAAGCAAAACTGGGCGCACCCAGTGCTCCAACGCTGATCGCGACCCCATTCAGAAAATCGCGCCGGGTGATGCGTCGGTGCATACCCAGTTTTCGATCGTGATTTTCTTTACTCATAGGGCTTGAGGGAACACCCGTTTGACAGAACCGCCCACAAGGACTGCATAGCAGAAAGTTCTTGGCAACCACATTACTATAAGTCTGTAAGGTTAGAGAACACGGAAATGACTGTCAAGATAAGGAGTCGCATAATCGCTCTGATTGTGATATGCCAGCGATCACCCAGAGCCACCCATGCAGTCTGCCATCTTTCGACGGGTTCAGGTTCTCAAGAGGAGAAGCGATGAAACGATATCTCCACAATCGTAGAGAATTTCTCGGCTTGACCGGAGTCGGTCTGGCCGGTCTGAGGAGCGGCAGCCTTTTGCGCTCGAATATCTTCACCGAAACGAAGAACCTGGACGCCGATCCGCACCATGCTGATCTGGTGGTAGTCAACGCCAACGTGTACACCATCGACGCCAGCATGCCGAAGGCAGAGGCATTTGCAGTAACCGGTGGGAAATTCATTTTCGTTGGGAGCTCCGACGAAGCCCGGACGCTGATCGGCAAGAAGACGCAGACCCTCGACGCGAAAAAGATGACGATCGTCCCGGGGTTCATCGATTGTCACAATCATGCCGGCGGCGATGTGCTGCTTTACGAGGTCCTGGTGGGAAATCCGTTCGAAGTCGAGTTCGTCACGATCACCAGCATCGTCGAGAAACTTCGCGCTAAGGCACAGAAAACTCCAGCGGGCTTCTGGGTCGAGGGATATTTCTTCGATGACACGAAAGTGAAAGATAATCGCCAGCTCAACGTGCACGATCTCGATCGGGTTTCGCAGGAGCATCCGGTGTGTGTTCATCACCGGGGTGGACATACTTCGTTTTATAACAGCAAGGCGTTGGACCTAGCTGGCGTCGATAAACAAACGCCAAACCGTATGGGCGGGACGTACGACCACGATGGCAATGGCGAACTGACCGGAAGGGTGACAGATCGCGCGAGAGAGGTTTTCCGCAACGTCGGAAAACGCGAGACGTTTACTCCGGAGCAGCGCGAGCAGCGAGAGCGCGATGGGCTAGCATACATCTCAAAGCAGTTCGTGCGTTACGGCCTGACCAGCGTGCACCACGAAGACGGAGATTTATCCGCATTGCAGCAAGTGCGGGCGCGCGGCGAACTGCTGCATCGCGTGAGCTTTGAGACCAGCGATGATTTGTTGGACGCGATGATCAGGAACGGAATCAAGTCCGGCTTCGGGGATGAGTGGATCCGTTTCGGCGCCACTTCGGAGCACACGGCTGATGGATCGTTTTCCGAGCGCACCATGGCTTTAAGCCAGCCTTATGCCGGCACCAATCCGCCCTACAGTGGCAACATCACCGAGACGCAGGAAGACCTTAATGCATGGGTAGAGCGCGTGCAGCGGGCCGGCATTCAGCCCAACTGCCACGCAAATGGCGATGTCGCAATCGACATGGTGCTCAAAGCCTATGAGTACGCACAGCAAGTCGCACCTCGTCCGGACGTGCGTCCGAAGATCACGCATTGCACACTGATCAATGACGATCTTCTGCGCCGCATTAAGGCACTCGGCGCCGTGCCGGCACCTTTCACGAGCTATGCGTACTACAACTCCGACAAGTTTCATTTCTACGGCGAAGAGAGCATGAAGCATTGCATGGCATACCGCTCTTTCTTCGATAACGGTATTCGTGTAGCCGCAGGATCGGACTTCAGCCCCGGGCCGTTCGCACCTCTGATGGGCATTCAGGGGATGGTGACGCGTACGGGTTGGAATGGAGAAACATGGGGCGCCAACCAACGCATCAGCGTAGATCAAGCTCTGCAAGTAAATACGATTAACGGGGCTTACAACTCACATGAGGAAGGGATTAAAGGGTCGATCACTGGTGGAAAACTGGCCGACTTCGTCGTCTTGGCAGACGACCCTCACACCATAGATAAGGGCAAGATCAAAGACCTCGAGATCGTACAAACGGTCACAGGCGGAGCCACGGTTTACCAAAAGTAGTCCTACTCGGGAAGGCATCGTAACTGGAACGTGGGGGGAATGCCCCTTCGACCCGTTTCTCGTAATTTATCCGACAGCGGAGGCTCTTGTGTTTTCAGCGACTTCGCGATTAACCCAAAATTGATTTCGGCTGTATTGATCCTTAGATCGCTTTCGAGCATTGTTTACTGCCTGCAGAATACTGACGGAAGGCTAAATAGGGTGCTCAACCTTGAGAGATGATGTTCAAAGTTCTTTGAGCGACATTGGCTCAGCCTCCTTCTGCTGTTTGTCATCGAAGGAGGAGAGACGTTCCTCGGCGAGCGTTCTAGTGTTTGAGCTCTCGAAAGGAAGTATGGGATACGCAATATACCGGCATAAGCGTTACGTTTCCTTCTTTCGCAATTTGGCGCTAAGTGTTGCTCTCCTCTTCCTCTTCGTTTTAGCTTCTGGAAATACTTTCGCGCAAGAATGTTATCCGGATTCGGCTCAAGCATATCCGGAGCAAAGTTACGGTCCGGCTTTAACTCCAGCTCAACCATTGAATGCGGGCCAACTGGAACAATTGGTGGCCCCGATCGCGCTTTATCCTGACGCGTTGGTCGCTCAGGTTCTGGCGGCATCCACCTATCCCGGTCAGGTTGCCGACGCGGACCAGTGGCGACAGTCGCAAGGGTACAGTTCCCCGGAGCAGATTGCTGCGGGTGCCGATGTACAGGGTTGGGATCCAAGCGTGAAGGCGTTAACTGCATTTCCGCAGGTGCTGGCCCAGATGGACCGCAATCTGCAATGGACCACTGACTTGGGAAATGCATACTACAACCAACCGCAAGACGTAATGGAAGCTGTCCAGGTAATGCGCCAGCGTGCTCGGGCAGCCGGAACTCTCGAGAGTACACCGCAACAAGCGGTCTATTACGACCAAGACTATATCCGGTTGATGTCGGTTAATCCGCAGGTCGTGTACGTGCCAACATATAACCCGTGGAACGTTTACGGGGATGCCGTTTCTCCTTACCCTGGATTTTCGTTGTTAGGCGCCGTCGGATCCTTCTTTGGATCTTCTCCCATCAGTTGGGGACTCGGGATTGCGATGAGCGCGTTTAGCCACACACCCTGGGGCTGGCTGGCATGGGGCTTGAACTGGCTGGCCGATACTGTCCTGTTCAACAATTCCGAGTATTACTCGCACAGCTATTCAGTTGCTGATTGGGGATTCCGGCACGACGGCCTGCACGCTTATGCGGGACGAGGAGGATTCGGAAGGCGAGGCTTCGAGCACGGAGACGGCTATCGCCGCTTTGGCGACGGGCACGATTGGGGCCGAGGGTCGCGCTTCGGCCATTCCTCCGAGAGATCCGTGGGAAACTGGTCAAGAAACGCAGATCATGGTTACCGCTCCTTTGGCGGCGGGTACAATCGAAACGCCCGCGAGGGCTATAGCCATATGCAGGCGGCGGGAAACTGGAGGCAGTTCGATCGGAGGCAATTCGATCACTCTGGATACGGTTCTAACGCGAACCGCGGATTCAGCGAAGGCTACCGCAGCGGCATGCGCACCCCGACCTATCGTGCATCGAACTCGGGTTTCGAGCGCCGTCAATTCGGCGGAGAGGCTTCGAGAGGTTTCTCGAGTAGGCCCTCTTTCGCCAGCCAAAATTTTGCGCGGTCCGAGGGAAGAGCACAGCGCGCAGGTGGTTCCCATCTCTTTGGAGGAGGTCACGCGGGTGGAGGGTTCGAACCGAAGCGTGTTAGCAGTCACAGCTCAGGCGGTTTCCACTTCGGAGGCGGCGGTCACGCACCCAAAGGCTTCGGAGGAGGTGGGAAGAGTTTCGGCGGTGGCAAAAGCTTCGGTGGCGGCAGAAGTTTTGGCGGAGGACATTCGCACGGCGGAGGCGGAGGAGGTCACTCCGGCGGTCACGGAGGCGGCGGAAAACATCACCACTGATTCCGGCCAGAAGTGGAGACTAATCCGCTAGGGATGGAATCTCTTTCGTCTCCTGTTCGGCCGCCCCGAGCCTTCGCACCCTGCTGTGCCTGTAACCGTAACCGAAGTAAACACTGACTCCGATTGCCAGCCAAATCAGCAAGCGAGCCCAAGTTTCCCAGCCAAGACTGATCATCATCAGCAGCGATATCACAATTCCCATAATGGGCGTGAATGGAATCCATGGCGCCACGAATGCGCGCGGGACTTCCCTATTTCTTCCTCGGAGAATCCAAACACCGCCGCAGACGATGACGAAGGCCAGCAGCGTTCCAATCGAGACCAATTCACTGATCACGTGAATGGGAGTGAGTGCCGCAACCGCGGCCACGCACACGCCTACCAGGATTGTCGAAATATAAGGAGTGCGAAAGCGAGGATGAACGGCACTGGCCCACTTCGGAAGCAGGCCATCACGCGACATTGAAAAGAAGATACGCGCCTGACCAAGTATCGTAACCACCATCGCCGAGCTTAGCCCGCAGATCGCACCTAGTTTCACCAGAGTGCTGCCCCATTTCACTCCTGTAATTTCCATACCTGCGGCGATCGGCGCGGGGCTGTCGAGTGACGTGTACTTCACTAGTCCGGTCAGGACGCCTGCAACCAGGATGTATATGACGGTGCAGATGGCAAGGGAGCCGAGAATACCGATGGGCATATCGCGAACGGGATTCTTGGATTCCTGAGCTGCGGTCGATACTTGGTCAAAGCCAATATAGGCGAAGAAGATCACACCAGCGGCGCGCGCAATCCCTGACCATCCGAAAGTTCCGTAATGGCCGGTGTTGGGCGGAAGAAAAGGTGTCCAGTTCGCGATGGCTTCAGTTCGATGTCCGAGTATGTAATAAGCGCCAAGGCTAATGAAAATCAAAAGCACGCAGATCTTCACAATCACGACCGAAATCGTGAGCCTAACCGACTCCCGGATGCCGATAACGAGAATAGCGGTGACGAACAAAATTCCCAGAAAGCCGAACAGATTAAAAGACGAATACTGATGAGGAAGGCCTGCCGGGTCAACGTGAGCGACGAAGAGGGCTTTCTGCAATTGTGCCGTCAACCGTTCCCAGTGGCCGTGGTAAAGAACGAATACTGTGCCCGGTGAGCCTGCCAGCTTCGTTGGCAGAAAAATTCCAAAGTCCTCAAGAAAGCTCAGTACGTAACCGCTCCAACCGCTAGCCACAGTGGCCGCGCCTAAGGCATATTCGAGAATAAGATCCCAAGCGATGATCCAGGCAATGAATTCTCCGAGAGTCGCATAACAGTATGTGTACGCCGAGCCTGCTACCGGAATCATCGAGGCGAATTCCGCATAGCAAAGTCCGGCGAAAGCGCATGCCACCGCAGCGAGAACAAACGAGAGAAGGATTGCGGGTCCGGCATGATCGGCGGCCGCGGTTCCCGTGAGAACAAAAATCCCGGTTCCAATGATGGATCCGATTCCAATAGAAATCAGGTGAACAGGGCCCAACGCACGCCGCAGACTGTGCTCGCCGGTCTCCTGCGCTTCTAACAGGATCCTGTCGAGCGGCTTCGTTGTAAATAGACCAGCCATCCACTCCAACTCCTCGGAATTACCTCGACAGTAGCTCAGTCCACTTTCAGCGAGGCAAAGCATTCTTCATGTCCGCGAGGGCGTAAGCCATCACGGCCATGGCAGCAGCATTCTCGCGCAACTCTGCGGGTTTCACTTTGTCGAGCGTATCGGCGGCCGTATGGTGGTAGTTATAGTAATCGCGTCCATTCTGCATCATGCCGAGTACGGGCACGCCCTTTTCCGACATCGGAGCGATGTCTGTAATCCCCGCTGGACGCGAGCTTTCCTGGAAGACGTTCGCCCCGAAGCTGCTAAGGATTGTTTGCACCGGCTTCAACGCGTCGGCCGCGGGCGCGCTCAGTTTCATTACGAAGCCCAGCGGATGCGATGCGCCAACATCGCTCTCGATGGCGGCGATGTGATTTGGAAATTCGCTCTCGTGGTCTTTTAGATATTGACTGCTGCCGGCGCCGTCGTTCTCTTCGTCCATCCATGCAATCACACGCAACGTGCGCTTTGGATGCAGTTGCAATTGCCGCAGGATCTCGGCCGTTTCCATGGCCACGACCACGCCGGCGCCGTCATCGGTCGCACCCGTGCCGAGATCCCAAGAGTCGAGATGCCCGGAAACGATCACGATTTGCTCGGGATGCTCGGTTCCCTTCAGATCGCCGATGACGTTGTAGCTGGTTTCGTCCGGCAGCCTCTGCGGCGTGAGCGTGAGGTGCATGCGGACCGGGCCTTGGGAAGAGAGATCCGCGATCAGGTCTGCATCTTCTGAAGTGACCGCCGCGGCCGGAATACCGGCGGGATCGCTGTCCCCCGTGTGAGGCAAGCGATAATCTCCGCCGATTGAGCGAACGAGCGCTGCAACGGCCCCAACTTCGGCAGCCGCTTTCGGACCAGTTTCACGATAACCAACAATCGCACGATAGGCGGCAACGGCTGCCCCCGATTCCGCCCTTTGTTTATCAAACTTCTCGTTGAACAAAACAATCTTGCCGTCGATCTTGTCGCGCCCCATCGTCTTCAACTGGTCGAAGTTATCGACCACGATCACATCAGCCGTGATTCCACCAGCTCCCGTTGAGGTGCTTCCCCCTAATGCCGTGAGCACGATCTTTTGCTGCGTTCCGTGAGCGAAGCCCGGTGCGTCCACCAATTCGGCGTTTTCAGCGCCGCGCACCCAATGCCGCACCTTGACTTCCTCGAGGTGAGCGTCCAGCCCAAGGTCGCGAAGCTGCGCGGCAACATAATCAACAGCTGCTTTGGCGCCCGCCGATCCAGTGGACCGCTGGCCGATGTTCTCCGTCAGATGTGCGAGCTGCCGGTAAGCATAGTCGTTGGTTAAAGCAGCCGCCTTGATCGTTTCAAGCTGGCGCATCAGTTCAGGCGAAAAATTCTCACGCGCGTCGGGAGCTCGCGCGAGGGCTTGGCCCGACGGAAGTACTGACGCGATGGATTGGGGCTGCGCGCAAGTGTTGGCTGCGAAGATGATCAGATATATGGCTGCAACCGTGCAGCGCGCCAATATCCCTCGTAACCCCACGGGCGTTGGCGCTTGCAGCGTACACGCAACAGTTTTAGAAATTAAGATCTGTTTCCTCTTATCACGCCGAATTTCTAAATCCGTCTATACGCCGTGTTATTGAGGTCGACGTTAGAAACTGTACCGCAAAGCGAACTCCAGCACGCGCGGATTTGACAAGGTCGAGCTGAAGTTGCCGAACGATCCGCTACTCGTGATGCTGTTACCAGCGAGGTTCAGCTGCATCGTACCGACGTCGAAACGCGGCGTATTCGTAAGGTTGAAAGCCTCGGCACTGAAGCGTAGCGCCTGCCGCTCGGTGAAATTCCAGCTCTTGCTGGCCGATAGATCGATATTGAACGTGCCGGGGCCCCAGAAATTGTTGCGTTGTCCGGATTCGCCGGGCAATGCGGCGCGGAATTGATTGATAGCCGAATTGGGATCGCTGGTGTTGTTCGGGTTGCTGAAAACGTTGGGGGTGCCGTTGACGATGTACGTTCCCGTCTTCGGTCGCGTGCCATTGAGCACAGCCAGCGATTGTTCATCGAAGTTCGTGGCCCAACCGAATCCGCTACTGATGGAGAAAGGATAGCCGCTCGTCCAACGCCAGAGGCCAGAGACGGTCCATCCCCCGATAGCGGCGTCGGCGAGGCGACTGGCAGCGCCGGCGAAGTGCTTCCCATGTCCGAAAGGCAACTGATAAACCCAGTTGGCGTTGAACTGGTGCGTGTTGTCGAAATCGGATATAGCACGGAGCTGGTTGGGGAACCAGGAGTTGAGGACCTGGCTCGCAAAGCCGCTGCCCTGAAAATGATTGATGCGCTCGGCGTTGGAGCCGATGTCGATCGACTTGGAAAAGGTGTAGTTCAGATCGAACTGCAGGCCGTCTGACATACGGCGGCGCAAGCTGAACTGGCCCGCGTTGTAAGAGCTGTTGCCGATCGTGTTCCATCCGTAGAGCGAGGAATATTGTGGCGAGTAGAAGGTGTAAGGAGTCTGCTGTCCGTTAATGCTGGCGCACGCCGGGTAGCAACCGTTGGCGGTGACATTACCCGGGACATCGGCGTACTCGAGGGCCGTGGTTTCATTGCCGGCGTTGTAGGCAAACAGATCATACATCGCTTGCGTCGCGGTGAGAGTAGCGGGAACGCCCCCGGTCGTCTGGGCCCCGCAAAGTGCCCCGGGATTACCGCACTCGGCGCCCACTTGCGTCGAAGAAGATCCGGCTGCGGCAGGATAAATGTGTTCCCAGTACGGCATCGGGGCCACGCTTTGGATCGGCACGCCCGCACGATATTGCTTGGCAAGAGCGGTGGCGGCGGTGAAGTAATCCATGTGGGATTGAGGATCCCAGAGATCAGCAGGCATGGCAAAGTCTTCTTCCTGCAGCAGGCGATGCGCGAAGCGGCCAACATACGCGGCTTCAAAGACGAAGTCTTTCGGCAACTGGCGGGTGATCGAAAGATCGAGGAGATTGGAGTATGGAGTTTTCAGGCGATCGTCTAGGCCCCAGGTAATCGCGTAGCCAGAGGCGAGGCCGGCGGGGGGAGTGACGGGGAAGGACCCGGATGGCGCGGGCAAAATCAAAGGGCAGGGTGCAGTGGGACACACGCCGCTAGTGGTAGCGCTGGTAGCAGGGATGGCGTTAAGAGCGGAGAAGCGCGCCGAGCCATCGACCGTTTGCACGCCTGCCGGATTGCTGAGCGAAGTGGTGAGCCCGAACGATCCCAGTTGATCGAAGCTGTTGACGATTCCCTCTCCGAAGTGGTCGTAGTACATCCCGTAGCCGGCGCGGATGGAGCTTTTGCCGGGGCCTCCCCAGATGCGCTTGGAGAACCCATCTTCAGCTTTAGGCGCATATGCGACGGAAAGGCGCGGAGCGAAATCCTTGTAGTCGTAACTCCAGTAGGGCTTCTTACCATTTGCCTGTCCGGACAAACTGAGGGTAAGCAGTGGCTCATAGGCTTGGCCCTGCAGCATTGCCGCGCCACGTTGTTTGAACCATCCGTCGAGACTCTGATCGGTGGCGACCTGCGTGCCAGTGGTTTCGTACGGCGGCTGAAGAATCGTATAGCGCAAACCGTAGGTGACGGTAAGGTTGGGCTTCACGTGATATGTGTCTTGCGCGTAGAACTCGTATTCGTGATTGCGGAAATGGCGCGGGACCGGGGTTCCTTCGGATAATGGAGCAAGTGATTTGTTGAGGTTGTAGTTGGAATTCACGACCGTGACGAGACCCGCGAGCGCGGTGACCGCATAATCGTAACTCGAAGTAAAACTGTTATCGACGGCGGGAAAGCCGAAGCCAGCGGGATCGAGGCTCACTGGAGTTGTACAACTCGAAATGCAGGAACCGGCCAGCCAGTCAGAATCGGTTTGCGCCGTGAAGAAAGAAGTGAAGTTCGATTCACGAATATTGTTGATGGTGCGCAGATTTCCGCCGAATTCGAAGGTGTGCGCGCCTTTGGTCCAAGCGATGTCATCCACCAGATTGTGGACGGGAACGGTGGTGTTGGTACTGGGTGTCTGGGCGGTCAGGTTGTCGAGGCCCCGGAAGTTGATGAAGTGCTGCGATTGGCGCCCAAGGTTAGCGAAGGATTGGCGGATATACCCGTAGCGAAGATTGTTCAGCAGATTCGGGCGCAGCACGCCTGTGTAGCCGGCGATGAGGCCTTTCGAAGCGTTGAGGCTGCTGATGTTGGCTGGCTGGCCGGGAAATTCAGAACCCCCGGAACCGGTGACGGAAGTGGAGTCTGCTCGAGATGCGCCTCGATCGCTCATCAGTCCCCCGCGAACGAAAACCGCATGCGTTCCACTCGGGGTGAGCTTGTAATCAATCTTGGCAACGTAAGTGTCGAGTTTGGTCGGCAGCGGCGACGAAAATGTGAATCCTTCAAAGTCGAAACCGTCCCCTACGGTCGTCGTGTTGGGCTCCGGATATTGCTGGAATATTTGCATCACGGCGGGATTGGCCCCGGGACCAAGTGGGCAAGTTCCCATGCTGGTGCAGTTCGGATCCATGCTGGCGAGGTTGGCGGTAGTTAATGTGAATTGGCCGGAGGCAGGGCAGCTCGGATCTTGTGTGCAAGAGTAAGTGATCGATCCATTGCGCAGACCGTCGCTTGGAACCAGTCGCGTGACCTGCAGATTTTCCCGGGTGCGCTGCCCCTCGTATGCCAGGAAGTAAAAGAGCCGATCTTTGCGGATGGGGCCACCGAAGGTCGCGCCAAAAGTATTGCGCAGAAGAAATGGTGGCTTGTTGGCCAGCCCGTTGCCGACTTCAGCTTGCTCATTGAACCAATCGTTGGCCGCCCCGAATGGCGGACGATAGTACCAGTATGCAGTTCCGTGAATGCTGTTGGTACCGCTCTTGGTGACAAGCGCGACCTGTCCGCCCGAGGAACGGCCTGCGTCCGCTGTGGCATTGCTGGTGGTGACGCGAAATTCCTGGAGCGAATCGAGCGTGGCGCGCAGGGCTCCGGTGAAGGCCAAGCCTTGGGTCTGGTCGTTGTTGTCAACTCCGTCCAGGGTGACATTGGTTTGATCGCTGCGCGCGCCGTTGACGGAACCGCTTCGGCTATCGGACGCTGCGCTGACGTTGCTGCCGTTGCCCGTGAAAGCGACCCCAGGCTGCAAGCTGAGGATACTCGTGGCTTCCCTTCCTTCGAATGGCAAATACGAAATCTGATCGCTATTGAAAGCATGCCCGAGGCTGGCTTCCTGAGTGTTGACCAGCGGGGCGGTTCCGGCAACTTCAACGACGATCTCTCCCCCGGCGACCCTCATCGGGATATCCAGTGTGGCCGGCGTGTCCACCATGAGGACAAGCCTGGTCTTTTTTTCCTTCGCAAATCCGGGCGCACCTGCTGTCAGTTCATACGTAGCAGGGGGGACTTGGAGAAACTGATAGACCCCTTGATCATTCGATCTGGTACTGCGCGCAAATCCCGTCTCGGGATTGGATAGGGTAAGCATCGCCCCAGAAATGACCGCTCCCTTAGGATCCGTCACGGTGCCGTTGAGTGAACTGGTCGCGGTCTGGGCCCACAGATTGACCGTGAAGAGGGCTAAAAAAGCTAGTCTTATGATTCGCATCCGCTGCTCCAGTGGCAGGCTTGAGTGAAGGAACGAAAGCCGGCGAATATATAATTGCTGATTGGACAGGTTGTCAACTGTTTTTTTAAATTACCATTTGACCAATTTACCATTTGACAAGTCCGCGGTAGCAGGGATATAAGATTTCGGTCATTTGAAGTTGGAGTGTGTACCCGTATGCCCTTGTCGCTTGATATCGGTCCTCGGATTAACCGGGTGGCGATTTCCGATGAACTAATCGCACGATTTAAGGAGCTGATCGCGAAGCGAGTGTTTGTTCCCGGCCACCGATTACCGCCAGAGCGGGATCTCGCCGAGGCACTCGCAGTGAGCCGTCCGACATTGCGGCAGGCGTTGCGCGCTCTTCAGATCATGGGCGTAATCAAAGCGAGGCAAGGGTCCGGATCTTACTTGGCTGACTCGGCCAGCGACATCATGCGCGTTCCCTTGGAATTTGCTCTCGCTCTTAAGAATGTGGCCAAGACAGATCTATTTGAAACGCGTCGCACGCTCGAAGTAGAGCTTGCCAGTCTGGCTGCCGAGCGCAGAACCAACGACGATCTGGAGGCGATGCGCTTAGCTCTCGTCGAGATGGAGAAGACGATGGGCGATCCGGATGCTTGGTG
>Ga0070731_10002701_pt1 | contig 16630 bp, 13 predicted proteins | sample Coa_R1_2_FD_66448 | JGI IMG/M metagenome (GOLD analysis project Ga0070731, IMG submission 66448) | Surface soil microbial communities from Centralia Pennsylvania, which are recovering from an underground coalmine fire - Coalmine... | ecosystem: Environmental > Terrestrial > Soil > Unclassified ...
AATTGATTAGTAACGGATAGTTCACTAAATTCATAGATCAGTATGAGTTCGAATTTTGCTTGCCGCCCATCGATGGGGCCAATCTTTTTGATCGCCATTTTCTGTGCAGGAGTATGCCGCGGCCAATCCGGTAACACCTCGATCACTGAGTGGCAGTATGGCAAAAATGGCGCAGTCTCGATTACCTATGATGACGCATCCCGAAACCAGTTTACCCGCGCCCTACCGTTGATGGAACGCCTCAAACTGCCAGCTACATTTTTTGTAATCACTGGCCCGATTACCGGCTCCCAGTACCACGGCAAATTTGTGGGGCGTCCAGTACAACAAATTATCAATGAGACGGCAACGGTGCCAACCGATGAGCGTAATTTTTTGGAGCGGTGTTCCGCAGCAGGATATCTTGGATATACCGGGACAATTTCCTATCACACGCGCGCTGGCGGATTATATTCTTCCGGCAAAAAAGAGCACGCTTACCGATTAATGGACACGCTGTATGCCAAAGTGCGCCACGGTGATTTTGCGCCTGGCTACGAGCCATGCCCCGAATACAAGGAAGCGGTAGGTTCCAGCTGGGATGATTTCAGGAAGGATGTTGCCAACGGCTATGAAATAGCCAGTCACTCCATTACGCATGCTACCATGCCCGGGTTAGACGAAGCAAACATTAAATATGAATTGGAAAAGAGCAAGGAAGAGATCAAAAATCAGCTGGGTGACAAGTACACGTTTTCCGCCGAAGTACCCTATGGGTACGAAGACGACAAGGTGATGCAAATCGCATACAAAATTTATCCTGCCCTTCGCAACAGAATGCCTGAACCTTTTTTAAAAGAGATTGACCGGGCAAGCCGCATGTTACCCCACCCGGCAGAAAGGGACTACGTTCAATGGCAACGCGGCCCGCTCAGCAAAACGTCCTTGACGCTGATGAAGTCCTGGGTCGATACGACCTGCGACAACAAGGATGTATGGCTCGTACTGGTCTTCCACGGCATTGACAGCCTGGGTTGGGAGCCCACGCCGATGGGAAAGCTGGAGGAATATCTGGAATTTATCAAGGACAGGCAGGATAAACTTTGGGTTGCCTCATTTGGCGATGCAACGCGGTATATGCGGGAACGTGAACACGCGAGAGTAAGTACGAAAAAGGACAATGGAACATTTCAAGTGTCGCTGACTCACTCGTTGGATAAGAAAATGTATGACCTGCCCCTGACGCTGAAAACCTATATCCCGGCAACATGGAGCAAAGCAACAGTCAGCCAGGGCAAAATCACGCAGCCTTTGGAAGTTCAGCGTGACGAGAAAGGGAATTTCGTGTTATACCAGGTGAAGCCAAATGATGCGACTGCCGTGCTTGCCGGCTCGTAAATCGGGCCAGGGCATGAACCTTATTCTTTGATTGAATTTATTTAGCCCTCAAATTTTTTTATGAATCGCAACTACTACATCGTAGGACTCATCCTGCTGACATTTTTTGTCATTTCGTTTTTGACAAATGTGATCGGCGCGCTGAACCCGGATTTTATTAAAGGGTTCGACCTAAGCCTGACGCTCGCAGCTTTCCTGCCGTTTGCCTTTTTTATTGCATATGGTTTGGTATCCATACCGACTGGAGTGCTGCTGGAAAAGTATAAGGAAAAAAAAGTAATGATTGCGGGATTCACGGTTGCCTTCTTCGGATCACTGCTGCTTGCAATCGTACACAATTATGTAACGGCCATTGTCTCGCTTTTTTTTATCGGTTGCGGGATGGCAATGTTGCAGGTTGTGATAAACCCCCTGCTGCGCACTTCGGGCGGCGAAGAGCATTACGCATTTAATTCTGTCCTGGCGCAGTTGATTTTCGGCGCTGCCTCCTTTGTGAGTCCGATGGTCTACTCCTATTTTGCGCAAAATTTAAAGGGGCAGACCTCGGGGCTAATGGGCCTGTTTACCAGCATTGTGCCGCCTTCGCTGCCATGGATTTCACTTTACTGGATTTTTGCCGTGATTTCGCTTTTAATGATTGCCATTGTCCGTTTTTCAAAATTCCCGGTGGTTGCGTTAAAAGCGGATGAAGAAGCAGGTCCGCTAAAGACCCATATCATGCTTTTTAAAAAGCGCGTCGTCGTACTTTTTTTTATCGGAATGATCTGCTATGTCGGTACTGAACAAGGCGTGGCCAACTGGATCTCCAAATTTCTTGAAACTTATCACCAATACGATCCGCAAACAAAAGGTGCAGATACTGTGGCGTACTTCTGGGGGCTGATGACAGCGGGTGGCGTGCTTGGCCTTTTTTTGCTGAAGATCCTGGACAGTCGCATCGTGCTGGTGGCTTTTACTATCGCGGCATTGATCTGCCTGAGCGCTGCACTTTTCGGTAGCGGCCCGGTGGCACTGGCTGCCTTTCCCGCAGTTGGTTTTTTTGCTTCTGTGATGTACCCCATCGTGCTTTCCCTGGCATTAAACTCTGTCAACGAACATCACGGTTCATTCGCAGGCATTATGATGACGGGCATCATTGGCGGAGCCATTGTCCCGCTCATCATCGGCGCACTCGGTGATTCGTTCGGGCTGCGAACCGGCATGTTCTTTCTTTATATTACGCTGGGCTACATCTTGTGCATTGGCTTTTGGGCCAAACCATTAATTACAAACCAGACTGTCTTTAACAAAAAGCAAAAAACCTAGCATGACCGATGTCAAAGTTCTCGGAATAGATCTGGGCGCAACAAATATTCGCGGCGCCTTAGTACACGGAAACTCGCTTTCCGGCATTGTTTCTGTGCGCATTCAAAGCGATGGTGATGTTCCAACCGTAATGAACGACATCTACCAGGTCATTGACACCCTGAATGACGACGACGTTGCAGCAATTGGAATCGGTGTGCCAAGCGTGGTCGATATCGCCGAGGGCATTGTTTACGACGTCCAATATATCCCTTCCTGGGTTGAAGTACCTCTAAAACGGTTGCTTGAGCACAAATATCGCAAACCTGCGTTTGTCAACAACGATGCCAATTGTTTTGCGCTGGGTGAACATTATTTTGGCAAGGGGAAAGATGTCGCTACCATGATTGGGTTGACGTTGGGTACCGGCCTGGGAGGAGGCGTGATCATTAACAATAAGTTATTTGCAGGGGCGAACTGCGGCGCAGGCGAGTTTGGAATGCTGCCTTTTAATGACCAGGTTGCAGATTATTATTGCAGCGGGTCATTGTTCAAAAATGTGTACGGTCTGGACGGTACAAAAGTATATGAAGACGCCAAAAAGGGAGATGCAAAGGCGCTGGAGCTGTATGACGAATTAGGAACGAATTTGGGCAGGGCAATCAGGATGGTCATGTATACCTTTGATCCGCCATTGATCGTACTTGGCGGTTCAGTAAGCCAGGCTTATGATTTGTTTAGTCGCGCGATGTGGGACGAAATCAAAAAATTTGCCTATTCAAAATCTGCCGCGCGAATCCGCGTAGAAGTATCTGAACTGGAAAACAGCGGGATTCTCGGTGCCGCAGCATTATATTTTGATGCACAATAACATCATTTCAAAATAAGCCGATGAAGAAGTTAAAAAAATGGGCGTTGATTGGAGCTTCGATTCTCACGGTTGGTCAATCTGATGCTCAAAGCCATGAAAAATACAACATGACTTTAAAAGACGGATGGCAAATGCAATCTTCCACAAAAGTGAGCGACCCTGGGACTACTATATCGCAACAAGGATATTCGACTTCCGGGTGGTACAAGATCAGCGTGCCCACCACCATTATTGCCGGGCTCCTGGCCAACAAGGTATATGATTTCGACCCGTTCTATGATATGAATTTCGAGAGATTGAAAGATACTACGCTTGATTCGCCCTGGTGGTTTCGGAAGGAATTTGTGATACCCGAATCGGAAAAGGGAAAGGATGTCGTCCTCAAGTTGCATGGCATCAATTACAAAGCCAATGTCTGGCTAAACGGGGTTCTTATCGCGGACTCCAATCAAATCTTTAATCCCTTCCGCATCATCGAACTCAATGTCACAAAACAGATCAGGAGCGCAGCCGGCAATGTTTTGGCGCTGCAGATTCAGCGGCCGTTTCGTCCCGATAAAAGAGGTGGTGATCTGGCAATTGATTATGCCGACTGGATACATTACCCGCCGGACTACAACGGTGGTATCGTCAATGACATAGAGATTAAAACCTATGATCGCGTGGGCATTCAATATCCGTTGGTAACTACAAAATTTGACCTTCCGTCGCTGGCAGTTGCTCACCTGACGGTGGACGCGGTGCTGACCAATTACACCGATGCGCCACAGGATGTTGTTGTCGAGGGAAAAATCAACACGGACATTTCATTCAGGAAGAAAGTGCGGCTGGACCCTCAACAAATCGTTGATGTAAGCTTTCCGCCAGATGCATTTCCGCAGCTAAACATTAAAAACCCGCGCATCTGGTGGCCCTGGCAATATGGCAAGCCAAATCTGAATCATATTGAACTTTCGGTAGTTCGCGATGGAATGATCAGTAATACGATTGCAGAGAATTTTGGCATTCGCCAAATCATTTCTAAAATGATAGACGATCGCTCGCGCGAGTTTGTCGTGAATGGCAAGCCGATATTGTTGCGTGGAGCAGCCTGGTCGCCCGACATTTTCCAGCGCCGCGCGGCCTTGCGCCAGGAACAGGAAATTCGTCTTTATCGCGACATGCATATGAATATCGTCCGCTCGGAGGGTAAAATGGAAGATGATCATTTTTATGCACTGTGTGATCAATACGGCATGCTGGTCATGACCGGATGGATGTGTTGCGGGGCATGGCAATATCCGGAAAACTGGGATGCTGCCAAACGTGCCTCTGCCATGGCCTCGGACAGCAGCGTAATGCTTTGGCTGCGAAACAAACCGTCCGTCATGGTCTGGTTGAACGGCAGCGATATGCCGCCACGCGATACCAGCGTCGAACGCGATTATCTGAACATTGAGGCAGCGCTGAAATGGCCAAATCCGACGATATCGACGGCTGACGCCAGCAAATCTCTGGTGTCCGGTTTCAGCGGAGTAAAGATGGATGGACCCTACGAATGGGTGCCACCGATATACTGGGAGACCGATTCGCAGATGAAACATGGTGGCGCCTGGAGCTTCGCTACCGAAATTTCACCCGGGCCATCCATTCCGCCGTACGAAAGCCTGGCAAAATTTATCCCAAAGGACTCGATGTGGTTTACTTCATCAACATGGAAATATCACTGCGGCACCATGACATTTGGCAATACCAATGTATTTGACACAGCCCTGGAGGGCCGATATGGGAAGGCTACGGATTTCGGGGATTATCTGGCCAAAGCGCAGGCGCAAAACTATGAGGCGCACCGAGCAATGATGGAAGCCTATGGCCTGAATAAATATCACATTTCAACGGGCGTTGTTCAGTGGATGGGCAGCAATCCCTGGCCGGGACTCATCTGGCATACCTATGACTACTATCTTTATCCTGCCGGGACTTACTTCGGGATGAAGAAGTCGATGGAACCACTGCATATCATGTACTCCTATGCCACTAACGAGGTCGATATAACCAACTCGCTGCAGCGAAAATTTTCGGGGCTGCTGGTTAAAGCCGATGTCTACAACCTGGATGGCAGCCGGAAATTTTCAAAAAATATGACCGCTGATGTCGGCATCGACAGCATCAAAAAATGTTTTGCACTACCGGCGATGGAAGGATTGTCCGACGTTTACTTCCTCCGATTACAACTGGCCAACCCCGAAGGCATCATTCAAAGCGTCAACTGGTACTGGCTGTCGAAGACACCGGATGTGCTCAACTGGAAAAAATCAAAATGGTACATGACGCCCGAGTCTTCATATACTGATTTTACCGGATTGCAGAGTTTGAGCAAAACAGCGCTCGATATTCAATATTCGAGCGAGAAGTCAGCTGACAGCACCATGCACAAAATATCCATAACCAATACCGGACGCGTGGTAGCTTTTCAAGTCCACCTTCGGGCGCTTAAAAGCAAAGGAGGCGATGACATTCTTCCTGTACTTTTCAGTGATAACTACCTCGAACTGGCACCGGGGGAAAAACGGGTTATCGAATGTGAATATGCGGACCGGGATGCAGGTGGCTCTCGTCCATATATCCAGTTGTCCGCCTGGAACCTGGATGCTGCTCACAGCAGGGCATCAGGAAACGCAGGCTTCGAAAAGGATTAAGAACGATAATTGATCGTTGTCTGGTTTGTCTTGCGTGCTTCAAGGGATAATCGAGATGGAAAGTTCTCTGAGTTCCTCGTTTCATTGCCACTATCAAGATGAATGGGCGAGCAGGATAACTGACGTCATTGCCACAAGGTGTGTAAAACATACCCTTTTAACTGGTATTGCGTAATGACCGTCTGCGCAGTGAGTGAAATTTTTATTTCCGGTAATAGTTCTTCCCGTTTCACGGCAAAAAATTCCATGGCCTGAGCACACGCAATAAACTTGGCCCCCATTTTTTCCATATCATTGATCAGATGAATGTTCGGATTATCCACCTTGTATTTTTTTCTGTAAGCGTCATTATTTTTAATGGCATTCAGGGCTCCCGCATGCACCACAATGACAGGCAGGATTCTTTTTGCGGGTATCCCCGATGCAAAATGCAGGTTAATCACCCTCGCTATTTCGTCCAAACCGGCATTGATTTCTTTAATGGTTGAATCGGGGTTATTCTGTGTGAGCTCAAACACAATCTTATAGTCCAAATTCGGATCGGGTATTTCGGTAAGGTTGATTACGGGTATAACGCCGCTGTATTTTCCGCCCTTCAGCAATGGATATTCTAACCTCCCACCAAGCCTGTCCCATTTTGCCTTTTCGTCAAATTCTTTGGCAACCTTCACTGAGTCGGCATGAAATAAAGCGCGGAGCGTGCTGTCTTTTGCGTGCGCCAGGCTGTCACTCATAAAGGCTTGTCCGCTTACAAACAGAAAAGGGATACCCGTTAACAGTAATCCCTGCAATCGTTTTCTCATCGTCTTAATTTAAGTTAGGTTTAAAGTTTGTTCTTGCAGTCTGCCTGTTTAGCCATCACTAGCTTTTTTTTCCTGCGACTGCAAGACAACTTTATATTTTACCAGCTGTCTAATCGAACTCAAATGTCCAAATAATACGATGGGAACAATAAAAGTCGGCAGCCAGCTGAATGGGAAATTCGATATCGCGATGTTCGGCTGGTCAAAAGCAAATTTTTGAATTGGCAATGGTGCTGAAAAAAGCGCGTTCACGACAATATTTATTAAAAGCCCAAGACATATTATATTCCAAAGTAACAGACCATTTCGTCCAATTTTTTGCTTTATGAAGGCAAAGTATGCAACGAACGGCGCAGTTATTCCTGCAAGAATGTCAAAATTTCGTCCCTCAAAGGTCATCAGTTCGGGAATTGCTTTATTGATGAAAAGCATATATAAAACGATCTCAACCGGTATTCTTACAAGGTTTAAATAAATCAAATTTTTCAAAGGCAAGCTGTCCATAAATTGCCTTCCTTTTGTTGTAGAAAACAGCAAAAGGATTGTCAATATAGGCGGTAAAATTCCAACGACCATAATTTTTGGTGGAAGCGAATTTGTGTCAGTGTTGTAAACATTTTTTAAAGTCAAAACTGCCTGAACTGCCAACCAAATTGTCAAACCGAAAAATATGAACGTTGATTTTTTTCGCGCCGGTTCAGAAAGGGAGCTTTTAATAATCCAGATAAAAAGTGCAAGCATTGCAACGGTTGTCAGTACGAAAGTTATGGTAATATATGTCGGTAAATTCTTTATCATTCGAAAGCCGCTTTGTTTTCAAAAAAATCTCGGCATGTTGACAACGAAATAAATATACGCAATAGTTTGTTCCGGTTTCTTTAACTAAGGAAGGCTAAACCTGCCGCCAGCACCTAAAATCTTGTACGGCTGATCTATATTTTCCGCTTCGCGGGCGAAATCCTGCGGATCGGCTGTGTTGAAGCTAAACATATCATAGTGACAGGGAATCACCATTTTTGCGTTGATTGCTTTTGCCAGGGTAGCGGCTTCCCTGCAGTCTAAGTTTCCTGCCACTTTGCGCTCCGGTTTATTCCCATTGATTGGAAGCAGCGCGAGATCAACGCCAAAGGGCTTCAGGACCTCTTCCATTCCTTCAAAAAGCAGCGTATCGCCGCTGTGATAAACTTTGTAGTTCCCGAATTCAATCACATAGCCCATGTATTTACAACGGCCAAATTCATCTCTTTCCAAATCATTATGCTTGGCAGGAATTCCATAAAACGTGAAACCGTCAACGGCAACAGACTGTCTGTCATTCAGGCCAACTGGAAAGCCCAGATCACACCCAAGGCGCTCTGCTACAAAATGTCTGTTTGCTTCAGGAATGATCATCTTTATTCCCGGATTGTTTGCTAAAACAGGAACCAGCGTTTCCCTGTCCAAATGATCAGTGTGGTTATGAGAAGAAGAAACGATCAGGATCTGTCGCAAAAGCTCCGGCTTGATGACGCGCTCGCTTAACCTGACATGCGGTTTGTCGGTTGCCGCATATTTTACCGTCAGTGAATCTGATAAATAAGGATCTAAAAGCAGCCGCTTTCCCTTCCATTGTAGGAGGTAACCGCTTTGTCCGAGCCACCACAGGTTAAAGCCGGTTTCTGCCTGGGCCAGAGAATCCATTTCTGCTACGAGTGCTTCATTCTTTTTTATTGCCGGGATCAGGCTCATAGGTTCTCTCTCACTTTTACGGCACCTTTCACCATGTTGACCAGTTTCTGCCTGGACGCCCACCGGGCGGTTTGGCTAAGGCCGCAATCAGGTGCGACGGATAGCTTTTCGGCAGGAATATATTTTAGGCAGCGTTCGATCCTTTCCACGACATCGTCAACGGTCTCGATATAATAGTTTTTTACATCAATGATTCCCACGGCGACATTCATTTTCTCGGCAAATGTTTTTAATAAATCGATTTCCGCAAATTCACGGTTAGCCATCTCGATGTGGATTTCATTGACATTCAAATCCAGGAAATCAGGCAGCATCGGTTTAATGCTTCGATATCCAACCGGGCGGCCTTTAAAATTGCCGAAACAAAGATGCGTGCTGAGATTGCATTTGCCGGTAACGCCCTGAACTGTCCGGTTGAAAATATCGACAAATCGCTTGGTGTCTTCTTTGTAAGCATAGCAGCTCATGCTGGGTTCGTCGACCGTAATTTCGGTGCATCCTGCCGCCACGAGGGCTTCCAACTCCCTGGCTACAATGGGCAGCAGCGCTTCTGTAATCTGGTAGCGGTCTTTATATTTTTCATTGGGCATTAATCTGCCGCTAAGCGTATATGGGCCAGGTACGCTTGCTTTTAATACCGGCCCTGGAGGTGCCAGTTTCTTCAGCCGCGAAAACTCTTTAACGGCGCCGAGTCCGATTGGAGCAATCAGCTCGCCGACAATATCATTTTTACCCCGCTGATCGTGTGCGGGCGGCCCGAATTTCCGGGTCTCGGTATCGTTTTGGCGGATGCCCTGGATAAAACCGTAAAACGACAGGTTGAAATCCAGCCGCGTTTGCTCGCCGTCTGTGATGACGTCCAGTCCCGCCGTTGTTTGATCGTGAATCGCGGCTATGACAGCATCTTCAATCATCTCTTCGATGTCAGCCTTTCCCAGTTTATCCAGGTTTTGCGATGCAAATTCAAGCCAGCCAGGGAATGGGTAGCTGCCCACGACCGTCGTGCGAATGGGAATATTTTTCATTTGATGTCTTGTTCCGCTGCCAGCGGAGCCGTTTAGATGAATTAATTAGGATCCGGCGTTCTTGTACAAATTGGCGACCCGGTGAGCATGTTCATCGTAGGCACTTTCAAACAGATTTTTTGCTCTTTGTTCACCAACAATCGATGAGGCGGTCAATACCTTTGGTGGCTGGCCTGCTTCCGTCAGCAGTTTGGCGACCTCCGCTTTGATGCTGTTCACGATCATGATACCGCCAACGGTAGACCCGGGTGAAACGGGAGTATCCAATCCATCAATATAGACCATTGAATCTCCTTTGGGTGCGCCCGTGTCTATCACGATGTCGGCAAAACTAGATAATTTTTTTCCGTCAGGCCGCTTGCTAACGCTGGTGCGGGAGTGTTCTTCGGTGAGAATGGCAACGGTCTTTATCTTTTTTTGCTGGAACAATTCAGCCATTTCGATGGGAACAATATTGCTGCCGCTGGAGGAAATGATCAGCGCGCAATCTTTATCGCCGATTCCGAAATTGCGCAGGATTCTCTCGGCAAGCCCCGGGACGTTTTCCAGGAACATCGCCTGCCGTTGACCGTTGGTTCCGGTTACATTATTGTGGTAGGTCAGGGAAAGTTCGACGATGGGATGAAAGCCGGGGAACGAACCATATCTCGGCCACATTTCTTCGACCATGATGCGGCTATGACCGGAGCCAAATAAATGAACCAACCCTCCGGATAGGATGGATTCTGCAAACCATCCTGCAACCTTTTTGATGATGGGTTGCTGTGCACGCACTTTCTCCAGAATGACCGCACATTTTTCCAGGTATTGTTCTGTTGGGCTCATAAATGTATTTTTTGGGTAACGCCTTGACAGCCGGGTAGATTCATGGCAAAACTGGCGGCACCGATCGCTCCCGCCAAATCCCCAAAGACCGCTTTGACAATTTCTGTCTTATTACCCCCGGGTTGCCATTCATAGGTGTTCATATAGTCCCTCAAAGGCAAAAACAAATGATCATCTGCCTGGGCAATGCCACCGCCCAATACGATCATTTCCGGAGAAATGATATTGACAACCGAGGCGAGTCCCAGTGCCAGCTGTCGCACGGACTTCAGCCAGACTTCCCTGGCAAAAGCATCGCCGGATGCATAGGCAGTTAAAAGATCCTGCGTCGAGGTGAACTTCCCGCTGCTCCTTTTATCGATAGTGCAGTTGCCAATGCAATCTTCCAGGCTTCCGGGCATACCCGTTACGTCCAAATCACCTTCATGATCAATGACCATATGCCCGATATGGCCCGCCTTATTAAACCTTCCCTGGTACGGCCTGCCATCAATCAAAATCGCGCCACCTACGCCAGTACCCAGGGTCAGCATCACTACATTTTTTTTGTTTTTCGCCGCACCAAATTTGGCTTCTCCCATCATCGCCGCCACGGCGTCGTTCAACACAAAGGTTGATTGACCCAGGAATTGACTCCAGGAAAAATTTTCCAGTCCTTGCATACGCCCAGGCATAAAGGCGATGCCCGAATTGTTTTCATTGGGCAACCCGGGTGCTGATAGTCCGATAGCAACTTCTTCCTCCTTAATCATTCCTTTCAATTGCGTAACGGCCGTCGCCACCGCGCTTTTCCACACCGAACTATCGCCGTCGTTGGTGGGTTGATAGTTCTCAGCCAGCACGTTTCCATTTTCGTCAATGGCTACGGCCTTAATGCGGGTTCCACCCAGATCAATTCCAATCGATTTCATTCTTGTATAGCCCATCACACTTCAGTCATTTTACTTAAACTCTTTAACTAATGCTCCATCCGCCGTCAACACTCACGACCTGGCCCGTCGTAAACTTCGATAGGTCGCTCATAAAATACAATGCAATTCCGTCCATGTCACTGGCTTGCCCGATTCTCCCGCCATCCAACGGCTGCTTGCTTTTGATAAAGGAAAGAATGGCTTCATCGTTCGCTGCCCGTTGTGCCATCGGAGTTTCCACCAGCCCGGGAGCAATGACATTGACGCGAACATTGTTTTTTGCGTAGGATGATGCCACGGATTTGCTAAATCCAATGATGGCTGATTTTGCAGCTGCGTAAGCATGCGTTGAAAAATATTGCGGGGCAGGCGAATACCCTAAAACCGAACCCATGTTCAAAATGGTGCCTCCTTTATTTTGTTCCAAAAATTTCTTGATCGCTGCCTGGTTGGATAGCATGAGTGAAGTCAGGTTAAGATCGAGCGTCTCCTTCCATCCTTTTAATGTCAGCTCATGCAGGGCGCCATCACCCATTTTCCTTCCGCTGCCACCCGCAACATGATACAGACCATTAAAACCTCCGAAATTCTCGATGCATTTCTCGATGGCTTCGTCCGCCGACCCTTCGTGGGTGGCGTCAGCGTGCACCGATACAGCATTTGATCCCAACGTCTTGGTTGCTTGGTCAAGGTTTTTTTCATTTTTGCCCGTAATAACAATTTTTGCGCCTGCGGCGACAAATGCCTTAGCAGCAGACAGACCAATACCTGTGGTACCGCCGATGATTACGATGCACTTATTTTCCAAAAACTTCGTCATAGACAGACTTGCAAAAGTAGCGAATCGGCCACAGCAGGAGGCTAAGGAAGCGATTACTTGGCAAAAAGACTCATAATTTGTCTTCATTTGAATAAGGCTGCCCTTTTTTTCAAGTCCATGCGCTGGTGAGTTTGCGCTCCCGGAGCCTTTATCCGCCTATATTGATTGGGTATTATTTATTCAAGGAGTGACCGTCCTGACTACCCCTTTGGCATTGGTAACCTGGATGGAAGACATCAGCTCGTTAATGATTAAAAATCTTGCAGACTGGGATAAAAACGAATTTCCATAGCCCGTTTCGAATTTTTGTTTCTTCCCATCCTTGAATTGGATGAATGCACTGACATCGTCGGCATTCAGTGACAGAAAGTGGAAATTCCTGTTTAATTCGAAAACTTTCAACGCCCCTTTGTTCTGGGTTGCGGCAAGCAGATATTTTCCGTCGCCTGTCCGAAGCTTTACAAGCGCCCTGCCGTCCCCGGGAATAAAAATTCCACTTTGTTCAATAGACATTGGGGTAAAGTTTCCTTTACCGTCGCCTTTGAGCAGCAATCCATTGAGGGCATCATATCTTCCGAATGAAGGTACCGTCCCAAAATTATTTGTGTTCATGCAGATATCGAGGTTCCCGTCGCCGTCAAAATCATCAACGACCATCCCGTTGATCGCGGAAAATTGTGCAAAATCACAAAGTGGTTCCATCGAGAAAGTACCGTTACCGTTATTTCTTAGTAGCGAGCTTTTTAAATTATTCGCAGAGTATTTTACCGAATTTTCAAGTTCTTTTGGTGTAAATAACTGATCGAAGGTCGTCGTCGCAAATTTCTTATAGGTCAGAAACCTGCTTTTGAGAAATGGCAATTGCGAAATAAGATCGTCACGCGACTCTGAAGGAAATTCTTTCATTTCGCCGCCCTGCCTGTCCTTTAAATAGGAAGTGATCATGCATTGTGTGATTCCCTGATTATAAAAATCCTTTGCATATACGGATACCGGGTATTTGTCGGTGGCTTTATAAAAAGAATTTTCCCCGAGATTGCTGACCACGTAGTCGATTTTTCCGTCATTGTCGAAATCTCCGGCGACGATGCTGTTCCACCAGCCGATTTGGCCGCCGGTTCCCGACATTGCTGAAACGTCTTTAAACTGACCGTGATCGTTTTTTAGAAATTTTAACGGCATCCATTCGCCCGCCAGCAAGAGATCTGGCCAACCGTCGTTATCAAAGTCAGTCCAAATTCCATCACACACCATTCCAATATTCAGCAGGGGTTTTGCAATTGTTGCCGTTACATCGGTAAATTTCACCTTGCCATTTTTTGTATCGTTTCTGTAGATCGCGCATGAGACAGCTTGCGGGTAGTTCCATGGTGAGACGCGACCAGCCACAAAAAGATCAAGATCTCCGTCATGGTCGTAGTCAATGGCTCGCACGCATGATTTGCTGATTGCATTCCTCGGTAAGGCAGTTGTATCCAAAGTAAAATTTCCCTTCCCATCGTTTATATAAAGCCGATCCTCATATGCCGGGTTGTTGGGACTGTACTTGTAACCACCACTGGCTATATATATGTCGAGATCGCCGTCGTTATCAGCGTCAAAGAGGGTGATACCCATGTCATCCCAGCATTTTTTTTGCTGGCCGGGAAGATCATGTTTAGTGATAAACGTCCCGTTTTTTTGCTGCAACAGGATTGTAGTTGGCTCGCTGCCTGTTCCGCCGATGACAATATCATCTAGACCGTCTCCATTAATGTCGCCGACAGCCATTGCCGGCCCGTATTCGGAAAACTTATGCGGCAATAGAACCTGTGTGTTAAAATCAATTAAATCTCTCTGTTGATGATGGTAATTTATTCTTGAGGAATCTTCGATCGGTTTGAATAATGGCCTGCCAGCCTTCATCTGGTCCCCCCACTTATACGATCTATTTGCGTTTTTATGATCGACCGTCAGTGACTGGTTAACATCAACGTCTAACAACACTTGCTTTTTTTGGTCCGGCCATTTCACAATGACGGAATCGATCTTCGAAATTGTTCCCAGCCCGAAATGCGGATCTAATTGCACGGTGGAAAGATAACCGCGGTATGGAGATTGCTCATAGACCTGTTGCTTCCCGTCGTAATAGATTTCAATCCAGGTGCCAAGTCCGTTTCGATTCAAAGAATCACCGATTAATTTCACGTTGAGATAGTTTGAATGATCATCGGAGTTATTTTTATAAACAAATGCTTCGTCATTGATATTACTGATGATCAGATCCAGTTTGCCATCATTGTTAAGATCCGCATAGGCGGCACCGTTGGCGAAGGATGCTTCTGAAAGCCCCCAGTCGTTGGATACGTCGGTAAATTTGGTGCCGTTAATATTACGGAAAGCATAATGCTTCAATTTTACTTGCGGAATCTTGCTCAATACCTCTTTTTTTGACGTATAGAGGAACGATTTTTCGCGGAACGCAATGAAGTCGTGATCCGTGATGTCCTTCGGATAGCCATTGGTGATGATAATATCGCGCAATCCGTCGTTATCAAAATCAGCAACTACCGGTGCCCAGCTCCAATCCGTGGAAGAAATTCCCGAGAAATATCCGATATCGCCAAACACAGGAGCCCCCAGGGAATCATTCTTTCCGACCCGTGGCCCCATGTTGAGCTGAAGCGAATTGCGCACATACTGATATTGATATCCGAAAGAGTCATTATTGACATAATTCTGGTAGTTGTATCCCGGCATCAACATTTTTTTTCGATAATTGTCTTCGGGATCCATATCCATTTCTACTACGTCTGCGAGACCGTCATTGTTGATATCGATGACGTCCTGTCCCATCCCGTTGGCTGATGTATGCTTGAAAAATTCGGCAGACCTGTCCGTAAAAGTTCCGTTATGATTATTGATGTAAAGCACATCGTTGGAAAGGAAATCGTTGGCAACAAGAATATCCTCCCAGCCATCCCTGTTGAAATCGGCAATCGTTGCGCTATGGCTGTAACCTTCGATCGTGATGCCAGCCTCTTTTGAAACGTTTGTAAAGACAGGATGCTTCAGTCTGGGGTCCCAGTCATTTCGGTAAAGGCGTCCGGTGCTTGGAGAAGAGCCGTCCGTAATCTTGGGCCGGTAAACGGAAGGATTTTTGTCATCTTCCATCTGGTTCACCGCAATATAAACATCGAGATCCCCGTCATTATCGTAATCAAAAAAATAAGCCATGGTGGAGTAGGAGGTATCATTCAGACCGTATTCTTCTGCCATCTCCTTGAAAACAGGAATCCCCTTGCTGTTCACGCCCTGGTTAATATAAAGAAGGTTCTGCCTCTTCTTTCCTTCGCTGGCAATTGTAGCACAGACGTAAATATCCGGAAGGCCGTCGTTATTGATGTCAACGACCGAAACTCCGCGGCACCATCTGCCGTCGCCGCCCACTCCCGCCGCTTCAGTCACATCTTCAAACTTGAAATTCCCCTTGTTGAGATAAAGTTTGCAGGGGACCTGGTTGCCGGAAAAAAAAATATCCGGCAGGCCGTCATTATTAAAATCGCCAATCCCTATTCCGCCCCCATTATACATATTGGGGAGATCAAAGGGGTTGATGCTGTCATTTTCGGTGATCTTGTTGTCGAAATGAATATTGGAATGATCGGAAGGGATAAATTGGAATAGTTCCTTGTGCCTCTTACACGAAACAAAGACAAACAGTGCAATGACCAATACAAAAATTGATCGGGTTTTCATGAGAGGAAATGATGTAAATTTGGCGACATTTAATAACTAAAAACACAATTTATGAAAAAACTATTGTTGCTGCTGACAATTGCATGCGTGGCTTTTGCCTGTAATAGCGATAGCTCCAAGTCGTCGACAAGTTCTGGAGATACGTCTACTGCGTCACCTGCCGCTACGGATACTTCCGCTATGGCGTCAAAGCCTGCAATGAAAGACGGACTCATGACAATGAAAGATGGTAAAATGATGATCGTCAAAAATAACGCATGGACTTCCCTGGACTCAGCAATGACTTGCACGAACGGCCGAAAGGTCGATGTCAATGGCGAAGTGAGCAAAGGAAGCAAGAAAAGAAAACTGGAAGAAGGAATGATGATCGACAAAGATGGACAGATCACAGACAAAGATGGGAAACCGGTGGATACGAGTGGTTGGGATTAAAGGAATATCTAATATAAAGGAGGCTGTCTCAAAAGAGGCGGCCTCTTTTTCGTTTTAGTCATTGAGGGCGGGTAATTTTTGATTTCGTCAGTTTTTGATACGAAAGATTTTATGTGTGTTGGGGGGTGGAAGAGGAGA
>Ga0070731_10002702_pt1 | contig 16620 bp, 14 predicted proteins | sample Coa_R1_2_FD_66448 | JGI IMG/M metagenome (GOLD analysis project Ga0070731, IMG submission 66448) | Surface soil microbial communities from Centralia Pennsylvania, which are recovering from an underground coalmine fire - Coalmine... | ecosystem: Environmental > Terrestrial > Soil > Unclassified ...
CCGATGGCCGGCCGCGCCGAGGTCGCGACCCGCATCCGCCTCAACTCGACCGAGAACGTCATCGTTCTGGCCAAGACATCGGGCGGAAAAATTTACATGGACCGCAGGATGGTCAAGGTCACGGTCGGCGGCTGCGGCGGCTGAAGCAGAGAGAAACGGACAACAGTCATGGCCGAAATACCGCGCCTGCGCATTCCCGATACGGCGAAGAAGGGCGACATCATCCAGATCAAGACGCTGGTGGCGCATCCGATGGAGACCGGCTTGCGCAAGGACGACGCCGGCAAGCCGATCCCGCGCAAGATCATCAACTCGTTCGTTTGCACGTTCGGCGGCCACGAGGTATTCCGAGCCGATCTCGAGCCGGCGATTGCCGCCAATCCCTATTTCGAGTTCACCATCCAGGTGCAGGAGAGCGGTACGTTCGTGTTTTCCTGGACCGATGACGATGGCACCGTGACCACGGCAGAGCAGGGCATCACGGTCAGCTAGTGCGTCTCACGCTGAGCTCGCTCGCGGGCGTCATGTTCCTCGTCCGGTGTCGTGACATCATCGCCAGTTTCTGCACACCCCGTTGGGCAGGATAGCACCTTGGCAAAGGCCGGCCAGTGCGGCTATCTGGTGCGACCCGCCCACAGGATGTGCAATGGCCAATCTCAATCTTTCCGTCGCCGTCGGTCCTTATGATCGCACCCGCGCGCTGATCGACGGCACGGTGCAGATCGACGGTGTCGACCCCGTCTTCATGCAGCTTGTGCCGGAGGAGATTTTCTTTCGCGCCTTCCGCGCCGCCGAGTTCGACATCTGCGAGCTGTCGATGTCGAGCTATACAGTGAAGACCGCGCAGGGCAATTGCCCCTATATCGCGGTGCCGGCTTTCGTGTCGCGGGCGTTTCGCCACACGTCGGTCTATGTGCGCACCGACCGCGTGAAGACGCCGCAGGATCTCAAGGGCCGCAAAGTCGGCGTGCCGGAATATCAGCTCACCGCCAACGTCTGGGCGCGCGCTTTCCTCGAAGACGATTACGGCGTCAAGCGCTCGGACATCCACTGGATCCGCGGCGGCATCGAGCACGCCGGACGGCCGGAGAAGATCACCGTCAGCCTGCCGCTCGGCGTGCGGCTCGACAACGCGCCGGAGGGCAAGACGATTTCCGGGATGCTGGAAGCTGGCGACATCGACGGCTTCATCGCGCCGCGGCCGCCGACTTTGGTTGAAAAGGGCCATCCGAACATCGGCTGGCTATTCCCCGATCCGGTCGCGGTGGCGAAGGACTATTACAAGCGCACCGGCTTCTTTCCGATCATGCACGTCGTCGGCATCCGCCGCGAGCTTGCGGAGAAACACCCGTGGCTGCCGGGTGCGGTGCTCAAGGCGTTCGAGCAGGCGAAGGCGGCCGGCTTGGAGAAGCTTGGTGATACGTCGGCGACCAAAGTGACGCTGCCGTTCGTCGAGGAGCGGCTGAAGGAAGCGCGCGACCTGATGGGCCACGATTTCTGGTCCTATGGCGTCGCGCCGAACCGCAAGGTGCTCGACTATTTCCTGGCGCAGCACCACCTCGAAGGCCTGTCGCCGCGCCGGGTCTCGGTCGATGAGATGTTTCATCCGTCGACCTACGAGACGTTCAGTGTATAGCTTCCCACCTTGTTTCCCGGGCGCCGCGCAGCACGAAGCGCAGCGGAGTGGTGCGCCGCAGAACCGGGATCGTTACGAACTCTGAATCAGCGGTGATCCCGGATCAGCGGTGCACCACTTCGTGCTGCACCGCATCCGGGAAACGTCCACAGTCTCAAATCCGGTCCGGGAACTTGATGATGAAGTTGTCGTGGTTCGGCATCTTCACTTTCGGCAGCGTCTGCGCGTCCATCACCTGGTCCTGCGGAACGAGATTGTTGGCTGCGAACAGATAAGCGCAGAGCGCGTAGACCTCGTCGTCGGTCAAGGTGTGCGGCGTCGGCCACGGCATGGCGCGGCGGACATAATCGAACAGCGTCGTCGGATAGGCCCAGAAATTGGCGATGGTCTTGTTCGACGTGATGCCGTCCTTGGTCAGCGGCGGATTGCCGACCAGCATGTTGCTGGTGCCGCCTTTGCCGTTATCGCCGTGGCACTGATTGCAGCCATGATCGACGTAGACCTTCGCGCCTTGCGTCGCGGTGCCGCTGCCGGGCGGCAGGTTGGAGCCGTCTGGCAGCACGCTGATGTCCCAGGCTTTGATGTCGGCTTCGGAGACCGGTTTGCCGAGATGCGGCGTTTCGGCGGCAATTGCCGGGCTCATTGCGAACGTCAGCGTGAAAATGCCAGCGGCGAGGGGCCTAAACATAGACATGTTTGATCTCTCCGCTTGGCTCGATGCCCCACGCGGTGAGGCTGTTGTAATGTTGATTGGGAAAGCCCAGCACATTCGGCACTTTCTTCGCTTCGCCGCGCACGGCGATGAAATCGGGCCGGAGCGGCTGCACCGCGCCGGAATCGTCCCAGGCGCGGCTGGTCAGCGTCGCTGGTTGGCCGTCCCAGCGCCACGGCATCCTGAAGCGCGTGAATGCCTGCGCGCTGACCGGACCTTCCACCGCCGCTTCGCCCCAGCTCTTGCCGCCGTCGGCGGAGACTTCGACCTTCTGGATGCGGCCGGTGCCGGAATAGGCGATGCCGGAGATTTCGTAGAAGCCGGGATTTTTCAGGCTGTAGCCGAACGATGGCCGGGTGATGAATGATTTCACCTCGCAGACGAAGTAGAACTTGTAGGCTTTGCCGTCCGGCAGCAGCGGCGAATAGTTGCGCGACTCGTAATAGGTCATCGCTGGCTGATCGATGACCTTGATGCGGCGCAGGAATTTTATGTTCATGTTGCCTTCGTAACCGGGTAGCAACAGCCGCATCGGATAACCGTTGCCCGGCATGATGCGTTCGCCGTTCTGGTAGAGCGCGACGATGGCGTCGTCGTAGGCCTTCTTCATCGGCACGCTGCGGGCAACCGCGAGCGAGTCGGCGCCTTCGGCAACCATCCACGTTGCCTTCGGATCGGCGCCGGCCTCGTCGAGCAGGATGGACAGCGGCACGCCGGTCCATTCGGCGCAGGACACCAGGCCGTGCAGCGCCTGAAGCGGCGCCTGGATCGGTTCCGGCGAGAACATCGGTGCGCTGTTGCCGCCGCACTCGACGAAGTGCTTGCGCGTCACCATCGGGCACCGCATCAGATCGTCGACGGTGAACTCCAGCGGCTGTTTCACCATGCCGTGAATGACAAGCCGGTGCTGCGCCGGGTCGATGTCGGGAATGCCGGAATGCAAAATCGTAAAATGCAGCGGGTTCGGCGTAACGGTGCCGTTGAGCATCTGCAACGGCGCGCGAGCGTGTTGGGTGCGCGGTTCGCCTTTCGGGTTGCTGAGCGTGCGCACGACCGCGGCCTCGAACCGCGATGGCTTTTGCAGCACCGGGGTCACTTCGCCCGGAAACAGGCTCCAGTCCGGCTCGACCAGGGGCTCGGCCGCGGCGCCGGTCAGCGAAGCGCCGCTGCCTAGCGCGCCGGCAAACATGACGCCGCCGCCAAGCAATGCACGTCGGTGCAACAGGCCATTGCCGGCGACAGGTTCGAGCTGCGGCGCGCTGCCGCGCGGGCGTTTCCTCATGGCTTCACTCCCCACAGATTAGCGTCCCTCGACGCTATCCATTCGCATTGATCGTTGGCGCGGACGGAACATATTCCGAGCCGATGTTGCTCTATTCCACGGCTTTTGTGAACGGGCTTGACGCCGTCGCCGCCGCGGCCGCGCAGTGCGCTACTCGATCACCTCGTCGGCGAGCGCAAGCAGCGTTGGTCGGACTGCGGGAGAATCCCCGTCTACTTTTGTTTGACATCGTCGAGGCCGCCGAGCCGCGCTACCAGCGTATTGGCGCCGATTGCCAGCACGAACAGCACAATGAGGATGGCGTACATGCCGGGCATATCGAACCGCGAATAGGCCTGGATGACGAGAAAGCCGATGCCGCGGTTGGAGATCTTGGTTTCCGCAAGCAGCGTTCCGATCAGGGCGACACCCATGCCGAGCCGCAGCCCGTTGATGACCGGGTGGCGCATCGCGGGGAGATAGATTTTCGTCGCCATCTGCCACGGATTGGCGCGGAAGCTGTGTCCGACCTTGACCAGAACCTGATCGATCTGACGCATGCCGGCGGCGACGTTTAGCGCGATGGGAAAGAAGCAGGATATCGCGCCCATGGCGATTTTCGAACCGGCGCCGATGCCAAACCACATGATCATCACCGGAAAGAAGATGATCTTCGGCGTCGGGCCGAGATAATAGAGATACGGCTCGAATGCCCGGGCGACGAACTTGTTGGCGCCGATGACGAGGCCGGCGACAAGTCCGCACACGCCGCCGACAAGCAGTCCCACGGCGATTTCGTCGACCGTGGCCCAGAGATTCCAGTAGAAGTCGCCGCCGGATAGGAGCTTTACCATCGCCGCGCCGATCGTCGGCAACGTCGGCACCACGCCGCTGTAAAGCAGCCCGGAAATCGCCATGAGCTGCCAGACGACCAGCACCGACAGCGCGATGACGGTCCGCAACAGCGTGACCGGTGTCAGCCACGGCGAGGAATTGCGGGCCTTGGCTAGCCGGCTGACGTCAGCCATCGCTCGGCCCTTTCCGTGGTGACGAAGAACACGACACTGACGAGAATGACGAAGCAGATCGCCGCGTAGGTGCCGGGCAGATCGTAGCGTTCGGCGAGTTCATTGATGAGCTGGCCCAGTCCGCCGAAATTGATCAAGAATTCAACGCCGACAACATTGATCAGTGCGAAGATGAGGCCGAGCCGGATGCCGACGAAGATCGTCGGCAGCGCCGAAGGAAAGTAGATCTTCCAGAACTGCTGCGCCCGGGTGAGCTTGAAGCTTCGCCCGACATCGAGCAGGACGCGGCGGGTCGTCGCCAGGCCTTCGATGGTCTTGAGGATGACCGGTGCGAGGCCGGCGAGGAATGCCAGCATGATGATGGTGAGCGAACTGCGGCCGAACAGCACCAGGAACAGCGGATAGGCCAGCACGAGCGGCGCGGACGCCGTCGCCGCGACCCAGGTTTCGCAGGCCAGCCGCAACAGCCGCACGCGATGCAGCAGCACGCCCAGGGCGATGCCGAACACCGTGAGCAGCAGGCCCGAGGCGAGACATTCCCACGCGGTGAGCAGGAAGCGGCGCCAGATATTCTCCTCCGCGACGACGCGGCCGAAACTGGCAAGGACCTCGGAGGGCAGCGGAACGATGAAGCGATTGATCAGGCCGGCACGGATGAGGATTTCAACGCCAAGCAAAATAGCAACGAATGTCGACAGCCCGACAACGGGCGGCAGCCAGTGCTGTGTTCCGCGCGCGGCCATCACGAGGCTCCAAGCCGCGGCAGCAGAGCGGTCCGATTGGCCGGCGTCATCGTTCGGCTCTCCCGGTCAGTTTTCGCCGGCGTGTCGTGCGCGCGACTCCGCTTCGACCAGCCCCCGGCTCGCCTCTTCGCGCAAGTCCGACCAGATTTGTGCAACGTAACGGCCGAATGCCTCGCTCGACACGATCTCCGAGGTGCGCGGCCGCGGCAACTTGATGTCGACGATGCGTTTGACCCGGCCGGGCCGGAACGTCATCACCAAAATGCGGTCGGCCAGCTGCACGGCCTCGGTGATGTTGTGGGTGATCAGCAGCATGGTCTGCTTCAACTGCTGCTGGATCTGCAACACCTTGTCGCCGAGCAGAAGCCGCGTCTGTTCGTCGAGCGCGGCGAACGGCTCGTCCATCAGCAGGATCTTTGGTTCGGACGCGAGCGTGCGCGCCATCGATACGCGTTGGCGCATGCCGCCGGAAAGTTCGGCCGGATGGCGCTTCTCGAAGCCGTCGAGTCCGACCATGGACACGAAGTGCCGGGCGCGTTCGATGCGTTCGCGCTTGGGCACGCCGGCGATCTCGAGCGGAAAGGCGACGTTATCGACGACATTGCGCCACGGGAACGTAGATTCTTCCTGGAACACCATCCCGATCGAGGGATGTGGGCCGGATACTTTTTCGCCGGCAACCGCGACCCTGCCGTCATAGCCGCCGAGGAGGCCGCCGATGATGTTGAACAACGTAGATTTGCCGCAGCCGGACGGTCCGATCACCGCGAGGAACTCGCCGGGGCTGACCGTGAACGACACGTCGTCGAGCGCCACCACGCCGCCCTCGGCGGTGTGGAAGCGCATCACGATATCCTCGGCGACGAGGATGGCGTTATCGCTTTCCGCCCGCGGTAGCGGCGTCACGCGGTTGCCCGTCGATGCGACCGCCATGGTGCGCCGTCAGTTTCCGGCACGCGTCATCGCCGCCGTCATCACCGCGGTGTAGCCGGGCTCGACGCGCACGTCGACGACGGCGACGCCGCCGGCGTCGACCGCGGCGATCGCCTTCTCCAGCGCCGCGGCAAGATCGGCCGGCTTGGTGATCGGGCCGAAGCCCGATGCGCCTTGGGCGCGGCCCATGGCGGCGAGATCGACTTCCGGCTCCGACATGCGCTGGCCGATCCACTTGTTCTCGACCGGCCGGTTACGGGCGCGGGCCATCCGCTCCTGATGCAGTTCGTCGTTATAGAACGAGCGGTTATTGGCGAGCACGAACAGCAGCGGAATTTTGTAATGCACCGCGGTCCATACCGCGGTGACGCCCATCAGAAAGTCGCCGTCGCCGCAGATTGCGACCGGCAACCGGCCTGAGCCTTTGAGCGCCAGTGCCGCGCCGACCGAAATTCCCGGTCCGCCGCCGACGCCGCCGCCGCCGTCGGAGCCGACATAGTCGAGCGGATGCTTGAATGTCGCCCAGGTATCATCCCATGACAGCGGCAAATGGGTGTAGGTCACCGGCCGGTCCTTGAGGACTTTGCGCAAAGCGCGCGCGATGTGCTCGTTGGTAAAGCCTGCCGGTTCCTTGTCGGAGATCGTGCGTGCGCTCGGCAGCGCGTGCGGCTTCGAACTTTTGCCGATCTCCTTGACCAATTCCGGCACCACCAGGTCGGGATTGGCGGAGAGCAGCAGATCGACCGGCGGGAGCGCCTGATGATCCATGCTCCAGCCGTTGTGGATGCGGTGGTCGAGCGAAATCTGGATTACCTTCGCCGACGGGTTCGGTCCGGCGTAACGCATGGCGCCGGCGAGATCGACCCAATCGAGGCTGAGCACGACGTCGACGTTCTTCAGGCCTTCCACGCTCTCTGGAGTCGTGGCGCGTGGCGCGCCGACGTAAAGCGGGTGGTTGGTCGGGAAGGTCGCGCCGATCTTGAGATCGCTGACGACGCGCGCGTTGAGCGCTTCCGCAAGGGCAACGCGGGCGTTCCATGCTTCCTCACTGCGTGAGGCGCGGCCGGCGAGGATCAAAACCTGCTTGGCGTTCTTGAGCATCGCCGCCGCCTGCCGAATGAGTTCGGCCGGTGCCGCGGTCGTAATCGGCGGCATATAGCGGTTGACGTCGATCGAAGGGAGTTGCTCGGAGACTTTCATCTCCTGCAGCTCGGCGTCAAAATTGATATAGACCGGGCCTTGCGGCGCGGTATTGGCGATCCACGTACCGCGCAAAATCGCTTCGCGCGCCGCGCCGGGCGACGCCGGCTGATCGTCCCACTTGGTGTATTCGCGCACCAGCGCGCCCTGATCGCGCGCGGTATGGATCCAGTCGATCCACGGTCGGCGTTTCACGGCGTCGACCGGGCCGGTAGCGCCGAGCACGACCATGGGCATGCGGTCGCACCACGCATTGAACATCGCCATCGAGGCATGCAGAAGCCCGACGTTGGAGTGCACGGCAGCGGCCATCGCCTTGCCGGTTACCTTGGCGTAGCCGTGGGCGATGGCGACGGCGGCTTCCTCGTGCAGGCACAGCAGCATCTGCGGTGAGGAATTGCCGAGATAGTTGACGATGCTGTCGTGCAGTCCGCGATAACTCGCGCCCGGGGTCAGCGCGATATAGGGGATGTCGAGCGAGCGCAGCGCTTCGGCGATCACGTCCGAGCCGAAGCCGGGCGCGTTGGCGCCGGCGGGTGTCGGACGTTCGACGCCCGCGACCGCGGGATCGGCGGCATTGGCGCGTGCGGTTGCGGCTTGGGGTGGCGTCATGGGCGGTTCCTCGTCGGTTATGGCTAAAGCGGCTGGTCGGCCGCATCCAACCGGATCATGAGGCCTGACGCAACCGGGCGAGAAGTCCCACGCCGGCATAGCCGTCGGCTGGCGTAATCCCGGCTTTGCGCTGGAAATTCTGCACCGCCAGCGTGGTGTTGTTGCCGATGCGCCCGTCGGTCCCGCCGGTGTCGAAGCCGAGCGCGGTGAGCCGGCGCTGGATTTCCTGGACTTCAACCAGAGTGGGTCCCGGCTCGCTGCACGGGAATTTCTGCACGAACGGGCCGCCGCCCGAGCAACGGTCGCCGAGATGAACCAGCGCCAGCGCATAGCTCATCGACGGATTGTAGCTCTTCGCGGCGAAGAAGTTCGGTCCGAGCAGGAAGGCCGGTCCGCCGGGCACTGGAATCCAGGGCTGGGCGGTGGCATTCGGCTGCGGGTAGGGGGCGCCGTCGGCGCGGGTGACGCCGAGCGCCTGCCAGGAGGCGTAGCTGCGAGAGCCGTGGCCGCGGAGCGACTTCGGCATGCGCACTTCGTAGCCCCAATGTTCGCCGCGCCGGTATTTGCCGCGTTCGACGAAAAAGCGGGCCGTCGAGGCGAGCGCATCGTCGGGCGGCCCATACGGGAAGATCCGTCCATCACCGTCATAGTCGATGCCGACATTGAGCCAGACTTTCGGCATCCATTGGGTGTGACCCATGGCGCCGGCCCAAGAACCGATCATCTGTTCCGGCGTGGCCCAGCCGCGCTGCACGATGATCAGCGCGTTGACGAGTTCGCCCTCCCAATAGGCGCGTCGGCGCGGCTCGCCCCAGGCCAGCGCCGCGAGCGACGGAATGATCGGCCGCATATGGTTTTTCTCGACGATGGGATCGCCGAACGCGGATTCGATACCCCAGACGCCGAGCATGAATGCGGGCTCGACGCCGAAATCCTTTTCGATGCGGGCAAAAAGCGGCGCGTATTGCCGCGCCGCTTCCTGGCCGGCGTTGATCTTCCAATCAGTCGTGGCGCGATTAAGATATTGCCAGAGCTGCTGTTTGAATTCGGCCTGATTGTGGATCGCGCTGAGCCCTGTCGTGTCAGGACGAAGTCCCGCCATGACGCGCGTGTACGTATCGTCCGTGACGCCGTGGGCCGTGGCTTTGCGCCGGAACGTCACTATCCACTGATCGAACGTGCCTTGCGCGCGGATGGGCGTCGGCAACAGCGCCGCGGCAAACGCTGCGACGGTGGCCTTTATGCAGGTACGTCGTGCAAAGTTCGGCGCTGGCGTTCCCTGTCTCAACTTTTGCCTGCTTGCTTGCGGGTGATTTCGACTCCGGCGCCACGATAGCATCGGACGCCGATGGTTTGGACCTCTCGGCGAGTTTTGATCGCACCGGAGCTAAGGTTTTGGCAACACCGTCGGCGATGGGCGAAGGAGGTTGCGGCGGCGGGGCAAACATCGCATCGTTGACGACTCGACCGCGCGCGCCGATCAGCCGCTCGTAGGCCGCGACCAGCGTCATATACGGATTGATGAATACCCAGCCCGCTCGCGTCGGCACCTGCGCGTCAAAGTGCAGGTGATAGCTGGTGCCGCGTTCGGTGGTGCCGTAATTGCCGACGGCGCCAAGCACTTCGCCTTCGGTGACGGTGCGGCCGCTGACCATGCCGGCGGCGTCCAGCATCTCCGGGCTCATGTGCAAATAGCGGAAGCGGATGTGCTCGCTAGGCTTGTCGACGACAAGATAGAGCGCTCGGTCGCCCGGTGCGCGCAATAGAACGCCGTCGCTGACGGCGACGACGTCTTCCTGATACGGCTCGCAGCGGCCGGCGTTCGGATCGCGCTCAAGACACGAGCTTGGCCGGATGTCCTGGCCCTGATGGCCCATACCCGCCGGACATTGCGAGACCTCATAGGTGCGGTGCTCGCAGAAGTTATCCCGCCACGGGTAGGCGAAGTTTTTTGCCTCGTCGTTGACCAGCCGCTTGTCGTTCACCCGGCAGCGATAGGCTGTGTCGCTGCCGCTGCTGCCGAGTCCGACCCGGCCGGTGAGGTCGCAATTGCCCCAGTTCATGAATGACTGCGAGACGGCGTAATCCGGTGCCTGCGCAATCGGAAAACGAATCTTGGCATACACCGTATCGTCGGCGCGGCCGGATTGGCCGCGCATGCCGGTGCCGGGAAGAATGTCGCCCGGCGCGTAATAGGTGAAGTCGGGCGAGACCGGATCCGGACGATCGATGGTCTGCAGCGTGATAGCGGCGGTGCCGGTTTGCAGCGCGCCGCCGACGACGTTGAGTGCGTTGAGAAAGCGTAATGCCACCTTGTCCGCGTCGCGGCACGACAACCGGCGTGCGCTCGATGGACCATCGAAGCACCCGATCGAGACGACGTAGGGCACGCCGAAGCGCACGAAGGTGTAGCGCAAATGACTTTCGAGCAGCGAGCGGCGAATTCCGGGAAACTGGCCGTCGAGTTTTTCCACCGGCTCGCCGTCGGCGACCGGCGGGCCATCAAGCTCGTAAACCAGCGCCGAGCCCGATATCTGCACGTCCACCGGCTTGGCGAACGTCAAATCGAGGCCACGCGTTCCCGGGCGTAGCGACAACACGGCGTCATAGCCGGACGGGCCGGGAAAAAACACAGCGGCAGCGTTGAATCCGGAAAGATACGTGCTGGCGTCGCCGGCGCTGTCTTGCGCGATATCGCGCAGAAAGGCCGGCGTATCGAACGGCAGTAAAACCGGAACCGGGCTGGCCGCGATATTTGCAAAGATTTTTGCGGTTGCGGCGTTGAGCCGTGCCAGTCCGTCGTTCGCGTCATCGGGTATGCCGAAATTTGCCAGCGCTGCACTCACTGCGTTCCTGTCGACATCGGCCAGTTCGACCTTCGGCGCCTTCATCTCCGGCGTGCCGTCTTGCGCCGCGGCCGGCGTGGCAAGGATCAATCCGGCCAGGCAGCAGGCTCTCAAACTCTGGCGTAGGGGCTGCATCGTTCGACAGGAAGTTACTGGCGCGCCGCCTGCGCCGCTTCAGGACCGCGCAGTTTTTCGATGAGCAGAGTGAGGCTGCTGCCAAAGCTCTCGGCATCGAAACCCATCGGGTCGTCGTGACCGTCGCGAATGCCGGCATCGATGGCAGCATGGTAGGCCGGAATGAGCCAGCGGCCGGCACGCACACTGGCGATTGTATAGAGCAGCGCCAGCCGGTCATATTGCGCCGTGGTGAATGCCGGATTTGGCGGTTGCGCATCGTTACGGCGGCTGTGCCCGGGTGCGCTGCGCCGCGGCTGGATCATTTCGACGTGCAGGAAAAGTCCCTTGAGCGTGCCGACGAAATCGACAGCGCGTTCGAATTTTGTCTCACGCCACGGCGTGGCGAAATCGTGATCCAGCAGCATTTCGCCGGAGCGGTTGACGACGACATGGGCTTTGCCCCAGCCGTCGCTACAGACGAAATTATTCAGATTGTTGAGACTTGCCGTGCTGTCGATATCGTCTGGAAAGGCCCGGTGTCCGTAATTCGGTCCGCTGGTGTCGTGGATCACGAAATAGTTGGCCGGAGGTGCCTCGGGATTGTTGTCCTCGGCGCGCGATACGGGCTGCCAGAGATTGGCCGCGAAATCCGTTTCCAGATCCTGCTTCGACAAGTAGCTGCTCAATGTCTCGCGCGACGGCAAGCCGGTATCGCGGCCGACACGGCTTGCCAAGGCGTCCGGCAAATTCTCGAGAGGCGGGCCGAGATTGCGGGTTTCATCCTCGCCACGCATCAGGCACTTGGCCTGCTCTTGCGGCGTGCCGCGATAGGCGAGCGAGTCAAGGTTGAAGTCGCAGATACCTCTGTCCTTGAGAACGACGGTCGGCAGCGGATGGGACGGCTTGCAGGACGCACTCAGCGCAATGTGAGCGGAGGCGCACAGCGACGCGCCGGCAAGCGCTACAGCGATGATCCTGGCGCGCATAGACCGAGGTGAAATTGGCAGTACAGGCACCGGTCGGTTCCAAGCTCGAACGCTGCACTATCGGCTATCAACGCATGTCCTGCCAAGCGCTGCCGAAGGTTTTCACGGCGCCGGTGATGAATGAATATTCAGGATGGCGGGCCACAACGGCGCCGCGCGTCAGTCCTTGGCGCGTTCGACATAGCTGCCATCGGCTGTCATCACCACGATCTTGGTGCCGGTGGTGACGAAGGGCGGCACCATGGTGCGCACGCCGTTCGAGAGGACCGCCGGTTTGTAGGACGAGGCAGCGGTCTGGCTCTTGATCGTCGGCTCGGTGTCGACAACCTCGAGCGTTGCCTTGGGCGGCAGTTCGATGGCGACCGGAACGCCTTCGTGGAGGCTGATGGTCACTTCCATCTCGGGCTGCAAATAGGCCGCCTGATCGCCGATGATGTCGGCCGGTAGCGCGACCTGGTCGTAGCTTTCCATATTCATGAAATGGAAGCCCTCGGCGTCCTGATACATGAACTGGTGCTTGTGGTCCTCGACGAACGCGCGCTCGACCTGGTCGGTGGTCTTGAAGCGCAGCGCCACCTTCACGCCATCGGCAATGCGGCGCACGTCCATCTGGGTCACCGGCGTGCCCTTGCCGGGATGGATGCTTTCGACGGTGACAATGACTCCGAGTTTGCCGTCGATTTCGACGATATTGCCTTTTCGCAGCGAGCTGGCGATGACTTTCACGGCTTCCTCAAGGTTTGCCTCAATTCCGGGCGCACCATACTGATCTTGAGCCCGACCGCCAGTAATTTCGTCAAAGGCCCGCAGACAAGCTATGCCCGCCGACCAGCCTAGTTCCTCGCCTTTTTGGGCTCCCCATGTCCACGCCGACCGGCGGCCGGCGCTCTTGGCGCGGGGGCGGATCACGGCGGCACTGCGCGCTTGGTTCGAGGGGGAAGGATTTGTCGAGGTCGAGACAGGTGCGCTGCAGGTTTCGCCGGGCAACGAGACTCATTTGCATGCGTTTGCGACGGTGCTGGTGTCGCCGGCCGGGCCGAAATCTCCACTTTATCTGCGCACGTCCCCCGAATTCGCCTGCAAGAAGCTGCTGGCGGCCGGCGAGCGGCGTATTGTCGAATTCGCCAGAGTGTTCCGCAACCACGAGCGGGGCGCACTGCATCATCCGGAGTTCACGCTGGTCGAATGGTATCGCGCCGGCGAGCCGTATCAAATGCTTATGCAGGACTGCGCGGCGTTGCTGGCGCGGGCGGCGGACGCGGCGGGGACGAAGCAGTTTCGGTTCCGTGGCCGCAGCGCCGATCCGTTCGCCGAGCCGGAGCGGCTCACTGTCGCCGCGGCGTTCGAGAAATTCGCCGGCATCGATTTGCTGGCGACGCTGCCGGACGGCAAGCCTGACCGCGAACGACTTGCCCGCGCGGCGCTGGCCGTCGGCACTCGCATCGCCGATGACGACAACTGGGGCGATATTTTCAGCCGCGTGCTGGTGGAACGTATCGAGAGCAACCTCGGCCTCGGGCGCGCGACCATTCTCGATGAATATCCATCGGTGCAGGCGGCGCTGGCGCTGCCGGCCGGCGACCCGCGCATCGCCGAGCGCTTCGAGCTTTATGTCTGCGGCGTCGAGCTTGCCAACGGTTTCGGCGAATTGACCGACGCCGCCGAGCAGCGCCGCCGCCTTGACAACGAAATGACGGAGAAGGAGCGCATCTACGGCGAGCGCTATCCGATCGACGAAGATTTCCTGGCCGCGCTGGCGCAGATGCCGCAGGCCTGCGGCATCGCGCTCGGCCTCGACCGCCTTGTCATGCTGGCGGTCGGCGCTTCGCGTATCGATCAGGTGATCTGGACGCCGCTTAGCGGCTGACCATCACGTTGACGATCGCCGTGGTGCCCTCTTGCACTTTCTTCAAACCGGTCTGGATCGCGGCCTTGAGCTTGTCCGGCTCAGTGACCTTTTCGCCGTGCAGGCCGAAATGCGCGGCCAACCCGTCATAGTCGAAACCGTTTAAGCGCGAACCAAGATGCATGTGGGCGTTCTCGGCGGCGCCATCGGGATAATGGTGCACGTGCCCTTTCTGCATCGCCATGTAGCCTTTGTTGTTGAAGATCACGATCAGGATCGGCAACTTGTGATCCTTCGACGCGCCGAGCGCCTGAATCGCCGGATTGTAAAGGAAACCGCCGTCGCCGATCAGCAAGGCGACCGGCCGCTTTGGCGCCGCAAGCTTGACGCCAAGCGCGGTGCCGAGACCTTGGCCCAGTCCGCCAAAGCCTCGGAAGAAACTCTGCGGGGTGGTGAACGGCAGGTGCTGCCGCAGCATCGGACCGTGCAGGATCGTCTCGTCGACATAGACGGTGTCGGACGGCAAGACTTCGGCCAAGGTGCCGATCAAAGCCAGCGGATCGATGGCCTTGCCGCCGCCATTGGCCTTGTTCTTTTCCGCGTTGAGGCCGGCAACGAATTTGTCGTGCACGCCCTTCCAATGCTCGCGCCGCTTGCTTACGGCATCGGCGTCAACCTTGGCGGCGCGCGCGGCTTGCGTGAGCGCTTGCAGCGCCGCCGCGATATCGCCTTCGAGATAGGCGTCGGCGTGCAGGTTTTGATAGATCATGTGGCCTTTGAACTGATTGTCGTTGATGGCGACGATCTTGCCTTTGGTTGGCTTGGTGTGCGGCGGATACCAGGGCGCGCGACCACCGACGAGAAGAACGAGGTCGGTGTCTTTGAGATGCTCATAGGTGGCGACGCCGAGGTAGAGCGGATGATTGGTCGGGAAATTGGCGAAGTTCGCCACGCGGCCCCACATCACCCCGATTCCCAGGAGGTCGGCGAGTTCGACCAGAGCCTTGAACGCTTCCGGATCGCGGCCCGATTGCTCGGCGACGACGACGGGATTTTTCGCGTTCAGGAGGAGCTCGGTGACCTTGGCCACTTCGTTCGGATGGGCCTCGACGCGCGGCGCGAACGGCACGTCGCGGTCATTCGGCGGCGGCGCCCAGTCATGCAGCATGTGCTCGAGCGCGACGTTGAGATAGATCGGCCCGCGCGGTGTGCGCTGCGACATCTCGCCGGCGCGGATAACCTGTTCATAGAGCGTGAAGGGGCTGGTCACCGGCCGCGCCGACTTGGTGATGTTCTCGACAAAACGCTCGATACCGCCGACGCTCAGGCCGCCGTACCATTGCTGCTCGATGGGAAGGTCCGGGTCTTCACCGACTGTGGTCGACTCGCCCGACATCACGATCATCGGAACTTCGGATTGCAGCGCGCCGTGCACGCCCATGCTGCCTTGCAGAAGGCCGACGCCGGCATGCACCAGCACGGCCTGCGGCCGGCCGGTCATCAGTGTGTAACCGGTCGCCATGTTGACGGCGAGGGTCTCGTGCCAGCAGTCGATGAATCCGGGGCCTTGGCGGTTACCGGTTTTCTGCCGCACAAGGGCTTCCCACACCGGCGACCATTCGGAGCCGGGCGACGTCAGGATGTAATCGATCTTGAGCTTCCGGAACGCCTCCAGGATCGCTTCGCCCCCGTCCATGTAGTTTTTCATTTTCTCGTCCTCACTATGGCACTGCTCGCCGGCGCTCGGCCTTGCTAGCCGGGCATTGGCTCAAGCATAAGGTGCTTGTTCCAAGGAATCGAGATGCATCGAGGCCTGCCATGACTGCCGCCGCCCGAAGAACCCTCCGCACGCCGTCAGCGCTTGCCGAAGCCAAGCTTGTCAGCCGCGACCGGCTGCGGGCGCTGGAACAGGTCGCCGCGCGCTATGCCGTGACTATCACGCCCAACATCGCCGGCCTGATCGATCCGGCCGATCCGCGCGACCCGATCGCGCGGCAATTCGTGCCGGATGCGCGGGAACTGGTCGTGGCGCCGGAAGAAAACCCCGACCCGATAGGCGACGATGCGCATACACCGGTCGAGGGCGTCGTGCATCGCTATCCGGACCGTGTGCTGCTGAAGGTCGTCAGCGCCTGTGCGGTGTATTGCCGGTTCTGCTTCAGGCGAGAGATGGTCGGGCCGGGGCAGGGTGGGCTTTCGCCGGCGGCGCTCGACAATGCGCTCCACTATATCCGCAGCCAGCCGCAAATCTGGGAAGTCATCCTCACCGGCGGCGATCCGCTGGTGCTGTCAGTGCGCCGTTTGCAGGACGTGGTCGCGCGGCTTGCCGCCGTCGGCCATGTCAAAATAACACGTGTGCATACCCGCGTGCCGGTCGCCGCTCCAGAGCGGATCACGCCCGCGCTGGTGCGGGCGTTGCGCGCGCCGAAAAAGGCGACCTTCGTCGTGCTGCATGCCAATCACCCGCGCGAGATCACGCGGAAGGTCCAAGCCGCCTGTGCCCGTTTTGTCGATGCCGGCATTCCGATGCTGTCGCAATCGGTGCTGCTGCGGGGTGTCAACGACGACGCCGAGACGCTGGGCGCGCTGATGCGCAAGCTCGTCGAATGCCGGATCAAGCCCTATTATCTGCACCACGCCGATCTTGCGCCAGGCACAGCGCATCAGCGCACCAGCATTGCCGACGGACAGGCGTTGATG
>Ga0070731_10002703_pt1 | contig 16617 bp, 15 predicted proteins | sample Coa_R1_2_FD_66448 | JGI IMG/M metagenome (GOLD analysis project Ga0070731, IMG submission 66448) | Surface soil microbial communities from Centralia Pennsylvania, which are recovering from an underground coalmine fire - Coalmine... | ecosystem: Environmental > Terrestrial > Soil > Unclassified ...
GCTCGCCTCGGGGATGCCGGCGCCGTAAATCCAGTACCAGCCGGTCGCGGTGAGGGCGATCGGCGCCGCCCACGGCAGGAGGATGAAGAAGCGCAGGAACCAGCGCCCGCGGAAGCTGCGGACGAGCGCGTGCGCGAGCAGCCCGGCGCAGACGACCACAACCGCCTGGGAGATGGCCGTGAAGAGGAACGTGTGCCAGAGCGCGTTGCGGAAGATGGGGTCGTGCCACTCGGTGCGGAAGTTCGCGAAGCCCACCCACTTGCCGGTGAGCGAACCGCCGGTGGCGTCGGTGAAGCTCAGGTAGACCGCGAGCACGAGTGGGACGCCGACGAGGGCGCCGATGAAGAGGACGGCAGGGGAGATGAGGAGCGCCGCGAGGAAGCCGCGCCGTTCCGCCGCATACCGAAGCCCGCCAAAGCGGCTCCCCCGGGCCGCCACCGTTGCCATCTCGGCGCGGATTTTGCAATTCCGGCGGTAGGATCGCAACCCGTTAGTTACAAGGCGGTAATCTCCCGGCGTCATGGGGGGCATCGAGCTCGATGCGCTGACCAAGGTGTACGCGGACGGCACTCGGGCCGTCGACGCGCTCGACCTCGACGTCGCCGACGGCGAGTTCGTCGTCTTCGTCGGGCCGTCCGGCTGCGGGAAGACGAGCGCGCTACGGATGATCGCCGGGCTCGAGGAGATCACCTCCGGCGAGGTCCGGGTCGGCGGCGAGGTCGTCAACCATCTGCCGCCCCGGGCCCGGGACATGGCGATGATCTTCCAGAACTACGCCCTCTATCCGCACATGAACGTCTTCGAGAACATGGCGTTCGGGCTGAAGATGCGGGGGATCGACAGGGAGGAGATCCGGGGGCGCGTCGACCGCGCCGCCAGGATCCTCGGGCTGAGCGAGGTGTTGAAGAAGCGGCCGCGGCACCTTTCGGGCGGACAGCGCCAGCGGGTGGCGATGGGACGCGCGATCGTCCGGGAGCCTTCGGCGTTTCTCATGGACGAGCCCCTCTCGAACCTCGACGCCAAGCTGCGGGTGCAGATGCGGGCGGAGATCGCACGGATACAGCGCGACCTCGGCGTGACGACGATCTACGTCACGCACGACCAGAGCGAGGCGATGACGCTCGGCGACCGCGTGTGCGTGCTCCGCGGCGGCATCCTCCAGCAGGTCGACCGGCCGCAGGTGCTCTACGACCGTCCGGCGAACCTCTTCGTCGCCGGCTTCATCGGGTCGCCGGCGATGAACTTCGTCGAGGCGACGGTCGCGGGGGACGAGGTCACGTTCGGCCCGCACGCGCTCCCCGTCGTCGACCGTCCGGGGCTGAAGCGGTACTCGGGGAAGCGCGTCGCGCTCGGCATCCGGCCGGAGGACATGCGCGCCGGCGCTGCGAACGGATCGGCGATCGACATCGTGGTCGACATCAAGGAGGACATGGGCTCGGAAGTGTTCCTCCACTTCGCGGTCGACGCGCCCCCGGTCAGGAACGAAGAGGTGCGCGACGTCGTCGGCGAGGAGGCGCTCGAGGCGGCGGACGAGCAGACGCACCATCACGGCTCGCCGTTCATCGCCCGCGTCGAGCGCGGCACGGCCGCGCGGGAGGGAGACCGGGTGAAGCTCGCGGTCGACACGCGCCGCCTGCACTTCTTCGACCTCGAGACGGGGGACGGGATCTACTGAGCGAACCCGGCGCCCGCGTACGCGAGCGCCGAAGGGAACGTCGAGCTCCAGAAGTGCCCGCGGTCGCGTGCCGGTAGCCGCCACAGCTCGACGCGCAGCCCGAGGCCGCGCACCTCGCGCGCGAAGTCGACGGACCAGCGAGCGAGCACGGCACCGTGGTTGCCGCCGACGGAGATGTAGAAGCGGGTCCGGTCGCGCCGAAGCGTCCGCGCCTCGAGGCGCACGAGGATCGTCGGCGTGTGCGCGGCGAGGTAGGTCGCGCTCGCATGCGCGAAGGGGCCGTCGCGGAACACCGGCGCGAAGTATCCGGCCCACGAGCCGAGCGTCTCGAACACTGCGGGATGGCGGAGCCCGATGTCGACGGCGCCGAAGCCCCCGGCCGAGAGGCCTTCGAGGGCGCGGTCGCGCGCCTCCGGGATCGTCGGCAGGTGCTCGTCGACCCATGGAACGACCTCGCGCGCGACGTACCGCTCCCAGACGCCTGCCCATTCGCCCCCGTCCGGGTGCGCGATCTGCCCGCCGACCGGCATCACGGCGATGAACGGCGGCGACTTCCCCGAGGAGATGAGCCCGTCGGCGACGTCGGCGATGTCGAGCGAGTCCCAGTACTCGGACGGGTTGCCGCGGAGGCCGTGGAGGAGGTAGACGACGGGATAGCGGCGGCCCCGGGCGAAGCGCGGCGGGAAGTAGACCGCACTCGCCCGGTGGTCGGTCGCGACGAGCGGGTTCGGGATTCGGCCGATCCAGACCGAGCCGCCGGCGAAGCCGGTCCGAACGTGCGTCCAGCCGGGCAGGAGGGCGGCTGCGAGGAGCAGAGCCCGCATCAGGCCATCGAACCAACGGCCCGGTTAAGCCGGGATTAGGGGTCGGGCGGAGGTCGTTAATTGCCGGTACAATCTGGATACCTAGTACAAGGATTGGAGAGTGACCGAATCGTGAGTGACCTGCTCCTCGTCCCGCTCGAGGACACCGTCGTCTTCCCCGGCATGACCGTCACGCTGACGGTCGACACAGGGGAGGAGACCGAAGTGCTGCTCGTGCCCCGGCACGAGCAGGAGTACGCCAAGGTCGGCACCGTCGCCCGCGTGGACGACCGCGTGCGCCTGCCCCGGCGTGCCGGCACGGCCGTCGTCCTGACCGGCCTGCACCGGGCCGTCATCGGCGCCGCCCACAGCGACTCGCAGGGCAGCCTGCGGGTCGACGCGGAGGAGGCGGCGGACGAGAATCCGCCGCCCGTCAAGACTCGTGAGCTGGAGCGCGAGTACCGCGCCATCGTCGAGGAGATCCTCGAGCTGCGCGACGCCGACGAGCGGGTGGGCCAATTCCTCCGCTCGATCCGCGAGGCCGGCGCCCTCGCAGACACCTGCGCCTACGCACCGGACATCACCTTCGAGCAGCGCGTCGAGCTGCTCGAGACGCTCGACGTCGTCGAGCGCCTCAAGCTCGCCGTCAGGCTGCAGCGCGAGCGGCTCGCCGAGCTGCAGGTGCGGGCGCGCATCCGCGAGGACGTGGAGTCCGGCGCACAGCGCCAGCAGCGCGAGTGGTTCCTGCGCCAGCAGCTGAGCTCGATCCGCAAGGAGCTCGGCGAGGACGAGGGCTCCGTCGCCGACGAGTACCGGACGAAGATCGAGGAAGCCGGCATGCCGGACGACGTCCGCGCGCAGGCCGAGCGCGAGCTGCGGCGCCTCGAGACGATGGGGGAGGCCTCGGGCGAGGCGTCGATGATCCGCACGTACCTCGACTGGCTCACGTCGGTGCCGTGGTCGAAGCGCTCGGAGGAGCGGCTCGACCCGAGCCACGCGCGTGAGGTGCTCGACACGGATCATGCCGGCCTCGACGACGTGAAGGACCGCATCGTCGAGTACCTGGCGGTGCGCAAGCTGCGCCAGGAGCGCGGCATCCCCAATGACAAGCGCAGCGGCGCCATCCTGACGTTGATCGGGCCGCCCGGGACGGGCAAGACCTCGATCGGCGAGTCGGTCGCGCGCGCCCTGAACCGCGAGTTCGTGCGCATGTCGCTGGGCGGCATCCGCGACGAGGCGGAGATCCGCGGCCATCGCCGCACATACATCGGCTCGCTCCCGGGCCGGCTCGTGCGCGCGCTGCGCGACGCGGGGACGATGAACCCGGTGATCCTGCTCGACGAGGTGGACAAGGTCGGCGCCGACTGGCGTGGCGACCCCTCCGCAGCGCTGCTCGAGGTCCTCGACCCCGCGCAGAACCACTCGTTCCGCGACCACTATCTCGACGTCGAGCTCGATCTGTCCGACGTGTTCTTCATCGCCACCGCGAACATCGCAGACACGATCCCGGGGCCGCTGCTCGACCGCATGGAGGTCATTCGCTTCGACGGCTACACCGTCGACGAGAAGACCGCCATCGCGCAGGGCTACCTGTGGCCGCGCCAGCGCGAGCGCAACGGCCTGCTCGAAGACGAGGTCGCGGTGTCCGACGACGTCGTCCGCACGGTCGTTTCCGAGTACACGCGCGAGGCCGGCGTCCGTCAGCTCGAGCGCGAGCTCGGGAAGATCCTGCGCAAGACCGCGACGAAGATTGCGTCGGGGGAGGTCGAGCCGCCGGTGACGGTGGACGTCGACGTCGTCCGCGACGCGCTCGGTCGGCAGAAGGTCTTCCAGGAGGTGGCGGAGCGGACCGCCGTTCCCGGCGTGGCCACGGGCCTCGCCGTGACGGGTACCGGCGGCGACGTGCTGTTCGTCGAGGCGACCTCGATGGACGGCGGGGGCGACCTCGTCCTCACCGGCCAGCTCGGCGACGTGATGAAGGAGTCGGCGCGCATCGCGCTCTCCTACGTCCGGTCGCACTCCGACGACCTCGGCGTCGATCCCACCTCGTTCAAGGACAAGACGTTCCACGTGCACGTGCCTGCGGGTGCGATCCCGAAGGACGGCCCGAGCGCCGGCGTCACGATGTCGACGGCGCTCGCCTCGCTCCTGTCGGGGCGGCCCGTGAAGCACACCGTCGGCATGACCGGCGAGGTGACGCTGCAGGGCCGCGTGCTTCCGATCGGCGGGCTGAAGCAGAAGGTGCTCGCCGCGCACGCCGCGGGACTGACGGATGTGATCATCCCGGAGCGGAACCGCGCCGACCTCGACGACGTCCCCTCGGACGTGCGGGAGGCGATGACGTTCCACCCCGTGATGACGCTCGGGGAGGTGCTCGATCTCGCGCTCGAGCCGAAGCCGTCGCATCTCCATGCGGTGTAACCGCTGCCAGCCGCTCCCCGAGGGGGTAGCGCGTGTGGCCGACCTCCTCGGGCGGCGCTGGGTGCTCGCCATCCTGTGGGCGTCGTCCGAGGCGGGGGCCGTCCGCTTCAACGAGTTCAAGCAGGCGCTCGAGACGATCCCTCCGCGAACGCTGGCCGCGCGACTGGTCGAGCTCGAGGAGGCGGGCGTTCTCGAACGCCGCGTGCTGGACACTCGCCCGCCGCGCGTCGAGTACCGCCTCACCGACTTCGGCCGGAAGCTCGGCCGGACCGTCGCCGGCCTGCTTTCGGCTTAACACCGACCTCACCTCGCTCTTAGCGGCGATCGGCAAGATCGCCATATGCGCCGGGTCCTCGTTGCGGAGGACGATTCCGCCATCCGTCTGCTCTACGTCGTCTGGCTCGAGTCCGCGGGCTTCGAGGTCGTCGCCTGCGCGGACGGGCGAGAGGCGCTCGGGGCGCTCGAGAGCGGCTTCAGGCCCGAGGCGGCGGTACTCGACGTGGACATGCCCTTCGTCGACGGCTTGTCGGTGGCGCGCTATCTGCACGCCCGCGACGCCCGAACCGCCATCGTGATCATCTCCGGGATCGACGACATCCGGGCCGAGGCGATGTCCGCCGGGGCGGCGGAGGTGCTCGCCAAGCCGTGTGACAGGGCGGCCCTGCGGGCCGCACTGGACGCTGCGGCGTAGCGGCCGGAGGGCTGGATCCGTTGCGCGAACGATTGCACGAACCCGGACACAAGGTTGCCATCAGCGCGTTGCAACCCTGCAGCAACTGGGGCTTGACTCTCACGCTCCGTAATGCAAACGTTCCCACCCGGTGGGGAGGGATGCGTCGACGCTGGCGAAGGGTCGCCGCGAAGAGCGGGCGGCGGCAGCCCCTCGCAGCGGTCCATTGCGCGTCGGCGTCGTCGGCCTGGGCGCGGTCGCGCAGGCCGTGCACCTTCCGTTGCTTGCGAAGCACCCGAAGCTGTTCCGCATCGCAGCAGTCTGCGATCTCTCGCGGGGGACGTGCGCAGCGCTCGGGGACCGCTTCGGGATCGACGGCGCGAGTCGCTACGACAGCGCTCAGGCGCTGCTCGCCGGCGCCGACCTCGACGCGCTCGCGATCCTGACCCCGGGGTCGCACGGCGAGCTCGCCGTTGCGGCCGCGCGAAGAGGTATCCACGCCATCTTCTGCGAAAAACCCCTCGCGTACACGCTCGCGGAAGCGGACGAGCTCGCCGCCCTCGGGGCGCGCCTACAGCTCGGTTACATGAAGCTCTACGACCCGGCCGTCGAGCGGGCGCGCGAGCTCCTCGCCGACCGCCCGTCGCCGCGGTCGATCGAGGTGACGGTTCTGCACCCGCCCGACGCGCCCCAGCTCGCGCACGCAGGGTTGCTCGAGCGTTCGTCGGATGTCGACGCCGCCGTGCTCGCCGACCTCGAGGGCGCCGAGGAGGACGCGATCTCGCGCGCGCTCGGCGACGTTCCGCGCGACCTCGGCCGCGTGTACGCCGACGTCGTGCTGGGGAGCATCGTCCACGACCTCGCCGTGATTCGCTATCTCGTCGGCGGTCCACTCGAGCTCGAGTACGCCGACCGCTGGGAGACGTCGGTCGCGCTCGCGGGAACGATAGGAGGCGTTCGGGTGTCGATCCACTGGCACTACCTCGACGGGTATCCGGCGTACCGCGAGGAGGTGCACGTGCACGACGCGGGCGGGACGGTCTCGCTCACGTTTCCGGCGCCCTATCTTCTGCACGCACCGACCGTCGTACGAGTCGTGGAGGGGGGAGGCAGCGGCGCCGAGCGGGTGAGCGAGACCCGCTCGACGGTGGAGGCGTTCGAGCGACAGTGGCTGGCGTTCGCCTCGTTCGCCCGGGACGGCGTTCGCCCGCGCGCGGGCATCGCCGAGGGAAGGGAGGACATCGTGACGTGCCAGAGCGCGGCGGCGCTGCTCGCCGCGCGAGAGGGGCTTGCGGTAGGAGGAGAGGCCGCCGCAACGGTCCGGACAAGCAAGGACGGAGTCGAACACGGAAAGGGAGGTGCTCGGTGAAGGCGAGGCTGATCGCGGTCGCCGTGGCAGTGCTCGTGTTCGTGCCCGCAGCCTATTCGGCGGGCAGAACGACGCACACGGCGAAGAAGGCGAACGCCGGGACGACCATCGTCGTGTACGCGAGCGGCGACGTGAACGTCCAGCAGCTCTGGCAGAACAACATCATTCCGCACTTTGAGAAGGAGAACAAAGGCGTCTATGTCAAGTTCGTCTTCTCGCCGCACGGTGCGGACGACGGCACGACGCTCGCGCGCATCGGCGCGGCGGTGAAGGGCCGGCACTGGCCGGGCATCGACCTCGTCGACGCGGGGCTCGTCACGACCATGGCGCTCGACGGTCTCGATCAGCCGGTCAGCAAGGCGACGGCGCCGAACCTCAAGAAGGTCAACCCGGCGCTCCTCGTTCCGGTGAAGGGCGCGGCGATCCCGTATCGCGGCTCGTCGGTCGTGCTCGCGTACAACAGCGACCACGTGAAGTCGCCGCCGAAGACGCTCGCCGACCTGCTCGCGTGGATCAAGGCGAACCCCGGCAAGTTCACGTACAACTCGCCGAACACGGGCGGCTCGGGCTACTCGTTCGCCGAGACGGTCGTCGACAGCACGATCTCCGCGGCCGATCTGAAGCAGATGGACGACGGCTACGTGCCGAATATCGAGAACGAGTGGAACACGGGGCTCGAGACGCTCCACGGGCTGACGAAGTACGTGTACCAGGGCGTCTATCCGAACGGCAACGCGGCGATCCTGACGCTGCTCGCACAGGGCCAGATCTGGATGGCTCCCGTGTGGTCGGACCAGTCGCTGACCGCGCTCTCGAACGGGCAGCTCGGCCCGAACATCAAGCTCGCGCAGATCTCGAACCCGCCGTTCACGGGCGGGGCCGCCTATCTCGGCGTGCCGAAGACGGCGAAGCACAAGAAGGCGCTGTACAAGTTCGTGAACTACATCCTGTCGCCCGAAGCCCAGCAGATGATCGTGAACGTGATGTCGGGCTTCCCGGCGATCGACATCAAGTACATGGGCAGCGCGATCCAGCAGAAGTTCGAGGACGTCTCGGCGAACACGCTTCGCCCGACCTTCTCGACGAAGATGGGTAACGACTTCAAGGCTCAGTGGCAGCAGACAGTGCCGTAGAGCTCTTTCGCAGGCGTGCACGCCGGCGGGTGCTCCGTGAGCGGGCCCAGGGCCTCCTCATGGTGCTCCCGCCGGTGGCGGTGGTCGCCGTCTTCATCGGGTTCCCGGTGGGGGCGGCGATCGCCTACACGCTCGGCAAGACCGGGGGGCCGAACTCGACGGTCGCCCTGATCGCGCAGCGGCAGCACGTCGCGAAGCACGGCGTGACGCTCGGCGCGTACCGCGAGGTGCTCGGGAACTCGCACGTTCGCGGCGACCTGTGGGCGACGGTGTGGGTGACGCTCCTCACGATCGGTGTCGTCGTCCTCCTCAGCTGGGCGATCGGGTTGTACGTTCGGCTGTCCGACTCGTGGGTGGCGCGTGCGGTCTCCGCGCTGTCGGTGATCCCGCTCTTCATCCCCGTCGTGATCGCGTCGTACGCGATCCTCACCTTCTACGCTGCGCAGGGGTTCATCAAGACGCTCGCGTACCACGCCGGCTGGCACAGCTTCCCGACGCTCGGCTACACGATGTGGGCGGTGGTGATCGGCGAGATCTGGGTGAACGTGCCTTTCGGCGTGCTGATGATGAGCTCCGGGCTGAATGCGGTCCCGAACGCCCTCATCGAGGCCGCGCGCGACTCGGGCGCAACCCTCCCGCAGACGGTTCGCGCGGTGCTCTTGCCGATGAACGTCATCCCGACGGTCATAGTCGCGACCTTCACCGGCATCTACGTCCTCGGCAGCTTCACGGTGCCGTACCTGACAGGCCCATCGGCGCCGAACCTCTTGGGCGTGTCGATGTCGCAGTTCTTCCAGTCTTTCAACCAGCCCCAGCAGGCTGAGGTGATGGCGATGATCGTCTTCGTGCTCGCCGTCGGCCTCGGCACGATCTACGTCTGGGCCAACATGCGCGCGGCGAAGCGGGCGTCGCAGATCTCGTGAGCGTGGTCGAGCAGGCAGCCGTGGTCCCGCTGGCGGCGTCCCGAAAGCCGCGCCCGACCGTGCGCTCGCTCGCGCTCCGTACGGTCGGCGTCGTCCTCGTCGTCACTCTCCTCGTCTTCATGGTCGGGCCGATCGTCTGGCTCGCCCTCCGGGCGTTCTCGGACGTCTGGCCCTATCCGCGCTTCCTGCCGAGCGACTGGACGCTAAAGTGGTGGCACTCGGTCGTCGCCGACAAGAGCCTCGGGCACACGATCAAGCTCAGCTTCGAGTTCGCGCCCGTGGTGACCGCCGTCTCGGCTGCGATCTGCCTGCCGGCGGCGTACGCATTCTCGCGCTTCAACTTCCCGGGGCGGCGCACCCTCCTCGTCTCGCTGTTTGCGACGAACGCCTTCCCAAAGATCGGCCTCTACATCTCGATGGCCGGTGTCTTCTACTCGCTCAACCTCATGGGGACATTCATGGGCGTCGTGTTCGTGCAGCTGATCGGCACGGTCGTGTTCATGACCTGGATCCCGGCTGCGGCGTTCTCGGCGATCCCGCGGAGCCTCGAAGAGGCTGCGCGCGACGCGGGTGCCGGCCCGCTCCGCGTCTTCTTCCGCATCACCTTCCCGCTCGCCGCGCCGGGGATCCTCGTCGCCATGATCCTGTCGTTCCTCTACTCGTTCGATGAGGCGCAGGGGACGTTCCTCGTCGGCATTCCCAACTACATCACGATGCCGACCGAGATGTACACGCTCGTCCTCAACTATCCGGAGCAGGCGGCTGCGGTGTTCTCGATCCTGCTCGCCATTCCGTCGGTCGTCCTTCTGTCGCTGGTGCGGAAGCACATCATGGGCGGCAGGCTCGCAGAGGGGTTCCAGATTCGATGACCGAGTACGCCGCACCTCCCGCCGGGCTCCAGATCGCGCACGTCTCGAAGGATCTCGGCGGCCGGACGATCGTGTCGGACATGCAGCTCGAGGTGCACGCCGGTGAGCTGACCTGCCTGCTCGGTCCATCGGGCTGCGGCAAGACGACGACGCTGCGCATGGTCGGTGGCTTTCTCCAGCCCGACGCGGGTGCGATCCTCATCGACGGCGTCGACGTGAGCCGGCTCGCGCCCGAGAAGCGGCCGACGGCGATGGTGTTCCAGAACTACGCGTTGTGGCCGCACATGAGCGTGTTCAAGAACGTGTCCTTCGGCCTGAGGCTGCGGCGGCTGCCGAAGCGCGAGATCCGCGAGCGCGTGGAGAAGGTGCTCGAGCTCGTCGGCCTCACGCACCACGTCCGCAGCTACCCGGCGCAGATCTCCGGCGGCGAGCAGCAGCGGGTCGCGCTCGCGCGGGCGCTCGTGCTCGAGCCGAAGGTGCTCCTCCTCGACGAGCCGCTCTCCAACCTCGACGCGAAGCTGCGCATCCGGGTCCGGGAGGACATCCGCGAGATCCAACAACGGGTCGGCATCACGACCGTCTTCGTCACGCACGACCAGGACGAGGCGCTCTCGATCTCGGATCGCATCGCCGTCATGTCGGGCGGGAAGGTCGAGCAGTACGCGGACCCTCGAACGCTCTACCGCGAGCCGGCGACGCGCTTCGTCGCGAGCTTCGTGGGGGCGATGAACTTCTACACAGGTTCCCTGCACGACGGGATCGTCGAGCTCCCCGGCGGCGCGCGCGTCCCGTGCGACGGCGTCCAGGCCGCCGAAGAGGTGGAGATCGGCGTGCGCCCGGAGGACGTGCGCGTGACGGAGAACGGGGACGGCGCCGAGGCGGTGACACTGCGCGAGATCCCGAGAGGCCACTACAAGGAGCTCGTCCTGCAGCTCGGCGACGCCGAGGTGCGCGCCTTCGTCCCGCCGGAGCTCCCCGTGTCGGAGCGGCACCGCGTGCGCTTCACCCGCGTCGTCGTGTATCGCGAGGGCGTGCTGCAGCGTTCGGCCGCGCCCGTTGCGGCGCGATGATCGCCGTCGCCCACCGCGGGGACTGGTCGGAGCACCGCGAGAACACCCTGGAGGCGTTCGCCGCCGCCGTCGACGGCGGCGCGGACATGATCGAGCTCGATGTGCGCCGGACGGCGGACGGCCGCGCCGTCGTCCTCCACGACGCGACGCTCGACCGGGTGTGGCGCGTCGCGCGTCGCGTGGCCGATTTGACGCGCGACGAGGTGGTCGCTCTCGGAATCCCGGACTTCGAACAGGCGCTGGCGTGGATCCCGCCGACCGTGCAGGTGATGGTCGACTACAAGGACGAGGAGGTCGTCGAGCCGGCGCTCGCCGACGTCGTGGCCGCCGGTGCGCTCGACCGCGCTGTTTTCGCCGGCGACTGCTTCCCGGGGCACCGCCGCATCCGCTCGCTTGCGCCTGCGGCCCGGATCGCCGTCACGTGGGACGCGGACGAGCAGATCCCAGATGCCCTGCTCGACGAGCTCGGCGCCGAGTTCTACAACCCGAGCGGGAATGTGCTCGGCCGCGACCCGGAGTCGGTCGAGCGCATGCACGCGCGCGGCACGCTGGTCTCGGTGTGGACGATCGACGAGCGGGCGGACATGGAGCTCCTCCTCGATTTCGGCGTCGACGCGATCATCACCAACCGTCTCGCGACGCTCGTCGACCTGCTCGGGGCGAGATGCTGATCGACCGCGAGCTCGACGAGTGCGTCGCGACCATCGAGGAGCTCGCGCAGTATGCGATCGACCGAATCGTCGCGCACCGGCCGCGTCCGGACGAGATCGCGACGAAGACGAATGCCGCCGACTGGGTGACCGAGACGGATCTGGACGTCGAGCGCCACGTCCGCGAGACACTCCGCGCCCGCTTTCCGCAGGACGAGATCGTCGGCGAGGAGTTCGGCCGCACCGGCCACGACGAGCCGCGCGCGGGGTGGTACGTCGACCCCGTCGACGGCACGACGAACTTCGTCCATGGGTTGCCGTGGTCGGCGTTCAGCATCGCGGTGCGCGACGACGGCGGCACCGCCGCCGGCGCGGTTGCCGACCCGTACCGGCGGGAAGTCCTCTCGGCGGTGCGCGGCCGCGGCGCGTGGCGCGACGGCGAGCCCACGAGATGCTCGGCCGCGGGCTCGCTCATCGGCGGGATCTTCCTCACGGAGCTGACGATGCAGTCGCTGTGGCCGGGCCAGATGGCGCTCATGGCCTCGCTCGCCGAGGCCGGTTGTGTCACTCGGATCATGGGCTCCAACGCGCTCGCTCTCGCGAGCGTGGGAGCGGGGAGGGCGCTCGCGACCATCGTCGACTTCAATCTCGTCGACGGGCAGGCCGGGACGCTCGTCGCCCAGGAGTCGGGCGCCGAGGTTCGTTTCGACGGGAGGGGCGTGCTCTGCGCCGCCCCCGGCGTCGTCGACGACGTCCTCCGTCTCTGGGAGATGGCGCGCAATGGACACTGAGCGGCCGCCGACGCTCGCGGACGTCGCACGCGCGGCTCGGGTGGCGACGTCGACGGCGTCGCGTGCGCTTCAGGAGAGCTCGCGCATCAGCGAGTCGACGAGGCTCCGCGTACGCGCCGCAGCCCAGGACCTCGGATACAGGCCGAACCGGATCGCGCAGTCGCTACGCACGCGCAGCGCGAACATCGTCGGGCTCGTCGTCCCCGACATCGGTGCGCCCTTCTACAGCCGTGTCGTCAAAGGTGCGCAGAGCGTGTTCGAGCAGAGCGGATATGCCGCTCTCATGATGAACACGGAACGCCGTCCGGATCGCGAGAAGGCCGCGATCCACACACTGCTCGAGCATCGCGTCCGGGGCGTGCTCGTGGCGACCTCGGGTGGGTACACCGAGGATCCCGAGGTCCCCACGGTCTATTTCGACAACATCGTCCCGAACCGCGGCGTCGGCAACGTCACGCGTGCGAACGGCCCCGGCATGGCGCTTCTCGTCGAGCATCTCCGCGAGCACGGTCACGGTCGCATCGCATACATCGGCGGTCCGCCCGTGCTCACGTCCGGTATCGAGCGGCTCGCCGGGTACCGCGCGGCGGTCCGCGATCTCGGGCTCGTCGACCGCGACGACTACACGCAGTTCAGTGAGATGGACTGGTCGCCGCACAGCGGCGCGGAGGCGATGCTGCGCCTGCTCGCACTGGAGGAGCCGCCCACGGCCGTCGTCACCTCGGGCGAGTCGCTCGCGCTCGGGGCGCTCAGCGCGTGCCGCACGAGCGGCCTGCGAGTGCCGGCCAACCTCGCGCTCGTCTCGTTCGACGACCCGCCGTTCGGGGACTTGCTCGACCCGCCGCTGACGGCGCTCAGCCGCAACGAGGAGGAGATGGGCCGTCTCGCTGCGTCGCTGCTCCTGCATGCGCTCCAGTCGACGGAGCCGCCTGCGGCGGCCGAGGTGCGGCTGCCGCTCGAGCTCGTCGTCCGGCGCAGCTGCGGCTGTCAATAGCCCGGCGCCGTCGACACGCGCCATGCGCGCAGGGGCCCAGCCATGACATTCAGGTAGTACAGATCGGTGCGCGGGTCCCCCGCGACCGGGTGATAGCCGCGTCGAACGAGCACGACGTCGCCGTCCTCGACGACGACGCCCTCGTCGAGCTCTCCGTCCTGCGTGTACACCCGCTGGAATGCGAAACCGCGTCCGCCGCGAAGGCGGTGGTAGTACGTCTCCTCGAGCAGCGCCTCGTTCGGCATGTCGTCGGTGTCGTGCTTGTGCGGCGGGAAGCTCGACCAGTGCCCAGCCGGCGTCACGACCTCCGTCACGAGCAGGCACTCCGCCGGCTCGCTCTCCATGAGGATGTTCGCGATCGCGCGCCTCTCCATCCCCTCGCCGCGCGAGAGGAGCTCTGGGCTGTCGAGCAGCCTCGGCTCGAGGCGCCCCTTGGCCGGGGCGGTGCAGATTGCGAGCTCGCCCGCCCCCTGCACCCACCAGGCGGCGCCCGGCGGAACGTACAGGGCCGTCGGCGGGCCGTCGAACGGCGTCGCGCGCGCGGCCTCGCCGAGGCCCATGAGCGTGCACGCGCCGGAGAGGAGGACGACGCACGTCTCGCGAGCCTCCTCGCGCCGCTCCAGCCGTCCGTCGAAGCGAACCGCCTCGAATCCGACATAGTCCAGCTCGACGCGTACGAGCGTTCCCTCCGGGCCCGGCTCACCGCTGCGGACGCGGATGGAAGGCGGCACCGCCAGAGAATAGACTCGGACCGCTTTGGAACGTTCCGAACGGCTGACCTCGGCGCAGGCCCTCGTCCGCTTCCTCGCGGCGCAACTGGTGGAGCGCGACGGCGTTCGCCGGCCGTTCTTCGGCGGCTGCTTCGGAGTCTTCGGGCACGGCAACGTCGCCGGGATCGGGCAGGCGCTCCACGAGCGCCCCGATCTCCTGCGCTTCGTCCCGGCGCGGAACGAGCAGGGGATGGTGCACGCGGCCGTCGGGTACGCGCGGCAGCTGAACCGGCTCGGCGCGTGGGTGTGCACGAGCTCCATCGGCCCCGGCGCGACGAACATGGTCACCGGCGCCGCGCTCGCGACCGTCAACCGCCTGCCCGTGCTGCTCGTGCCGGGAGACGTGTTCGCATCACGGCTCCCCGACCCTGTCCTGCAGCAGCTCGAATCGGGCGCCCGCGGCGACGTGTCTGCGAACGACTGCTTCATCCCCGTCTCGCGCTACTTCGACCGGATCGAGCGCCCTGAGCAGGTCGTCCCCGCCGCGCTCGCTGCGATGCGCGTGCTCACGAGCCCGGCCGAGACAGGCGCGGTGACGCTGGCGTTCCCCCAGGATGTGCAGGCAGAGGCGTTCGAGGTGCCGAAGGAGTTCCTCGCCGAGCGCATCTGGCGCGTCCCGCGCGCGCTCCCCGACCCGGCCGCCCTGGCGGCCGCCGCGAACGCGATCCGCGGCGCCCGCCGGCCGCTGATCATCGCCGGCGGCGGCGTCATCTACTCGGAGGCGGCCGACGCGTTGCGCGGCCTCTGCGAGCGGACCGGCATCCCCGTCGGCGAGACGCAGGCGGGGAAGGGGGCCCTGCCGTACGACCATCCCTCCTGCCTCGGAGCTGTCGGCGCGACCGGCACCTTCGCGGCGAACCGCATCGCCTTCGACTGCGACCTCGTGATCGGTGTCGGCACGCGCTACGGCGACTTCACCACCGCGTCGAAGACAGCCTTCCGCCGGGACGGGGTCCGTTTCGTCAACGTCAACGTCGCCGAGCACGACGCGGCAAAGCACGCCGGCATCGCCCTCGTCGGCGATGCGCGCGCGACGCTCGAGCGGCTCACGGAGCTGCTCGCGGATTACGTCGTCGACGACGGATATCGCGCCGAGTGTGCGCGGCTTGCCGTCGAGTGGGACGGCGAGGTCACGCGTCTGTACGCGCGCGAACAGGATCCCCCGGCGCAGAGCGCCGTCATCGGCGCGGTGAACGACGCCGCGCGGCCGCGGGACGTCGTCGTCTGCGCCGCCGGCTCGATGCCGGGCGACCTGCACAAGCTGTGGCGCACACGCGACCCGAAGGGTTATCACGTCGAGTACGGCTATTCGTGCATGGGCTACGAGATTCCGGGGGGGCTGGGAGTCAAGCTCGCGGCTCCGGACCGCGAGGTCTTCGTGCTCGTCGGCGACGGCTCGTACCTCATGCTTCCCGGCGAGCTCGTCACGGCGGTGCAGGAAGGCGCGAAGCTCACGGTCGTGCTCGTCGACAACCGCGGCTATGCCTCGATCGGGGCGTTGTCGCGCTCGCTCGGGACCGAGGGGTTCGGCACCCGGCAGCCGGTGGGCGTCGACCTCGCTGCGAATGCGGAGTCGCTCGGCGCGCGGGTCTTCCGCGCAGGAACGATCGACGAGCTGCGAGCCGCACTCGAGGAGGCGAGGGCGGAGACGCGCACGGTGGTCATCGTCGTCCCCACGGAGCGCGAGGCGGAGGGCGTCCCCTCGTACGAGAGCTGGTGGGACGTCCCCGTAGCTGAGGTGTCGGATACGGCGTCCGTGCGTGCGGCGCGGGAGGCGTACGAGCTCGCGCGCGCGGCGGAAAGGAGATTCCTGTGAAGCTCGCGAGCGCGCCGGTGAGCTGGGGCGTCTGGGAGCAGACGACCGGCCGCAGCGACCTCGTCCCGGCGGATCTGCTGCTCGACACCGTGCGCGGTCTCGGTTACGAGGCGATCGAGCTCGGCCCGCCCGGCTACCTGACCCCGGCTGCGCTCGAGTCTCGCGGGCTCGCGCTCGTCGGAGGATTCGCTCCGCTGCGGTTCGAGGATCCCGTCGGATTCGCCGAGGACGTCGGACTGTGGCTCGATCCGATCATCGAGGTGTTGCTGGCGACGGGCGGGCGGGGCCCGGTCGTGCTCGCCGGGGCGGAGAACGGCGCCGAGCCGGATGGGTCGTACTTCCACCGTGTCAACGAGGCCGCCGAGCGATGCCGCGCGCGCGGGCTCGGGGTGGTGTTCCATCATCACGCGGGCACGGCCGTCGAGACGCCGGCGCAGATCGAGGCGCTGCTCGCGGGCACCGACGTCGGCATCTGCTTCGACACGGGGCATGCGCTCGTCGGCGGCGGCGATCCTCTCGAGGTGGCCCGCATGTGCGCCGGACGGATCGAGCATCTCCACCTGAAGGACGTGGACGCGTCCTTGCTCGCGCGGCTGCGGTCGGGCGCCCTCCAGCTCGCGCAGGCGTGGGTCGACGGCATCTTCTGCCCCTTCGGCGAGGGCT
>Ga0070731_10002704_pt1 | contig 16610 bp, 12 predicted proteins | sample Coa_R1_2_FD_66448 | JGI IMG/M metagenome (GOLD analysis project Ga0070731, IMG submission 66448) | Surface soil microbial communities from Centralia Pennsylvania, which are recovering from an underground coalmine fire - Coalmine... | ecosystem: Environmental > Terrestrial > Soil > Unclassified ...
CGCGCCCCGTTCAGCACAATTTCCTCGAACATCTCATGCGTCGTATCCGAGGCATAGCGCAAGTCCGGCACGGACCCGCCGCTTATGGCGTCGCCGCCGTGGCACCGCGCGCAAGTATTCGCAAACAGTTTGCGGCCCTCTTCTATTTCGGCCTTCGTTGCAACAAGTTTAAAAGTGGGCATCGGAACCGGCTTCACTACATGCTCATAAGGTGGCAGCGTCGCCGTCCCTCCCAGCCGGAAAACCATGAGTTTCCCGGACCCCACATTTCCCTTGCCCGGCGGCCGGTTGCCGAGCACTTGCGGACCGCCCCACCCGCTTTGGACCGCGATGTATTGCGTCCCGTCCACTGAGAACGTCACGGGCGGCGCGGCGATTCCGACTCCGCCCTGGGATTCCCAGAGCGGCATGCCGTCTGTGGCGCGATAGGCAACGAGTTTTCCGTCCGAATGTCCCTGAAATACCAGGTTTCCGGCGGTGGCTAGAGTTCCTCCGCTCTTCGGAGATGGCATGTCCACGTGCCACACCTCCTTCTGCGCCACCGGGTCCCAGGCCAGCAGACGCCCGCTTGCCGTCAACTTAAGATAGGCGTCGCGCGCAGGTCCATGGTAAGCCCTGTCGGACCCGGTGGTCTGGTCGTGCAGGTTGATCTTCCAGTTGGGGATAATCGCGTGAATGGAAGTGTCGTACAGGACCGGAAGGTAGACCAGGCCTGTCGTGGGGCTGAACGACATTGGGTTCCAGTTGTGCGCTCCCTCGGCTGACGGCTGCACGAGCGCGGCGTCCTTCAGCTGCCGCGCGGCGGGGTTTTCCATAGGCCGCCCGTTCGAATCGATGCCGGTGGCCCACGTGACCGGGGCGAAGGGGCGCGCCGAAATCAATTTCCCGTTTTCCCTGTCGATCACGTAGAAGAAGCCGTTCTTGTTCGCCTGCATCACCACGCGGCGCTGGGCGCCATCAATGGAGAGCGTGGCCAGCATCAGCGGCTGCGTCGCATCGTAATCAAAGTTGTCTCCCGGAGTCGTCTGGTAGTGCCACGCCTGCTCCCCGGTGTCCGCGTGGACAGCGACAATGGATGCGGTGTAAAGACTGTCGCCCTTGCCGCGCAGTTGGTCATACCAGGGCGAAGCGTTCCCCGTGCCAAACATCACGAGGTCGAGCTCCGGATCGTAGGCCATCCCCTCCCAGGCGGTCCCGCCGCCCCCCGCCTTCCACCATTCGCCTGACCACGTGGCCGCCGCTTGCTTCATGGCGTCGGATTCGAAAGGCTTGGACGGATCGCCTGGCACCGTATAGGAACGCCAGACGAGGTTGCCGGTCTCGGCGTCATACGCGGAGACGTAGCCGCGCACGGGATACTCCGCGCCCGCGTTCCCGATGAGCACGCGCCCTTTGGCGATGCGCGGCGCGGCGGTGATGGCATAGCTCCCGTCCTTGGGGGTCGTTTGGACGTCCCAAACCGGCGCGCCTGTCTTCGCGTCCAGTGCGATGAGCCGCCCGTCAAGCGTTGCCACATAGACGCGGCCCTTGTAGAGCGCGACGCCTCGGTTGACCACGTCGCAGCAAACGTACTTGTCATGATCTTTCGGCACCTTGGGATCGTATTGCCACAGTAGCTTCCCCGCGCGCGCGTCGAACGCGTACACAATGCTCCATGCGCTCGACGTGTATAGCATGCCGTCCTTGATGAGCGGCGTTGCCTCGACCCCGCGCAACGTTTCCAGATCGTAAGACCACGCGAGGCCAAGCTTGCCCACGCTCTGTTCGTCGATCTGCTTGAGGGGGCTGAAGCGCTGCTCCGAGTACGTGCGCCCATACGTCAGCCAATTCGCCGAATCCCCATCCGCCGCGCGAAGCGCCGCATCATCGACTTCCGTCGTCTTGCGCGAGCATCCCGCCATCGCCAGAATCGAGATTGCCGCGCATGCCAGCATCACACGCCGGGACAAAATAAGGCGCATCACTTCCTCCGCTTAAGATTGCTGATTCAGCCCCGCGAGGCAGGGCTCTTCATATTGGGTAGCTGTTGCACTGATATGCTGCTCGGCAAGTCCATGTCAAGCTGAAATTTGCATCGGAAGAACGCCTGCCATTGTTTCGATTCGACCGATCAGGCCCGGAAAGCGAGCGCGTCAAGGGATTCTTGTGCACTCCTTACTTTGTATTCTTGGAATCCTTGTACCCCTTCTTGGTGACTTCAGCGGCGTGCTGCTCCAGGTCTGCGCGGGTGAAGAGTTGCGGGGCGAGGTCAGCGTTGTATTTACAGTTGGTCAAAAAAGTCTGGGTTACTTTGCGGTCGTTGCGGGAGAGTTCAATGCTTAGCGGAGATTTTACTCCGTCGGCCAGCATGTACTGCGTGTAGCTGGTGATTACTTCGGTGCGCTCGCGCGTGTCGGGATTACGCGTCGCGACGATCCAGCGCAGCGGCAGGTGCGTAAATTTATCGATGCCGAGGCGCATCTCGCGGTGTTCGCTGTCGGTAAACTCGATCCATTCGGCTTCCTTCAGGTCGATCAGGTCGGTGCCGCCGTAGCGCACATCGAAACCGGGTTCGTTCATGCGCCGGCGGAGCACGTTGTTCATCCCGGATTTCACCTGCTCGCTGAAATTCTTAACTAGGTCTTCCGGCTGGTCGGACACGCCGCTCTTGTCGAGCGACCAGCCCTCGTTCCCGCTGAATATGGTGATCATCGCACCACCGTGCGTGATCAGCAGGTCGTCCGCACCCATGAGAAAGCCGAGAATCGTGTGCTCGCCCTTGGAGATATATTCGACGCGGTTCTTGTCCGGAAGGAGCCAAAGATCGCGGAATAGTGTAAAGCCCAGCAGCGTTCCGGCTGTTCCGAATTGCGCGACTCGCCCATCGCACTGGGTGTCGCGCACATTCAGATAATTTTGCCCGCCCAGCGCGGCGATCACCTGCCGCACGACTTGCCTGCCCTTCGCGGCGCTCTCGTCGGGGAGCATTTCCTGTGACTGGACGGCTTTCGCAGGCCTCACGCAGGTCCACGCCAAACCCAAGGCCAAGAGCATCCACGCCGTCGCCCGGAACATTACACTCACAGGATGAAACCTCCCCTTACATGGAAGACCTTATGGGCCATTAAGGTTGCCAATGCCCCTTGGAATTCGCGGACCCGCTCAAGTAGCACAGGCACTCTTGCCTGTGCGGCTATATGCGCCTCACGCGTGAACTGTTCGATGCATCGACAATCTCGAAAACCGCACAGGCAAGAGTGCCTGTGCTAGCGCTACTTCTCGGCGCGCGCCAGGCGGGCGGCGGTCACGAATTCGCGGAAGAGCGCCTGCGCCAACGCATCCCCTCGCATTCGTTCAGGATGCCATTGAACGCCCACAACCCAATTCGAACTGTCCGTCCACTCGACGGCCTCGATCACGCCGTCCGGCGCGCGAGCCGTGATGCGCAGGCCGCGCCCAAGTTTCAGCACCGATTGGTGATGCCACGAATTGACCTCAGGCTGGGCCTCGCCGGAGAGCGTCAGCACGCGCCCGGGATCGAGGCTCGCTCCGTGCATGGCGTCGGGCGTCTCGGTCCCATCGGGCAACTCATCCTCATCGGGGCTGTGGCGGATTTTCGTGCCGAGCTCAGTGGGAATGTCCTGGATCAAGCTGCCGCCCAGAAAAACGTTGAGCGACTGAATCCCGTAGCAAATCGCGAGCACGGGCTTTCCCGCCGTCAGGGCATGTTCGAGCAAAGTGAAATCGGTTCGCTCGCGCGCGGCGTCGGCATCGGCGGCGGCCGGGTGGCGCTTCGCACCAAAGTGCGCCGGATCGATATCGGCCGGGCTCCCTGTCAGCGCGAATGCATCCAGTTTTTCCATCTCGCGTTTCAGGGCATCGGCTCCCGAGGCGAGAGAGAGAAGAACAGCTTCTCCGCCCGCATTTTCCACGGCATTCAGGTAGTTGTTGATCTTGGAGCGCTGATTTGCAGCTTCCTCCGCGGCGGTGCGCCACGGTACGCCAATGCGCGGGCGAGAAAGAACCTGGTGGTTCATGGGAAGAGCCATCCTAGCATCGGGCAGCACGGCCAGCAATACGCACAAGTAGGACGGGCTTCAGCCTGTCTGGTTTTCGCACAGCTAATTCATCAGAAAGCGACAGGCTGAAGCCCGTCCTACTAAGTCGCGGCGGCCGCGGTTGGCGGGACGGGCTGCGGGATATTTTTTCTACGGAGGAGCTCGACAATGTCTTGAAAAAGCTTGCCGCGCTGCTGGTGCCGCTCGTTTGCGCGAGTCACATAGCGCACGGCAATTTCAAATCCAGGATTGCCGGGGCGAACCGTAATCGCGGGGCCGGCTGAAAACGGCCGAACTCCGCGTTCGCTTCCCATGTTTCCCCACTCCTGTTCGGCCAGGCGCGCATTCGCTTCGGTCTCTTTCGATACGATTTTCTGAATTTCCTGCGAGACGGGGTAAGGATCCTGATCCGCCGGCAGGGACACCAGCAATTCGTCCCAGAGCCACTGGCCGGAGGTGGAAAAATTGAAATAATGCCCTTCGATGGCAAAGCTGTTCACGAACGACACGCGGCGTCCCGTGGGATGCCCCGCATCGTTCCAGTTGCCGGTTTCGAGCAGCACGGTATGGAACAGTCCGACTTCGATCACCTCTCCGCTCACGCCGTTGATTTCCACCCAATCGCCGTGCCGGATTCCGTTTTTCCCCATTAGCACGAACCAGCCAAAAAATCCGACGATGAAATCCTTCATCGCCACCGTCAGGCCGGCGCCGGCGAGCGCGAGGACCGTCGCCATCTGGCTGGGCATGCCGAAAATAATCACCAGAATCAGAATCGCTCCCACGGCCCGCGTGACAATGTGAGCGACCGAGCGCAGCGTCAGGAGCTTTTGCTGATCGGGTTCCACACGCGCGAACAGCCGCTCCAGCATATTCGTCGTGATGAGAACCGCTAGACCGATCACCAGCATCAAGGAAACGGAAATTAGCAGGCTGTGCAGCAGATCGCGGCGGCGCGAAGCGACCAGCCCGCCCCACTGTCCGTAGACGCCCGCAAGGTCCTGCTGATTGCGGATGCGGCTGTCCAGTCCCGACAACGTTTTCTGCAGCGCGGTCATCGACTTGTAGGAGGAAATTGTGGAGCCGGCTTGCCGGGTGGGGGAGGAAGAGTTCGCCGGGCTCCCACTGGGGGGAGAGGCTGGAAGTCCGCCCTCCAATTGTCTCGACTGCTGGGATTGCGTCTGCTCGAGCTGGGCTTCAAGCTTGTCATGCCTGCCGGAAAATGAGGCGGCCGCCGCAGCGGCTGCCCGTTCCTCCTGGCTGAGGCGCCCGACGATGCGTTGCAGTTCGTACCAGGCATATGCGCGGGAGAGGAATGAATTGGAAGCCGGCATCGTCGAACTCGACTGCTTGCCGACGATGCTCAAATCCAGCTGGCCGCCGCTGCTTTGCTCCGACGCGTTGTAGTCATCGACCATGCGCTGGACGCGGCTTTGGGGATCGCCGCCGGCCCGCTCCAGATCCTGGTGCGCGTCGGCCAGTTCATCCTCGTTTAATTCCAGGCGGGCCTTCGCGATGTCCAGTTCCTGCGTCAGATCTTCCTTTTCATTTTCCTTCGCGCGCGCCAGGAGCTGCGTAAGGTGCGAAACATTCACCTTCAATTCGGCCGCTTCCTGTTCCCCTGCCGAGATCCGCGCGAGGATGGCCTTGATTTCCGGCGTGGAGGGAACGGATTGAGAAGTGGCGTTGTAGAGCGCCGCGGCAAACGCGAAATCAACTTCATGGTCGGCCTTGCGGAGCACGTCACGCGCAAGGTCTTGCTCTTGGGGAGTGCCGGCCATCTGAGCGAGCGATTGCGCAGTCCGGAATGGCGTCAGATCAACCGGCGATTGCTGGAGTTTCGGGGCGGATCCGTTGGGCGCAACGCTGCGCGCGCCCCATTCGGTGGTCACGAAGAGTCCGGCAGCCGTGAGCACCAGAAGCACGATCAGAACAACGAAAAGCGCTCGCTGCTTCGATTGCATATTGAATTCAAATCTCTCCCGAAGATTTAATTCGCACCGCGGACTGGCAAACGGCTGTGTAGCGGCCGCCTGAAGGCGGTCGCTACATAATCCGAACCGAATTCCCGCCTACGCCCTTCCCTTGATCTACGCCCCCAGCCAGCGGCCCACCGGCTCCCAGCCCTCGGCATGATCGCAAATCACCTTGACGGTCGCCGTAATCGGGATTGCCAGGATCAGCCCGATCGCGCCCCACAGCCATCCCCAGAATAACAGCGAAGCAGTTACTGCGAGTGCGTTCAAGTGTACGCGGCGTCCCACAATCGCGGGCATCAGGACATTCAATCCGACAATGTGGAGAAACGTCACCATGGCCGCAACCCCAAAATATGGGCCGATCGTATTCCACTGCGCCAGGCCAATCAAGAACGGCGGGATCCAGGCCAGTACCGCGCCGAGGTACGGCACGAGATTCAGAAGTCCCGAGGCGCAGCCCAGCACAAAAGGATAGTCCAGATGAATCCAAAGGAAAAATCCCCAGCTCAAGAGCATCAGGATGACGGCCACCAGGGCGTTGCCCGCTACAAAACTGCGGAGCACCGAACTGACTTCATCAAGCGCGCCGCTGACCCGGTCCTGATTTTCGTCCGGAAATAATTCAATGGTCGCTTTCCAGATGCGCCGTTTCGCGGCAAGCATGAAGAAAACAAGGAAAGGCACAAAGGTCGCTACCACCAGGATGGAGTACAGCGATCCCGCTCCTCGAAGCAGCCACTCACGCACCGGGGGCGGTTCCGCAGTGCGCTGCGCGGTCCGGTTTTTCTCCGTGGCGGGCGTGATCGCATCGATGCCCTTTTCCAGGGTCGTGAGCTGACGGTCGAACGCCGTGGTCACGTGGCGCAAGACGCTGCTGTACTTTGGCCAGGCATCGATAAATTGATTCGCCCGCAGCACGACGAGATAACCCAGACCAGCAAACCCTGCGGTGACGGCGAACAGCACCACCAAGGCCCCAATCGCTCGCGGAATGTGGATTCGCTCAAGTAGTCCGACGGCAGGATCGAGAAAATAGGCAATCAACACTGCGAGCAGCATGGTAACCACGACGTCCGAGGCAAAGTAGAGGAACGCAAAGACGATCGCCGCCGCAATGATCCGCTGAGAAGGGTTCGATCGCGCCGAGACTTTGACGTCTTCGATCTGCATGGTCCACTAAATTCAACATAGCATACCCAGGAATCCGGGCAAACTGCGGCTTGCCCCAAATAGCAAGGCTGGGATACCGTAGATGTACCACAATGCTCGCCGCCGCACTCCCAGTGACTCCGCTCTCGCGCTTGGATTTCCGGGCTGCCATCGACATTTTGATCATCGCGGCGGTGATTTACTTTTTCTTGAAATTGCTGCGCGGGACGCGCGCGGTGCAGATGCTGGTGGCCATCGCGATGCTTTTCGTTTTTTATCGCGGAGCGCAGTGGGCCCGCCTGGAAATGGTCGAATGGCTGCTCACTACGCTGCTGCCCTACGTGGCCATCGCGCTGATCATTCTCTTTCAGCCGGAAATCCGCAGGGCGCTCTCGCGGGTGGGACGGAATCTTTCTTTGATGAAGTTCGCGTCGAGCAATCCAAAAGGCATGTATGATGACATCGTCATGGCCGCTGAATTTTTTTCCCAGAATCGCATCGGCGCGCTGGTCGTCGTCGAGCGGCAGGCCGGGCTGCGCACGTACATTGAAAGCGGGATCCCGCTGGATGCCAAGCTTTCCTATGACTTGCTGGTCTCGATCTTCCGGCCCGGCTCTCCCCTGCATGATGGCGCGGTGATTATTGAAGGGTCGCGTGTTGCGGCGGCCGGCTGTTTCCTGCCGCTTTCGCTGAATCCAATGATTTCAAAGCAGCTGGGAACGCGGCATCGCGCCGCCATTGGGATCACGGAAGACAGCGATTGCCTGGTCGTGCTGACCTCGGAAGAGACGGGATGGATCTCGGTCGCGTCCGCAGGCGTCATCGAAACGAACCTTACGCCGGAGGATTTGAGCGACCGCTTGCGCGAGATGGTTTCGCGGCGCCGGACCACCATGGTTCTTCCTACCCCGGCTTCGCAGTCACGCGCTCCAGTAAGGAGATAGTCCTTGGGCTTCCTGCGAAAGTATGTTCTCGCCAACGCGGGCTTGAAACTTCTGGCCCTCGCCATTTCGTTTCTTCTGTGGGCCACGTACACCGCCGAGCCTTACGCCGAGGTCGGCTTTCAGGTGCCGCTGGAATTCACCACCATGCCTGCCCAGTTCGAAATGTCGGGCGACATCCCAACCGTGGCCCACGTGCGCGTCCGTGGCCGCTCCGCTCTACTCCGACGCATGGTTCCCGCCGACCTGAACCTGCGACTGGACATGAAGGACGGCAAGGAAGGCACCACGATCCTCCGAATCACTCCCGAACTGGTGGGCGCGCCGTATGGAGCCACCGTCGTGCAAGTTGCTCCCACGGAAATCCACGTTACTCTTGTGCCACGCCACGGCCCCTCTCCTCCCGCTGGATAAGCCATCGCGTGCTAGACTCAAAAATAGAGGGCGAACTGAGGCCCCACCCATCATGACGCCAGCGGGCTCCAATTAGAGCGCGCACCCGTATCCCCGATGACCAAAGAACTGTTCGGCACAGACGGCATTCGCGGCATTCCCGGCACTTATCCGCTGGACGACGCCACTCTTTACGGAGTGTCGCGCGCCTTGGGCAAATATCTTCTCGAAACCGAGGCAAAACCTCGCGTGCTGATCGGCATGGATACGCGCGAATCCGGGCCCCACATCGCGGCGCAGCTTGCCGCGGGTCTCGCTGATGACGGCGTGGAGTTCCTTTCCGCGGGAGTCATCACCACTCCCGGCGTCGCCTGCCTGGTTCGCAAGAACCAGTATTCGGCCGGAATGGTGATTTCCGCTTCGCACAATCCGTTTCATGACAATGGAGTCAAGTTATTTGCCGGAACGGGAATGAAATTTCCGGATGACGTCGAAGAGCACCTCGAGACCGAAATCCACCAGCACAAAGGCCGCGAAACCGCGCCCCATGGAATTCCCGTCCCGACGGATCTCTCGCTCGACGAAGAATACTTGGAGTACCTGCGTGGGCGCGCCATCTCCGGAGCGAATCTCAAAGGATTGAAACTGGTGCTCGATTGCGCCAATGGCGCTGCCAGCCAGCTCGGGCCCGCCCTGTTTCGTTCGCTCGGCGCGGAAGTCTGCGCGATTCACAATCAGCCGAATGGCCGCAATATCAATGACAGCTGCGGCTCCTTGCATCCGGAGAAGCTGCGGGAGAAAGTCCTCGAAACCGGCGCTGTGCTAGGCGTAGCGTTTGACGGCGATGCCGACCGTGCCATGTTCGTGAGCTCGGGCGGGCGTCACGTAGACGGCGATGGAGTTTTGCTGGCCGCGGCGCGGTATTACAAATCAGTCGGGCAGCTGCGCGGCGGCCGCGTGATTGGAACGACCATGGCCAACCTGGGCCTGGAGCGTGCCCTGAACGCGGAGGGCCTGAACTTGGCGCGCGTCCCCGTAGGCGACCGCTACGTCCTGGAAGAAATGCTGCGCAGCGGCGCGAATCTCGGCGGCGAGCAATCCGGACACATTATTTTTCTCGACGACGCGACCACCGGCGACGGGCTTCTCACCGCGCTGAAGATCGCGTGCCTCGTGGCCCTGTGCGGGCCGCTCGATGACCTGGTTTGCGGCCTCAAAGTATTCCCTCAAACGATTGTGAACATTCAAGTTAAGTCCAAGCCTCCGTTGGAATCCCTCCCCGTCGTTTCCGCCGCCATCGAAAAGGCGACCCAGGCGCTGGGCGCCGCCGGGCGTGTTGTTGTGCGCTACTCGGGCACGGAACCCAAAGCGCGGGTCATGGTCGAAGCCGAACACGTCGAGGACGTTACCCTCTGGGCTGAAACGCTGGCCTCCGCAATCCGCACTGCCATCGGCATCTGATTTATTTCATTCCTCGCGGGAACTTTTCCGGCTCATCCGTCATTACAAGTATAGGAAGCCGCACAAGTGGAACAGGCTTCAGCCTGTGGGCTTTGATGCCTGTGATCAGACGGCCAAACTGACAGGCTGAAGCCTGTTCCACCTGCGGCCTACAATGACCAGCGACGAACATCTCATGCTTGAGTTCCAGCAAGGCTCCCGTGAGGCTTTTACGGAACTCTTCGAGCGGTACCGCGAGCCGGTCTATGGATTTTTCCGCCGACGGTTGAGGGATTCCGCGCGCGCCGAAGAACTGGCGCAGGAGACTTTTCTGGCCGTTCTGCGCGGCGCCGTCCGGTACGAACCACGCGCCTCTTTTCGGACTTACCTGTATGCGATCGCGTTCAAACAGGTTTCAGGGGAATGGCGGCGCGCAAAACGCGAGGCTCCTTCGGTCGATATCGAAGCGGGAACGCACGAAGATCCCGGCGACGCATTGTGGCTGCGCAGCGCCATCGAACGGCTGGATGAAGCACAGCGGGAAGTGTTGCTCCTGCGCGAGTATGAGCAGTTGAGCTACGACGAAATTGGCGCGCTGCTCCGTATTCCAGTGAATACGGTCAGGTCACGCCTGTTCCGCGCGCGCATGGAATTGAAAGCGCTCCTTTCCCCTGAGCGCACGGAACGCGAAGGATCAAAGCCATGACAGCCGATACACATCCCATCGACAAAGTGCTGGTGATGGCCTATCTGGACGGGGAACTTACGCCGGAGCAGGCCACGCGTGTTGCGAGCCATCTGCAGCAATGCGCGGAATGCCGAGACCTCGCCGCTGACCTGCGGCGAACTTCTTCCCAAATGCTCGCGTGGAGCATTGACCCGGCGCCGACACGCCTGGAAGAAGTTGTTCTGGAAGCTCTGAACAAGGCCGGCGCGAAAGGTGAAATCGGAAGTTCGCGCTTAGTTACTCCCCGAAGGTTCATTTGGAAGAATTTGCCGAGAAACCGGTGGGCTTGGGCAACTGCAGCCTTCGTTGCCTTCTGCTTCGTAGGGTACCTCGCTCAACGACCCCGGGCCGTAGGGATGTTGGCCTACCAACCGGATTCCGGACCTGCCGCCAGTCGAACAGTGCAGAGCTATGGGCTGGCCAACAACCTGGCAAATGAAAAAGCGCAACTAGATGAAAACCTGATTCGAGGCGAGAGCCGTCCACCGACGGGGCCATTGATCGCGCGAACCGCATCCTTGGATATTTCGGTCAGGAATTTCAACGCCGCCCGATCCTCGATGGACCGGGTCGTGCGCGAGCACCAGGGCTACGTTTCGACGCTGAATATTCTGACTGAAAAAGGCGCTGCAAATTCCTTGAGCGCAAAATTAATGATCCCTTCCGCTCAACTCGATGCCGCGCTCGCCGATTTCAAAGCGTTCGGCCGCGTCGTGCAGGAACAGCAGGGCGGCGAAGAAGTCACCTCGGAAGTGGTGGACCTCGACGCCCGCCTGAAGAATGCGCATGAGACCGAGAGGCAGTTGACCGACATTTTGCGCACGCGCACCGGCAAGGTCGGCGACGTCCTTGAGGTGGAGAAAGAAATGGCGCGAGTTCGCGGAGAAATCGAAAGCATGGAGGCGCAGCAGAAAGAGCTGCGAGAACGGGTTGCCTTTGCGTCCATTGATTTAAGCTTGACGGAGGAATACCAGGCCCAGCTCGGCGGCCGCTCGGCAGCGACTGGCCGCCAGATCCGCAATGCCCTGGTAGATGGTTACCATGCCGCAGCGGACGGATTGGTGAGCGTTTGCGTCTTTCTCCTCTCGATCGGCCCGAGCCTGCTTCTCTGGGGAGCGATTCTCTTTTGGCCTGGGCGCTGGGCATGGCGGCGATGGCACAAATCGATGGCTGAAAATGAGGCTAAGACTTAAATTCTCCCAAAGTCAGTAGTCGTAAGAGCCGAATTATGTGAAAAACTGTAGAATAAAGAGCGCCGGTTTCCGCCTACTAGCAGCTGAAGCGACCTAACTCTTTCTGTTTCTATTAATTAGGGACTTGTGAATAGATATTCATGATGTGGCATGTGGTTTGCACTTAGTGTAGCCAAGTGGTTTTGATTTTCCCGGGGTGGTTAATGTGTTCCGGCTTGGCCCGGAACGGGGTGAAATGGGGTTTTGCTGGAAGGGGCTCGGAAACGGGCCCCTTTCGATTTTAGGGGCTTGCGTTAGCTGTCCTGTCCGCTCCACCGAACACCAGGGAAACATTATCTGTTCCGCACCTCCCAGCGGTCTCCGCGTTGACGCTGTCGACTTCAACCCCTTAGCATAACCATCATGCGGTCCACACTCCATGTCTAAAACCGTCGAGGAAGATATCGGACAACTCGAGAAGGACATCCGCCAGCTGAAAATCGAGTACGAGCAGTACTTTGGCGGCGGAAAAAAACGTCCGCCCACGGACATCGAATGGCGCATCGATTCCCTTTTGAAGCGCTATAGCGACCGGGGACCGCATATGAGTTATTCCCAACGCTATCACTACGGCAATCTCGTGCAGAGGTACGTAAAATACCGGGACATTTTCCGTAAACGGCTGAAACAAAAGGAAGAAGGGACGGTGCAGCGCCACTTCGGCGCCGCGGCCCGCGAGATCGAAGAACTAAGGGCTCGCCGTCGCGGCGAGGCGGAAAAACCGAAAGCGGGTCGCCTGCTGTTTACCGTCTCCTGGAAGGACCCTGACCAGGAGAAAAAGAAAGTGGAACAACTTTACGCTGCGTTTCGTGATGCGAAGGAGGAAGTGGGGGAAGATACCAAGCCGCTGTCTTTCGACGCCTTTCAGAAATTCGTGCGGCAAAAAACCGAACAACTCAAGAAACAAAAGAACGCGCAGGAAGTCGAGTACATCGTTTCGGTGGAAGGCAATCACACGCGGCTCAAGGCGCGCGTGAAATCCTGAGGCATTCCTTTCCGCATTTGGGATTCCCGCCGAGAAAAATCAGGCCTTGATGTACCACGGCACGTTGATCAGCACAATATTGCGGCTGCCCTTCACTAGCAGAAGCGCTTTCAATAATTCCGCGCGCTGGTTGTGCAGCGGGTAGTGATACCAGTGCCGCTCGACCAGTTCCGGCACAATCACCGCGATTTGCCGGCCGGGATTCTTCGCTTCCACGTCCAGGACGAAATCCAGAATGGGCTTGATGACCAGCCGGTACGGCGACGTCAGCGTCACCAGTTTCGGCGGCGTACCGCCGGCTCGTTCGACGGGATCCTCGACCAGCAATTTCCAATTGTCCTGCAGCGCGCTGGTTTCATCCTCGGTGCCTACGTGAAGCGCGTGAACCTCGGGCGAAAGCGTCAACGCAAACTGCATCGCGCGCTGCGAGATCAACGACCAGGATTGAATGGGCACGATGACAATAAGAGGCCCGAGATTTTCAAATTGCAGCGGGTGGGGACAGCGAACTTCCTCCGCCACCTCATCGTAATGCCGGTGCACCCACATCATCGTGGCCATCATCCCGGCGATCAACATGACGCTGACCCATGCTCCCGAAGTAAATTTCGCTACGAGGACGACGACAAGAGTCAGACCCGTAGCGACGCCCCCCAACCCGTTGATCAGCATGCTCTGCCTTGCGCGTGGCCCGGGGTTGCGGCGCCAGTGGCCCACCATTCCCGCCTGTGACAACGTGAAGGCAAGAAATGCGCCGATCGCGAACAGGGGAATCAGCCTGTCGGTCACGCCTTGAAACAAAATCAGCAAAATCCCCGCCAGCACGGCCAGCACGTAAATTCCTTCCGAATAAACGAGGCGCCGGCCGCGAAAGCCGAAGGAATGCGGCAGAAATCCGTCATGCGCGACGGCTTTACAGAGACGCGGGAAATCGGCGAATGCGGTATTTGCCGAGAGCGAAAGGATCAAAAGCACGGACCCAATGGTGAAGTAATAAAATATCCCGCGTCCCGCAATCGCCGCGACCAGCAGGGAAATCACGCTCTGATACCCCGGCGCCCCGGGGTCGGTCGCCTGAATGCCATACGCGCGGACCAGATAAGCAATGCCCGCCAGAAGGATCGCCAAGAGGGCAATAATCACGGTGAGCGTCCGTTGCGCGTTTCGAACGGTCGGCTCCCGGAACGCCTTCACGCCATTGCTCACGGCCTCGACGCCCGTCATCGCCGTGCAGCCGTTGGAGAAAACCTGCAGGAGCAGCCAGGCGCTCACGGCGGCCGTAGCGGCGCCCATGGGGTTCGCCGGCGGTGCGACTACCGGCACAGGATGCCCGGCCGCGAACACAGTTTTTGTTAGCCCGATGAGGATCGCGAGCAGAAGGGAACCGAGAAACGCGTACGTCGGGATCATGAAGAAAACGCCCGCTTCTCGAACGCCTCGCAGGTTCACGATCGTTACGACCAACAGGATGGCCAGGCAAAGCGCCAGCGTGTGCGGCTGAAGCCGCGGCACGGCGGAAACCAGCGCGCCCACGCCGGCCGATATTCCCACGGCCGCGGTCAACACGTAGTCCAGCATCAGCGCCGCGGCGGCCAGCAGGCCGGGGTACTTTCCCAAATTTTCCGACGCGACAGTGTAGGAGCCGCCTCCGCCCGGATAGGCCGCGATGGTCTGCCGGTAGGAAAAATACACAATCGCCAGCAGGACGATGATGCTGGCGCTCACAGGAACAATGTATGCAACCCCAGCTGCTCCCAGAGGAATGAGCAGAGTCAGAGCCGCCTCAGGCCCGTACGCCGCCGAACTCAACGCATCCAAGCCAAAGATGGGGATTCCCGAGACGGTGCCGATCTGTTCGGCGCGCTCGTCGGAGGTCGCCAGCGGCTTGCCAAGCAATATGTCCACAAAAGACATGGGCCCTCCAAATGATGGACGATGAGTGTAACGGGAGGCACTTGCAATTGGAATGGAGGAGATTTGAGTGGCACAGGCACTCTTGCCTGTGCGGGTTTTGCAATCGTAGCTGAAACCGTCTCATATCAGTGGCTTTCAAAACCGCACAGGCAAGAGTGCCTGTGCTACTTACTGCTTTCCGATTTTCCGTTGCCCGCTTAGAATATTCGCCTTTGGAGGATTCGGTGCCCGTGGAACGCGCGCTAGTGAGTGTTTATGACAAGGCTGGGCTGACGGAATTTGTTCGGCAACTTGTCGCGCGCGGAATCGAGATTGTTTCCACCGGCGGCACGGCAAAACTGTTGCGCGAAGCGGGAATCGCTGTCCGCGACGTTTCCGACTTGACGGGCTGGCCGGAGATGCTGGGCGGACGGGTGAAGACGCTGCACCCGAAAGTGCATGGCGGGTTATTATTCCGGCGCGGCGACGCGGGCGATCGTGCGCAGACCGCCGAGCACGAAATTGCGCCCATCGATCTGGTGGTCGTGAATCTCTATCCATTTGAGGCGACTGCCGCGAAGGCGGACCTGACTCCCGAGGAATTGATCGAGAATATCGACATCGGGGGGCCGACCATGGTTCGCTCGGCGGCAAAAAATTTTGAGAGCGTTGCAGTGGTCACCGATCCCGCCGACTACGACGCCGTCGCCGCCGAAATCCTGGCGCAAGGAGAAGTAAGCCTTGAGACGCGGCTCGAACTCGCGCGCAAGGCGTTCGCCCTGACCGCGCGTTACGACGGCAAGATCGCAACGGAACTGGAGCGGCTGTCGGCGAGCAGCGGTTCGATCGACCTGGGCCGGCGCGAGCTGTTGCCTGCGCGGCTGCACTTTGCCTATGCGCGCCGCCAGGAATTGCGGTACGGCGAAAATCCGCATCAGCGCGCGGCGCTCTACGTCCCCACGGGATTCCCCGTCCGGGGTCTCGCCGCCGCGAGTCAGATCCAGGGCAAGGAACTTTCTTACAACAATCTTGTCGACCTCGAAGCGGCCCTTGAACTCGCCATGGAATTTCGCCGGCCCGCGGCCGTCATCGTGAAGCACAACAATCCCTGCGGCACGGCGGAGCAGGACACGCTGAGGGAAGCCTACGTAAAAGCCCTGGCCTGCGATCCGGTTTCCGCGTACGGCGGCGTGATGGCATTCAATCGCACGATGGACGCCGCGACCGCTGAAGAAGTCGCGAAACTCTTTGTCGAGTGCATTGTCGCTCCCGGTTACGATCCGGAGGCGCTCGACAAATTCGCGTCCAAGAAAAATTTGCGCCTGCTGCATCTTCCCGCATGGGACAGCGTCGCGCGCGAGTTTGATCTTGAATTAAAGCGCGTTTCCGGGGGCATCCTGGTGCAGGAGCAGGATTGCCATGAGCTCGCTGAGAGCGATCTGAAAGTGGTTACGCGGCGCGCGCCCACGCGCGAGGAAATCGAAGACATGCTCTTCGGCTGGAAAGTCTGCAAGCACGTGAAATCCAACGCCATCGTCTTCGCGCGCGCCGGGCAAACCGTCGGCATCGGAGCGGGACAGATGAGCCGCGTCGATTCGGTAATGATTGCCGTCATGAAGGCGCAACTCCCGCTTGCGGGAAGCGCGGTGGCTTCCGATGCTTTTTTTCCCTTCCCCGATGGCGTTGAAGAAGCGGGAAAGGCCGGCGCCACCGCTGTGATCCAGCCGGGCGGCTCGGTTCGCGATGCGGACGTCATCGCGGCCGCGGACCGGCTAGGCATAGCCATGGTATTCTGCGGCGTGCGCCATTTCCGGCACTAGCAGGCCGGCGCTTC
>Ga0070731_10002705_pt1 | contig 16605 bp, 18 predicted proteins | sample Coa_R1_2_FD_66448 | JGI IMG/M metagenome (GOLD analysis project Ga0070731, IMG submission 66448) | Surface soil microbial communities from Centralia Pennsylvania, which are recovering from an underground coalmine fire - Coalmine... | ecosystem: Environmental > Terrestrial > Soil > Unclassified ...
GCGCAATTGCGCCTTCGCGTGGCGGATATCACGAAGGTCGATCCCGGCGCCGTGATGCCCACATTCAATCGCGTTGAAGGCCTGACGCGTGTCGCGCCGCAATACCAGGGCAAGCCCGTGCTGACCGGCCAGCAGGTCGAGGACGTGGTGGCATGGCTCGCGACGCTGCGATGAGGCGGCGATCCTTCTTCGCGCGCCTTGGCGCGTTGCTCGGCGCGGCGGCGATTCCCGCGCGCGCGCAGATCCGATTCCAGCCGCCGCAGGACATCACGCCGTTCATCATGGAGATCACGAAAGGAATCACGCCGGAGAAGAGCGGCGTCGAGGTGGAGCTTCCGGTGCTCGTCGAGAACGGCAACACGGTGCCGCTTCGCGTGCGGGTCGCGAGCCCCATGACCGAGGCCGATCACGTGAAGGCGATCCACGTCTTCGCGGAACGCAATCCGCGCCCGCGAGTGGCGAGCTTCTTCCTCGGTCCCCAGTGCGGAAAGGCGGAAGTCTCGGCGCGCGTGCGCCTCGCGGGCACGCAGACGGTCACCGTGCTCGCGGAGCTTTCCGGCAATCGCTTCCGGGTCGGGCCGCGCGACGTCCTCGTCACCTCGGGCGCGTGCCTGGACGACGCGTCGCTATGATCCTCGGAAAGATCCAGGTCCCCGCGACCGTGAAGGCCGGAGAGGCGTTCGAGGTTCGCGTGCTCGTGCAGCATCCGATGGAAACCGGATTCCGGCGCGATCTCGACGGCCACGCGATCCCGATGCACATCGTCGACAAGCTGTCGTGCACGTTTGCTGGGCGGGAGGTCTTTCGCGCGGAGCTGGGCTCGGGAATGTCCGCCAACCCGTACATCGCGTTCTTCGCGACGGCGTCGCGGTCCGGCGAGATCGTGGTCGAGTGGAGCGACGACCAGGGCGACAAGGGCAGCGCCCGGGCGACCGTGAACGTCGCCTGATCGCGATGCGCCCGCTCGTCCTCCTTCTTTCATGCGCGGCGCTTCAGTGCGCCGCCGACGATATTCCTTCGCGTCCGTCGCCGTTGAAAGGCGGAATCGAGTTCCAGGGCGAAGCGATTCGCACCATGCAGGCCGACGCGTTCGGCAATCCGGGAATGCTCTGGGTCGACCGGGGCGCCGCGCTGTGGAAGGCGCCGGCGGGGGCGCGCAAGGTGAGCTGCGCTTCCTGCCACGGGGCCGACGGATCCTCGATGAACGGCGTGGCGGTGCGCTATCCGTCCTACGTCGCGTCGCTGGGCGGTGTCGTCGATCTCGAGCAACGCGTCAACGCATGCGTCACGGGAAACCAGGAGGCGCGCGCCTTTGCGTGGGAATCGCAGGAGCTGCTGGCGCTCACCGCTTTCATCGCGAGCCGCTCGCGGGGGATGCCGATCGTGCCGGATCCTTCTCCCGACTCCGATGCCACGTATGAGCGCGGCCGCTCGATCTATTTCCAGCGGCAGGGACAGCTCAACCTCGCGTGCACGAACTGCCATGACGCGAGCTGGGGGAAGCGCCTCCTCTCGGAGCCGATCAGCCAGGGCCATCCCGCCGATTGGCCGGCCTACCGCCTCGAGTGGCAGGCGATGGGCTCGCTCGAACGCCGATTGCGCGCGTGCTATCTTGGCGTTCGCGCGGAAATGCCGGCGTATGGGTCGCCGGACCTCGTCGCGTTGGAGGTCTACCTTGCAAGGCGCGCATCAGGTGTCGTCTCGAATCCGCCGGGCGTCCGGCGCTAGCTTCCTCCTCGCGGCGCTCGCGTTCGCCGCGCCCGGCTTCGCGGCGGAAGTCCACGTGATGATCTCCGGAGGATTCTCGGCGGCGTACGACGCCCTCGCGCCGCATTTCGAGAAGTACGGCGTGCAGAAGCTCGTCACGGTGCGTGGGCCGTCGATGGGAGAGACGCCCGAGGCGATCCCGAATCGCATCGATCGCGGCGAGCCGGTGGACGTCGTCATCATGGTGAGCGAGGCGCTCGACGGGCTCATCAAGCGCGGCAAGGTGATGCCCGACAGCAAGGTGGATCTCGCGCGCTCGAAGATCGCGATGGCGGTGAAGGCCGGTGCGCCCAGGCCCGACATCTCGACCGTGGACGCGCTCAAGCGCACGCTGCTCGCCGCGAAATCGATCGCGTATTCCGACAGCGCGAGCGGCGTGTACCTGCAGGACGTGCTCTTTCCGAAGCTGGGAATCGCCGACCCGCTGAAAGGCCGCGCGCGAATGATCCCGGCCGAGCCCGTCGGCCGCGTGGTCGCGAGGGGCGAGGCGGAAATCGGTTTCCAGCAGCTCTCGGAGCTGAAGCCCGTGCCGGGCATCGACATCGTCGGATTGATTCCCGAAGGCGCGCAGAAGGTCACGACTTTTTCCGCGGGCATCGCCACGGGCACGAAGAACTACGAAGGTGCCTACGCGCTCGTCAAATTCCTATCGCTCGACTTCGTGCGCGATCCCATCGAGAGGACGGGGCTCGAGCCGGTTGCCGGCAAGATGGCGTACTGATGGACGTGCGCGCCGCCGTCGCCTACGCCGCCGGCAAGCCGCTCGTGGTCGAGACCGTGCGGCTCGACGGTCCCAGGGCGGGCGAGGTCCTCATCGAGATCAAGGCGACGGGCATTTGCCATACGGACGAGTTCACTCGCTCGGGGTCTGACCCCGAAGGATTGTTTCCGGCGATCCTCGGGCACGAGGGCGCAGGCGTGGTGGTCGACACGGGGCCCGGCGTGACGACGTTGAAGAGGGGCGACCATGTAATCCCGCTCTACATCCCCGAATGCCGCGCGTGCAAGTCGTGCCTGTCGCGCAAGACCAATCTCTGCACGGCCATCCGCGCGACGCAGGGCAAGGGCGTCATGCCCGACGGGACGAGCCGCTTCTCCGTGGGCGGCAAGCCGATCCATCACTACATGGGATGCTCGACCTTCGCCAATTTCACCGTCCTGCCGGAGATCGCCGTGGCGAAGATCCGCGAGGACGCGCCTTTCGACAAGGTCTGCTACATCGGCTGCGGCGTGACCACGGGCATCGGCGCCGTGATCAACACGGCGAAGGTCGAGGCAGGAGCGAACGTCGTGGTATTCGGCCTCGGCGGCATCGGGCTGAACGTCGTGCAAGGCGCGCGCATGGTGGGCGCGAACATGATCGTGGGGGTGGACCTCAATCCCGCGCGGGAAGCGCTCGCCCGGAAGTTCGGCCTCACGCATTTCGTGAATCCGAAGGATGCGGGCAAGGATCTCGTCGCGCACCTCGTGGAGCTCACGGGCGGTGGAGCGGACTATTCGTTCGAGTGCATCGGCAACGTGGACGTGATGCGCCAGGCGCTGGAGTGCTGCCATCGCGGCTGGGGCGTGTCGGTGATCATCGGCGTGGCGGGCGGCGGGCAGGAGATCAAGACGCGTCCCTTCCAGCTCGTGACGGGGCGCGTGTGGAAGGGCACGGCCTTCGGCGGCGTGCGCGGCCGCTCCGACGTGCCGAAGATCGTCGACTGGTACATGGACGGCAAGATCGACATCGACAATCTCATCACGCACACGATGCCGCTGGAGAAGATCAACGACGCGTTCGACCTCATGCATGCGGGGGAGTCGATCCGGAGCGTGGTGGTCTACTGACGATGCCCGAGAGCCAGTCGCTGCGCTGCGCCATCGCGTCCTGGATCATCGCCGCGGTGCTGCTGCTGTTGGTGTTGCAGGCGCACTTGCTGGCCGCGCTGCTTTCGGGATTGTTGGTCTACGAGCTGGTGCACGTCGTCGCGCCGCGCCTGCCCTGGAATCGCGGCGGCAGCCGCAAGCTCGCGGCCGTGGGCCTGCTTGCCACGATCGTCGTCGCGATCCTCGCGGTGGCGCTGGTCGGTTTCGTCGCTTTCCTTCACGGGGAGGCGGGCAACTTTCCGCGGCTGCTCCAGAAGATGGCCGAGATCATCGAAACGTCGCGCCAGAAGTTGCCCGAGTGGCTGGTCGGCGCGTTGCCGGGCGACCCGGACGCGCTCCAGGGTGCGATCACCGAGTGGCTGCGCTCGCACGCGCAGGATCTTCGCAACGCCGGCGGCGAGGCCGGCCGTGGATTCGCGCACGTGATCGTCGGCATGGTGATCGGCGGGATCGTGTCGCTGCATCGCGCCGGAAGCGTCAACGCCGGCGGCCCGCTCGCGCGCGAGCTCTCGGAACGCGCGCGCCGCATCGGTGAAGCCTTCCAGCGCGTGGTCTTCGCGCAATTGCGCATCTCGGCGATCAACACGATCTTCACGGCGATCTACCTCGAGATCGCGTTGCGCCTCTTCGACGTGCACTTGCCGCTCACCAAGACGCTGATCGTCGTCACGTTCGTCGCGGGCCTCCTGCCCGTCGTGGGAAACCTCGTCTCGAACGCGATGATCGTGGTCGTGAGTCTCGCCGTCTCCTTCGAAGCCGCTGTGGCCTCGCTCGCCTTCCTGGTGGTGATCCACAAGCTCGAGTATTTCCTCAACGCGAAGATCGTCGGCGCGCGCATCAAGGCCTCGTCGTGGGAGCTGCTGCTCGCGATGCTCGTGATGGAAGCGATATTCGGGATCCCGGGGCTCGTCGCCGCGCCCATCTACTACGCGTACCTCAAGGACGAGCTCTCGGCGCGGGGCCTGGTCTAGGACGTGGATCGCACCGAGCGCTTCTACAGGATCGACCACCTCATCCGGGAACGCGGCATCGTCCCCGTGAAGGATTTCCTGCGCGAGCTCGAGGTCTCGCTCGCGACGTTCAAGCGCGACATCGAGTACATGCGCAGCCGCTACAACGCGCCCATCGTGTGGGACCGCGACCAGAACGGCTATCGCTTCGAGGAGGCGCAGAAGTTCGCGCCGAAATACGAGTTGCCGGGGCTGTGGTTCAACCCGCGCGAGGCGCAGGCGCTGCTCACGATGGAGCACCTGCTGGAAAACCTCGAGCCGAGCCTGCTCGGCGCGCACGTGGAGCCGTTGAAGGCGCGATTGTCGGCGCTGCTCTCAACCGGTGACCGTTCCGTCGAAGAGGTGCGACGCAGGATCCGGGTGATCTCGTTCGGCGCGCGCCGCCACGAGCCCAAGCATTTCCAGCTCGTGGCGTCGGCCGTACTGGGGCGAGAGCGCTTGAAGATCACGTACTGGAACCGCTCGAAGGACGAAGTGACCGAGCGCGAGGTCTCGCCGCAGCGGCTCGTCCACTACCGGAACAACTGGTACCTCGACGCTTGGTGCCACCTGCGAAACGACATCCGCAGCTTCGCGCTCGACGGCATGGTGAGCGTGATCGCGGTCGCGGGAAAGGTGAAGGACGTGCCCGACGCCGAGCTCGACGCCGTCCTTGCGGCGGGCTACGGGATTTTTTCCGGCCGGAAGGTGCAGTGGGCGCACCTTCGCTTCACGCCGGAACGCGCGCGCTACGTCTCGCTCGAGGAATGGCACCCGAAGCAGCGGGCGAAGTGGGAAAAGGACGGGAGCTACGTGCTCGAGGTGCCGTACAGCTCCGAGAAGGAGCTGGTGATGGACATCCTCAAGATGGGGAGCGACGTGGAGGTGCTGGGACCGGCTCCGCTGCGCGCGACCGTGGCGGAAAGGGCGCGCGCAGCGGCAAAGCTCTACGAATGACTGCCCCCGGCCTCGCGCCGGGGTGGCAGCTCAGTGGTGCTCTTCCTTCTTCTCTTCCTTGTTCACGTGCTGCTGTTCCTTGTTCACCACGTGCTGCTGTTGCTGGACATGCTGTTGTTCCTTGTTCACCACGTGGGCCTGCTGGTTCACGTTGTGCTGCTCGCGATTGATGTTCGCCTGCTCGCGGTTGATGTTGTGCTGCTCGTGGTTGATGCGCGTCTGTTCGGCCGCGATGCCGCGTTCTTCGTAGTGCGCGCGGACGGCGGCGTCACGGGGCGCGTAGCGGTAGTTCTGCGCGTGGATCTGCGCCTGCGCTTCCATGCGTGGATAGGCCGCTCCCGAATAACGGGCCTGGTAGGTCGGCAACGGCGCGCGGGCCGGCACGTAGCGATGATCCCAGTGGTCCCACTCGCGGTGTTCGTTCACCCACGTCGGACCCCAATGCTCGCCCCAGTGCGGCGGCGCTCCGGCGACCCATCCGTGGAAGTACGGCGGCGGCGCGCGGTAATACTGCACCGGCACGCGCCACAGGTATACGGGCACGGCGCCGGGCGCGACCACGCCCCACGGACCGTTGTACCAGGCGGAGCTGTACCACTGCGCTCCGTCGAAGTTCCAGTACATCCCGTCGTAGAAGAAGTAGTTGCCGTTCACGTTCGGGGCGTAATAGACGGGGACGCCGGGAACGGGAGCCAGGACCGGGTAGGCCGGAATGTTGAGTCCGATGTTCACGCTGACCCACGCGAACGACGGCATTGCATAGGACGACAGCAGGAGCAGAGCGGCGATCAGGGCTTTTCGCATATTGTTGGATCTCCGGTTGTTGGGGGCTGCAGTTCGTGTAACGCGCGATCCGCAAAGCGGTGCACAGCTTACCAGCGACAGGTCCCCTCGCCGAATTCGTTGGCGACAAGCGGCACCACCGCGAGCAGGCCCATGTTGGCGTAGGCCGTCCGGCAATCGGGCTTGCGCGCGTTCTCGATCGCTTCTTCCATCTTGGATTTCTTCGGCGGCACTGCGGGCATCGGGAACGGCAGCAACGCCGTGTTGCCCGAGCCGCGGGCGAGCTGCCCGGCGCGCCGCCTCATCGCGTCGACATCGAGATCCTTCGAGGAGAACGGATCGTAGTCGCTCGCCGGTTCGTCGGGACGCTTGCGGAATTCGCTGGGGGCCGCAGGACCCGAAGGCGCCGGACCCGGGACGGGGCGCGGCGAGGGCGCTTCGCGCGAAGGCGCTTCGCGCTGCGTTCCTTGCGGTGCTTCCCGCTGCTGCGCGGGTTGGGGCTCGACGCGCGGTTCCGCGCGCGGCTCGACCGCGGGTTCCACGCGCGGCGCGGGTGCCGGCGCGGGCGCCGAGACCGCCGGTGGCGGAGCGACGGGGACTTCCTGCACGGGCGGCGGAACGGGAGGCGCCTCGACGGGCTTCGGAGTCGTCTCGATGTTCGGCACGGGCGCGAGCTTCTCGAGCGCGGGCGTGGACAACGTCCGCGTTTCCAGCGGCTGCGTGATTACCGGAGGCGCCGGCACGGTGGGCACCACGGCGGACTCGAAGCGCGGCATCTGCAGTTCCGGCGGAGGCGCGACGCGCTCCTGGATCACGTTCGGCGTGATCGGCTGCAGCAAGGGCACCGACACCTTCGGAATCTCGGCGGGCGCGCGCTCAACCTGGGGAAGTTTCGGCGCGACTTCCGCCGGGCTCTCCTTGAGGACGGGCACCTCCTTCGGCGGCGCGGCGGGCGGCGGCGCCGGGGCGACCGGAGCGGGCACGGGCGCAGGCGCCTGGATCTCGGTGGGTGGCGGCACGGAGAACGCGGGAACCTCGACAGGGCGATCCGGAGTCATGAGGCGCTCGAGCACCGGTGGGATCGCGATCGGCTCCACCTTCGGCGCGGCCTCCGGCAGCGGTGGCGCTTCGACGGGAGGCGCGGCCTGCTCGATCTTCGGCGCGGGGCGAAGCGAAGGCCTGGACGCTTCGACGCGCGGCTGCGGCGCGGGAGCCGGAACCGCGACGGGGGCCTGCGACGTTTCCATCGCGCCGCGGTCGAGCTTGAGCCTCGGGCTCGTCTCCGGCGCGAGGCCCGTGAGAACGACTTGCAGCGAGCCCCACATCGCGCGGCCATCGCTCGAGCCGCCCTGCGGGGCGCCGAACATCATGATGGCGAGCGCGTGGACCAGCATCGACAGGAGCACCCACTCGAACAGCGGCGGTTTGTCCGGCAACCGTCTCATGAGGGGCGCCCACGTGAGCTCGCGCCGGCGAGGGCGGTAGTTCGAAACGGGCTTTCCGGCGAGAGTCATGGCGTAAGCTTACCTTCCATGCACGACATCGTCTTCAAGTCGGCGAGATCGCTTGCCCGTTTGTTGCGCGCGCGCAAGATCTCCCGCGTAGAAGTCGTCCGCGCGTTCATCGCCCAGGTGGAACGCGCGAATCCGAAGGTGAACGCGATCGTGACGTTCCTGCCCGACGAAGCGCTCGCCGAGGCGAAGCGGATGGATCGCAGGGCAGGCCGCTCCGCCGCTCCGGTTGGCGTGCTGCAGGGGTTGCCGATCGCATACAAGGACATGATCGAGACGAAGGGCATCCGCACGACCTACGGTTCGCCGATCTACGCCGACAACGTACCCGCGCACGACCAGCTGATCGTGGAGCGGCTGAGGGGCGCCGGCGCCATCACGCTCGGCAAGACGAATACGCCGGAATTCGCCGCGGGAAGCCAGACCTTCAACGCGGTATTCGGCACGACGCTGAACCCCTATGACCTCGGCAAGACCTGCGGTGGATCCTCGGGGGGAGCGGCGGTTGCGGTGGCGTGCGGCATGCTTCCGTTCGCGGACGGATCGGATCTCGGAGGAAGCCTTCGCAATCCCGCGAACTTCTGCAGCGTCGTGGGATTTCGCCCCACGCCGGGCCGCGTGCCGTCGTATCCGGCGATGGATGCGTGGAACACGATGTCGGTCCTGGGCCCGATCGCACGCACGGTCGAAGACGCCGCCTTCCTCTTCTCCGCGATGGCCGGCCCCGATATCCGCTCGCCCATCAGCATCGCGGAGGATGGGGCGCGATTCGCGAAGCCGCTTGCCCGCGACTTCCGGAAAGTCCGAGTCGCCTGGTCGACGAATCTCGGCGGCCTTCCCGTGGACAAGCGCGTGCTCGAAGTGCTCGCGGGCCAGCGCAAGGTGCTGGAATCCCTGGGCTGCATCGTCGAGGACGCCGAGCCCGACTTGAGTGGAGCCGACGAGGTCTTCGTGACCCTGCGCGCCAACAGCTTCGCGATGCGCTTCAAGGAGCTCCTCGAGAAGGATCGGGGCCGGATCAAGGACACGGTGATCGGCAACATCGAGAAGGGCCTCGCGCTTTCGGGCGTGGACGTGGGCCGCGCGATCGCGAGACGCACCGCGGTATTCCAGCGCATGTCCCGGTTCATGGAGCGCTACGAGTTCCTGTGCCTGCCCGTGAGCCAGGTGCCGCCGTTCCCCGCCTCCCAGCCGTACGTGACCGAGATCGACGGCGTGAAGCTGTCCACGTACGTCGACTGGATGAAGAGCTGCTATCACATCACCTGCACGAGCCATCCCGCGATCTCGGTGCCCGCCGGCTTCACCCGCGATGCCAGGCCGTTGCCCGTGGGCTTGCAGATCGTGGGAAGGTTCCGCGACGACTTCGGCGTGCTCCAGCTCGCGCACGCTTATGAATCGGCCCGGGGCCTGGAATCGCGGCCGCCCGGAATGGAGCGCTAGAAGACGGCGAAGTAGAGCCCGATCGCCGCGGCGATCGCGATGAAGAAGATCGCCGCCTGCAGCCCGTCATGGCTCCTCGGCACCTCGCCGGGCGACAATCCGTCGCGCTTTACGTACGTGGAAGGCTTCGGCTTCGTGGCCCCGACCGAGGGCCGGCGCATGGGCATGTGGCCCGAGGCGTCCTCGTCGATCGCCTTGTTTCCGCCCCTGAACGCCGCCTGCACATCGGGTGGAAGGCTCGCGCCCGAGATCCTCACGTTCGCATGGCCGGATTTCGCGGCGCTTTCCAGGGCTTCCATCACGGTCTTGCCGACGATCCCGCCGCCGCCCCGGGAGCCTTGCAGCATGAGCTTCATGGCGCCCAGCTTGTCGCCCTTCTTGAGCAGCGCGACGACTTCGGGCGGAAGGTTCTTCGGATCGGCCATGTCAGGACACCATTTTCTTCAGTTCGCCGCTCTGGATCAGCTTCTCGAGATCCGCGCAGCCCCCGATCAGCACGCCCTTCACGAACACCATGGGAAACGTCTGCCATCCGGTCCACATCTTGAGGGCCGTGCGGCGCCGCCAGTCGCCAAGGTAGCTGCCGTAGCCCAGGTACTTGTAAGGGATCTGCGCCTCGTCGAGGATCTTTCGCGCGCGGCGCGGAAATGGATTGAGGCCCATGCCCACAACGACCAGCGGATTCGACCGGATCGCGTCCTCCACCTCCTGCACGACCTGCGTGCGGTTGGTGGCGACCTTCTCCCGGATCGCCGGGTGGATTCGAGTTTCGTCGAGAATGGGGCGCATGGGTTGTAGGCGGGATTATCCTCGGGCATCATCGCTTAGTCACTTCCGCCGGGGTCACGACATGAAAGAACGACGCGCACAGGAACCCCGCCGCGGCTCCGACGCCCGCGCCGAGCGCAGCTTCGACGCGACGCGCCGCCGCCTCGACGGCCTCGAGAAAGCGCTCTCGCTCATCGTAGGATCCATCGTTCCGGGGACGCACATCGTGGATGCCACCAAGGCGGCGGAGTACAAGCTTGGCATCGACATCGGCCGCTCGTTGCTCAGCGTGAGGCTGGGATCCGCAGCCGCGGGGCTTACTCCCGACCGCCCTCCACCGCGATCCCACTCGACCGCCACCGAATGATCCCCCCGGCAAGGTTCACGACGTTCCTGAACCCCAGCCGCTGAAGGATCAACACCGCCTGCGCCGAGCGCGCCCCGGAACGGCACGCCATCACCACGGGCCGGTCCTTGTCGATCTCGCCCGCGCGCGACGCGAGCTCTCCCAGCGGGATCAGCTTCGCCTGGGCGATGTGGCCCAGCGATCCGTTCCACTCCTCGGGCTCGCGCACGTCGATCACCTGCGCGAGCGCGAGCCGCTCCTCCAGCACCGACGGCTGGATCTCGTGGATGCCGGCGAAGGTAAGCGTGAGCGGCGCCCAGGATTGCACCGCGGGCTCGCTCTCCGCCGGCGGCCGCCCGCACCGGAGGTTGGCGGGCACGGCCACGTCGATCTGCTTCGGATGGGGGAGCCCGAGGTGATTCATCTGCCCGACGAAGTCCTCGACCCTGATCGAATCGGCGAGGCGTGGATTGAAACGTCGCTCCTCGGCGACGGACGTCACGGTCAGGCCGCGGTAGTCGTGGGCCGGATACAAAAGGCATTCATCGGGTAGCGGAAAGATCTGCTCGTGCACCGAGCGCCACATCGCGCGCGGATCGCCCTGCTGGAAATCGGTGCGGCCGCTGCCGCGAATGAGGAGGCAATCCCCGGTGAAGGCCATCGAGTGGTCGCCCATCACGTACGTCACGCAGCCGCTGGTGTGCCCGGGCGTCGCGCGCGCCTCGAGGTGGCGGCTGCCGAACGAGATCCTGTCGCCGTGGGCGAGATATCGGTCGGCGCCTTCAGCGCCCGAATTCGCGCCGACGGCGATCGAGCTGCCGAGGCGATGCTTGAGCAGCCACGCGCCCGTCACATGGTCCGCGTGCACGTGCGTTTCAAGCGTCCAGCCGAGCTCGAGCCCCAGCTCGCCGATCAGCGCCGCGTCGCGAAGCGCCTGGTCGAAGACCGGATCGATGAGGAGCGCCTCCCGCGTGTCCGCGTCGGCGAGAAGGTATGTGTAAGTCGAGGAAGTCGGGTCGCCGAGCTGGCGGAAGATGAGATTCATTAGCGAGCGATGATGGACCTCGCCCGACGGTGCCGCAAGATTCGCTAGGTGCGCGGCGCCTTTGCCCTGGCCCTCGCGATCAGCGCCTTGGCGAGGATCCACGCATCGAGGTCGCGACGCAGGCGTTGCTCCAGGGTTTCAGTCATCGCGCCCTCCTTCCGCATCGGTGGCCCACCGTCACGACGGCATCGTCACTGGCGAGTACGGCGTACGCGTCGAGATAGCGCTCGAAGCCACGGTAGGCACGCCCCAACGCCCGGGCCGCGCGCTGGCGCGAGCGCTTGTCGAACCGGACGATCCGGCATCCATGGTGGTCGTGCGCTTCCCGGCCGTACTCGAGAAGCACGTCGAGCGCGGCAGGGGGAATCCCACGCTGCTGCATGCGCACGCGCGCGTGGTCGGTGAGAGGGGCGGGCATCATCGGGCTGCCTCCGATCGTTCCTGCGTTGGGTGCGTTGGCGGGAAGTCATGGCGGCAGGATGGGACGGCGCAAGCTCATGGCGTGAGCCACTCGGCCACCCCGTGACAATCGGTTACATCGGATAATGGTTGTAATTGCATCCTATCGCGCAAAGGGGGAAGACCATGCTGAAGATTCTCGTGCCGCTGCTGCTCGCCTCGACGGCGGCCCTGCCGTGCGCCGCGGCGGATCCTTCGGGGCGCTGGAGCGGGACCGCGAAGGTCCCGGGCCGGGACATGCCGATCGTCCTCGATCTCGCGAAGGACGGGTCGGGTGCCTGGGCCGGGTCGCTGATCGTGCCGGGCTTCGACATCAAGGGCGCGCCGCTGGGAAATCTCAAGGTCGCGGGGGACAACATCTCCTTCGACATCGGCGATGCATTGGGTGCCGAGCCCTATGGGCCGGCCCGGTTCGAGGCGCACGCGGATGCGGGCGGAACGATGTCCGGTGAGCTGAGCCAGGGCGGAAACAAGGCTCCCTTCACGCTCAAGCGCTCCGGCGCGGCCCAGGTCGAGCTCGCTGTCCGGAGCACGGCCGTGTCGCGCGAAACCGAGGGACGGTGGATCGGCGAGTACGAGATGGGCGGATATCCGCGCCACGTCACGGTCGACATCGCGAATCGTCCGGGGGCCGCCGCAACTGTCGAATTCGTCGTCGTCGGCAAGGCGACGACGAAGCTGCCGGTCGATTTCGTCTCCGAGCAGGAAGGATTGCTGCGCATCCAGTGCAGCGCCTATCGCATCAACTTCGAGGGCCGGCTCGACGGCGACAAGAACAGGATCGTCGGCACCTTCGAGAACGGACCCTTCGAACTTCCACTCACGCTTCGCCGCGAAGGAAAAGCCTCGTGAAGACCACGACACTTGCCGCACTCGCACTTGCCGCGCTCCCCGCCGTCGCCGGCTCCGGGGCCATGTTCCGCGGCGGCGCCAACCACGACGGCGTCTATGCGACGGAGGGCCCGCGCGATTTCCATCGCGTGAAGTGGACGTTCCCCACGGGCGACCGCATCGTGTCGTCGCCCGTGATGCAGGACGGCACGATCTATTTCGGCAGCGACGACGGCAACGTCTACGCGGTCGATGCGGCGACGGGCCGCCAGCTCTGGAAGTTCGTCACTCGCGGATCGGTCGCTTCGACGCCCGCGGTGGCGGGCGACACGCTCTACGTGGCGAGCTTCGACGGGCGCTTCTACGCGTTGAACGCGAAGACCGGCGCCCAGCGATGGAAATTCTCCACGGGGGGCGAGCGCCACTTCGAGGCGAAGAACCTGCACGGCATGACACCCGCGAGCCAGACGTACTTCGATCCGTTCGACGTCTACCTCTCGAGCCCCGTCGTGGTCGACGGCCTTGTCTACTTCGGCAGTGGCGACGGCAACTTCTACGCGCTCGAGGCCGCCACCGGCGCGATGAAGTGGAAGTTCCACACCGGCGACGTGGTCCATTCGTCTCCCGCGTACGCTGGCGGCGTGCTCTTTTTCGGGAGCTGGGACAGCTACTTCTACGCGGTCGATGCGAGGACGGGAGTGGAAAAATGGCGCTTCCACGGCGGCGAGGATCCGGTGATCCACAACCAGGTCGGGTTCCAGGGCTCGGCCGCTGTGGTGGACGGCGTGGTGTACGTGGGTTGCCGCGATTCGAACCTCTACGCGATCGACGCGGCCACGGGCAAGGAGAAATGGAAATTCAACAACAGCGGAAGCTGGGTGATCACCTCTCCCGCGGTGATCGACGGCAAGGTCGTGTTCGCCACGTCCGACTCGAGCCTCTTCCACGTCGTCGACGCGGACACCGGGAAGTCGATCGCAAGGCAGCAGTCGAAGGCATTCATGTTCGCTTCGCCCGCGATCGCGAAGGGCATCGTGTACCAGGGCGTGCTGAACGGGACGCTCGAGGCGCGCGACCTGTACACCGGCGAGCTCATCTGGGACTACCAGACGGACGCTTCGCGCGAGAACAAGGCGTGGGCGCTCACGTCCGAGCGCCGCTTCAACATGCCGATGCTCTTCCGGCGCGACAACGGCGAAGCGCAGATCCTGAGCGTCGCGCTGGAATTCTCGGTCGGTTCGTTCCTGTCGTCGCCGCTCGTGGCGAACGGCACGGTCTATCTGGGCAGTACTGACGGGAATCTGTACGCCATCGAATAGCCTGCCTTCTCGAAGCTTGCTTTCCGGCCACCCTTTCCGGAAATCGAGCTATGATTGTTGCGCAACGTAACAAGCCGTAAACAAAGTTATTCCAAAAGGGGGCCTCAAATGTTCAGAGAATCGGGCAAGTTGCGCCTTGCCGTCGTACAGGCATTGGGCGCTGGAATCGCCATTTCCGTAGCAACCTCCGTCTTCGCGCAGCAGGCCGCGCCGCGGGAACGGATCGAAGTCACCGGATCGAACATCAAGCGCATCGAAGGTGAGACGGCGCTTCCCGTGACGGTCATCACTCGCGCCGACATCGAGAGGATGGGGGCGCAGAGCACCGAGGACGTGGTGCGCCACATCACCGCGAACACCGCGATGTACTCGGACACCACGCAGGGTGTCGGCTACGCAGTGTCCAACGCGAACCTTCGCGGCCTCGGCGCGAGCTCCACGCTCGTGCTGCTGAACGGACGACGCCTCGCGAACCAGGCGTTCGGATCGATCGGCGGCTTCAACGCGGCGCCACAGGCCGTGGACCTGAACACCATTCCCTTCAGCGCCATCGAGCGCGTCGAGGTGCTGCGCGACGGCGCATCCGCCGTGTACGGCAGCGACGCGGTGGGCGGCGTGATCAACTTCATCACGCGCACGGACTATCGCGGCGGCGAGGCGACCGTGTACTACGGCCAGCCGCAGGAAGGCCGCGCGGGCAGCGAGACCAGCGCCACCGGCGCCTTTGGCGTGGGCGACCTCAACAAGGACGGTTGGAATGCGCTCGTGACCGGCCGCGTGCAGTACTTCAAGAGCCTGAAGGCGATCGACCAGAAGCTCTACGCGCGCGCGAACGACATCACCGGCGCCGCGTTCCCGACTTCCTTCCGTGCGAATCCGGGCCGCATCATGGACTTCGGCTTCAGCCCCGGCGCGTACGTGGGAACGCTCACGAACAATCCGACGCTCTCGCCCTGCGACCCGAACTTCACGGTGCTGCAGGTCGCGGGCACGACCCCCTCGGGTGATCCGGCGATCCGCTGCCGCGGAATCTACGCCGCCTACCTCGACAACCTGCCGGACAACCACAAGGGCGATCTCTTCGGCCGCTTCGTCTACAACGTCGATGCGAACAACATGTTCTTCGCCGAAGCATCGCTTGCGCAGGGCCACAACATCGGGCGCATCGCGCCCGTTCCGATCGACCAGACGGCGGCGCACATTCGTCCCGATGGAACGCAGCCCAACATCCTGATGCCGATCACGAGCCGCTACGCGCCGCTCGACCTGATCAACCGGCTGGGCTTCAGCCTCAACGACCTGGGCACGCCGGGCATGCTCGAGATCGCGTATCGCTCCGCGCCCGCGGGCAACCGCATCAACGACATCACCTCGGACCAGACGCGGCTTTCGACGGGAATCAAGGGCACCGTGAGCGGATGGGACTACGACACCGCGCTCACCTTCGCGCAGTCTAGGAGCGACCTCAAGTTCACCGGCTACATCCAGGAGACGCGCTTCATCCAGGCGCTCGCCACGGGCAACCTCAACATCTTCGGGCCGAACGACCAGCAGGGCCTTGACCTGCTGAATGGCGCGAAGATGGAAGGCGACATGCGCAAGTCGACGAGCAACACCACGGAGCTGGACGGCAAGATCAGCAAGGACATGTGGCAGATGGGAGGCGGCGCGGCGGCGATCGCGCTGGGCGTGAACTTCCGCCACGAGTCGATCGACGACAAGCCGCAGAACTCCGACTACGAGAACGGCCAGGATATCGGTGGCGAGGGCACGGTGCCCCACACGAGCGCGAGCCGCAACGTGGCCGCGATCTTCGGCGAGGTCAACATGCCGTTCACGAAGAGCCTGGAAGTCGCCGCGGCGGTCCGCGTGGACGACTACAACGACGTGGGCTCGAAGGCCACGCCGCAGGTTCGCGCGCGCTGGCAGCCGATGAAGGAGCTCCTCGTGCGCGCGTCGGCCGGTTCGGGATTCCGCGCGCCGTCGCTCTGGGACCTGCATAGCCCGCCGTCCTTCGGCAACTCGGCCAACGCGCTGAACGATCCGGGTTGCCCGGCGGATCTCATCGCGAACGAGGATGCGCGTTGCGTCGGCACGCAGCTGAACGTGCGCAACATCGCGTCGCCGGACCTCAAGCCGGAGACCTCGCAGCAATGGGGCTTCGGTCTCGTGTGGGAACCGACGAACGCGACGTCGATCGCTGTCGACTACTGGAGCATCCACAAGAAGGACACGATCGGAAGCGTCACCGCCGACACGATCCTCGCGAACCCGGACGACCTCACGCTGTACAACCGCTACATCGACCGGTTCCACCGCTCCGCCAGCGGCGTCACGGTGTACGTGGACCAGCCGCTCGAGAACCTCGGCGACCTGAAGACCTCGGGTTTCGATCTCGATGCCCGCGCGCGCTTCGATACGCCGATCGCGAAGATGACGCTGTCGTTCATGGGAACCTACGTCGACACGTACGAGCTGCAGAACGGCAAGGACCTGCCGTTCGTGAGCTACCTCGGCA
>Ga0070731_10002706_pt1 | contig 16598 bp, 12 predicted proteins | sample Coa_R1_2_FD_66448 | JGI IMG/M metagenome (GOLD analysis project Ga0070731, IMG submission 66448) | Surface soil microbial communities from Centralia Pennsylvania, which are recovering from an underground coalmine fire - Coalmine... | ecosystem: Environmental > Terrestrial > Soil > Unclassified ...
TGTTGGTGCCACTGTCGCGCACCAAAGCCAGATGCGTCCAGGTGTTGGCGGTTGCCAGGTTCGTCCCTCCGAAAACACTCAGGCCGCCGAAAAGGACTGCGTAGGTGTTGGTGGAACTGATAATAAATCCCCAACCGCCATCGCCAGCACCGCCAGTGGCGCCGTTATAAGCAATCACCTGGTTTGAACTCGTCATGGTCGGTTTCACCCAGCACTCAATCCCGAAATTATCCACGTTCGTTGAGACGATGCCACACGTCGCGTAAGCCGGGTTTGCAAAATTGATGGACAAAGAACTGCCGGTGCGGTTCGCAGCCAGTGCAGCAACATCATTCGCGTAGGTGGCAGGCCCTTGAACCGTGAGGTTATTTGTTCCGGCGCTGTCGATTGTGTTCGTGGCCGTGACACTGTCTGCGGCGCCCGGATCATTCTCACCCAGGTGCCAATAACTCACTACATTGACGGTCGCATTCAACCGGACGGCTTGGCCAATGAAACAAATCAGCAGCGCAGATAAAATCCAGATTCTGCGCGCCAGCTTCAGTAAGCCGGGATGGCTTTGGGAACTGTCACGAGTGGAATTCATTTCGAGGGTTCGGAGACAGATTGAGTGCGAAGTGTTTCCAGAAGAAAACGTCATTCAGGGGATTCACTGCCGAAAGAATGACGTTACGGCGCTGATTTTCCAAGGCAATTTTGCCATCTCCATCCCAATTCGAAAAAAGGGACGGCTCAGCTCAACATAAAGCCAAGTGAGCCTTTGAACGGTTGCCAGGCCTGCGACCCATATTCACCGTATATGCCCTAAGGGCTATCCCCCCTACAGAAGTCAACAGACATCGCGTAACATTACTGCATGAAGAAAATCCTATTACTAATCAGCGCTACCACTCTCCTTGCTACCAGCGGCTGTGTTGTATCCGATGACAGACGGCACGAAGGTTTTCGCGAACATCATGAGGACGTCATTGTGGCTCCGCCCGCTGTCGACGTGCGACCGCCGGAAGTAATTGTGCACTAAGAGCCCGGGAGAACAGCCCGTCGCCGGCGAAAGGAACGGCGCAGATCGCAGTAATTAAACCAACCGAAAGAAAATATATGTTATACACCCTTGCGATAGTCCTTCTCATCCTCTGGCTGCTCGGTATTGTGTCCAGTTACACGATGGGCGGATTCATTCACATCCTGCTGGTCGTTGCAGTTGTCATGATTCTGGTCGATCTCATTTCCGGGCGCAGACGGATGCTGTAACCAAACCAATCACCAAAGAAAGCGAGTTAGATATGAACACAAAAACTATTATTGCACTTTTCCTGATCGTTGCCGGTATCGTAGTGCTGGCTTATTCAGGCATCACCTTCAAAACGCCGGGGCAGACTGTGGACTTCCTCGGAATGCATTTTCAGACTACCGTCAGCCACTTTATCTCGCCGGCCATGGGCGCAATCGCGCTCATTGCAGGAGTCATAATGCTGATTATAAAACCCGGGAGGATTTGATTGGCCGCAGAACAGTTTCAACAACCCGAACAATTAATTATGAGCAAACACAGACAAACACCTTCAGCAGCCTTCGCTGCAATCGCCGAGGATATCCAGACTTTGGTCGCCGCAACAACCGACGGAGTCGGAGAAAAAGTTGATGCCGCCCGCCAACGTCTCTCAACTGCGTTGGAAAACGGCGAAGAGATTTACGATCAAGCTCGCAAAACCGCCGTTCGTAGCGCCCGGAAAGCGGACAAATTCGTGCGCGAAAACCCCTATCAGGGCCTGGCCATCGCGTTCGGCGCCGGGGCGCTGGTAACCTGGTTTCTGTTTCGCAACCGGCGCGACTGAAATCGCGTGAAAGGGTCGGTCGTGGAACTGCCAGCAAAGTCGGCTGAAAGCGCCATGCCGTGGTTTCACGGCTTCAACTTCCAACCCTTGAGTTTCTCCCGAGCCGTCCCGAAGTTGCCAAGATGGTAAACAGACACCCCCGTCGGCGAGAAAGTAAACGGCTTGAAATTCTCTTCCATCAGGTTCCTCAGGTAATCCTGCGGCGCGAGGCCGACCGTCACGTGCGGGTTGAACTTCTCGCCGGTTTCGTTCGGCACGAAGGTCGTCACGTAGTCGATGGTTGGCTGGTTGATGTCGGGGTCTTCCCTGGTGGTGACGTATGCCGCCGCGGTCCCTGTCTCCACGGTGAACGGAGTGACGGCGTCGATCAGTTTCTTCTGGTACCTGATGAGGTCGCCGGTGGGCTCGATCACGATCCCGGCAAGGCCGATGTCCTTCCAGGGAATGTAGTAGTACTTGTGCGCCGTCAGCTTCCAGTGGGCCGGCTTCTCCGTGGCGAGGACTTTGTCTATGGCCGCGTACACCTTGTCGAGATCCGCTGTCTTCACGTACCGCTGCAAGCACGAGATGTGTGGATGATGCGTCGTACCCAGGGTGAAGCCTTTCGGATATTCTTTGAGCAGGCGCTCGTTGATGGCCTCGGCGTGCTTGACCATTGTTGCGTCGGGTTCAAGCACAATGTCGATGGCTGTGACCGAGTTCTGCTCATCAGCCATCACGGGTTGAGCAGTTTCGAGCAGGAGGGCCAGTGGGCCGATGGTCAGCGCGGCCAGGAATGTTAGAAATCTATTCATGTTGCCTTTCATTTGGATGCTGTTCGTTTTCAGCTTCGGGTTTTGAGCCGGGCCGAAGAAAGCGCAGCGCACTACGTCGTTCGTCAGGATAATTGCCCTCAAAGAACGGTGGAATCCACTGGGTTAAACTCGGGGGTTGCGCATGGATGCAACCCGGCACCAAGGCTTTCTAATTTCCAGTCTACCTATGCGCCGCAACTTTCCCACCGGCGAACTGGCGCAAGGCTTCCTTTCCGCCTTTCACGATCGGTTGGCCATGCGCGAGCAGCAGGTGTTCAAACGGGCGCTTGAGCAATTCTTTGAAGGCGGACCTTAAGCCCTGTTTCACTGCTTCTGCGTCGTCGCCCATCAAATCGTCGGGGACGAATTCGAGATGATCGTTGTCGCGGATGACCGCATCGCCCATGGATAGCGCGCCGGCGCCAACCGGGATAAAAAACGCTGTTTCCTCGGGGCACAACGCATCCACCTTCAGTGCCAGGATGCCTCTCGGCAGTTCCTGCCCGTGTTCGAATCCACGCACCTTCTGGCGCGCCTCGAACTCATGCAGTCCTGCCGAGTGACACCACACCGTGACGCCGAACGCTTCGATGAAACGGTCCGAGTTGCGGTAATGCAGGCGATTGGTGAGATAAATATGTTCCGGCCTCGCGTGCCGGCGAAACCAATCGAGCCCCTCCGGCGGCACCAGCGGGTCAATCAAAATCACCAGCCCCAACCCGGTCACGCAGTAAGAATGCACTTCCTGCTCGATGTCGGGATGGACCGCGGTCCAATGAAAAATGTGAGGAACGATTTCTTCCATGCTTTGACTGTGGCTTACCCAGGCGCGTTCGGAAAAGGCGGATATTCACCCTAGTGGCACAGGCAGGACGCCCGTGCCACTACCTTCGCCGCGTTGACAAGCTCCAGCCGCTTTGATTGAGTAGCGATTACCAATCAACACAAGGAAGACCAAAATCATATGAACCCCATAAAACTAATCGCCGCTCTTGCGGTTGTTTCATGCTCCTTTGCGGTATCGCGCGCGCGAGCGCAAAGCATTACCAATACCGCCACGTTCACCGCGGTGGCGTACGAACCAGGCACCACCACAACTAACAACGACGGCACGATCACTTACACCATGAATAAAGTGATGTACAATACGGCGGCATTGCTTGCGGAGATCAATAACGCCATCACCACGAATAAATTCTCGAAGGCCGCAAAACTGGTGCTGATTGTTACCGATGATAACCTCAGCACGCCCTCGTACGCGGTTGTCGATGGCACGAACTTCTACAACCTCTCATCTATTATCGAGCCTGGGGCTGGCGTTGCCATCAAATCAGGGACAGAAGGCGATGCGATACCCGAAAGAAAACTGACCGAAGTGGATCGCTTTCAAATCAATTACGATGATACCGCCCATTTTACCAATGCCAATCAAGGCCTGGAATTCACTTTGGACGGTTTCGGGACGTTCACCCGATCAGATACTGCAACGAACCGCGCCGGGGATTATAGCGAAACGTACAAAGCCAGCGTCACCAGCCTGACGGGCGAAGGCCATGCCGGAACCAATTACTTTTTTATGACCGGAATGCTTTCGGCATCCGGCAGCGCGAAGCAGTAAAGAACTGATCGGTGCGTGCAGGCGTCCCCGCCTGTGTGAATCCAAACACACGGGCGGGACGCCCGTGCCACTAGACTCACCGTCGCGCTGCCCACGCCAGGCCGTCCGCGCCTTTGCCGGCTTGTATGAATTTCCTGACGGTGAATGATTGCAAATCGACCGCGGCCACTTGTTTGCTCGCATCACAGGAAACATAAGCCGTTTTGCCATCCGGCGGAATCAACACCTCCTGCGGATTTTTTGGCAGATCAATCGTCTTCGCGACTTTAAACGTCTTCAAATCCACGGCGGCAAGTTGATGGACGCCGGGCATCGCCACGATAAGCCACTGGTTATCGGGCGTCACTGCCGCGCCATAACCCAACCCGGGAAGTGGTATCCACTGAACGACTTCATTCTTTTGAGTGTCGATAACCGCCATCTGTGGTTTCGCCTGATCGGAAGTAAAAACCCACTTGTCATCGGGTGAGATACAAATACGCTGAACGATCGTGGAGACCGGAATAATTTTTTCGACCTTCCGGCCCTGCAAATCCAGAACCGATACCGTTCCCGGAGCTACATTGGCGGTGTACCCGTGACGGCCATCGCCGGTTATCGCCAGCATGTGTGATTCTTTCTGTCCGGTTGGAATCGAATAAAGCAGCTTGAACGTTTTCGGGTCAATCACAGCGATGGCATCATCCAATTCAGTGGTGACATAAAGTAATTTGTCTTTGGGTCCGATGACGGCGCAGTGCGGGCGCACTCCCTTGCCAAAGTCCACCGTTCCAATGATGTTGGAATGCGCCAGGTCAATCACGCGAATCAGCTGGCCATCCGTGCCCGGGTGCCCGACCCCGGAATTCCCATAAATCGGTACGAATGCCAACCGACCGTCGCTGGAGGCCACGACCTCGTGCCCGGTCACTCCATCTTCATTGACAGCGGCCATTTGCTCACCCGTTTCTGGATTGAAAATGGAAAGCGTCCGATCACCCTTGTCGCAAACGAGGAGAAAATCCGATTCCGCGCGCGCGCCGACTGCCAGCCAACCAGAGATCGCCGCGACGAGAAAATAGAAGGTGGGTTTAGTTTTCATATTCAGATTTTTAAGAGGCGCTGCGGAACGTGATCACAGCGAATCCGACAGCACCGCCAGGCCTGCTCGCGAGACTTTCAGATCGTCCGCGGACGGCCCGCCGCTGAACGCGGCGAACACCACTCCGGTCTTGCTCTTCACCACGACGCCACCCTCCCAGCCGTTTTCGCCTCTCAGCTTCGGCCGGCTATGGGTGCCGCTGTCCTTCAACGTGGACGCCATCTCCGCCGCCTTCGTGTAAGCGATCGCCAACCGGTTCTCGGCCGGGTTGTTTGTGGTTCCGGTGGACGTGATCGACCCCACTGCCACCATCTTCGAACTCCACTCCATCACCGGGTCGCTCGTGCTGTAGGCAACGACAGCTGCACCATTGATATGCAGTTCCTCCGCGCGCGCTTTCATCGCGGCCAGCGCTTTGTCCGCCACAGCGTTGAAATCCGGAGATGCCGGCGCGGGCTTATCCTGACCGTCCAAGCTCACGGCGCATACAAACGCGAACGCAAACGCGAGCAGCATCATCTTGAGTTTCGATTGCATGAGGTATCCTTTTTTGGGTTTGTGAGACAATCGACGCTACCAATTGTTTCGGGAATCGGTCAATTCACTTGTGCTCCAGTTTTACCAGACTTCAACGTGGGTTTCCGGGGCGCGCCACATGGGATCGCCCGATTTGACGCCAAAGGCCTCATAGAAATCAGGTATGTTTGACAACGGACCGTTGACGCGCCACCTGGCCGGGGAGTGGACGTCGCTGAGCAGCTGCCAACGCATACGCTCCTCGCGGTCCTGATGGAGCCAGCCAAACGCATAACCAAGGAAGAAGCGCTGCAACGGCGTCAGGCCGGCGATCTTCCTGCCTTGCTTATATTGGTCGGTTTTTTTGAAGGCGTCCAGGCCCAGCAGTATGCCGCCGTAATCCGCCAGGTTTTCACCCAGGTTGGACTTGCCGTTGATGTGCAATCCCGGCAATGGTTCGTAAGCGTCAAATTGCGCCGCCATCACTGCCGCGCGTTTCTCAAATTGCGCCGCGTCCTCCTTCGTCCACCAATTCTTCAAGTTTCCTTGTGGATCGAATTGGCGGCCTTCGTCGTCGAAGCCATGCGTGATCTCGTGCCCAATCGTCGAGGCGGCCGAGTAGCCATAGACAAAGGCATCGTCCAGTTGGTCGTCGCGCATCCCCGGCACGGCGAACTGCGCCGCGGGCAAGACGATTTCGTTGTTCGCTGGATTGTAATACGCATTGTATGTCTGCGGCGTCATAGTCCATTCGGTTCGGTCCACTGGTTTGCCGAGCTTGGAAATCATGTCGCTGAAACGCCAGCGCGAAGCGTTCATGACGTTTTCACAATAGGAATTCGTGCCGACCACCAGTCCGGAGTAGTCCTTCCAATGATCCGGGTAGCCAACCTTCGCCGTGAGTCTGGCCAACTTCTCCCTGGCATGCGCCCTGGTTGCTTCGCTCATCCAGGTCAAACGGTCAATGCGCTCGCCGTACGAGGTGCGAATCGCCTCCACCAGCGCGACGTAACGCTGCTTGGCTTGCGGCGGGAAATAGGCCGCGACAAACAATTTTCCAAGCGACATTCCCATCGCCTGGCCTTCCACGTCCAGAACGCGCTTCCAACGCGGACGCTGTTCCTTTTGGCCGGACATCACCTTTCCGGCAAAGGAGAACTGCTCCTCATCCCAGGCTTTGTTCAAGTACGGAGCGAATTTTGAAAGCAGGCGGATGCGCAAATAATCCTTCAGCGTCGCGATTGGCGTGTGGCGCAGGTCATGATCCAGCGCGTTGAAAAACTCCGGCTGGCCGACCACCACGTAATCGCTGTGCATCGACATCAGGTCCAGGCGATGTTCCCACGCGATGGACGGCGAATGCTCGCGGGTCAGCATGTCCGCGGACATTTTGTTGTAATTTTTTTCCGGGTCGCGCAAATCCTCCAGCTTGCGCGATGCTGTGGCCAGCGCTGTCTCGAATTCCATCACTTTGGCCGCGTCTGCGTCCGCCTCCGCTTCGGGGCGCCCCAGCATCCTGAGCATCCGCCCCATATGCGCCACATATTCCCGGCGGATACGCGCAGTGCCCTTCTCGGGATTGAAATAAAAACTTCGCTCCGGCAAGCCAAGCCCTCCTTGCGAAATATGCACGGCCATCAGATCGCTGGCTTTTTCGTCCTGCTCGACAGTCAACTCGCAAAACGCGTGGACGCCGAGCGGCGCGAGCGCAAAGGCCACATCCAACGCATCCTGTTCCGTGCGAATCGAGTCAATCATTGCCAGTTGGCCTTGCACCGGGCGCAAGCCCTGCGCGTCCGCTTTCGCCTCATCCATCGCCGTGGCCCAAAAATCGCCGATCCGCTGCTGGTCAGTCCCTTTGTCCGCGCCAGCCGCGGCGGCTTTTTCGTTGATGCCGCGAAGCTTCACGTAAAGCTCCTCGTTCACCAAATTCCCAATGCCCCAGTACGCTTCGGATGGTGGAATGGGATTCCGCGCCAGCCAGGCGCCGTTCGCATAGGTGAAGAAGTCTGTGCCCGGAGCGATGGAAAAATCGATGTTGGAAACCAGGAAGTCGGCGTCTGGCGGCGCCCCTGGCGGAGAGGCCGGCGCGGGCTTGTCCTGTCCGTACAGGCTGACGGCGCACACGAACGCGAACGCGACAAGCATCATCTTGAGTTTCATGAGGGTTCCTTTTTCGTTTGTAAGAATAATGAAGTCGGATATCAGGGTCACGTTTGTTTATCGTGGAAAAACAAATCTTCAGGAGTTCTACAAACCAGAGGCATCCCGCCGAAAGTTCAGCGGGATGCCAAAACAGAATGACAACTAAAGACGATCAGTAACCCGGCCAGCCGCCTGACCAAAAGAGGTCGTTGATGAAAAGAACGGTCGCGTAGTTATCCTGGGCGGCCAACTCGTGCCGGGCGCAAACCCAGCCGGTGCCGTAGTTGAGGACGCTTTCGCCTCCCGGCGCGATGAACTCGCTGCTGCCTGCATCCAGCGTCGTACCGCCGTTATTGAGCATGTTCACGCCATTCTTATCGGTGTACGGACCCGTGATGCTCGACGAACGGCCATAAACAATGTGATACGTGCTCGACGCGCCGTCGCAGCACGTGCCGACCGAGGCGAACAGATAATAATACGGGGCTCGATAAACGATTTGCGAGTTCTCGATTCCCTGGCTGTTCTGGGCAATCCGATAGATCGTGCCGGTCGGCTTGAAGTTTGACGTGCTGAGCTTCACCACGTGCAGTCCATCCGACCACGATCCAAACGACAGCCACGGGTTGCCCGAGGAATCGGTCGTAAAACACGGGTCAATCGCGTTGTAGCTGCTCGATGAACTCGACGTCAGGATCGCTCCTTGATCGGCCCAGTTGCCGGTGGCAATGGTGGACGCCGTTGCCAGCCCGATCGCCGATTTTTGCGAGCCGAAGGTCGAAACAGCGTAATAGCAGAGCGCGTGGCCGTTGTAATCCACAATGGACGGCGCCCAGGTCCAGGTGCTGTTTCCGTTGTATTGGCCCCACCAGGAGAGTCCGTTTTCGAAGATGGGGACGCCGGTATTCCAGGCGTGACCGTCGGACGACCACGCGATGCCGATCCCGGCTGCCCAGGTGCGGCCGATCCACCAGGTGTTGCCTTCCTTGTAAATGCACGGATCATGGGAGTTCAGATCTCCGCTCAAGGACCAGACCGCACCGCTCGCCGAACCGGTGACGAGCGCCATGACAGCGGTCAGAAGGAACAGATATGTTGTGAGGAGTGTTTTCTTCATAGTTTTTTGGTTGGTTATGAGCCGGCGGCATGCGTTTGAGGTGAAGTGGCGACCCAAGGTGATTCCGCGCCAGACACCGGCTACAACTCTACATGCGCTTTTCGGAGGAGAATCCCCACATGGAAAATGAATCCAATGCGGATTGCGGAGTGGGGGGAACAAAGGGATTTGCCACAGAGGCACAGAGATTTTTCGGGCGACAGGATTAACAGGATGGACAGGATGCCGACAACCAAGCCTTCCGAGGCACTTTTATCCTGTGAATCCTGTTCATCCTGTCCTATGCCGACTCTCTGTGCGCTCGATGTTTCTGTGGCTGAATGTGGGTCTCGACGGCATCAGCCAATACGTCACCCTTGTCAATTATTGAAGCGGTTTATACTTTCAACTATGGCACTCATCAATCCTTACATAAATTTTAACGGAAACGCCGAAGAAGCATTCCATTTTTACAAGTCGGTATTTGGCGGTGAAATCTCAAACATTATTCGCTTCAAGGATCTCTCGAGCCCCGACTTTCCTATAGCAGAAAAGGATGCAGAAAAGATAATGCGCATTTGTTTGCCGATTGGCAAAAATACGTTGATTGCGAATGATGTGCCGGACTTTATGGGAAGAGTGAACGAGAACGAAAATAGAAGCAAAATCGCCGTGAGTACAGAAAGCAAAGAAGAGGCGGAGAAGATATTTAATGGACTCTCGACAGGTGGCACGGTTGAGATGCCGATGGCGCAAAGCCCCTGGGGTTCGTACTTTGCCATGTTCAGGGACAAGTACGGTATTGAATGGACCATAGAGTTTGACCCAAAACAGAACGGACTAAAGTAGCAGCTTACGGAAAGGGATGACTTTTGGCGTGTTTTTTGGATTGTCCGGTAATCGCAGGCGAAACGAGGGGGGGACGAATGGAACAAAGGGATTTGCCACAGAAGCACAGAGACACAGAGATTTTTCGGGCGACAGGATTAACAGGATGGACAGGATGCCGACAACCCAAAGCCTTCCGAAGCACTTTTATCCTGTGAATCCTGTTCATCCTGTCCGCTTTCACCGCGTTTCAAGAACGCAAGTTTTGACGGAAAGGGGTCGGAGATGACTTTCGACGTGTTTTTTTGGATTGTCCAGTAATCGCAGGCGAAACGAGGAGGCGGACGAAGGGAACAAAGGGATTTGCCACAGAGACACAGAGGCACAGAGATTTTTTCTGGCGACAGGATTAACAGGATGGACAGGATGCCGACAACCAAAGCCTTCCGAAGCACTTTTATCCTGTGAATCCTGTTCATCCTGTCAGCTTTCACCGCGTTTCAAGAACGCAAGTTTTGAAATGGGTCGGAGATGATGACTTTTGACGTGTTTTTTGGATTGTCCAGTAATCGCAAGCGAAACGAGGAGGCGGACAAATTAAAATGTTACATTAGTCATCTCCGACTCCTTTCCCGGCAAACGTCAGAAAAATCTGCAAAACACATCAATAGTCAGCTCCGACCCCTTCACAATACGTGGGACCCGTTCACGAAATGAAACGGCCATCTGTAAAATATCAGGGTTCGGAATACTGCAGGCGGAAGAATTGGTTTGTTCCGGTGATGGGAACTAATTGAAGATTCTCGCCGTTGGATTGCAGCGGTGAACCCGGAACGGGAGTCCACGAACCTGGCAGGAGCGTGGCTGAGCTTTCCAGCACGAAGCCCGGTGGTGATATCGGCCACGAGATGGATATGAATGCGCCAAAATGCAGCAATGTGAGAGAGGATGTGAGAGAGGGTGGGCTGAGTACGGCCAACAGGACGTTCGAACTCATGACTGAACCGTAAGGATTTGCCACGGTCACGGAGTAATTTCCAGAATTGGCAAGTTGTAGGTTGGAAAGCGTCAACGTCGAGTTGGTGGCACCCGCGATGCCGTCACTGCCGCTAAACCACTGATAGCTCAGAAGCGGTGAACCACCCGCCCCAACAGACAAGCTCGCGCTAGCGCCGACAGGAACAGATTGGGTGGCCGGTTCTTCGGTTATTGACGGCGGCACGGCAATGACACACTTGCCTGCAGTGCGAGCATTGAAAATCGCGGCGATCTCACCTGGGCTCAACGCACGAGTGTAAAGGCTTACTTCATCTATCTGCCCATTAAAGAACGAAGTCGGACCCTGCGAAACACAGCCAATCATTAACGGCGCGTTGCCTGGGAAAATACCTTGTGTCCAAGGAACAGAGCCCGCAATTGCTCCATCTACGTATAGATTGACGTTGGAGCCATCCACTGTGGCCGCCAGATGCACCCATTGGTTCGTCGGAACCGGGTTGGTACCATTTACTTGTATACTCACCGTATCGTTAGTTAACGACGCAACGTTGAAATGCGGCGTCTGAGTCGATGGGTCAAAACCCAGGGTGAACGCGCTTTGGTTGGCACCAAGTTTTGAAACGACTTCGCGTGTGTTGGCTCCGCTGTAGGTTCTCAGATTGACCCAGCATTCCACTGTCATTGTAGTGGTAAAATGCAGTGATCCCGAATCAGGAACCTGCACGTAACTGTTCCCGTCGAGGTTGAAGGCTTCTCCCACCTCCCCAATGGTGTATGATGGAACGCCGTAGAAGATACCATTGTTGCCACTGACAATGTCGACCGTATTGCTTTCTCCCTGCCACCAGGCGACCAAGCCCAAGGGCGGCGGGACGCAGGTTGTCACTGGATTCGTGACCGTCAACGTCGCATTGATGCTATTGGTAGACCCAGATGTATTGTCCACAATTGCATAGTAACTTCCCGCGTCGCTCAATTGAACATTACTCAATGTCAGTGTTGAGTTGGTCCCACCGGCGATGCTCTCGCCACTGCTATACCATTGATAGCTCAGTGGTGACGGACTGCTCGCTGTGACAGTAAAGCTTGCGCTACCGCCGACAACGGCAGTCTGGTCGGTGGGCTCTCCCGTTATCGTTGGATTCACGCCGATGCACTTGCCCGCAATTCCTGCATTGTAAATGGCCGCGATCTCGCCCGGGTTCAACGCCCGTTTGTAAAGACTGACTTCATCTACCTGGCCATTAAAATATGATCCCCGGCCGTCCGCCAATACGCATCCAATCTCCAACGGCGAGGTATCCACGAAAATGCCCCGTGTCCACGGAACGCTGCCCACAATTGCGCCGTTGACGTATATGTTGACGTTCGTGCCATCCACTGTTCCCGCCAGATGCACCCATTGATTGAGCGGAATGGCTGCCGTGCCGCGCGTCAGTGTGCTAGAGAGAATGCTATTTGAAGAAAGAACACCGAAATAAGGAGTTTGAGTTGCAGGATCAAGGCCCAGACTGAAACCCGACTTTTCAACGGCTTCGCGGGTCTGAGCTCCACCATAGCTGCTCACGTTGATCCAACACTCTACCGTCATCGTGTTGGTAAAACGCAATGAACTCGAATCGGGGACCTCTACGTAACTTTGACCGTCAAAATTGAAAGCTTGTCCGGCCTCCCCGTTGGTATAGGGAGAGGGGTTGGGCCCATACGTCTCCCCGAACGTCCCGTTATTGGTTCCCACGCTATCGAGGGTATTGTCCTCGGCACGCCACCATGCGACCATGTCCGAGGGCGGCGGGGTACAGGATGGCGGATTGGTCACCATCAAAATCACACTGGTGCTATTGGTTGAGCCGTACGGATTGCTTGCGGTCACGTAGTACGTTCCTGCGTCGCTCAATTGCACGTTATATAATGTCAGTGTCGGACCGGTGGCGTCCGGAATACTCCCACTGCTGTTATACCATTGATAGCTGAGTGGTGACCAGCCAGTCGCTGCCACGGAGAAGCTCGCGTTGCCGTCGACAGCAGCAGTCTGGTTTGTCGGCCCTGCCGTTATCGTCGGCGCCACGCCGTTGACGCACTTACCCGCACCGCGTGCATTGTAAATGGCCGCAATTTCACTCTGGCTCAACGCCCGGTTGTATAGACTCACTTCGTCGATCTGACCATTAGCGTAAGAGGTAGGATTGCCGGCCCCGTTTAGAACACTCCCAATTAATAACGGCTGGTTACCGGGAAAAATGCCCTGTGTCCAGGGAACACTGCCTGCAAGCGCTCCGTTTACGTACAAATTGACGTTGGTGCCATCCACTGTCGCTGCCAGATGCACCCATTGATTTGTTGGAATGGCGTTGGTGCCATGCACTCCTATGCTTATCTGGTAGTCTCCTGTGGGAATCTGTGAGTTGACGCCAAAATGTGGCGTTTGCGTCCCTGGATCAAAACCTAAAGTGAATGCGTTCTGATAAAACCATGCAGCGCCTAATTTTGAAACTATCTCTCCGCTTGCTGTGCTCGAATTGACCCAGCATTCCACTGTCATCGTGTTCGTGAAATGCAATGAGTCCGAATCGGGCACCTGCACGTAGCTGTTCCCATCGAAGTTGAATGCCTGCCCAACTTTCCCGGTTGTAAAGGAGGGTTCGCCCAGAAACACTCCGTTGTTACCTCCCACGATATCCAGGGTGCTATCACCCTCGGCACGCCACCAGGCGACGATTCCCGTGGGCGGCGGGATGCAGGCCGGAACGACGACTGTCAAGATTGCGTTGGCGCTGTTGGTCGAACCAAGGGGATTGCTTATCATCACGTAATAATCTCCCGCGTCGCTCGATTGCACGTTGTTCAATGTGAGTGTCGAGTTGGTCGCGCCCATGATGCTCCCGCTTCCGTTATACCATTGATAGCTGAGTGGCGGATTGCCAATCACTGTGACAGAAAAACTCGCGCTATCGCCGGCAATAGCGCTTTGGTTGGTCGGTTCTGTCGTTATCGCTGGTGGCCCGCTGGTGACCGTCAAGATGGCGGTGGCGCTGTTGGTCGAACCATACTGATTGCTGACAGTCACGTAGTAATTTCCCGCGTCGCTGAATTGCACGTTGGTCAACGTGAGCGTCGAGTCTGTCGCGCCCGTGATACTGTTACTCCCATCAAACCATTGATAATTGGGTGATGAAGCACTCACTGTCACAGAGAAGGTGGCGCTGCCGCCAACAAAAACAGTTTCATTGGTCGGTTCTTCCGTTATTGTTGGCGCTATGCCATCGCCGCACTTGCCCGCTGTGCGAGCGTTGTAAATGTCCGCAATCTCGCTCGGGCTCAACGCACGGTCATACAGGCTGACTTCATCAATCTGACCATTGAAGAATGACGTGGGGCCGCTAGAGCCGATATTCAGCTGCGCAGTTCCGGGAAATATCCCGCCTGCATCCGCCTGGGAGGCAGAAAGCACTCCGTTGATATATATTTTTATGGTCACTCCATCATACGTTCCAGCAATGTGCACCCACTGATTAGTCGGAATCTGCGTGGAACTGAACAGTTGGGTCGCCACATAGTTCGTGTTAACAACCGTGAAATAGGCCCTGTGCGTTGGAGCAGTATTGGCACCTTCGATCGACAGCGTGTAGCTGTTCTGCTGGACGCCCCCACCTGCTAATTTGGACAAAATCTCTGTTGCGCGACTGGTATACTGATTCAGATTATACTGATTCACATTAACCCACGCTTCCACCGTCATTCCATTGGTAAAGCGCAAAGAACCCGAGTCGGGCACCGCGACATAGCTCGCCCCATCGAAGTTGAAGGCCAATCCCACTTCCCCCGGAATGTATGATACGGTCCCCCCAAAGGTACCATTGTTGCCATTGATACTGTCGATGGTGTTGCTTTCCGCTTTCCACCACGCCGTTATGCCGGAGGGCGGGGCAGTGCAGGTAAAGGGTTGAGCGAATGTCTCGAGCGAAAGCAACAGGGTTAGGACTATTGTAATCGCTGGCCAAGCTTTTACGGCAGCCAACATTTGCTGGAAATGTGGTTCGTGTTCACGAGTCCAATCGGCTCTCACAATGATTTTTGTGCTGTCGTCGTTCTCCACGGTTGGTTTGGAGCATATTTTGAGCCTAATTTTGGCGAATAAATTGATCCAAAGTCCTTAAATACGGCATTCAGATCGTCGCTGTTCTTCCACTCGCGATGGGCGGGCACAACTCAGGGTATCTCAATTTGTATTTGACTCTATATTGCATAAGTGAGAGTTTGCGGAAGTTGATAGTGTATGGTTGATAGGGAAGTTGGATGGTGCCGCTGAGGCGGCTGATGTGCTGTTAGCAGCGGCATCGAAGTTCTTTGACAGGGGGCTATTGGGGAAAGGCTGAAGTCTGAAGGCTAAATGCTGAAGTAGGCTTGCGACGTCTTTGTCCATCTCCGACGCAATGAGTCGGATGGGGTAGTTCCCGTCAGCGGATGGGTACAGCCGAAGTTGAGCAAATCCGAGTAAATCCGACCTAATCCGAGTGAAAAACAATCAGTTTTTGCCTGGAATCGACCGGATTGGTCGAAATTGCCAATGGCAAATGACTGATGGTCAAGGAGATAAAACCTGATCAAAGTGGATCACAGTGGAGCGCCTAAGGCGAGGGACGGAAGGGACCGAAAGGACGTAAGGATGCCCGGCGTCGGACGCGGGATTTCAGGTTATTTTGGCTTGTTATAGGTTATTATAGGTTGTTTTGAAATTCATAACAAAGGGTTGGATTTCGGGAACGAAGGCTGAAAATCGGAGCGGGTTGAGGGAATTCAAGGTATTTCAGGGTATTTCAAGGTATTTTTTTCGAGGACGAGCACGAGAACGAGGACGAGGAGGATTTTTTAAGCCATTTTTCCCTTGATTCCGGCTATCCGCGGACTATTGTACCGCCCGCCTGAACTCCGCGTGTGCGGATGTTCATTAAGGCTGAGAAAACGAAGTTAACGAACAACCTAACCCTTAACCTCTGTTGCCATCGCAACGCCCGGTGAGGCGAAGCGAGCGAAAACGGATGGTCGTTAGGCAATGGAGCCGGGAAGCCAAGCTTGCCCCACTCCTTCAGTTCAGTCCGTCTGTCAGTTAAGTCTATATGCTCACAATGGAAGAAGCCATGAAGCAAAGCTCAATGCGCTTTGCCGCTGGCGAAATTGTCAAAGGTACCGTCATCGAAGTCCGCCCCAAAGAAGTCCTGGTGGACATCGGCTACAAAAGCGAGGGCGTGATCCCCGCGAATGAATTCGACGACATCAAAGCTGTAAAAGTCAGCGACGAAATTGATGTCCTCATCGAGAAACTCGAAGACAAAGAAGGCATGGTCGTTCTCTCCCGCGAGAAGGCCGAATTCAAGAAGAATTGGGAACGCATCCTCACCATCTGCAATGAAGGTGGCGTCATCAACGGCAAAGTCAAAGCCGTGGTCAAAGGCGGGTTGCTGGTCAACATCGGCGTGGAGGCGTTTCTGCCCGCGTCGCAGATCGACATCACCACGCCCAAGAATCTCCAGCAGTACGTGGGGAACAATTACGATTTCAAAGTAGTCAAGATCAACCAGGAGCGTCAGAACATCGTTCTCTCACGCCGCGAGTTGATCGAACAGGAACGCACGGAACGCCGGCAGAAGTTGCTATCCGAAATGACGCCGGGCGATATCCGCAAGGG